>FTKM01013833.1_pt1 | contig 172705 bp, 156 predicted proteins | sample 1658051 | NCBI WGS metagenome assembly FTKM01 (sample SAMEA3914794, study PRJEB12502) | metagenome | biome: forest; material: soil | place: Canada | collected 2011-07-05 | depth 0.1 m | reverse complement strand
TAGTACGAGAGGACCGGGATGGACATACCTCTGGTGGACCTGTCGTGGCGCCAGCCGCGCAGCAGGGTAGCTAAGTATGGAAGGGATAACCGCTGAAAGCATCTAAGCGGGAAACCCACCTCAAAACAAGGTCTCGCTGAGGATCGTGGTAGACCACCACGTTGATAGGCCGGATGTGGAAGCGCGGCGACGCGTGAAGCTAACCGGTACTAATAATCCGATCGGCTTGATCGTTCCTCAATAAAACGCATTCCTCCCCTGCGCAGCGGGGGAGGTGGATACGACGCGTAAAGCGCGGCGTAGACGGAGGGGGCTTTGCAGCCCACTTCCACCACCACGTTTCAAATAATCAATGTCTTCTCGAAACTCTGTGCTTTGTTGACCTGGTGGCTATGCCGGATGGTCCCCACCCGATCCCATTCCGAACTCGGTCGTTAAGCCTTCCTGGGCCGATGGTACTTCGTCTTAAGTCGCGGGAGAGTAGGTCGTCGCCAGGTCTACAAAGCACAGAGCCACACATCACACACCCTTCATTACAATCCCAAAAGGCCGGTCCGATCATACGGCCCGGCCTTTTGTGTTACTTGCGTACCCAACCGGTTAGCGCACGAAGTTTAGTGTCGCGGGATGGAGCAGCCCGGTAGCTCGTCAGGCTCATAACCTGAAGGTCGTAGGTTCAAATCCTGCTCCCGCAACCAAACTTCTAAAAGTATCAAGTGCTTAGAGGTCTCCTTCGGGAGACCTTTCTGCGTTTTAGGCCCAAAATGGCTTAGCACCGACCTAGCACAAAATTTGACCAATTGCGCGTAGCGTGCGTTAATACCTCCATAGCGATAGTCGTGGGGGCGGATGATGGCGCGTCATGAGATCCTGGGGGGCAAGGTGCAGCTCTATCGCCGCACCAGCAAGGTGTGGCACTGTTCCGCCAGCATTGCCGGTGTGCAGCATCGCGGCAGCACCAAGGAAGACGATCTTGAGCTCGCCAAGGAGGCGGCTGAGGATTGGTACCTGGACCTGCGCGGCAAATCGCGCGCCGGCTTGATCAAGAAGAAGGAAATTGTCTTCGCCAAGGTCGCCGACCAGTTCGAGACGGAGTACGAGGTGATCACCGATGGCCTAAGAAGTCCGCGCTGGGTCGAAGGCCACAAGCACCGTCTGCGTCTGCATCTGAAGCCGTTCTTCGGCGCCATGGGCATATCCGATGTGACGGCCAGCCAGGTCCAGGCGTATCGCGTGCACCGGGCAGGGCAGACGGGGCGCAAGCCCAAAGCACCGAAGCCTGATCCCACCAATCCCGACGCCGAGGTTGAGGCCCCCAAGGTCAAGGCACCGGCCCGCTCGACGATCCACGATGAGATCGTCACTCTGCGCCAGGTGTTGAAAACGGCGCAGCGTCACGGCTGGTTGACGCATCTGCCAGATCTGTCGCCGCCCTACGGCACGCGCGGCAAGGTGATGCACCGGCCGTGGTTCAGCCCGGCGGAATATAAGCAGCTTTATACCGCCACCCGTGATTACGCCAAGACCGCCCTACCTCATCATCGCTGGGCTGCCGAGCAGGTCCACGACTTCGTTTTGTTTGTCGGCAATACGGGGCTCCGCCCTGATGAGGCGAAGAACCTTCAGCATCGTGATGTGACGATCGTCACGGACTACGACACCGGCGAACGTATCCTTGAGATCGAGGTACGTGGTAAGATCGGCGTTGGTTACTGCAAGTCGATGCCGGGCGCCGTCCACGTCTACGAACGTCTTTTAGGCCGCGCCAAGCCGGTGAAGCAGGGCAAGACGCCGCGCAGCAAAAAGGCGAAGCAACGTGCCGAAATCATCATGCCGGCCTTGACCTATCCTAAGCCGAAAGATGTCGTCTTCCCCGGCAATCATATTAAGCTGTTCAATGCGCTGCTTGAGCGTAATGGGCTGAAGGAAGACCGCGATGGCCAGCTGCGCACAGCTTATAGCCTGCGTCACACCTACATCTGTCTGCGCCTCATGGAGGGGGCCGATATCTATCAGATCGCCAAGAACTGCCGCACCTCTGTCGAAATGATCGAGAAATACTACGCCGCTCACATCAAGAACACGCTTGATGCAGGCGCCATCAATCGCCGTAAACTCCGCCGAAATGGCGAGGGATCTCATCCAGATCTTCATACCGAATCGTGAGGAGGGAGTTGAAGCCGGAACCGGCTGCCCTCCGAACTACCAGACCGCCCGCCGGTCTGACTTGCCGAGGCGAACGCCGAAAGGCAAGCCGGGCGAACGCCTGTTGCCAAAATAGGATGGAAGCGGGCTAGTTAAAGAAATGAACACAATCAATTACTTCCGCCGTGAGTTGTTGACTTTACTATTAACTTATGCGACGCATATCAAAAGCTTTGGGGCTGAAAAATGACTATATCTGTAGATATCGCGGACAGGCTTTATGACTATACAGATGAGGACAAGGCGGCAGAAGCTGTGGCTACCTTCCAAGTCGCAAGGCGCCTGGACGATGAGGCTGTTTTGGCAGTCTGGGCCGACGAGGGGGACCTTCGACGCGTGGACCTTGAAAGAGCCATATTTGAAGCGGTCGACTCGAATGGGACAGTAAGGCGGGCAAAAGGCGAAGTGCCGTCGGGCGTCAGTCTCTCGATTGTGTCTGAGGTCGACTAATTCTCCGCTTCAGGCTCAAGAATGACTGCTGGGGGATATTCTTCTGACGCCGTGAAGCGAGTGTACGGCGGCCGTTTGGGCGGCGATAATTGGTTCCTTGAGTGGGTTGATTTGGGGCACTGAATTCTTTCAGTGATAGGCCTCCGTCCGCTGTCTATGTCGGATCGACCAAAAGTCGGTTTTTGACATGCAATTTAACGTCTCGGTTGCGGGAAGCAGGTTCCAAATTTGTAAAAAACACTCCACCTTTGCGAGTTTTTCTGTGGGCGACCTGCCAGAATCAGATTCCGTTGGCGGCCGGAAACGGTAGCCAGCAACAGGCGGTGGAGGCCCAAATGCTTAGTCCCCAAGTGGAATTTCTGACTGATCGAATTCGCGAAGCGATGACGAAAGTCGACACAGTTGACGCCGCCGTGGACCTCATGATCAGGCAGCAGTCGGTAATGATGCCGACTCTGAAAACCGATATGGCTTCGGAGATTGAGGAAGCACGCGCGCTTATCGTTAAAGAGCTAGAAGGCGTGGAAATCCTCCACGTTCATTCCCTGATCAGGAAGCGACCACAATGGTACTTTGGACCACGGCCCGGCAGCCGGCACTGGCCCTCGCTGAAGCACTACCTGACGAATATCAAGCACTGGTCGGAAGAAAACGTCGCCGGCATTGACGAGGCGTCAAACGAAGTTGTCTCACTCCTCGAAAATCCTGTGGGCGAACAGTTTCAGTGCCGTGGATTGGTCGTTGGCTACGTGCAGTCCGGCAAAACAGCCAATATGACGGCGGTTATCGCAAAGGCGGTGGACGCCGGTTATAATACAATAATTGTCCTAGCGGGGCTGACAAACAAACTCAGGCAGCAGACCCAGCTGCGATTCGAACAGGATCTCGTGGAGCGACGTCCGTTGGAATGGCATGTCCTTACCCCTAGCACCGAAAGCGGAGACTTCCGAGCACCGGCGTATGGCGGGTTCCTTCATCATACGGACAAAACCCAACTCGCAGTAATCAAGAAGAACGTCTCGCCGCTCGGGCACCTGCTTACCGCTATCGATCACACAAATTCGGCGATCCTTTCAAGGCTGCGTATTCTGGTGGTAGATGACGAGTGCGATCAGGCAACTGTCAATTCGGCAGCCGGCGAGCTCGATATGACGGCCATCAACGAAAAGATCCGCCAGCTTCTGAGCGTGCTGCCGGCTGTTACCTATGTCGGATACACCGCAACACCGTTCGCCAACGTGCTGATTAACCCCTATAAGCCTGACGGCGTTGAGTTTGACGATCTTTATCCAAAGGATTTCATCACGGCCCTGCCCTATCCGAGGGGCTATTTCGGTACGGCGCAGTTGTTTGGCCGGCCTGAAGTCGATGGGGATGAAGAAGGGGCGGAGGTTGACGGTCTCGACATGATCCGTCTGGTGCCTGAGGATGATGTGGCTTTGCTGCAGCCCAAGAAAGCCAAGGACCGGGAGATGTTCCAGCCGGCGATGCCGCAAAGCCTGGTTACGTCGATCCTGTATTTTCTGGCGGCGTGTGGAGCCCGCCGCGCCCGTGGCGATTCCTTAAAGCATATGTCGATGTTGGTGCACACGTCAGCCTATGTCACCGCGCACGAGAAGCTTGCGGCCCTTATCAAGGGCTGGATCGATCTCAATGGGAAATCACTCGCAAAACGCCAAGGCGAGGTTTCGCATAAGCTTGAGAAAGCGTGGCTGGATGAGCAGAACAAACTGCCGGCGGCGGTGACGACAGCAAGGCCTGTGACCATTGATGAAATTTTCAGCCATATGCCGGATGTCATCAAAGCGCTCGAAGTACCGGTCGAAAATGGATCGAGTGACGATCGGATCAACTATTATGATGAGCCAAAGACTTATATCGCAGTTGGGGGGTCTGTTCTGGCGCGGGGCCTTACCCTTGAAGGGTTGATGGTCAGTTACTTCCTTCGTACAGCTAATCAATACGATACTCTGCTTCAAATGGGGCGCTGGTTCGGCTATCGTCCTAACTACGAGGATTTGCCACGTATTTGGATGGTCGACGACCTCAAAATCCGTTTCCGCCAGCTGGCCGGTATCGAAGCTGAAATCCGTAATGATATTCAGGAATATCGGAAGCGGGAGGTCACGCCGATGGATTACGCCGTGCGTGTCCGCAAGATCCCTGGAATGGCCATTACTGCCGCCGCCAAAATGAAAGCCGCTAAGCCAAGTGCGGTCAGCTACTGGGGGACTCACCGTCAGACGACAAGATTTGACCGCTACGATCCGAAAACGATTCGAGGCAACTGGGCGGCAGCTTCGGAGCTCGTCAGCCGTGCCGATACGCTCGAATTGCGGGATGTGGCTGTGCCGGCGCATGCCGCGGGGATGAAAATCTGGCGCGGCGTGCCGCGGTCCTCGATCACCAGATTCCTCGAAGTATACAAGGTGCACCAGACCCAGCGGGATCTTTCCAGTGGCGCGCTGTCCAGCTTCATATCGAGTGGTGGTGAGAAGTTGGAACGCTGGAACGTCGTGATGTTCGAATCACGCAGCGGGAACGCCTCTAATAACCCGATGGGCAATATCGGAACTGTCAGGATGGTTTCGCGCGCCAGGCTGAAGGATGCGCCGGGGACGGCTTTTGCTGATATTAAAGCGTTAATGTCCCGTGGTGACATTGGGATTGACTGTAGCGACCCTCTGGACAGCAATGCTTCGTGGGATGAAATGAAAAATGCCCGGATCAAGGATCTGGGCGACGTTCCGCTTCTGATTTTGTACGCAATCGATCGGAACTCTACGCCGGCACTTGGCAGCGAATTGCGCGAACCGCTCGCCGCGGCAGATGATTTGCTAGGCTTCGGCATTGTTTTTCCCGGCTCGAAGGATAACGCAGGAACCTTTGTGAACGTCGAGCTGTCCGAACTTTCAGCTGACGAGATGCAGGAGATAGAAGAGGCCGAACTGGAGCAGACGGAGGCAGCTGGTGTCGCGTGACCCTGTCGCCGCCATCGATGAGTGGCGGAAGCTTCGCGCCGGAAGTTACAGCGCGTCTGAATCTGAGATTCCAACGAGGCCCAGCCATGTCTCAGTGGCTGTCGGGCCTATCCGTTTCGCGCTTGGCGTAAATGGCGAGCCGAGGATACTTCTTCCGCTCGATGAGCGTGAGCGTCTGCCGAAACTTGAGCAGACACCGTCCTTGAAGTTTGCGGACGTGGCCTACCGAATGGATGGCAGAAGCCGGCGCTTTCTCGACATCACGTGTCTGAGTGCCAGCCTTGAAAACGTTTTTGCAGAAGTTGCGGACGAGATTCTCACAAGAGTACTTCAGGGCGGAAGCTGTCCGTCGGCCACACAACAGACCTTAATTGATTTCAGAACGCTGCTGCTTATGCAGAACGCAAGCGATATCGAGGAGACGGCTGTAGCCGGACTGATCGGAGAACTGCTTGTTCTGAACAGGCTTTTGGAAAGATCTTCTGACGCCTGGCGGACGTGGCGCGGGCCGGACGGGGATCGGCATGATTTCCGGAGCGGTCAAGACTCCATTGAGGTCAAGACGACAAATAGACCTGCGAATACTGTGGTCACGATCAGCGCGATTGATCAGTTGCAGGTGCCTACTGGAGGTTCCCTGCATCTCGATCACGTCGTACTGGAGCCCGTGGCAGGTGGCGTACTTTCAGTTGCAGCGCTCGCCGCTTCCGTCTTGGCGAAAGCTAACAGGCCTGCCGAAATCGTGGATCGTCTGTCGCGCCTGGGCTGTCCGGCGCCGGACGCGCCGGAATGGAACCGTACGACCTACAGGCTTGAGCGGGAACAAGTGTTCGAAGTCCGGCCCGGATTCCCGCGTATAGAGGCCGCAGACTTTAAGGACGAGCAGGTACCGGCCGGAATAGTGGATATTGAATATCAGATTGATCTCAATCTGGCGTCGACGTTTCGGATTTCGTCGGACGCGGCTGAGGCCCTGGAAGAGCGGATGATCGCATGCCTCTCCAAAAGCTAACGCTAGAGTCGGAGCCTTACGGGCGAAGCGGGAATATAGGTACCAACCTTCGTAAGCTCCTCGGCGCGCCGGCGCTGGATCCGCTGCAGACGCTGCTGCGAGAAGCAATTCAGAATTCCTGCGATGCAGCAAAGCTCGGCGCTGGGCCCGAAATCCTCGTCCGAGTGCGGGCGCTAACGGCCGAGCAGATCGCGGTTATGCGAACTATAGTGCTGGCGGAGCTGCCTGAGGAAGACGAGTCACACGCCCGGCTGGAACGCTTTCGTGATGGCGACGAGCACCTTGTCCTCGAAATCTGTGACTTCAACACTACCGGCCTGGGCGGACCGACCCGGGCTGACCGAATGCCCGCTGACACAACTCGGACTGATTTCATCGACTTTATCCGGAACATCGGAACGCCACGTGACACAGAAAATGGTGGCGGGACTTACGGTTTCGGCAAGGTCGCGCTCTATGCGGCCAGTCGCGCCAACACGATCCTTGTCGATACCTGGGTAGCCGAGGAATCTGAGAACCAACGGCGGCTTGTCGGCAGTCACATCGGCACCTCCTTTAGTCAGGACGAAGGCGGTTATCTTCGCCAATATACTGGACGCCACTGGTGGGGGCGAAGCGAAGGGGAGGATGACTTTGCGGAACCGCTGACCGGTCCTGACGCGACTGGGCTCGCCGATGCTTTGGGGTTCCCTCATCGGGATGAAAGCCGAACCGGCACTTCAATCATGATACTGGATTTTGAACCTGGCGAGGAACAGCGGTCCGTACTGGGCGGGCGAATCGTCGAGAGCCTACTTTGGAACTTCTGGCCTCGGATGATGCAGACGGTCGAAGACGCGCGCCGTGTCACGTTCACCGTTGAGGTTGATGGCGCGCCAGTCGAAGTTCCGCGACCGGAGTTTTTTCCGCCGCTTGATCTCTTCTGCAAGGCACTCGCGGACGCACGCCGGGGTGAGGGGCAGGATTGTCGTTCGATAGGCACGGAACGCCCGCGACGCTTTCTCGGAAACCTGGCTTTAAGACGGGGGGGGCGGGGCCGGCGCATTCCTCTCGTGCCGAACGAAAGCCTGTTTCCGCACACCGCAAGCCATATCGCCGTCATGCGCCCTGTCGAGCTGGTGGTAAAATACTTTCAGTTCGAGCAGATTCCCGACGGTAACAAAGAATGGGTGGGGGTGTTTCGGGCAGATGAAGATGAGGAAGTCGAACGGGCATTTGCGGACGCTGAGCCGCCGGCCCACGACGACTGGGTGCCGGACAATCTGCCCAAGGGGCATATTTCAAAAACGTTCGTCACCAAGGCATTGAAGGAAATCAAACAGGCCGGACGTGAGGTCACTAATCCCGGTGCCTCTGACCTTGGCGGTGGCGGGAATGGCCCGCCGCTCGCCCGGGTCGCAGGTATCATGGGCTCGGCCCTGTTCGACACGAATGGCGATGGCGCCGGCCCCTCGCGCGCCGATCCGACGGGCGGCGCGGGCGCGAGGCCAAGGCAGGCTCAGGTGACGAAGCCAGTCTTCAGGCAGCTTATTGCCAGTGAGGAGGGCAGGACAGCTGTCTTTACGGTGGAGGTTCGCCAGGATCTGAAGGCCACTGGAAAGGTGCTGAAGGCTTTGCCATCGCTTGCGTTGGAAGGTGGGAAGGTTAGTGAGGAGTATTTTGTCGAGGATCCGCCACGTGTCGTGTCGGTTCGCAGCGCTGATGGGACTCACGCTGTGAACAGTGACGAGCTTGAGCTCGACGGGGCGGAGGGCGTGTTTGAAATCCTGATCAGCATGCCGGATGATTACGCGGCGACGGTGGAAGCCGTGTTGTTGAGGGGAGAATGAATTGAACCGAAACGTCGCCTATCCGTTTTTTGTTCTTCCGGAACAGGTCGTCGTCGCCGGTGCCTGGCAGATTGCGCTGGCAGATGAAACTCCGGAGGAAGCCGGTGAATATCTGGAGGACTGGGATTATGCGTCCACTGTCACGTTGACTCGTGACATCAGCGTGGATTTTGAAGCAGCTGCCGCCGCCCTGCAGATTCCCGTATCAGAATTGCAGCTCGAATATCTGTTTGAGATAGGAACGGGACCTGGGCGGCTGCCGAGACAGCTTCTGAAGTCTATTCGGGTGAGCATTCCGGCGGACGGCAGCAGCCTTCCGGTGGTGCTCAGCCTTGCCGGCAGCGAGCTGTCGGCGGCGCTCAATCTGAAATCCTCTGTTCTTCTCGCAGTCGCGCCGGCGGAACCGGCGCCGGGTTCGCCGGCCAGAGTCGGGGACCGACTGTGGGCCGATGAATTGCGTATTCGACTTGAGGGTGGCGAGCGGCGCTTCCCTCTTGAGGTTACGAGCTTCCGTCATCAGTTCGGCGACGTTCCCCATGCTTCCGCCCCTTGGTATGTAAACTGGAACACGTCGGATTGGCATCGCGACTTCCACGGGGCCGTGCGGTTGCTTATCAACGAAGATCAGCCCGATTTTGTGAAGCAGGTGGAGAAAGGAAATTCGTTTACGCTGCGCATGATCCTTGCGGACGTCATTGGACAGATCATCGAGCGTATGGTGCTTGAGGAAGATGCCGATGAGCTTCTTGCCGGCTGTGAGGCGGGCACGTTGGGGGGGCAGGTGAGGGCGTGGACTGACATTGTCTGGCCGGGGAAGCCCTTGAGCTTTGTGAGGAGCCTTCTGGAAAGTTGTCCGGGGCAGTTTCGGGCTGCTGTTCTCGTCATCGCACAGCTCCCGGAGGAACAATAATGGCGGTTATCCTTTTTCCAAGACTGTCGGCCGCAGCCGTTGATCGCATATTTGAACAGTTGCTTTCCGGCCAGACGAAGGGGCCTGCGACGCAGGCCCTTCCGGATGAGGCGTCGTTCGGTGCCACGGGCGGGTCGCGCGTCGAATCGGTTGAACTTGTCCGAATACGTAACGAGCTGCTGAAAATCGCCGCACAGTGCGGCTACCCGAAGAAAAACACAACGAAGACGCAGGCCGCCTTCGACAGCGAAGCGTCAGCGTGGCTCGCCGGTTGCGAGAGCCTCGCCTCAGGCGAGGCTATGCGTGATGACGTATGGGCGTTTCTGACTACCGCACTTCTGCAGGATATCGCACTGTGGCGCTTCGGTGCCGTACGCGCCCGGTTTCACGGTGGCGTACGCAACACCTTCCAGAGGCTTCACATGCGCGGTATTGCGCTCGATCGCGGTGTCGATGCGCCGGACCGATGGCTGCTTCTCCACGAACTGACGGAAGATGCCTTTGTCCAGATCATCGAGCGTCCGGCGATCGCGGCAAACCGATCTGTCGCGCTGCCATTAGGGGAGGCCTGGCTGAGAACAGCCCGGCAGATCGGACGCGGGAAAATGGAGGACGTCATGCGGGAGGCTACAATCCGGCTCAGATTGTTGAGCGAAGTCCGGCAGGTGTCGGCGCTCCCGCGGGACGAACTCGATGCGCTTCTGGACACCATCTTCCGAACCGCATTCACGTCCCGTGGCGTTGAAGTGTAGGCGAGGACCACATTTGTCTCGGCGACAGTCATGAAACCTGCTTCTACCGGAGACCTGCGGGAGTTTTTTCGACAGCTGGCGGTCGAGGAGGATCGCGTCGTAACCGGGCAGCTGGCGCCCGACAGGCTCGGCCTGACAATGCGGGTCGCGATCAATGAACTCGACCTTGCTGAGTTTATTGCGCGCACCGACGGCATTTCTCCTGATCAGGAACAGGATCTGCAAATCCTCCGAATGGGTGTCGCAAGATGCCTGAGGTTGATGCTCTCGTTGCACGAGGGATTTCCCTATCATGCTTTGACGTTGCGCCGGAAGAATCAGCCTGTGGCGAGGGTCACGCGGACACTGGGCTACCTCGGTTTCATTCAGCATGCGCGTCGCATCGCTCAGACCGTCCAAGCGGGAGCGACTTCCTTCTCAAAAAGCGCTTCGGGGAGATTTGAGTTTAGCATGCCTGCGCGGCTCGTCGACAATGAAGGGGTTGAGCGCGATATTGACGAACACTACCGGCGCGAACATCTCCGTGTGCGCGATGAGTTATTTTCAAGCCCTGAGGGGTTAAGAGCCAGCACAACAATTCGGGAATTGCTTGACGAGAACGTGTTCGTCTTCAGAGGGCATTTTATTGGATATAGCGGAGACCCTCTGCTTGATCGCCATTATTTTACAATAGCGTGGAGTGATTTGCAGGATGCTGGTGATTTCGATTCGTTCAATGAATTGCGCGAGTTCGGTGGGGTGCGCTTTCTAAAATATCTACTTGCTGTTGCTTTCGTAAATTCTGCTGCGATGAAGCATGAAGCGTTTGCGCGCGCCCTGTGCAGAAAGGATAATAATATAGTTTTCGATGATATACTGACAATCTCAGCAGATAAATCGGGTGTCATCGACTCATTGATGGGCGCGTTAAATCAGTACGGAGCCGATTTCGTCAACTATACTGAAACGAACCGCGAAGAAGCCGAAAAAATATACGATATTATCTCACTTTCCCGCAGAAATGTCGAACTCCTGGACAATCCGGTTGCGGCGGTACCTTGCACCATCGAATTCTCCGCCGGCGGTATTGTTCAGTTTTTAGCGGGCCGGCATCGGCAGATGGAATTCGTGCTTGACGCGCTGCGCATGAAATATCCTGCTGAGTACGACGCCAACCAGCAAACGCGCGAACGGTCTTTTCAGAAAGCCATCGAAAATTTGCTGCAGTCTTCGTTTCCCGGCTTGGAAACGCGCCGGAACATTCACATCCGGGAAGGGCGCCGCGACCTAACTGATGTCGACCTCGTGGTTATCGACCGTATATTTGGAAATCTTTTCCTGCTGCAGTTGAAATTTCAGGACCGGCCGGGCCCCGATTTCCGCAGGCAGGCATCCAGGATGGGCCGCTTTAAGCGGGAGTCCGTGAAGTGGCTGCAGGCATTGGGAGCATGGCTGGAAAGGGCTGACGACAAGAAACTGAGAGAAACCTTTCAGATTCCCCGCGACGTCACGGTACGCCGGATAAGAAAGCTCGTAATAGGCCGGCATCATGCTTGGCCTCTGCGCGAAGTTGGGGTCGACGACGACACAGCCTATGCGAACTGGCCGCAGCTCACTAACGCAGTCCTGCTGATGGAGCGGCAGCAAGGTGATTTTAGAACTCTGGACGGTCTGTTCGCATCTCTGCGCAAGCATATTGTCGGTGCCCCGGACCGCTATTATGTCAACGAAGGCGAGCAGGAATACGTGCTCGACGGTCTTACGTTCGCGATCGTTCAGGCGGCAGACTGAGGCTCGAAAAATGTCTGTCACAGAGGGCGATAAGCTCCTTGGCCCGCATCATTACGTGTGTTCAGGCCTCAAAACTCATCGATTTCATCGCCATTGTCATCAAACCAGTAGACCGATGCGCAGAGGAATTCGTGAATGACTGAATGGACTGCAATTCCGGGGCCGACCTCCAGCCGGAAGCGGTAAGTCCCCGGCTGGATGACCAGGAAGCCGTCTTTATCAAAGTCGCCGTCTTCGACGAGGCGCTGCATCCATCGACTTCCGACCTCGGGCCATACGGCAAGACTACCCGAGATGCCGAAAAAATCTATCTCGCGGTCCGCGGTCATCAGCGCCATAGGTTCGACGATTATGGCGGCCGGTTCGTCAAACATTGGTTCGCCATTCTCAAAGAATGCGTGACCGCGTGCATTTTTGACGACGACGTTATGTATCCGCGCAAAGTCAGGCTGCCAGATGATCTGTTCTTTCCCATCCAACAATTCCTTCCGCCTGCTGACGGCAATGAGATTTTGGAGGGCCGCATTTCTTTCGAATATTCTACGACCGATTTCGAGCTTTTGACCGTCGGGCTCAACATGCCCTGTCAGCACGGCAGAAATGAATGCGGCGAAGTATTCTTCGTCGGAGGAAAAAGAAGTATTACATTTTTCGCAAATTTCAGTGATCGCCAAGTCAGCGGGATAGGGCCTGATTAAAAGTGACTTGCTGGGCACATGGTCCCTGTTGGTCACCGAAGATAAAAGACTGATGCCACAGTGGCAGCACCTTCCTTTGTGACGTTCGTCTGAGAAGTCGGTCAGTGCTTTCGGCAAGTCTCAGTCCCCGATCGGATTGATCATCGATTTTCTGTTTTTTTGCGTAGCAGGTGAAAAACTGTTACTTCTCAGGAATTGCGCTCGGCGCCCCGGATTGAAGCTGACAGCGCGTCGACCGCGGCGGCGGGGTTGTCGCGCAGCTCGCATTCCCAAACCGTCAGGACAGACCAGCCTTCCTTTTCAAGAGCCGTCTTTTTGGTCTGATCGCGCTTAACCGTTCCGTCGAACTTGTTTTGCCAGAACTCCTTATTGGACCCCGGACAGGTGGCGTAACGACAATTCTCGTGGCGGTGCCAGAAGCAGCCGTGAACAAAGATAGCGGTTCTGTACTTCAGGAGCACTATGTCCGGTTTGCCGGGCAGCGTCCCAAGGTTCTTTCTGAACCGGAAGCCTTCACGATGCAGTAATGAACGAAGCAGAAGCTCCGGCTTCGTATCCTTCCCCTTTATGCGTGACATATTGTAGCTGCGCTGTTCAGGTGAGTGGACGTCCGTCATTCTGGCTCCGCTGGTTCCCCTGCGTTGGATATAAGATCGGCAACGACTTTCGCCAGCTGGACAGCGAGATATGGTGGGACGGCGTTGCCGATCTGATGGTACTGCTGGGTCCGGTTTCCGCAGAAATAGTAGTTGTCAGGAAAAGTCTGAAGCCGGGCGGCTTCTCTGACCGTGAGGCTGCGGCACTGCATCGGGTCGGGATGAATGAAGAAGTGACCATCCTTGGCGATATGAGACGTTACGGTTGACGACGGCTCGTTCCACCGCTGGACTTTGAAGCGGTCGTTGAATCCCTCGGCTGTTATCTCGCCCGTCTTTTTTTCAACGCTGATGTTTTTGTGCTTAGGCAGCAGTTCGATCGGCCACTCGTCGATTCTTGGGCTGAGACCGTTCTTCGCCGCGTATGATGAGACAAAGAGGTAGCGCACGAGGTCGGAGGGCATGTGGCTGCGACTTTCATGCTGGGGAATACCCTGAAGCCGTGCGTCACTCAGCCACCGAACCAACGGGGGCGTTTCAATCGTCAGTTGCTCGGAATCGGTGAACATGAAGGCGGTTCCGCGCCCGAGCTCCACGCTCAGATAAGTCAGCTGAGTGAGTTCTTTCGAGATCGGGGATTTCTTTCCCTCAAATATGAGGTTGTGTGCTTCTTCAATCGCGTTTCGCCAGTTGTCGTGGCTGCTGTCTTCCCGCGACAGGCCGCTCCTCAGTTCCGGCATCCCGCCAATAGCCTGCTTGACAGATACGGGATCGGCCGGTTTCAGAACGCCTGGCATGGCGTTAATATCATCGCGTACGCCGAGCAGGATGACGCGATTACGCTTCTGGGGCACGCCGAAAAGATCTGAGCGAATCAGGTAATCGCGATCTTCCACTTCATCGTTTTCGGCGTCCCGTGCGACGACGAACGAGTGAAGGCGGTAGGTGTGTCTTTCGCCCTTGAGGAAGCCGGCCAGCTGTTTGCCTTTGGGGTCGTCTTCCAGCGCGGCCCAGGGATCGCTCAAATCCTTCTTGATCTGGTCGAACGCCCGGCGGTTCTTCTGCCCGTCCTTTTCAGGTAACATCGCGGACAGGATGCCCATGACATTTTCCATCACGAAAACGCTGGGCTGGTGCACGGCGACTATGCGGAGATATTCCTGATACAGAAAGTGCCGCTTGTCGCTCTCCCACCGGGTTGCGATTTGCTGTTTGATCTCGTCGAGCTTGGTTGTCGCCAGGTTTGCATCACGGCCGGCATTGCCGAGGCCGGTCATCCGGGCTCGGCCCATTAGTGAATAGGCCTGACACGGCGGGCCGCCGAGCAGGACCCAGGTTTTGGCATTGTTCAGGCGTGAGGCGATCTTTTCATGAAGAACGGCTTCTTCGATAACGCCCAACTCAGCGTTCCACACATGGTCGCTTGCTGTTTTCCACTCTGGCAGCGACCAGAGGGCTGATTCGGGCGCCTGCTGACGGAGGAAGCGATAATAATCATCCGGGACGTCTTCAACCCGGAATTGCCTGAAGAAAGAGCGTAGTCGCAGGGTTTCGACCGCGACCGGGTCTTTTTCGATAGCCAGACGGCTGACAAATCTGATGTCGCTGTTCGAGAAGGAGGCAAAACGGGAGAAGCCTTCGCTCAGGCCGCCCGGCCCCGCAAAAATATCAATCAGAGGAACTTCCACGAACGTCGCACCCAAGGAAAACGCGTGGATACCAGGTTATGACCTAGGCGCCAAGCGTCAAATCAGGAAAATGACCGGGTGGAGGTGCCGTTTTCGAAGTGGCGCAAGGGTTTGAAGCAATTGTTTGCGCGTTCCAGGAAATACTTTACGATTGGATTCCGAATGAGCAGGGCGTCCGAAATTGGCTAAACAAGCAAGCGCGTTATGGTCCGATCCTGAACTTGCCTATGCAGTGGATGCGTATGTCTTTCTGTTGCAGGCAGAGCGAGCCGGTCTTGGGGTTTCGGAAAGTACAAGCACCCGAATTCTCCTATCTGATCATCTGAACAACCGCAATGAGGCGTCCATTCGCTATCGAATGCGGAACATATCCGCGGTTGCAAAGGAATTGGACGGCCCTGTGCTGAAGGCCTATTCCCCGGCCGAACAGGTCGGAGGGAATGTCAGAGCAAAGATCCGCGCCATTCTCACGTCGCATCCGGAATTTCAAAACCTGCTTACAAAATCGCTCGGCGCCGCCGGCGGGCCTGTAAACGGCGCGCTCGCCGCTCCGCAATCAGCAGCCGAGGTTATTGAGCGACTTCAGTCGCTGCGAGCCTATCTTGCGGATATTGAACGGCAGATCCTTGGCGTGGGCCACAACCAGCCACCCGAGCCGCTGTCGGCATCGGGGCTCACGAGGCAGGACTTTGAACAGGCGCGGGCCAGTATCGATGCACTCGAACGGCAGGTCACTGAAGCGCCAAAGGATGAAGCTGTCGCGAAGGTCCATACCAATCGCCTGCTGTCATTTGGTCTGAAGGTGGCCACGTGGGTTGGCGCGCGGGTGACGAAGTTCACAGACGTGGCGCTGACTGTTCTTGCGCCTGTGGTAGTGGCGAAGCTTACCGGCCTTGCGCCGGTCATCATCAGTGCTGTTTCCGCCGCGACCCATTTCTTCAAGCCTTAGGCTGGCGTTGCGTTTTCCGGTTGGGCGCCGGTGGAATTTCGAAGCGTTTGCGTGGTCTGTCCCATTACTCTGGCGTTTCGCGTTCCAGTGCCATGACTGCCTTGGCTTTGGACGGATGATCTGACTGTCGGTTCCCGGACGGGGCGCGCCGGCTGGGTGTGTCGCACGGCAATTGCGCAATTCTCAGAAGCTGAGGGTTCCGGGGCGCATGACATGTGTTGCGCTATGAACCAGGATGGTCATCAGCAGCTGCTCCCGTACACGCAGGATAGCCGCTGGCCACTCCTCAAAGTCTGCCGTAACCAGCGACGTTGGGAACCGCGCATTGACGAGCAGCGACAAGGGGCCATCGGCCTCCTTCAGCAAGATTTCTTCCGGGCACTTGAGAACTGCCGGACCCGGCCGCTTACTGTTGTTCAAGGAAGCTGTCGGCACCAGTACCCCGAGAAGGGTAGGGATCGGGCCGGCATTGACCTGTGCCTGATCGCATACAGCGCCCACACGGAGGAGCACGAGCTGCCCGTCCTTCAATTTGTCGGGGTGCACCCTGAACTCATCCTTCAGCAGTTGCTCCGCTGTTGCACCAAAGCGCTTCTTCATCGCATCGTCGGTTAGTTGTTTGGGCCCAAGGGGCGTTACGGCGCCCCAGTCAGCGTTCGCCACTGTTTCGGAAGGCGGCACGGCGAAGTGCAGCATACGATTCATACTGGCCTTCTGTTCTTTCGTGAGATGGCCGCCTGCAGGAAATGTCACTGCCTTGGTCCACAGTTCTGAGGCGCCTGCGTCATCGCTTTGGTTCAGAATGCGATCCGCCAGCAGAGGTGCGAGGGCAGCGGACACAGCCGATCTCGGGTTCTTTGCACCGCCCTCGACACCAGCGGCGGCGGTTGCGAGGAGACTGAGTATACGGTCGAGTGCGGCAGGGTAGCCGGCCGGCGTGCGGTCGGCAGGCGGCACGAGACTCCCGAGCAGAGAAAGCGTCGCGTTGCTGGCGCCGAGCACGTCGCGTTCCCAGCTCAGGAGCGCGCTCAGTTGAGCCGACTCGCTTAGCTTCTGGCGGATATCCTGCTGCAGCTCCGGCGCCTTCCAGGCGTCGCCGTCTCTGTACTGGTTCTTGTCGAGCGCGAGCACGGCAAGGGGCTTCTTCTCGGGAGGCAGAACCGCATCCAGCCTGGCAGTAAGAGCGTCCCGTTCGTGTTCATGGGAGGTCCACAGAACGACAACAAACGGACCATGATGATCGGGCACGCACGTGTCTATAATTGAGGCGATTGTATTGTAGTGAATTTCGCCGTTCGGAACGCCCTTTACGAGATTCAGGTCTGTAATGAGTATCCGAAGGCCTTTGAACAGCTCGGGATCGGGTAAGGCCTGTGGATTGAACTGTATACCTATGCACGGCGCTCCGATGGCGTGAAGCGCGTCTACAAGTGCTCCGAGTTCAGTCCGATCATCGTCTATTGCAATGTACCTAGCTGCGGTAAACATCAGCCCCCCTTGAAGACCAGCGCAACGATGGCGCCATCAAATGCATCCGGAACCCCGGCCTGATCAGCTGTCGGGAACTCAAGACGGCCTTCGCTAAGATCCATCACGAGATTGGCAAAGAACAGTCCAAGGCCAATGCCGTCCGGCCGGCGTGTGAAGAAGGGCGCAACGACAGTTGAAGGGGAGTCGATAAGCCCTGTCCCGTTGTCTGCGACAATGATAGCGGGCCCACCGTCATAATCGAGATTAACGTTCACGTAGAGCCGGCGTTCAGCAGAGTCGCTATGCCTTACCTTTAGCCAGTGAACGGCGTTGTCGAGAAGATTGGTCAGTGCGCCAAGCACCAGTCCGGCAGCAAAGGTAGGTTGAGCATCGGGCGTCGATTGCTCTAGGGCCGGGCAGGTCAGCTTGATGCCGTGCAGTCGAAAACGGATAAGGCTCAGATCTCTCGCAGTGCGGATGGTCGCCTTCAGCGAGTTTGGCTTGGCGTCTGAATTCCGCAGAAGCTGTGTCGACGTTTCCAGCAGTCCTTGGAGCTGGCCGGCCATGTCTTTCAAATATTCGATTTTAGCGTCAGGGGCATTGATTGCCCCGGTCAGCACCCGCACGCCGCGCTCGACTTCATGGAATATCACGGCCAGTCCGGCATGGGATACGCCGGACCTCGCAAAGTTCTCACGCAATGTGTTGTATTCGAACTCAATGCGACCGATCGCCGGTTCCAGCGCATATTCGAGGTTATGTTCTCTTGCCAGCTTTCGAAGTTCAGCCAAGGGCCCTTCGAAATCGCCTGGCACGTCAGGCGCCTCGCCGGTGACCTCTCGGATTCGCTGTTTGTCGATATTGCGCTCGACCTGAAGGATCCAGAGCGCACCGAGCACGACCCGAGTGAGTCGCCGGTACGCCTCGGTTTCGACAAATCCCTCGCGGTTGGTTTTTTCCTGCAGACCGCTGCTGGCGGCCAGCTGCAGGTCGACGGTGCCGATGGTGATATTGCGGCTCAGCCGCTTGGCCGGATCATTGACACGCTTGAGATCGAGGCCAAGCCAGTCGTCACTGCGTTCGCCATAATTGTAGACGCGCACGCCGTCCCGGTACACCCGCACGCCGCCGTTCTGATTGAGATATCTCTCAAGGAGGCGGGTGTCGCCGTAAAGGGACAGCACGACCTTATCCCGGTCGAAGATTCTGAAGCGCCCCGATACAGGGCCTATTCCTTCGAGGGTCTCCTTATCGGCGGTAACACGCCGTGGACGTTTGGGACGCGGTCCGTCAGCGGAGTCGAAATCGTCCGGCTCCTCTCCTGGAGGAATCTGGAAATGGAATTCGTCCCGCTCGATCTCACGCGAGCCGAGTTTCAAGCCCGGGATGCCTCTGAATTCATAGCGGTAATGGATCCTGTGTCCGTCAAAATCGAACTCAAAAAGATACGGCGCCATATCCAGCAACTGAGCAACGGGCGGCATCGAGTCAATCCAGTCAGGATGGCCGACAACTTTCATCACGATTTCGAAGTTATCTGCCGGGTCACCGAAGGGCGAGACGATGGATGTGACTTGCCGGTACAAGTCCCGTATTTCCCCGCGGGTCCACTCAGGTGGACGGAGGCGGCTGATCTCAATGCGGGTGCCGGTCCTGTCCGCGAAGGTTTTAGGCGCCCGTTCGCTCGCAGTGACCTTCGAATCTGACAAAAACCGGCTCTGCAGCAGCAGTTCCCAGTCGACGATAGTGAAGCATTCCTTTGAGTCTTCGGCACGAGAGGTCAGTTCGATATAATCGCCCAACTTGTGCACGGCGAACCGCCCGACACCTTTTTCGCCGAGCGGCAGCCGGTGAAACTTCGGGGAACGCACACGCTTGCGTCGTTCCTGCTCGCGGTGATCGTCTCCGGGGACGAGCCAGATGTCCGTTATCGTTTCCAGGGTCATCCCCCGGCCGTTGTCCTCGACGATGATTTTGGGTTTGTCGGTGCCCAAGCCTTCGAACGTGATTTCGACCCTGCTGGCGTCGGCGTCCCAAGCGTTCTTGACTAGCTCGAATATGGCAAGGCGCGGTGATCCGATGAGCTGGTCACCGAGCAGTTGCAGCAACCGTGCGCGCGGCCGGAACGCTTCCGTCACTTCTTTGTTTTCTGCGTCGTCCACTTATGATCGCCTCGCCACCGAATACTGTCATCCCGGACACCGTATCCGAAACCGCAATTAGCGGTTTGATTACGCCGGTGAGATGTTGCCTCCGCCTTAACTCCACGATCGCGTCGACCGGAAATCTCGCCGGATAGCTCGCTGGCGCCTCCCCGAAACATCTATCACGCGCATTTGCTCGAAAAGCAACTCCCTAGATTGAATCAACAATTCGATCCCACATGCCATACGGGAGGATCCCCTAAAGGTTCGATAGGGGGACTGAAGTCAGCGAAAATCGCGTCTTTTTCAGAGGAATGCTCGGGCGGTCTGATGCTTTTGCGTGATGAACTTGGTTAATAGTTGAGGTCGTTCGCAGCCTAGCCAGCCAAGAGATGAAAGTTGCGCTCATTTTCCGACTCACGATCGAGATCGGCCTTTGTGTATCGCGCCGTGTATATATCCATTTGAAACATCCGATCGGCCGCTTGAGCGATCTGCTGCAACAAGGATGGTAAAGGACTCCATCACATAGTAAGCATGACTGCAGCGTGTTGGCCAGCCAGCTCCACCAAGCTGTTCTTGCACCGGCGTTTGTACATATCGGGCTCGCCTCCAGCACCGTCCAATTGATTTCCTCCCATTTGTATGTCACCCTGATCCGGCAGTCGCCACATGCGGCTGTGGGGCCTTAGTAAGCTCCAACGTTGGTGGTTTGATACCGGCCATTACCGGTACATTCTCCTTTGACCCTATATGGTCGGGGAGCCTATGGCGTATGCAATAGGCTCGTCCGAAGGCCATAGGGACCGGCCAACGTCGGTTTACTAACTCCCCGATCACCAAAGGTTTGAAGCTGTCCAAGCGGCGCATCCGCTTGGCCTCTTCACCAGGAAAGGGGTTAGACATGCGTTTTCGTAAAGTCGTGCGCCCAACTGCTGGCGCGAATGTAACGGCCGACGGCCGGAACCCGGTCAATGTCCGTCTCGGCGAGCTGATGAAAGAGCGCCGAAAGCACTTGGGCCTGACCCGACAAGGCCTGGCTGATCAACTCGCGATGACGAAAGGTGATATCCGCCAATATGAGCGCGGACAAATCGCGTTCGGCGCCGACATGCTGGCGGTCCTGCCGATCGCCTTGAAAGTCCGTGTTCCATTCTTCATCGACCCGATTGCTGGCATCGTCCGGAAGGGTGGGGTTGTGCGGCCATGAACGCCATCCCATTCCTTTTTCCGGCCGGCTACGTGACCGGTCAATTCCGTTTGGCCCAACAAGTCTTGGCGGAGGATTCGCGACCGGACCGGCTACTCGACCTTCTGTTGCTGGCAGATCAACTCGACAACCAGGCGGAAAGCCACACGCAGCCTCCCCCAGGCGACTGGGAGGGTCTTAGAGACGCCGCCGGTGCCAAGCTAATGCGATCGCTTGGCGCAAAATGTGACAACGGTTGGAAGGATCGTGACACGAACTGGGAACCGAAAATGTTCCGGCTCGCGCTCAAATCCATTCCGACCATGGCTGGCAGTGACTTGCTGACGCTGTACATCCAATCGTCGGAAACATCCTATCTCCACGAGGCCGAGCCAATGCAGGCGAGATGGGAGAAGGTCGCCAACCAATGCCGTGCCGAAATACTGCGGCGGATTGCAGCGGCACCGCATGGCGGTGGCCTTGTCGCAGTCGAATTCGAAGCCAGACAGGGCGAAGACACCCTGTCTCTTCGCGACATTCTCAGGATAGTTGAGGAAGCATTTGATCCGGATATGCCGGACGACAGGCTTCTCGACCTATACTTGGTCGTAGATTCGCATGGCGGTCCCGACGAAGAGGTCTTTGACGAAATTCTTGAGCAAGTGACAGAACTCTTTTTCAGTCGCCTGCGTCAGGGCTCTCCGCATATTGATCCGGACACGCACACTGTCGGTTTCGACCCGCACGAAGATAAGGCAGCCCTAACTGCCTTGTTAGAAGGCGAGCTATCGCACCGGGACCTGGTGGTGCTTTACCTTGTGTCGTTCGACAACGAGGACTTGGGTGACCGCGCGGACCGGTGGTCAGCGGTCAACGATCTTGCCCGCGCGCAAATTCTCGGCCGTATGTCACCCAACGACCGCGAACGACGCCATCCGACGGATCTGATCTGGCGGTTTGCCGATGAGGCGGCCGGGGTCTCCAATAGGGGAGGGGACGATGAAGCGGAGGACTGACAAGCGCCTTGTTGACGAGTTGCCGGACGTGGGGGGACCGCCGCCGGGCTACGGCCAACGCCAGCTCGCGGTCATCAACAAGCTATTCCAGCCTGAAATGCCGGACGGGGAGTTGATCAACCTCTATTTCCTCGTCCACGACTGGCATGACGAGAGCACTGAAACATTTGGCGCATGGTTCAAGCAAATTGAGACTGTGCTCCTCGGGCGCATGTCGAAGCGTAATCCAAAAGAAGGGGATGTACGCAGTCTGCTTGGTTTCGATCCTGAAGACTTTCGCGAGGCGACAGAAACGGCTTGTTCCGGGATGCTAACGGACTGGCAGATCCTCGAGCTCACAGCAATTGCCATGGCCAACCGAGGTTGCAACGAAATCGGGCATCGCTGGGAAGCCGTCATGGATGTTTGCAGGGCGCAAATATTACGGCGGATCAAAACGACCAGATCAAACCTGACCAGCCCCCCAGATGACGAGATGCCATACATGGGGTGCACTCCTGCCGAAATCGAAGCCCGTCATCATGCCAACGAAGTATATGGCAGTCGGATCAAGGATTGGCGGCAAAGGCTTAAAATGCACGTATCAAGCTTGGGGGACGCCTTGTGCTTGCCCGAAAGGGAGATAGGTCAGGCGGAGGATGGCAACCCGCCCCACGATCCCCGCATCATGCTCGTCCCGTTGATTCTCGCCGACGACTACTACCCACCGGACGAGCGAGTCTTTCACACCACCTCCACCACCTATGTCGCGCACTTCTATGAGGCTGCGCGGCGGATGACCACGAAGGCGCGCGAAATATGGCTGCTGCACCACGCCGATGGTTTGACGGTTGCAAGGATAGCCGAACGGCAAAACCTCAGTACATCCATGATTGCCCAGCGTTTGCGCGAGGCGGAGAGAGAGATTGAGCGCTACGGGCCTCAGCCGCCCAAGCCTTCCAAACGCAGGTGTTATGGGCCAAAGCCATGACGAGGCGAGGCCGCAGCCATGCAGGCATCATCAGGCGGTATCGGCACCGTTGGCTTGAAGACGTGTTCTGCGCGGCGTGCGTTTTCCGATTCACTCTTATCCGGAACGGTTGGCCACGTCTTCGGCCACCCGCGCCGGAGGGCTACGACGTTGGGCGTCTACGCCGGGCATTTCAGCAAGCGAAGCACCTCGAAGAAGTGGAGAGAGCTGAAATACTTGCTATGATTTCCGCCCTCGTCCGGATACCCGCGACCCTGCGTGTGGTGCTGCTGCTAAGATCTTGGGATAAGCTTGCGTATCAAGAAATCAAAATCCGGACGGGCATCCCTTCTTACATGGTCAGTCGCCTATTGCTCCGAGCACGCCTGTTGCTGGTTTACTACAGGATGGCCGACCAGCCTTTGTCGAACCTGCCTACGAACTCCGGGTCGGAGTAGTATTTCAGTTTGCCCGCCAAATGCGGCGCCTCACCTGCGAGGAATAACAATTCTAGCTCCGGTGACAGGCGCCGCACCTCGTCTGGCGTTAGCAGCGGGCGGCCCGTATGGTGTTCCGAGACGCTCAAGCCTGACTCTTGAGAGTCTAAATTGCGGCTGGCCGTGGTAAATACGACTGTCGACTGTCCGAGCAGGTGGGATACGAGATCTGCACTTTCCTGATCATTGACTCCGAACACTTGAAGTGCACCCGCATTCGACAGAAAAGTTCCGGCCTTCCGACCGTAGGTGTCTCTGAGTTGATGGATGTCTTGAAGTATGGGCCAAAGTTGCACGCCGTAACCGGCCATGAGGCCAAACGCACGTTCAACGGCTGGAAGGCGACCAAGGGCGGCGAATTCATCCATCAGGAACAAGACGGGAGATTGAATGCCGAGTCTTACCTTTGTCATTTCGTTTAGGCTCTGCGTGATCATCAAGCGCAGCCAGCGAGCGTAAGTGTCGATCTTGTCGGGCGGGAGGACAAGGAAAATTGTGCAGACATGCGTCTTGAGATCTGCAAACCGCAGATCACATGTCGACAGGCTTTCAGATATGCGGGGGCTATCAAGGAAATGGGTGTGGCGTTGAGCTGACGACAATACGCCCGCCGCCTCCCGATCCGATTTGCCGAGGTGCCGGTTCGCCGCGCGTGCGACCAGTCCATTACACGCTTTCGAATTTTGCATTTCTTCGAGGAGCAAAACGAACTTCTTCGGTTCGAGAGTGAGATATTCCCGAAGCCGGCCTAGGTTTTTGTCTTCAGCCTCTTCGATGGAAATTAAATGGAGGATCAACCCAGTGATCAGGGCTTTTGCCTCCTCATTCCAGTGGACCTCTCCCTGCGCGCTGTGGTCGTCATGCACAATTGCTTCCGCAATTGAAGCCGCGTCATCTGTGACATCCGGACTATTGGGGTCGAAGTTTTCGAGGGGATTGTAACGAGAGGAGGGGGCGGCGGTTATCCCGAACGGATCAAGCACGGCTGTAGCTCCGAATTTTATTCGTGCGCGCGCGGCAATCGCTGCGTTTTCACCTTTCGGATCGATGCAGAGGATCGACCGATTAAGCAAAAGCAGATTGGGTATTATGGTTCCCACACCTTTGCCGGAACGGGTTGGCGCCATGGTGATTAGATGTGCAGGCCCCGGGTATTGCATTAATTCCCCAGTCCTCAAATTGCGCCCAATAATTAGCCCCTGGTCTTTCGCCCCCATCGATAGGTGACGTTGCTCCCAATCGGTCGCAAATCGCGCGGTCCCGTGGGTGCTCGCAACGCCGCCGCCAAAATGAAATAAGAGAGGAAAAACCGTCGCCCGCCAGATTATCGTGACCGACGCGGTGAGGAGAATTATGTTCGTGATTACAAACAGCCACGTTGCGTTTTTGGGAAACCAAATTTCAATACACGCCCCAAGAGCGACAACAGCAATCAAAGCTCCAAGCAACTTGCGAAGGTGGCGGATTATATGGATCGGGCTTAATACGATTTGCACGAGTGAGCTGACCGGGTTTGCGGCTGCCCATCCAAGCATTCGAACAAACGCGAGCCATACCACCCAAATTTCGTTGAACATGACTGCTACCCTTTGACCGGAGGCAGTGCTGCGACCTTGGCAATCGTTTCGGCGGCGAGGATGTCGTCGAAGAGGAGCGCATCTCGTTCGCGGGTCAAGAAGCCAGGCAACTCCGCTTGAAGCCAGGCCTTCAACTCCGCTCCTGCGGGCGACTTGTCCCGGCTCATTTGGTACAAGACTAACGCACCGATGAGCACTTTACGGCGGGTGTCGTTTGCGCGCTCCTGTTTAGTCAGTCGCGCGGTCAACGTTTTCTTCTGCGCCTCAAGCTGAGCCAGTCTCTCCTCGATTGATCTTCGTCCCACGCCGCCCTCCACTTTCTCAAAAGTGGTGAAACGATCGTTAACGCTCGCCTGGGCGGCAATTGGTTGCAATCAGTAGGTGAGATTTTGGCTTCGATAAGAATCGCCTGGGTTGTGAAAAATGGACTCTCTCCCCGCCGATGGGGCGTAACTTTGCGGCATACCGAAGTCTGGACGAGCAACGCGATGTTCAGACAAGGGCGCACTTACGAGTTGCTGCGCAACTCAGGCGCGCGCCGGGCTGGGCCGGCGAAGGGAATGTGTTGTGGCGATTTATCATCTGAGCATGAAAACCGTCTCCCGGTCCTCGGGCCGCTCCGCTGTGGCCGCCGCCTATCGCTCCGGCACCCGGCTGACCAATGAGCGCGATGGCTTGACGCACGACTACACCAGCAAGGGCGGTATCGAGCATTCGGAGATCGTGCTTCCGGAGGGCGCCAATGCCGACTGGGCGAATGACCGTGAGGCCTTGTGGAATGCTGCCGAGTTCGCCGAGAAGCGCAAGGATGCCCGCGTCGCCCGCGAAATCGAGGTCGCGCTGCCGCACGAACTGACGGGGGAACAGAGGCTTGAGCTGGTGCGGAACTTCTCGCAATCCCTCGCCAATCGCTATGGTGTGGCGGTGGACTACGCCCTGCACACGCCAGATACCGACATGGATATCCGCAATCACCATGCGCACATCATGTTTACGACCCGGCGGGTGACGGAGCAGGGGCTTGGCGACAAGACAGACTTGGAGCGTGAAAACAGCTGGCTCAAGGCAAACGATCTGCCGACGACCGACACGCAGTTGAAGGCGCTACGGGTCGAGTGGGAAGAGACCGCTAATCTCGCCTTGGCGCGGGCCGGTCATGACATCCGCATTGATCACCGTTCACATGAGGACCGCGGCCTTGAAATCGAGCCGACGCAGCACGTCGGAGTGCACGCGACGCAGATGGGCCGGCGGGGCAAGGAGGTGGAGCGCGAGAGGCTTGCGGAAGAGGCCCGGGTGCGTAATGCCGAACTGATCCGTCAGAACCCCGAGCAGGTGCTGACATTGATCACCGGCGAGAAGAGCGTGTTCGACCGGCGCGACGTCGCCCGCACGCTGCACCGCTACATCAACGACGATCCGGCGGAGTATCAGGCGCTTTACACCAAGGTCATGGCGTCGGACTACCTGGTCCGCATCAAGGAAGATCGGGATGGGGTGCGCTATTCGACACGGGAAATGGTCGAGTTGGAAACCGGCATGGCGCGCGACGCGGCAACCATGTCCGGTCGCCATCGCCACGGTGTTAGTAACTGCCATATCGACCGCGCCATTGATCGGCAGGATGAGGCGATACGGCGCAGTGTCGCTGCCGGTTTGCCTGATGAATTGGCCGCCGATCAGCGCGCCCGCCGACTACAAGCAGCCGGGATGAGTCAAGAGCAGAGGGGGGGCCTCAGTCATATAACCGGTGATGAGCAGATAGCCGTGGTCGTCGGCTCGGCCGGCGCCGGCAAGAGCACCATGCTGGCCGCAGCGCGCGAAGCCTGGGAGGCTGAAGGCTACACTGTGCATGGCGCGGCACTGGCGGGCAAAGCCGTAGCCGGACTGGAGGAAAGCGCAGGTATCGAGGGCCGCACTCTGGCATCCTGGGAAATGCGGTGGAAGATGGGAACCGCTCAGCTTGGGCCACGCGATGTCATGGTGATCGACGAAGCCGGCATGGTGGGATCGCGCCAACTCGCCCGGTTTGTGTCCGAGGCCGAACGGACGGGCGCGAAGCTGGTCCTTGTCGGGGATCATGAGCAGCTACAGGCGATCGGCGCGGGGGCGCCGTTCCGGGCCATTGTGGAGGAAGTTGGTCATTCTTCGGTCGAAGATATTCGCCGGCAGCGCATCGACTGGCAGCGTGACGCCTCGCGCGCTTTCGCCTCGAAACGGACGGAAGAGGGGCTGTCGGCCTATCAGGAACGCGGTTACGTTCATCTGAAAGCCGACCAGGCCGCAGCAAGGGCCGCGCTGGTTCGCGACTATGTGAACGATGTAGAGGCCCGGCCGGAGGGCATGCGGGCGGCCATGGCGCATCGCCGGGTCGATGTGCGCGAACTGAATGATCACATTCGAGCGGCGCTGAAGGGCAGGGGAGAGCTTCAGGGCCAAGAGGTTGCGTACAAGACCGAAAATGGTGAGCGCAGCTTCGCCGAGGGAGATCGCATCGTCTTTCTGCAAAACGACCGCAAGCTGAATGTGAAGAATGGCACCCTCGGCACTGTGGAGCGTGTTGAGGATGGTCGCTTACTCGCCCGTATCGACGGCAACAGTCGGGGCGTTGAGATCGATCCCACCGCGTACAAGGCGTTCGACCATGGCTATGCCACGACGATCCATAAGACGCAGGGGGCAACCGTGGACCGCGCCTATGTCCTGGCGTCGGACACCATGGATCGGCACATGACCTATGTCGCCATGACCCGGCACAGGGACGAAGCGCAGCTCTATGCCGGTGAGGACCAGTTTGCCGACCATGACGCCCTGAAGGCCCGTCTGGGCCGCTCGGGAACCAAGGAGACCATCTTGGACTATGTCGACCGTGACGGAAAGCGTCGCGACGATGGTGAAAGGGTCACCGGGGCCGTAGCTTTCGCGGGGCGCCGGGGGATGGAAAGAGGAATTGTAGGTACGGGGCAGCAAGTTCGGAGCGCATCTCGCGATCTTAACGCCCGTCTCGGCCAGTACGAAAAGCAAGAGCCTCAAGTTCAAAGGGAACGGTCGCGGGATTTCGAGCGTTAGTTGGAAGGCAGAGCTTAGGGCTCCGCCCTGAGCGCGCTTCGGGGGCCTTCCGCCCAGCTTCGGTCGCAAGCTGCCTGCCAGCTGGTTCCCCGCGAAGGACCCGCTCCGCTTGCACACCCGTCCTCGCCGGAAGGCAGGGTTGCGAATGCAACCTTGGATCAATCTAGGTATGATAGCCATGCGAAATGTCTTTCGCGGTTAGGTGCCGGGGCAATCGACTCGGCGAAGTCCGCCAACAAGCGCGTTGCGTTACATCCTCAAATCCCGGCGATGGGCCTAGGGGCGCTGTCGAGCCGCGCGAGCAATTTGGAGGCGTCACCTCGCATTCGAGCCAACCGATCGAAGGGCATTAGGAGGTCACTTGCTTCGCCAAATTGGGGCACAGGATCTGACCTCGTGCAAGTCGGACCCCGAGGCTGATGGCCTTTCGGCGATCGTATGGAATGCCTGCAAGGCGGCAGGCGCCATCAAGGCTGCCGAATCTCTTTGAATAATGCTGCCTCCCTGGCAATCCGGGAGTGTTATCGATCTGCTTAACAGAGATTGATCCGTGCAATTCATAAAGCCGTCGCAGTTCGCCTAGCAAGAACTCATCGGAAAACTTGGTTCTCAAAGGTTTCCGATAGATGCGGCGCGGCCTTTCATAGCCTATTATCTGGAAAGCAGATTTAAGACTACCAAATCTTTCGAGGTATGTATGAGGGCTTGGGACATAGGTAGAATTTTGAATTGCTCGAAAACTCAAATTTCCAGTTTCAGAAAGCAATTTTCTCAAACCAGATAGAAGTACTTCTGTTGATATCTTGTTGCTATACGGCACGCTTAGCATTTGTTGCGCCTTTGCGAACACTGATGGTGGGACGATAGGCTCGAAAATTTTCGTTATTATCCATTCAGATTTTGGATTTATCCGCTTACGCGTTCCTAGCCGGCGGCTACTTTGATTGTAGACGGACTCGCCGATGTTCAATGGATTGGTCAGCACTCTCCGAATGGACGTGGCGGTCCATGTGCTTTTGTTTACAGCGAGTACACCCTCGGCGTTAAGTCGCCTGGCGATCTCGGCCATGCGCAAACCTTCAAATACGAATTGGTGAAATATCTTCCCAACTACATGTCGTTCGTACTGCGGGCCGTGGACAACGATAACACGGTCGTTTTTCGCATATTTGCGGTCTCCAGACTGTAGCTCACCACGCAGGTTTCCATTGACGTCGAACAAATTACGCCGAACGCCATAAGATGACATTCCGCCTTGTCTGAGTCCCTTGCGGGCGAGCATTTTGACGGCGGCGGTGACCTTATCGGATAGCTCGCGGCTGTATTCGGCAGCCATGACTCGCTTCAGATGCTTGAGAATCGCCGCCCCGACGCTGTCGTCGTTCGCGAATCCTTCGGCGACATATTCCACACGTACGCCGGCCGCCCGGCAGAAGTACTCGTATGTCGCGGACTGGTCGGGATCTTGAAATCTGCCCCATCGACTTATGTCGAGAACCAGAATGGCCTCGAAATTTAGATCGGCGGCTTTAACGTCACTCAGTAATCGGGAAAGCGCTGGCCGGCCCCGAAGTGTTAGCCCACTCCTCCCTTCGTCGGCATAAGTGGCTACGATTTCATATCCTCTTGTCGCGGCGTAAAGCGCTATTGCTTCTAGCTGGTTGTCAATTGAATAGCGCTGAAGCTCGGTTGACATGCGAACATACTGCGCGACCTTGGGACGGGAGTGCTTTGGCGAATACTGCATTCTATTCTTCCTAAGTGTATGGTTCTAGAGACTTTCTCCGGTTGTCCGCATCGCTGCACTACGAGTCCGTATTTATTGTGACCAGATATTTCCCTCAGTGATTGGCATCTTCTTGCACTGACCCATCCATCGAATTTGAGCTAGCGTCAGATCGAATCCAGCTTTCGCATAGGCTGCGCGCATTGATCCAAAACGTCTTATGAAGCCTCGTGCTGGACGGATTTCCGGCGTATTGTCTATCAGGGCCACGGAGAGATATCCGTGCGTCTTCTGAAGGCGTTTGAGGGTATTGATCAAGAATTCGTCTGAAATAGAGTCCGAGTGACGTTCGCTGGGTCGGTAGGGCAGCCTAAATCGTGGCCTGGACGGCTTGAAGCCGACCAATTCGTAGGATCGGCCTAAGCTGCCAAAATGCCTAACGTAGGTTCCAGCGTTTGGCGTGTATAAACATTCATTGATTAACTTTTCGCTCAGGGTTCCGCGCTCTCTAAGTAACTTCCTCAGGACTTTAATCATGTCTCTATCTCTTTTTAGACGTCCTTTACCGGCTTTCAGTTTCTCTTGAGCTTTTAGGAATATATTTTTGCTTATTATTGGCTCCATGATTTTCTGCCGAATCCATAATTCCTCAGGATTTTTCCTTGCGGGGGTCTTTAATTTTTGGCTGACCTTGTTGTACGTATATATACCAAGGGAGATCTCGCTTGTGAGGAGTCCATGAACGCGACCTACTGTCCAAGGCGCGCCGTTCACAGATGGAATTCCGTCCTGATTTAACCGTTCTGCAATAGTGGATTGACTGAGGCCACACTTTACAAAGAGGCGAAATATTCGCCGAATTACTTTTCGTTCGAATTCCGGGCCCGAAATCAGAATAACTTTATCGGTAATGAGAAATTTGCGCTGGCCAGATTCTAGAATGGTCCTGGGATTTCCATTTTCGTCGATTAACATCCGGCGTGCACCGTACATGTAACCAGCGCCCTGATAATATCCCAAAGCGGCCTGGCGCAGGTGGGCAATTGAAACTTTGGCTGACAATTCGCGGCTAAACTCAGCGGCCATTATGCGTTTAATGTGTTTAATGATTGCGGTTGTCAGGCTACCGTCGTTCTCGAACATTTCTCCACAATATTGGACTTCAACGCCCGCTTCACGGCACAAAAATTCATAACTTGCCGACTGATCCGGGTCTTGAAATCGTCCCCAGCGGCTGACGTCGAGCACCAATATTGTCGAAAACTGTCGATCAATTTTGTCGACGTCGTTCAGCAGGCGGGACAAGGCCTCTCGGCCCTTTAGGGTGATGCCGCTCTTCCCAGAGTCGGCATATGTCCCGACGATATTGTATCCTTGTCGAGCGGCATATTGAGCGATCGTGGTCGCCTGACTTTCAAGAGAGTACCGCTGATGTTCCGTGGACATGCGCAAATACTGAACGGCGTCGCGTTGTAATCGCGCTGTCGGATACTGATCTGACTTCATATGCACCGTATTTTAGCACCGCTGCTAGCACACAATAATTCTTGTCCGTGATAAATTTAATAAAATCAAATATTAATGGTGAATTGCATCAGGCTCATAACCTGAAGGTCGTAGGTTCAAATCCTGCTCCCGCAACCAAACAAACGAATAAAGCCCCGCCCCAAGCGGGGCTTTATTCGTTTGTAGCGTAGGCGTCGGGTCACCACCCAAGGTAATGGCTCTGTATTTCGCCCGGCGTTAAGCGTTTGCTTACCTATCGGTTAATACCCTCGGTACTGATAGGGAGTGGCAATAAGTATGGACGAGAAGTTCCGTGACTTGGTGATCGTGCAGATCCCTATCTTGTTGGCATCTGGGTGCTTTTGGCTTATTTCATTGGCCCTTCCCAAGGCCTTCTTGACGCTCGGTGCGTTACTCATCGGAGCGGCCGTTCTTTGCGCCGGATTGTCGCTGCTGCCCGTGTTTCAACGGGCAAGGCTCCGGATAACTAAACGCAAACACCAGAGAGAGTAGGACCAGCGAAGCGGGGCCGAATGCTGCTCCCGGCGCCGTGGGCAATGCCTGCCAAGAACGCCTATTCCCCGCCCGACCGAACGCCAATGAACGTATGGCACTCTTACGAAGAGAGGCGTAATCCATTGGGGATACTCTCAAGAGGTGCGCGTAGATGTGCATGAACCGGGAATACTTCCACCATGCGCACGCTGATTATTGAAGACGATCAATCGACCGCCCAGCTCTTGACGCTTATGCTCGAGGATATGGGAATCGAGGTGTGCGGCGTCGAGGCCAGTGAAGCCGGCGCGGTCGCCGCGGCGGCGAGTTATCGCCCCGATCTGATGATCGTCGACATCAACCTGCGCATCGGTACAGGGACCAGCGCGGTCAGCCAGATCCTGGCCCATGGCCATGTTCCCCACATCTTCGTCAGCGCCGACCTGAGCCAGGTCAAGGTGTCACATCCCGGCGCCATCATGCTGTCAAAGCCCTATGTCTACGGCCAGATGGTCGATGCTATCCAGCGGGCAACGGTCACCGATAATTCGGGCCTTCATTGACTTATCGGCGCCAAGAGCGCCTAGCTGAGCCCATCGCCCGACCCTGGCTTTGCGGTCTCGCACCCCTCCCTCTATCGGAAATGGACACGCCTTGGACGCCGATGCGGATGTGGCGATCGTCAAAAGCATTGGCGTTGTCCCGAAAATTCTAGAGGTTGCCTGTCGCATCACAGGCGCAGGGTTTGCCGGCGTGGCGCGCGTTACTGAAGATCATTGGATCGCGGCCATGGTTCGCGACGAGATCGGCCTGGGCTTGACGCCCGGCAGCGCCTTGCCCCTGGACAACACCTTCGACCGCGCGGTCAAGCAGAGCCGCCAATCGCTCATCATCGAAAACGCCGCCGAAAGCCCGGACCATGCCGCCAACCCGATGGCGGAAATGTTCGGGGTGCGCAGCTATATTTCGGTGCCGATCATCCTGGCAGACGACACCTTTTTCGGCACCCTGTGCGCTATCGACCGCCGCCCGGCGCGCCTGGATACCCCTGAAACCGTCACCATGTTCAAGCTGCTGGCGGAGCTCATCGCCTATCATCTCGACGATGCCGACAGCTATAAACAATCCCAGGACAACCTGGCCGATGCGCTGGAGGTTTCGGAGCTGCGCGAGCAATTTATCGCCGTCCTCGGTCATGACCTGCGCACGCCGCTGGGCGCCATCTCGCTGGGGGCTTCGCTGTTGCGCGGCAAGCAGAAAGGCCCGCGGGAGGACAAGATTGTCGACCTGATCGAGAAATCGGTCGGGCGAATGACCGAGATGATCGCCAACGTCCTGGACTTCGCGCGCGGGCGTCTGGGCGCGGGGCTCAAGATGGAGATGAATGCGGACGCGGCTCTGCAACCCATTCTGGAACAGGTCGTCGCCGAACTGCAGCTGGCGTGGCCGGACCGGATCATCGAAACGGACTATGCCGCGAGCCTGGTCACCTTCTGCGACCGCGACCGCATCGGACAACTGTTTTCTAACCTGCTCAGCAACGCCTTGTCCTATGGGCCAAAGGACGAGCCGGTCCGGGTCCATACCCGCGATCATGATGGCTGGTTCAAGCTCTCGGTCAGCAATGGCGGTATGCCGATTCCCCCGCTTGCCATGAGCCGTCTGTTCCAGCCCTTCGTGCGCGGCGCGGTCATCAAGGACCAGCAGGGGCTTGGCCTTGGCCTCTATATAGCCTCGGAAATCGCGCGGGCGCATGGCGGCACCCTGGGCGTGACTTCGGACAGTCGTGCCACGTCTTTTACGCTATCGATTCCCGCGCGGTAAATTTTTACACTCGGTCAACCGCGTTGCCTGAAACTGGCGGTGCCGTTTATTTGTTTCGCGCATATCGACCCAGCTATGGTACTTGAGATGTCATGACGTGTTTGCACCGACTGCGCTCGGTGTCTGCGGTCCTGCCTTGCAGGCGCGATACGGCCTAACCCCGTGGAAGGGGTAATCTAACAATCGATCCAATCAAACGACTTCCCGCGGTGTCGCGAGAAGCGGAATTCGCGCGCACATGGATATGGCGCACCGAACTCTGAATCGCAGGTTGTCCGGAGCGTCGATGCCGCCCGAAAAAAAAGGATGTCAAGCATGCCCAACAGGTCCAGCGTCGCCGAGCGTTCCCACATCCTTGGAGTCATCAATGATGTTTTCGCCCGTCACCGCGACGGCACCCTATGCGATTCAGCCAGCCGCCAAGCGCTTTCGGCCTTCATAATATCCTACTCGGCTTCAGGCCTGAAGGGGCCCGATGACGAGGCCGACCTTGATGTCTATCTCGATTCAGCCCTCCAAATCAGCCAGCGGGCAACGTCAAGCTATGACGTCGAGACAGCCGCTTGCGCGCGCCTCATGATGGGCGTGGCTATCGGCAATGTCGCGGCCTTGGGGGCTGTGCGTCGAGCGGGGAAAGTCGGGGCGGAAAGTTTATCGGATTATGCCTAACCCTTGAGCCGTCGGCGTTTCGATTAATCGCTGTGAAGCCGGCTCTTTTATGAAAGAACGAACCATGGCTGTCATTTCAATGATTGCGGAAGCCCAGGGGATAAAGCCCGCCCTTGCGCAGTCTCCTACCGTGGAATTCGAGGTCAAGCGCAGGCTGAAGCTTTGGGTTGTCCTGCGAGATCACGTTTATAGCGGCAGCTATCCCGAGCAGGTCGCGGCTGCGATGGCCGCGGAAAGTGAAATTAAAGCCATCATAAGGGCGGGTGGAAAAGCGGAAATGCGCGTGGTGACCGCAGAGTCCTAGAGCGCAATCCGATAAAGTGTCAGCACTTTGTCGGATTGCGCTCTAGCCTCAGGCCGGATGTGACATGACCAACAGGCACGGGTTCCGAAACAAACCAACGTGGAGAATGCAATGGCTGAAATCGACAACAATTGGTCGGCGGAATTTACCGCCTACAGGCTTACCGTCGAGGTGATGAAGAACGAGGCGGAGATCATCAAGGACGCCAAGCTGGATCAGTCCGAGCGTCAGTACCTGCTCGACACCTACGCGGAATGCCTCGCCGCGGTACAGGGCAAGCGTCAGGTGGCCAAAAACTTCGTAAGGGCGGGTTAGGGGCGAGCATTCCCCATAGTCTCGTCATCACATCCGCGAACGGGAGACGACAGATGCCATTCTATCCCCAGCCCAAACCACCGCCTCGGCCAAAGCCAGGAGGGGCGCACTTAAACAGTGCTATGTCGGGGACATTCCCTGAATTTGAACCGGACGTCGAACCTGCGTTCGAGCCCGATGCCGAGGCGGAGTTCCAGCCTGATCTCGACCCCGATACCGGTGCCAGGCCTCCGGCCAGGACGTCGTCGAAGCTGATCGGTTAAAAGGGTGGCATTGAAGATATCTCCCTCGGCACGCCTGAACGAATTGGGGTGGACAAGCGTGTTCGCCGACCAGGTCACGGCTGCGGAACATGACCTGACGCCCGGCCGTATCTGCGGCGTCCACCGCAACAAGCTGGCAGTTATATCGGTTCACGGGACGGCCGATATCGCGCTGGATGTACAAGAAACCGCAGCGTCGTTCGCTGTCGGGGATTGGGTACTGCTCGACATTGCGGCGGCGAGGGTCGTGCGCAGGCTGGAACGGACCAGCCTGTTGCAACGGCGCATAGAAGGTCAGGCCGAAGCGCAATTGGCGGCAGCCAATGTCGATACCTTGTTTATCGTGACCTCGTGCAATGCCGACTTCAATCCCGCCCGGCTGGAGCGCTACCTGGCGATGGCCAACGCGGCCGGCATAAGGCCGGTCATTCTCCTGACCAAGGCCGATTTGGTGGTGGATACGAATGCGTATGTGACCGAGGCCCAAGCGCTTCAGCGTGATCTGAGCGTATTGGCGCTGAATGCCCGGTCCGCCGACGCGGCGACGGTGCTCGCGCCTTGGTGCGGCAAGGGGGCGACCGTGGCACTGGCGGGATCGTCGGGCGTTGGCAAGTCGACGCTTGTCAATGCGCTGAGCCTGGTCCCGCAACAGGTGACCGGCGATATTCGGGAAAGCGATGCGAAAGGCCGGCATACGACCACCGCGCGGTCATTGCATGAAATGACCGGTGGCGGCTGGATCGTCGACAATCCGGGTATGCGCAATCTGCACGTCAGCCACGTGGCGGAGGGGATCGAGACCACTTTCGCTGAAATCATCGAGTTGGCCGCGGATTGCAAGTTTCGCGACTGTACCCACGTCCGTGAACCAGGGTGCGCCGTGCAGGCGGCTGTCATGGCCGGCGTGCTGTCGGCGTCTCGGGTGGATCGTTGGCGAAAGCTTTCGGACGAAAACCATAAAAGCACGCCCCAGCCGGTCGGCCCCCGTGGAAACAAACGCAACGGTCACGTCAAATATTGAAGAGGCCGGCAGAGGGGCACTAAGCCTAACGGGGTATTAACCATAAATGGCGAATCTCCTTCGCGAAACTCAGGAGACCTTCCATGATTCTCGCGCTTGCCCTGGCCGCGGCCATAGCCGCTCCCGCCGATACCGCGCCCGCCCAGTATCAAATCCACGCCACCGTAATCCAGGACGGGCAGGTGCTGTACGATCCGCGGTTGACCACGAATGCCGGTGAGACCGCGAGCTTCGTCGAGGCCGGCCACGGGACGAGCGACTATACGCTCAAGGTGACCCCGACGATGGATGCGACCGACAAGGCCGGGCCGGACGGTGTGTCTATGGCGGTGGATCTGGTTGTGGCGCAACCCGGGAGCAACCGGCGTTTCACTGGAACGGTTGTCGTCAAGGCGGGGGAGCCGGTTCATTTGACGCTTCCGGCGTCGAAGACCGAGCCTGCGGTGACGGTCAATATTTCCGCCGACAAGGTCTGATTTGTCCCCGAACGCAATGAGAAAAGCCCCCGTTCACACGGGGGCCTTTCGCGTTGTTGGCCGCTTGGGTTACGGCACCAGGCGATAGCTGACGAAGGCCAGCATCTTGCTGTCGGGGGACCAGGAGGGCACGTTCATCGTGCCTTGGCCGCCGAACAGCTTGGCGACGATCTTGGGTTCGCCGCCCGAGACCGGCATGATCTTGATCATGACGTTCTTGTTGGGCGGATGGTCTCCAGCGGTGACTTCGCCGGGTTCGAACGAGATAAAGGCGATCCACTTGCCGTCCGGCGACGGGTGCGGGAACCAGTCGCGGCTGTCGCCGGTCGTGATCTGGACGGGGTTGGAGCCATCGGCGTCCATCCGCCAGATCTTCATATTGCCGCTGCGGACGCTGTTGAAATAGATGTACTTGCCGTCCGGAGAGTAGTCGGCGCCGTCGTCGAGGCCAGGCGACTTGGTCAGCTGGGTCGGCGCGCCGCCGGCGACCGGATAGGTATAGATGTCGAAGTCGCCGTTCCGCTGACCGACCACACCGACGGTTGCGTCATCATTGGTCCAGCCGTGCCAATAGGAGGGGGCTTCGGCCGTGATCTGCTTGGCGGGCGCAGCCGCCGTGGCTTGCGGCGTCAGCGGCATGACATAGACGCGCGACTGGTTGTCGGGCTGGCTGTTGTCGCTGAAGGCCACGAACTTGCCGTCGGGCGAGAAGCCGTGGTCGTTGTTGATCTTGTGCTCGGGGCCCGTGTCGAGCAGCACCGCCGGGCCGGGCTTTTGCGGCATTTCCGGCACCTGCTCGGGCACGGCCATGGTGTAGAGGTGGCCGTTCGAGTTGAACAGGAAGGTCTTGCCGTCGGGCGACCAATTGGGCGCCTCGATATGGTCGGCCGTGTGATAGACCAGACTGCGGTCATTGCGGCCGACCGTCAGGATTTCCAGCGTGCTTTCGACCTTGGCGCCATAGCCGGTCATTGCCGGCATGTAGGGCGTCACCGGCGCGATCTCGACATTGGAGAAATCGGCCGTCTCCTGGACCGTGTCGTCGTGCGAGCTGAGCGCCAGGCCGGCGCGGTAGGGGCCGGTGAAATGGACAGGGAATTCGGCGCCGCTGTCGTGCAGCACGCCGTCGGCTGTGGCCAGCCACATATGGGCATAGCCATTGGTGACCTCGAGCTTGATGCGGGTTACGCCTTGGGTATTGGCGGCGATTTCGTGGGTGTCGCCGCCCTTGGTCTCGCGGAATTGCAGCGAGACCAAGCCCGAGCCGTGGACCATGACGTCGACATAGGGCGAATCCGCGGCGTCGTCCTGGCGCAGCATGACGCCGGCCTTGCGGTGCGGATTATTGCCCTGGCCTTCGAAGCCGATGGTGGCGGCGATGCTGAGGTCGCCGGAGGCCGGCTTGTCGACATAATGGAAGGCGTCGGCCGGGCCCCAGACATTGGCGCCGCTGGCCGTCACGCGATAGGTCTTGGTCTTGGCGTCGTAGCTGGCCTTGCCCGGAAAATGCGTGCTGCCGACATCGACGCTTTGGTCGAACTGGCCGAGCGCGTGATGGCCGGTCTTTGTCGGCTTGGCGCCGGCGGCCAGGGGCGTGGCCAAGGCGATAGCCACGGCCGTGCCGACAAGAAGGAGGGATCGCTTCATGGTGTTTTCTCCCACCGGCACCCTGGACGTCCGCGCCACGATTTCCGGTTATGACAGCGCTAACATATCCGCATTATCCCGGCTAGGGGGAGTTTTGGCTCCTGAAAAGACTTTTATGGGTGGACTTGCCACCGGTTGAGACCGCCCGGTTACGGCGTCGACCGGCGATTGAAATAGCGCGAATGAGGCTGTGCTATTGCCCGTGGCGTCGGAATCGACGAGGCTGGGCGCGCAAAAATACGAGGGTGATGATGGCGAACATAACGCGGCGTGGGGCGGTTGGCTTGGCGGCGGTCGGGGCGATGATGCCCGCCATGGCGCGCGCGGCGGAGACTTCGGGCCAAGGCATCAATGCCGCCTATAATCCCGTCTGGACGACGCAGAGCCATAATGCGCTCGAATCCATGCCGTGCGGTGGCGGCGATATTGGGCTCAATGTCTGGGTCGAGACCGGCGACGTGTTGTTCTATATCTCGCGCAGCGGCGCTTTCGACGAAACCAATGCCTATCTGAAGCTGGGCCGGATGCGGCTGAAGCTGGAGCCCAATCCGTTTGCCGCCAATTCTTTCTCAAACGGCCAGCCGTTTCGCCAGGCGCTGGATATCGACAAGGGCCATGTGACGATCGAAGGCGGGCAAGGCGTACGTGTTACGATCTGGGTCGATGTCTTTTCGCCCGTCGTCCATGTCGAGGTCGAGAGCGCCACGCCCATTACCTTTACCGCCGCATTTGAGATGTGGCGGACAAGCGACCGGCCCTACACTCAAGCCGAGGTCGGCATGCATCGCTCGTACGATGACGCGCCGGTCGTGCCGACAGCCTATGCCAACCAGACGGATTTCGACGGCGCCGATGTCGTGTCGTTCCACCGCAACCACGACACCGGCACGGTATTCGACCTGCTGGTGACGCAGCAGGGGCTCGACAAGGTCAAGGACCGGATGTGGAACCCGCTGATGGGCCTGACCTTCGGCGTGCGGGTGCGCGGCCAGGACCTGATCGCCGCGGGGACGTCCACCGGCCGCTATGCCAGCACGGACTTTACCGCCTGGAACCTGAAAAGCGCCAAGCCGCGGCGGCGCCACGAAGTGCGCATCCATTGCCATGTCGCGAATACGAAGGACGTCGCCGAATGGCGCGCCGGCGTCACCGCGATCGCCGCCAAGTCGCTGGACGGCAAAGGGGAGGCGCGGCGCAAGACCCAGGCCTGGTGGCAGGCCTTCCAGGACCGCAGCCATATCCGCATTAATCCGGACAAGGATGCCTCCGACATCGGCTGGCGCCTCGGCCGTAACTACCAGCTGTTCCGTTATCAGCTGGGCACCAATGCCTACGGGCTTTATCCGACCAAGTTCAACGGCGGCAACTTCACCGTCGATCCGCAGTTCGTCGAGGCCGACCTGAAGCTCAGCCCCGATTTCCGCAAATGGGGCGGCGGTATCTTTACCGCGCAGAACCAGCGGCTGGTCTATTGGCCGATGCTGAAAAGCGGCGATTTCGACATGATGGACGCGCAGTTCAATTTCTATGATCGTGCCCGGGGCAATGCCGAGCTGCGCACGGAAGTCTATTGGGGCCACAAGGGCGCCAGCTTCGACGAGCAGATCGAGACTTTCGGCCTGCCGTGCGGCTTCGAATATGGTTGGCACCGCCTGTGGTCGCAACCGGGCAGCCGCGATGCGGGCGTCGACGACAGCGCCTGGGTCGCCTACATCTGGGACACGGTCTTCGAATTCTGCCTGATGATGCTCGACGTCGAGCGCTTTGCCGGCGAGGACATTTCGCGGCATATGCCCCTGATCGAAAGCTGCCTGACTTTCTTCGACGAGCACTATACGCGGCAGACCCAGTTGATGACCGGCGCACCGGTCGACGAGGACGGGCACCTGGTCTTTTTCCCGGGCAGTGCGATCGAAACCTACAAGGATACGCTGAATTCGACGGTGACGATCGCGGCGCTGCGCACCGTGATCGGTCGCGTACTGCAACTGCCCGCGACCTATGTGAACGACGACAAGCGGGCCTATTACAAGGGCTATCTGAAACGCCTGCCGCCCCTGGCCATGCGGACCCTGCAGGGGCACAAGACGATCGCGCCGGCGGAAACCTTTTCGCGCATCCAGAATATCGAAATCCCGCAGCTGTATCCGGTCTTTCCCTACGGCCTTTACGGCGTCGGCCGGCCGGACCTGCAACTGGCCGTCGACACCTGGCACTACGGTGTCGATACGCCCCAGCAAAAGGACTATGTCAGCTGGCACCAGGACGCGATTTTCTGCGCGCGGCTGGGCCTGACCGACGAGGCGAAGAGCAGCATCATCCAGAAGATGGAGGATAGCGGTCGCCGCTATCCGACCTTCTGGGGACCTGGGCACGACTGGGTGCCTGACCATAATTGGGGTGGATCGGGGATGGTCGGGCTGCAGGAAATGCTGATGCAGACGGTCGACGACGACATCTACCTGTTCCCGGCCTGGCCGCGGGACTGGGATGTCGATTTTCGCCTGCACGCGCCGCGCAATACCGTGGTCGAGGGCCGGCTGAAGGGCGGCAAGATCGCCGGTCTCACCGTCAGCAACGGGGGCATCGGCCGGGTAAAACTGCCCGACTGGGCCAGGGCCTAAAATAAAAGCCGCCCCGAAAGGCGGCTATCATTTCGATTGAAAAAGGCCAAGCATTGAAAAGGTCTATGAAAGAATAGCGGTATATAAGCACAGGTCCGTGACAGCTCTGTGAAGTCACAGGGTAAAGAGGCGTGCTTACTTCACCTTTTCGATCAGGGCGGCGAATGTGTCGAGGAACCCCTTGAGAAACTTGGCGGTGCCATCGTTCAGCACCGTACCGTCAGCAGCGAAGACCTCGGGCTTGAAGGTGATGTAAACCTCCGGTTCGCTCAGCACATGGGTGCCGAGGATGGTCATGGTGCTGCGCAGTTGCGATTGCGCCACCGCCGTGCCCTGGCTGCCGGGCGAGGCGCCGGTGATCGCCACCGGCTTGTGGACCCAGGCGCTGTCGCCGTGCGGTCGCGAGGCCCAGTCGACGGCGTTCTTGGTCACGGCGGGGATCGAGCGGTTATATTCCGGCGTGACGATCAGCACGCCGGCGGCGGACCGGATCGCGTCCTTAAGCGCCAGGACCTTGGCCGGCGGAGTGTCCCACAAGTCGTTATTGTAGAGCGGCAGGTCCATGTCGACGAAGTGGAAGTCGAACCGGCCGGCGGCCAGCTTTTCCAGCGCCCGGGCATAGGTGGCGTTGATCGAGTCCTTGCGCAGGCTGCCGACCAGGACGGCGAGCGTCGGCATTCTACTGGCCCTTCGCCAGCTCGGCCTCGACCGCGGCGACCAGGATCGCGTCGTCGGGCGGCGTGTCGGGCGAGAAGCGCGCCACGACCTGGCCATCGCGGCCGACCAGGAACTTTTCGAAGTTCCAGGTGATGTCGCTGCCCTTGGCGCCGGCGATCAGGCCCATGAGTTTCTGTTTCAGGCCGCGGTCGCCGGTGGCTTCGGGCTTGGCTTCGGTCAGGGCGTCGTAGAGCGGGTGGCGGTCGGCGCCCTTGACGCTGATCTTGCCGAACATCGGGAAGGTGACGTCGTAGGTCAGCGAACAGAATTCGGCGATTTCGCCGTTGGTACCTGGTTCCTGGCCCATGAAATTGTTGGCGGGAAAGCCCAGCACTTCCAGGCCCTGGGCATGGTGAGCGCGATACAGCGCCTCAAGCGCCGTATATTGCGGCGTCAGTCCACACTTGGAGGCGACATTGACGATCAGCAGCACTTCGCCGCGGTAGTCGCCGAGCGTGGCTGAAGAGCCGTCGATGCGGCGCAGGGGAATGTTCATAAGGTCGTCGGCCACGCGCGTCTCCTGTGATGTCTTGTCACTTCAGAGCTAGGCGCTTGGCGCATAGCCGTCAATCATTTCACCTTTACACGTCCCCGTGAGAAGCTCATTAGCGGATGATTGCCAGACAAAGAGTGCCGCCCCCAAAAGAGGCTGAGATGACCCGCCCGAAAATCCTGATCACCCGGCCTTGGCCCAAGCCCGCCGAAGACGATTTGCGCCAGCGATACGACGTGACCGTCAATGGCGGCGCTCCACTGGACAGGGCGGCCTTGATTGCCGCCATGCATGAGTATGACGCGCTGTGCGCCACGGTGACCGACAAGCTCGATGCCGAGGTCTTCGCCACGCCCAACGCCCGCGTGAAGATGGTCGGCAATTTCGGTGTCGGTTTTGAACATATCGACGTAAAGGCCGCCAAGGCCGCCGGCATTCGCGTGTCCAATACGCCTGACGTTTTGACCGACGCCACCGCCGACATCGCGCTTATGCTGATATTGATGACCAGCCGGCGGGCCGGCGAGGGCGAGCGGCAGGTGCGTGACGGCCGCTGGGGCGGGTGGGGCACGACCAACCTGATGGGCCAGTCGCTCCAGGGCAAGACCTTGGGCCTGATCGGCTTCGGCCGTATCGGCCAGGCGACGGCGCACCGCGCCCATGCCGCGCTCGGCATGAAGATCGCCTATCATAACCGCCGTCGCCTGGATGCCGAGCTCGAAGGGCCGTTCGGCGCGACCTATGTCGAAACCGTCGAAGACCTGCTGCGCACGGCGGACGTCGTCTCGCTGCACTGCCCGGCCACGCCCGAGACGCGCCACCTGATCAATGCGGAGCGCCTGAAGCTTATGAAGCCCAGCGCCATCCTGATCAATACGGCGCGCGGGGCGGTGGTCCACGAGGGGGACCTGGCCCAGGCGTTGAGGGACAATGTCATCGCCGCCGCCGGACTCGACGTCTACGAGGCCGAGCCCAAGGTGCATGCCGACCTGCTGGGCCTGGAAAACGCCGTCCTCTTGCCGCACCTGGGCAGCGCCACGGTCGAGACCCGCGTCAAGATGGGCCTGCGCGTCTGCGCCAATATCGATCGCTTCTTCGCCGGAGAGACGTTGATTGATCCCATTGCCTGAAGCGCTCGCGCCGATCGAAGCGTTTGTGCGGGAGCGGCTGGCTGCGGCCGCCGCGCCCTTGGTCATCGGCCTGTGTGGCGCCCAGGGCTCGGGCAAGTCGACCATTGCCGCGGCCCTGGCCGAACGCATTCCCGATACGGTCGTGCTGTCATTGGACGATCTCTACTTGGCCAAAGCCGAGCGCGAACGCCTGGCGCAGGTCGTGCATCCCCTGCTGAGAACGCGCGGCGTGCCCGGCACGCATGATGTGGGGCTGGGCGAGGCCGTTCTGGGCGATGTGCGCGCCGGGCGTCCGGTCAGGCTACCGCGCTTCGACAAGGCGATCGACGACCGCGCGCCGGAAAGCGCATGGCCGCAGGTCGCGGGCGCAAGGCTGCTGATCTTCGAGGGCTGGTGTGTCGGCGCCCGGCCGCAGCCGGACGAGGCTTTGGAGGCGCCGGTCAATGCCCTTGAGCGGGATGAGGATGCCGATCGCCGTTGGCGGCGCTATGTCAATTCAGCCTTGGCCGATCGCTATCCGCCCCTGTTCGCGCTCGACGCCTTGGTCCTGCTGGCCGCGCCGGGCTTTGAGGTTGTCTCTCGGTGGCGCCTCCAACAGGAGCACGCCCTGGCTGCCGACATTGCGGCGGACCGCCGCACGGGACGGGCTATGCGCGACGACGAGGTGGCGCGGTTTATACAGTTCTATCAGCGTCTCACGGAGCATATCCTGCGGGAAATGCCGGGCCGCGCCGATTTGACGGTCCGGTTCGATGCCGCGCGAAAAGTGATTGCATGAGCGAGGTCGAACGCCGACACGCCCGCTTTTTAGAGTGGCAGACGACCGCGCCACGCGGCGTGGAAGTCATTCGCGGCCTGCATGGCACGATTGGCCGCTTGCGGCTCGACACCGAGGGCCGGGCCGACGAGGGCTGGGACGATCTGCCGGCCGGCACCTTGCGCGCCGGCGGTTATGACGAGGATCGCGCCATCTATGCCGGCGAGGCTTTCACGGCTGGGGATGAGCCGCGCACCGTCCACCTCGGTGTCGATATCGCCGCTCCCGCCGGCACCGAGGTCTTCGCGCCGCTGGCCGGTCGCGTCCATGGTTTCCAGGACAATGCAGCCGCCTTCGACTACGGGCCGACGATCATCCTGGAGCACGCGATCGCGGCGGACCTGACCTTTTATACACTTTACGGCCATCTCAGCCGGGAAAGCCTGGCGGGTCTTTTCGCCGGACGTGTCTTCGGTGCGGGGGAGCGAATCGCCACGCTGGGGGTGGCCGAGGTCAACGGTAACTGGCCGCCGCACCTGCATTTTCAGATCATCCTCGATATCGGGGAGGCGCACGGCGACTTCCCGGGCGTCTGCCGCAAGAGCCAGCGCGAGATTTGGCGCCGAATTTGTCCAGATCCTCGGCCTTTGTTGGGCATCCCATCTTGACTTTTATTGCCTGACAATTGTTCCTGTCCGGATAAGCGAAAGCGCGCGCCCAAGCGAACGCCCAAACGAACGCAATGAAGGAAACAAGCCATGTTCAAACACGTCATTCTTGCTACCAGTTTGTGTATCGCCTTCGCCGCCAGCCAAAGCCACGCCGACGCGGTGAGCGACGGGCAGACCTATTTCAAGGCCAATTGCGCGCTGTGTCACGATGCCAGCCCCAACAAGGCCGCCATGCAGGGACCGCCATTGTTCGGCGTGGTCGGCCGCAAGGTCGGCGGGGAGGCGGGCTTTGGCTATTCCGACGCTTTGAAGGCGAAGGGCGCCAAGGGCAAGACGTGGACCGCCGCGTCGCTTTCCACCTTCCTCGCCGATCCGCAAAAGGCCGTGCCCGGTACCTTCATGCCGGTCAGCATCCCCGATCCCAAGGCGCGCGCGGCGGTGGTCGCTTATCTCGTCAGCCTGAAGGGCCCCGCCGGCCAGGCCGCCGCCAAGCCGGCGCCCGCCGCGGCGCCGGCTGCGGCTCCCGTCGCGGCCAACACCGACGACAATCTCGACTGGCACAAGGATGCCCCGGGCGTGCGCCATCATGTCGACGTCGCCACCTTGCCGGCGCCCTACACCACGCCTTCGGCCAGCAACACCCCGTCTTTGGTCGACGCCAGCAAGGCCGCGCCCCAGGTACCGGCCGGCTTTACCGTCAGTTCCTATGTCAGCGACGCCGAGCACCCACGCCAGTTGCGGGTCGCGCCGAACGGCGACCTCTTTGTCAGCGAAAGCGGCAAGGGGCAGATCGTCGTCTATCAAAACGACCACGGCACGCTCAAGACCACCAAGTCGGTCTTCGCTTCGGGCCTGCAGAACCCTTATGGCATCGCGTTTTACCCGGCCAAGGATCCGCAATGGGTCTATGTCGCGACGACGACCTATGTGACGCGCTATCCCTACCATTCCGGCGACCTGGTGGCGCGCGGCCCGGGGGATAAGATTATCCCGAACCTGGCGACCGGGGGCGGCCACACGTCGCGCGACATCGTGGTCTCGCCAGACGGCCAGTATATCTTCGTCTCGGTCGGTTCGGCCTCGAACGTCGCCGACGGCATGGACAAGACGCCGCCGGCCAACTGGATCGCCTCGCACGGGCTGGCTGAGCCCTGGGGCTCGGAATCGGGCCGCGCCATGGTCCTGCGCTTCAAGCCCGACGGCAGTGATCGCTACGTCTGGGCCGATGGCATTCGCAACTGCGTGACGCTGGGCTTCAGCGGCCGCGGCGAGATTTTCTGCAGCACCAACGAACGCGACGACCTGGGCGATAACCTGGTGCCGGACTATTTCACCCACGTCGAGGACGGCCACTACTACGGCTGGCCCTGGTACTATCTCGGCGATCACGAAGACCCGCGCCTGGCCGGCGCACGTCCGGACCTGAAGGGCAAGGTGACGACGCCCGATCTTCTGTTCGTCTCGCACTCGGCGGCGCTGGGCTTTGCCTTCTATAGCGCGCCGGCCGATGCCGCCCATGCCTTCCCGGCCGAGTATACGGGCGACGTCTTTGTCGGCCTGCACGGCTCGTGGAACCGGGCCCAGCGCACGGGTTCCAAGGTGGTGCGCGTGCTGATGAAGGATGGCCGTCCGACGGGGGAATATGAGGACTTCATGACGGGCCTCATCCTGGACGACAAGAGCGTCGCCGGCCGCCCGGTCGGTATCGCCGTCGGCCCCGATGGCGCGCTCTATGTCGCCGACGACGCCGGCAGCAAGATCTGGCGCATCGCGCCGACGAAGTAGGCGATGCGGATTGCGACCCGTCTCATCCTGACGAACGTCGCCGGGTTTTGCGACACGGCGACGTTCGTGCATATGCGGGGCGTCTTCAGCGCCCACGTCACCGGCAACTTCGTGCTGCTGGCGGCGTCCCTGGTTGATGGCGGCCACGCGTCCGACCTGCTCAAGCTTGAGACCTTTCCGGTCTTCGTCGCCGCGATTGGCCTGTCGGTCTGGCTCTATCTGGCGGCGGAAAAGCACCGAAAGGGGGAGGGGCTGCGGCGTGTCCTGCTGGCCATGACGGTGATCTTCGCCGCCTGCGCCGCCATCGCCTTCGTGCCGCATACCCCGGAAGACGGGTGGGATGTCGCCATTACCCTGCTGGTCGTGCTGGCGTTGGGCTTGCAGAATGGCCTGCACCATTTCATCGCGGGATCCATGACGACGGTGATGACCGGCACGGTCACCGCGACCATTGCCCGCGCCACGCGCCGCTTGCTGCGCGCCGAGCCTCCGGAACAACCCAACGCCCAAGCGGCACTTAGCCCCATCTGGCTGGTCCTGGTTTTCGGCGTCGGCTGCCTGGCCGCAGCCTTTGCCGTAAAGGCGATCGGCTTTGCCTGCCTGACCGTGGCGGCCCTGGCCGTCGCCGCATCGCTCTATCTGGAGCGCGTCAAACCCTGATCCCGGCCTTCAGCGCCGCTTGCGCCAGGGCCTTGACCTGCGCGTCGCTCAGGCCGTCGAGCGACGCATCGAACGCCTTTTCCGGCGCCACACTCACCTTGCCGTCTTGAATCCGCAGGACCCGGTCGGCCAGGCGTTCGATCTCATAGACATCGTGGCTGACGTAAAGGATCGGCACACCCGACGTCTTGGCCAGGCCGGCGATCATCGGCACGATCTGCGCCTTCGCCTCGCCGTCGAGGCTGGACAAGGGCTCGTCCATCAGCAGCAGCTTGGGCGTCGACAGCAGGGCGCGGCCGATCGCCACGCGCTGGCGCTCGCCGCCCGACAGCTTGGCGACGTCGCGGCCGAGCAGGGGGGACAGGCCCAGTTGCGCCACCACGGCATCGAAGTCGCGGCTGCCGCTGCGCTTGGCCGCATAGTCGAGATTGCCGCGTACGCGCAGATGCGGCAGCAGCGACGCCTCCTGGAAGACAAAGCCGACATGGCGTTTGTGCACCGGGCGGAAAACACGCCCGTCCTGCCAGGTCTCGTCGCCGATACGGACATGGCCGCTCAGCCGGACCAGGCCGGCAATGGCGCGCAACAGCGTGGTCTTGCCGGCGCCCGACGGTCCCCAGACGGCGGTAATGCCGTCCGCCGGCACGGTAAAGGCGGCGTCGAGATGCGGACCCTTGAGAGCCATATCGATGGTCATGCGCGCGCCGCCTTTGTCCATTTGCGGTCGATGACCAAGAGGCTCAGCAGCACGACGAAGGCAAAGACCAGCAGGCCGCCGGCCAGGCGATGGGCGCCCGGCCAGTCGAGCTGTTCGACCAGGTCGTAGATACGCACCGACATCACCTCGGTCTTGCCGGGGATGGCACCGCCGATCATCAGCACCACGCCGAATTCGCCGACGGTATGGGCGAAGACCAGCACCGCGGCGGTGAGAAAGCCCTTGCGCGCCAGGGGCAGGCCGATGCTCCAGAAACGGTCCCAGGCATTGGCGCCGAGCGTCGCGGCGACTTCGAAGGGGCGCTCGCCGACGGCCTCGAACGCGTTACGGATCGGCTGCACGGCGAAGGGCAGGGAATAGATCACCGAACCGATGACCAGGCCGGCAAAGGAAAAGTCGAGTGTCTTGATGCCGAAGGGATGCAATAGCGCCATCAGCGGGCTTTGCGGGCCGAGCGCGACCAGCAGGTAAAACCCCAGCACCGTCGGTGGCAGCACGATCGGCAGGGCGAAGATGGCGGTCGCGATATCGCGCAAAAGGCCCTGGCCGCGCGACAGCCACCAGGCGACCGGCGTGGCGATGATCAGGAGGCACAGCGTCGTGCAGGCGGCCAGGGCCACCGTCACCCGTATCGCGCTGTCCAAGGCCCCCCAGACGTCCATGGCTACTTCACTTCGTAGCCATAGGACTTGATGATGGCGACGGCCTCCGGCGACTTCAAAAAGTCGACATAGGCCTTGGCCGCCGGGTCGGCGGCGCCGGGCTTCAGCAGGATGGCTTGCTGGTCGATCGGTGTATAGTCGTCGTGCGGCACGACCCATTCCGAGCCGCCCGGCTGCTTGATGACTTGCGACAAGGCGACAAAGCCGAGATCGGCGGCCTTGGACTGGACGAAGGTAAAGGCCTGGGCGATCGAGGCGCCCTTGACGATCTTGGGCGACAGCTTGTCGTAGAGGTTGAGCTTCTTCAGCGTCTCGACGGCAGCGGCGCCATAGGGGGCGGCGGCCGGATCGGCGATCGAGAGATGATCGAAATTGCCCTTGGCCAAGACAGCGCCCTGGGTGTCGACCAGGCCCGGCGTCGGGCTCCACAGCACCAGTTGGCCATAGGCATAGACGAAGCGCGTGCCCTTCAGGCCGAAGCCGTCGGCCTCGAGCTTGGTCGGGCGCTCGGCGTCGGCGCTGAGGAAGACCTCGAACGGCGCGCCTTGTTCGATCTGGCTGAAGAAGGCGCCCGAGGCGCCAAAGGTCATGACGACATGGTTGCCGGTCTTTTTCTCGAAGGCGGCGGCAATATCCTTGGCCGGGTCGGTGAAGTTGGCGGCGACCGCGACAGGTACATCGGCGGCCATGGCATGCGTGGCAAACAGGGCGGCAGCAAGGGAAACGAGGCCGATCAGCGCTTTCATAAGGACCCTCCAGAGACGTGCGCCAGCCTGATCATGGCGGCGCTATGTAGTCAATATGCATAACGTTATGACACTTGTGATGTCGGGGATTGCGGGCTTACAAGACGCCATGTCCGAACCCGCTTCCATCAAGGCCCTGCTGACCCTGCGCAAGGGCAATGCCTCCGCCGTCGGTGGTGCGCGGATCGACCTGTTGCGCGCGATTGCGCAGAGCGGTTCGATTACCGCGGCCGCTAAGGTCTGCGGGCTCAGCTACAAGGGCGCGTGGGATGCGGTGCAGGCGATGAACAACCTGTCGGTCCAGCCGGTGGTGCGGGCGCAGACCGGCGGCAGAGGCGGCGGCGCGGCGGAGGTGACCGAGGCCGGCATGGCGCTCGTGACCGCCTTCGATCGCGCCGGCGCGGTGCTGGACGTCTTTGCCGGGCAATTGGCAGCCGTATTGGATGGCGGCGATATCAGGCTTTTGGAGAGTTTCACCATGAAAACCAGCGCACGTAACGCCTATACCGGCACGGTCAGCTTCGTCCACGACGGCGCGGTCAATGCCGAGGTCGGGCTGACCATCGCCGACAGCATCGAGATCGTCGCCATCGTCACGCGCGAAAGCGTCGAGGCGCTTGAGTTGGCGCCTGGACAGACGGCGACGGCGCTGATCAAGTCGAGCTTCGTCCTGCTGGCGTCAGGCCATGAGGCCTTGCCGATCTCCGCGCGCAACCGTTTGTTGGGCACGGTCAGCGCGGTGGTGCCGGGCGCGGTCAATGACGAAGTCACGCTCGATCTCGGCGGCGGCAAGAGCGTGACGGCGGTCATTACGGCGGAGTCGCGCCAGGCCTTGAAATTAGAGGTTGGCCAACCGGCCCAGGCGCTGATAAAGGCCTCGCACATCATTCTCGCGGTTGACTGAGGACCCCATGGCCATTGCCCAAAGCGAACTGCAGGCGCGCATCGAACAGGCCTTTCCGGACGCCGAGGTGACGATCACCGACCTGGCCGGCGACGGCGACCACTACCGTGCCCGCATCGTGTCGGATGCCTTCAACGGCCTGCCGCGCGTACGCCAGCACCAGCTGGTCAACAAGGCCCTGGCGGATCTGCTGTCGGGCCCGCTGCACGCCCTCGCGCTGGAGACGGTGGCGAGGGGCTAGAGGCGCCTCTTTCTTCTCCTCCCCATTTGGGACAAATGGGGAGGAGAGTTTCTCAAATACTCGGCGAGGCGTCGCGCTTCAACCGGCGCAGGCAAAAGGTCGAGCGTGTGTGGCGGATGCCGGGGAACTTCAAGAGGCGCTTGCGCAGGAAAGCCTCGTAATCCTCGGTGTCCTCGACCGCGGCGATGATGACATAGTCGTATTCGCCGGTGGTCAGGTAGGCGTCCGTCACTTCCGGCAATTGCGAAAGGTGACGCGAGAACGACTCGATCTTGTCGTCGTCGTGTTGTTCGAGATTGACCTCGACGATGACCGATAGCGGCCGGCCGATGCGTTCGGGGTTCAACAGGGCGACATAGCCGGTGATGACGCCGGCCTCCTCCAGCCGCTTGATGCGCGACCAGCACGGCGTCGCCGATAGCCCGACCTCGGCCGAAATCTGCTGCGTCGTCAGTTGGCCGTTCTCGCGCAAGAGCCTGAGAATCTTGCGGTCGATATCGTCGAGATCGTAGGCGCCCTTGGTCCGGTGTGTTGCCATTGTGCCCTGCAGCAGAGTTATTTTCCGCGTTTTATCATTATGCCGGAAAGATTTTCTGAAAGCCAAGGTTTCGCGCCTGCACTTCGGAAGCCTTTTCCTGACAGTTGGAGTAGTCTCATCTGAAATTATAATCAACAGCAGGGTCTATCATGCGCGCAGAGGTCACACTCGCCGACAAGTACGAGCTGGAGAGCGGCCGGGCCTTTATGACCGGTGTGCAGGCCCTGGTGCGGCTGCCCATGCTGATCCGCCAGATCGACAAGGCGCGCGGCCTCAATACGGCGGGCTTTATCTCCGGCTATCGCGGCTCACCGCTGGGCACCTACGACATGCAACTGGCCCAGGCCGAAAAGCTGTTGAAGGCCCACGACATTGTCGTCCAGCGCGGCATCAATGAAGATCTCGGCGCCACGGCCGTCTGGGGCACCCAGCACGTGCCCCTCTTCGACGGCCGTAAGAAGGACGGCGTTTTCGGTCTGTGGTACGGCAAGGGGCCCGGCGTCGACCGCACCGGCGACGTCTTGAAGCATGCCAATTTTGCCGGAACCTCCGCCTTGGGGGGTGTCCTGGCCCTGGCCGGTGACGACCATTCCTGCAAGTCGTCGACCCTACCCAACCAGTCGGAATTCGCCTTTGCCGACGCCGAAATGCCGGTGGTGGCGCCATCGACCATCGACGAGGTCATCGAATTCGGCGCCAAGGGCATCCAGCTGTCGCGCTATTCGGGTTGCTGGGTCGGCATGAAAACCATTGCCGATCTGATGGATGCCTCGACCTCGGCGACACTGGACATGCCGCGTTATTACACACGTATTCCGGACTATGAGCTACCCGATGGCGGATTAAACATCCGTCTGAACGATCCGGCCGAGGCCAAGGAAGTGCGCCACCGCCACTTCCGCCTGCCGGCGGCCCAGGCCTTCGTCCGCGCCAACGGCTTCGACCGCGTCGTGCGCGACTCGGCCCGTCCGCGCTTCGGCATCGCCACCTCCGGCAAGGGCTTTCTGCATGTGCTCGACGCCTTGCGCCTGCTCAGGATCAGCGACGCCGAGGCCGCCGATATCGGCCTGCGCCTGTGGAAGGTCGGCCTGGTTTGGCCGCTCGATCCGGTGGCGGCGCGAGATTTCGCCGACGGCCTGGAAACGGTCCTGGTCATCGAAGAGCGTCGCGATCTCATCGAATATCAATTGAAGACCGTGCTTTACGGTCTACCTGACGGCCGCCGCCCGATGGTGGTGGGCAAGACCGATGCCCAAGGCCGGCCCTTGGTCCGCGATACGCTCGACCTCGACACCGCCCACGTGGCACTGGCCCTGTTCGAAGCCCTGCCTGACAGCGCGAAGACGGACGAACGCCGCGCCATGGCGGAAAGCCTGCGCCAGCGTGCGGCGACCAAGGACGGCATCGTGCCGCTGCATGCTCGCAAGCCGTTCTACTGCGCCGGCTGCCCGCACAATACCTCGACGACCGTGCCCGAAGGCTCGCGCGCTACGGCCGGCATCGGCTGTCATTACATGGTGCAGTTCATGCCCAACCGGCATTCGGAGGTCTGCACCCATATGGGCGGGGAGGGCGTCACCTGGGTCGGCCAGGCCCCCTTTACCGACGAGCCGCATATCTTCGCCAATCTCGGCGACGGCACCTATTTCCACTCGGGCCTGCTGGCGATCCGCCAATCGGTCGCCGCCAAGGTCAATATCACCTACAAGATCCTCTATAACGACGCCGTCGCCATGACCGGCGGCCAGCATGTCGACGGCGAGTTGCATCCGGTGACGGTGGCCAAGCAGGTCGACTCCGAGGGCGTCAAGCGCATCATCATGGTCTCGGACAAGCCCGACCGCTGGCGCCATGCGCCGGGCATGCCGCCCAAGGTCAGCTTTTACCATCGCGATGATATCGAGGTCGCCGAGGCCGAGCTGAAGGCGATCAAGGGCACGACGGTCTTGATCTACGACCAGATGTGCGCCACCGAGCTGCGCCGCCGCAGGAAGCGCGGCATGGCGCCCAAGATCAAGGAACGCATATTCATCAATGCCAAGGTCTGTGAAGGCTGCGGCGACTGCTCGGTCAAGTCGAACTGCATCGCCGTCGGCCCCAAGGAAACGGACCTGGGGCGCAAGCGCGAGATCGACCAGTCGGCGTGCAATGTCGACACATCGTGCGTCAAGGGTTTCTGCCCGTCCTTTGTCTCACTGGCCGGCGCCGAGCCGAAACGCTCAGAAGCCGCCGCCGTTGACCACCTGATCGCCAACCTGCCAGATATCACGCCGCCCGCCTTGGGTAATGCACCCTTCAACCTGGTCCTGACCGGCATCGGCGGGCTGGGTGTGACCTCGCTCAGCGCCATGATGGGCATGGCCGCCCATATCGACGAGTTGGAAGTGCTGTGCGTCGACCAGATCGGCCTGGCGCAACGCGGCGGGGCGGTCGACGCTCATATCCGCCTGATGAAACAAGGGCATATGGTCCCGGGCGGCCGTATTCCGTTGGGCGAGGCCGACGTGCTGATCGCCGCCGACATGGTCACGGCCCATGGCAAGTCGACCCTGCCTTTGATGGACGTGACCCATACGATCGGCTTCCTCAATTCGCGCCTGACGCCGACGGCGGAATTCACGCTGAACACCAATACCGTGTTCGATCAGTTCGCCATGGTCCGCAAGGTCAAGACGGCGGTCAAGACCCTGACCAGCTTCGACGCGGCGGGCCTGTCGCGGCAATATCTCGGCGACGCCGTCTACGCCCTGATGATCATGTGGGGCGCCGCTTGGCAGGCGGGGACCTTGCCTCTGTCGCGCGCCGCGATTGAAGCGGCGATCAAGCTTAACGGTGCGGAAGTCGCGGCCAATCTGCGCGCCTTCAATATCGGCCGCGCCTATGTCGCCGGGCGGTTGGAACCGGAAGTCATTGAAGAAAAGCCGTTCGACCTGGCGGCCTTTATCGACGACCGTGCGGCCGACCTCGTCGCCTATCAAAACGCCGCCTATGCCGAACAATACCGCGCCCTGGTCGATCAGGCCCGCCGTGCCGAGGCGGCTTTGGGCTCGACCGTCTTCACCGAGGCCGTGGCGCGCAATGCCTATAAGCTGATGGCCTACAAGGACGAGTACGAGGTGGCGCGCCTCTATTGCGATCCGGACTTCAAGCGCTCGCTGGCCGAACAGTTTGAAAATTCCGACAAGGTCTCGATCTTCCTGGCGCCGCCTCTGTTTGCCCGCAAGGACGGCCATACCGGCCTGCCCAGGAAGCAGAAGTTCGGGCCGTGGGTGTTCAAGGCTTTCGCCGTGCTCACCGCGATGAAGGGCCTGCGCGGCACGGCGTTCGACGTGTTCGGCTATACGACCGAGCGCAAGGCCGAACGCCGTCTGGTCGCCGACTATGCCCGCCTGGTGACGCGCCTGTCCGCCGAGCTCGGCGCCCATAATGTCGATGCGGCGATTGCCCTGGCGGCCTTGCCGCAAGACATCAAGGGCTTCGGCCACATCAAGCTGGCCAATCTCAAAAAGGCCGAAACCAAGCGTGCCGAGCTGCTCGTCGCGTTCGAAGCCGCCCAGCCTAACGAAAAGTCCAGCCAATGGGCTATCTCAAAGAAGACCAACAAGGAGTCTGTCAATGTTTGATCTGCCCGCCTATGACGGCCACGAAAAGGTAACGATGGTCGAGGATGCCGCGACGGGTCTCAAGGCCATCATCGCCGTCCACTCGACGGCCATGGGCCCGGCGGCCGGCGGATGCCGGTTGTGGAGCTATGACAGCGACTCGGCGGCCCTGATCGACGCCCTGCGTCTGTCGAAGGGCATGAGCTACAAGAACGCCATGGCCGACCTGCCCATGGGCGGCGGCAAGGCGGTGATCTGCGGCCCGGTGACGCCGGAAAACCGCACGGAGGTCTTCAAGGCCTTCGGCCGCGCCGTCGACAGCCTGGGCGGCCAATACATCACCGCCGAGGACGTCGGCGTGTCGGTCGCCGACATGGAAATCATTGCGACGCAGACCAAATATGTGTCCGGCATTTCCGGTAGCGAAGGCAAGTCCGGTGGTGACCCGTCGCCTTTCACCGCCCGTGGTGTCCGCGTCGGCATCCAGTCGGCCGTCAAGGCCTCGCTGGGCCGCAGTGATCTTGACGGCGTCAAGGTCGCCGTCCAGGGCCTGGGCCATGTCGGTATGTATCTCTGCGAAGAACTGGCGCGTCGCGGCGTGAAGCTGATCGTCGCCGACATCCACGCCGATCGTGTGGAGGAAGCCCAGACGCGCTTTGGCGCCACCGCCGTCCATGTCGACGACATCCTGATGCAAGAGGTCGACGTGGTGGCGCCGTGCGCGCTCGGTGGCGCGATCAGCGAGCACGTCGCCCAACACCTGGCCGGTCGCATCGTCGCCGGCGCCGCCAACAACCAGTTGCTGACGCCGGAAGCCGGCCGCATCCTGGCCCGTCGCGGCATCCTTTACGCACCGGATTACGTCATCAATGCCGGCGGCATTATCATGGTGTCCGGCGAGATTTCCGGAAATAACGCAGAGTCCGTCGTCCTGGCGGCGGTCGACCGCGTCGGCGGCCGCCTCGACGACATCTTTGCCCGCGCACAATCGGGTGAAGCCCTGACCTTCGAGATTGCCGATCAGATGGCGCAGGCTAAGATTAACGCTGCCCGGAAGCTCAAGGCGGCCTGAACATGAGACAGATCTCCCACTACATCAACGGCAAGGCGGTGGGGGGAGACTTCGGCCGCTTCGGCGACGTCTACGACCCCAATACCGGCCAGGTCCAGGCGCGCGTGGCTTTGGCCACCGCCGCCGCGGTCGATCAAGCCATCCAGTCCGCCGCCAAGGCGCAGATCGGCTGGGCGCAGATGAACCCGCAGCGCCGGGCGCGCGTCATGTTTGCCTGGAAGGCTTTGATCGAAGCCCATATGGACGAGCTGGCGCAATTGCTGTCGTCCGAGCATGGCAAGGTCGTCGCCGACGCGAAGGGCGATATCCAGCGCGGGCTCGAGGTCGTCGAATTCGCCTGCGGCATCCCGCACCTATTGAAGGGAGATTATACCTCCGACGCGGGCCCGGGCATCGACGTCTATTCGATGCGCCAGCCCTTGGGCGTCTGCGCCGGCATCACGCCGTTCAACTTTCCGGCCATGATCCCGCTGTGGATGTCGGCGGTCGCGCTGGCGTGCGGCAATGCCTTTATCCTCAAACCCTCGGAAAAGGACCCGTCGGTGCCGGTGCGCCTGGCCGAACTGGCGCTCGAAGCCGGCCTGCCTGAAGGCGTGCTCCAGGTCGTCCATGGCGACAAGGTCGCCGTCGACGTCCTGCTGACCCACGACCTGGTTAAGGCGGTCAGCTTTGTCGGCTCGTCCGATATCGCTTCCTATGTCTACGCCACGGGCGCGGCCCACGGCAAACGCGTCCAGGCGATGGGCGGGGCCAAGAACCACGGCATCATCATGCCCGATGCCGACCTCGACCAGGTCGTCAAGGATATCGTCGGCGCCGCTTACGGTTCGGCCGGTGAGCGCTGCATGGCCCTGCCGGTCGCCGTTCCGGTCGGCGCCAAGACCGCCGACGCCTTTGTCGAACGCATGATCGACGCGGCGCGCGCCTTGAAGGTCGGCGTGTCGACCGATCTCGATGCCCATTACGGGCCGGTGGTGTCGGCTGCCCACAAGCAAAAGGTTGAAGCCTATATCCAGATGGGTGTCGACGAGGGCGCGGAGCTCCTGCTCGATGGCCGCGGCCTGAAGCTGCAGGGCCACGAGGACGGCTTCTTTATCGGACCCAGCCTGTTCGACCGCGTCAAGCCGTCGATGAAAACCTATCAGGACGAGATCTTCGGCCCGGTGCTGCAGGTCGTCCGCGCCGAGACCCTGGAGGAAGCGGCCGCCTTGCCGTCGCAACACGCCTACGGCAACGGCGTTGCCATCTTCACCCGCAATGGCTTGGCGGCGCGTGAATTCGCGTCGAAGGTCAATGTCGGCATGGTCGGTATCAATGTGCCGATCCCTGTGCCGGTCGCCTATCACTCCTTCGGCGGCTGGAAGCGCTCGGCGTTCGGTGACATGAACCAGTATGGCGAGGACGGCGTGCGCTTCTACACCAAGGTCAAGACGGTGACGCAGCGCTGGCCGGATGGCGATATCGGCGACCAGGCCTTCATCATTCCGACGATGCGCTGACATGACCTATCCGACGCTCCAGGTCGAGCCAAAGGGCCGGGTGACGGTGGCGACGATCCACCGGCCGGAAGCGCTCAATGCACTGAATGCCCAGGTCATGACTGATCTCGCCGCACTCGCCGCCGAGGTCGACCGTGATCCTGGCACGGCCGTCCTGGTCGTCACCGGATCGGGCCGCGCCTTTGCCGCCGGCGCCGATATCAAGGAGATGAAGGACCGCTCGGTCGCCGACATGTATCTGGGCGACTATTTCGCCGGCTGGGACCGCTTTGCCGCGTGCCGCAAGCCGGTGGTGGCCGCGGTCAATGGCTTTGCCCTGGGCGGCGGTTGCGAACTGGCCATGATGTGCGACCTGATCATTGCATCCGACAACGCCAGGTTCGGCCAGCCGGAAATCAAGCTCGGCATCACGCCGGGCATGGGCGGCAGCGTGCGGTTGACCAAGGCGGTCGGCAAGGCCAAGGCGATGGACATGATCCTGACCGGCCGCATGATCGACGCCATCGAGGCCGAGCGCATGGGGCTGGTCAGCCGCGTCGTGCCGCACCCGGACCTGATGACCGTGGTGATGGATGTCGCCAACACCATTGCCGGCTACGGCATCCCCGCGCTGATGGCGGCCAAGGAGATGGTCGGCCGGGCGCTGGAACTGCCGACGACCGAGGGCGTGCGCTTCGAACGCAGGCTGTTCCAGTCCCTGTTCGCCACCGAAGACCAGAAGGAAGGCATGAACGCGTTCGCCGAAAAGCGCGACGCCAAATTTGCTGACAGATAACAACGACCGGAAACATCCGGCGCGATAGGAAATGCCCCATGGCTCTGACCGATGAGCAATTGATGATCCGCGAGGCGGCGCAACGCTTCGCCTATGACCGCATGCGGCCGTTCGCCGGCGAGTGGGACGAAAAAAAGCACTTCCCCGTCGACGTGCTGCGTGAGGCGGCGGGCCTCGGTTTCGCCGCCATCTATTGCGGCGAGGACCATGGCGGCTCGGGTCTGAGCCGGCTCGACGGCGTGCTGATCTTCGAACAGCTGTCGCGCGGCTGCATCGCCACCGCCGCTTTCCTGTCGATCCACAATATGTGCACCTGGATGATCGATCGTTTCGGTTCGGCCGACCAGCGCGGGCAATGGGTGCCGAAGCTGGCCGCCATGGAACTGATCGCCAGCTACTGCCTGACCGAGCCCGGCTCGGGCTCGGATGCAGCGGCGATGAAGACTCGCGCCGTCAAGGACGGCGATCACTATGTTTTGAACGGATCGAAGGCCTTTATTTCGGGGGCGGGGACGTCGGACGTCTACGTCGTCATGGCGCGCACCGGCGACGAGACGGCGCGCGGCATCTCGGCCTTTATCGTTCCCAAGGCCAGCGAAGGCTTATCGTTTGGCGCCAACGAAAAGAAGATGGGCTGGAACGCCCAGCCGACGCGGACGGTGGCTTTCGACAACGTTATCGTCCCTGTCGAGAACCGCCTGGGGGCGGAAGGGGAAGGCTTCAAGTTCGCCATGAAGGGGCTGGACGGGGGCCGCTTGAATATCGCGGCCTGTTCGCTGGGCGGCGCCCAGGACGCGCTCGATCGTGCCACGAACTATGCCGGCGAACGCAGCCAATTCGGCCGCAAGATCAACGACTTCCAGGCGACGCAGTTCAAGCTGGCCGACATGGAGACCGAGCTCTGCGCGGCACGATCCTTGCTCTATGAAGCCGCGTCGGCCCTGGATGCCAAAGCACCGGACGCCACCAAATGGTGCGCCATGGCCAAACGTTTTGTCACGGATGCCGGGTACAAGATTGCCAACGATGCCCTGCAGATCCACGGCGGCTACGGCTATTTGCACGATTATGGGGTTGAGCGTATCGTAAGGGACCTTCGAGTCCATCAAATCCTCGAAGGCACAAATGAAATCATGCGCGTCATCGTCGCGCGGTCCATGACCGCGACGGCGTGAGGAAAAAATAGCATGAACACAGGAAGGCAACAGTATGGATGATCTCATGGTAGAGACCGTGCCTGTAGAGGTGCGAGTCGAGAACGGCGTTGGCCGGATCACGCTCAACCGGCCGAAGGCGCTCAATGCGCTGACCACCGCGATGTGCGCGCTGATGGCTGAAACCTTGCGAAAATGGGCGGCGGACGATGCCGTGAAAATCGTCATGATCGACCACGAAGAGGGGACCCGTGGCTTCTGCGCCGGCGGCGATATCCGCGAAGTGGCGAAAAGCGGCCGCGGCGACGGGCGCGAGGCGGCGGACTTCTTCGCCACCGAATACAAGCTCAACACTCTGATCAAGCGCTTCCCCAAGCCGTACCTGGCGATCATGGACGGCATCACCATGGGCGGCGGCGTCGGGATCGCGGTCCACGGTTCGCACCGTGTGGCGACCGAACACACCGTCTTCGCGATGCCGGAAACCGGCATCGGCCTGTTCCCAGACGTCGGCGGCGGCTGGTTCCTGCCGCGCCTGGACGGTGAACTCGGCACCTGGCTGGCCTTGACGGGCGCCAAGCTGAAGGGCGCCGACGTGCTGGCCGCCGGCATCGCCACCCACTTCATCCGCGATATCTCGACCGCCAAGGCGGCTGTGCTGGGCGGCGACTTCTCCGTCGACGCCGGCGCGCGTCTGTCGGCCATCCTGGCCCGCTTTTCGGAAAAGGCCGGCACGCCGAGCTATGCCGAGCATCGCGAGTCGATCAATCGCTGCTTCGCCAAGCCGACGGTCACCGACATCATCATCGCGCTGAAGATGGACGATACCGACTGGTCGCAGGACCAGGCCGATATCCTGGCCCATCGCTCGCCCCTGTCGATGAGCGTGTCGCTGCAGGCCCTTCGTGAAGGCGCCAAGATGGCGTCGTTCGAAGACAATATGCGCATGGAATATCGCATTGCTTGCCATATCACGCGCAGCCACGATTTCCTCGAAGGCGTGCGTGCGGTGCTGGAGGACAAGGACAACCGGCCGCGCTGGTCGCCGATCAGCCTCTGCCACGTCAAGCAAGAGATGGTCGATCAGATGTTCGATCCGCTCGATTCGTCGTTAGAACTAAAGTTAAACTAAAGACTCTAAACATGAAAATCGCTTTTGTCGGCCTGGGCCATATGGGCTCGGGCATGGCCGCCAACCTGGTGAAGGCGGGCCATTCGGTGCATGCGGTCGATCTCAACCCGGACGCGGTGGCGCAAGCCGTCGCGGCTGGGGCGGTCGCGGCAACCTTGGCGCAGGCCTGTGAGGCGGCCGAGGCCGTGGTCACCATGCTGCCGGCCGGCCAGCACGTGCTCGGCGTCTATGACGAGGTCCGCCGCCTGGCGCCGACAACCGCGATCCTGATCGACTGCTCGACGATCGACATCGACTCCGCCCGAAAGGCGATCGATCTGGCGGCAAAAGCCGGCTTTGCCATGGTCGACGCCCCGGTCTCCGGTGGTGTCGCCGCCGCGGCGGCGGGCACCCTGACCTTTATGGTTGGTGGTGAAGATGCGGCCTTCGCCCGGGCTAAAACCATTCTCGAAGACATGGGCAAGACCATCGTCCATGCCGGTGGAGCGGGCGCCGGCCAAGCCGCCAAGGTCTGCAACAACATGCTGCTGGCCATCACCATGGTCGGCACCTGCGAAGCCTTTGCCCTGGCTGAAAAGCTGGGGCTGAAGGACCAGGTTTTCTTCGATATAGCCTCGAAAGCCTCGGGCCAAAGCTGGTCGATGACCAGCTATTGTCCGGTGCCGGGGCCGGTGCCGACATCGCCGGCCAATCGCGATTACCAGCCGGGCTTTGCCGCCGGCCTGATGCTGAAGGACCTGACGCTGGCCATGTCGGCGGCGGCCCAGGCCAATGCCGATACCCCGCTGGGCGCCAAGGCCCATGCGCTGTACGACGCGCTGTGCGCCCAGGGCCATGCCGGCCAGGACTTTTCCTACATGATGGAACGCATCCGTAGGGGCGCCTAAACCTTGGCGGCCGAGTTGCGAATGACCAGGCGCGGCCGGGTCAGTTCGTAACCGATGGGCTCGCCCTTGATGCCCGAGACGAGGATGTCGGCGGCTTTTTGTGCCATGGCGAAGATCGGCTGGGCGATGGTGGTCAGGGGCGGGGAGACCAGCGCGGCAAAGGGCGCGTCGTCAAAGCCGACAATCGACATATCCCTTGGGATGGCCAGGCCGGCTTCGTGGGCGCCGTGCAGGGCGCCGGCGGCCATCTCGTCATTGGCGCAGATGACGGCGGTGGGGATAAAGCCGCCGGCCTGGATAGCGTCAAAACCTTCACGCCCGGACTGAAAATCGAAACGGCCGCGCAGGGTCAGGATATGGTTCGCCTCGACACCGGCCATGGCGACGGCGCGGCAAAAGCCGTCGAAGCGCTCGCTGGCGGCGAAATGCGCCTTCGGCCCCAGCAGGAAGGCGAAGCGGCGATGGCCCAGCGACAGCAGGTATTGCCCCAGTTCAAAGCCGGCGGCCTGTTCATCCATGCCGATGCCGGCGGCCAGCGACCGTGTGGCCGGACCGGCGGCGACGCAGACGACGGGCACGTGCCGCGCCTGGATCATGGCGATCAGTTCGGGATCGTCGGAAAACGGCGGCGCCAGGATCACGCCGTCGCAGGTGTGCAGGTCGATCGGCCGCAGCACGCGCTCGTGACTATGCGGCGGGTCGGGATAGACCAGGTGGGTTTCCAGTTGCAGGCCGTGGCGGTTACAGCCGCGCAGCGCCCCGCTTTCCAGCAGCAAGTTGTACCAGGTGGCGGCGTGCTGGTCGGTCGCCGGATAGACCAGCACGACCGTGTGCGACCGGCCGCCGGCCAGCAGGCGCGCCTGGGTATTGGGCTTGAAGCGCAAGCTGGCGGCGGCGTCCTGCACGCGGCGTCGCGTCGCTTCGGCGACCAGCGTCCCGCCGTTCAACACGCGCGACACCGTGGCGCGGCTGACGCCGGCCAGCAGGGCCACATCATAGATGGTCGGCAATTGACGCGGCATGATCTCACGGGTTCGAGTTGGGCGCATGTTACAGGCCTAGGGGCGCGTGTCGAGGCCACCCGGCGCCTATTTTGTTGCAAAAATAACACATATTTTGTGCGCTGCAAAAACAATAAAGTCCAGCATATCAAGGGGATGATCGATGTGAAAGCGCTTCCATTCGAGGGTGAAAAATGAGAGCGGTTTCATTCGATGCCCGATGTTTGACCGGGCGCGCGAAAATGACGAGGCTACGCGCAAATAGCGATTATAACACCGCAGGAAACGCCCACCATGAACCGTCGTGATGTCCTCCTTTCCAGTCTTGCCTCCGGCCTGAGCCTGTCCGCCGCGTCTCTTTCCGCGCCGGCTCAAGCCACCGAGGTAAAGGCGCGCCGCGTCCCCGAGGGGCAGTTTCCTCCCGGCTTCTTGTGGGGCGCGGCGACCGCCGCCTACCAGGTGGAGGGCGCCTATAACGAGGACGGCAAGGGCGAGTCGATCTGGGATCGCTTCGTGCTGGCGCCGGGCAAGATCAAGAATGGCGACACCGGCAAGGTCGCCTGCGATTCCTACCATAAGTGGCGCGAAGACCTGGCCCTGCTCAAGCAGATGAACCTGAAGTCCTATCGCTTTTCCACGGCCTGGACGCGCATCCAGCCGAACGGGGTCGGGCCGACCAATCAAAAAGGGCTCGACTATTATAGCCGCCTGACCGACGCGCTTCTGGAAGCCGGCATCCGCCCGTTCGCCACGCTCTATCACTGGGACCTGCCGCAGGACCTGGAAGACCGCGGCGGGTGGGCCAACCGCGAGACCGCGTCACGCTACGCCGACTATTGCGATATCATGGGCCGGGCTCTGGGCGACCGCATCACAAATTGGAGCCTGTTCAACGAGTCGAAGGCCTTTACGCAACTGGGCTACTGGATGGGTGACTTCGCGCCGGGCCGCAAGGATCCGCTGGCCTTCCTGAAGGTGACGCAAACGGTCAACCTGGCCCACGGCATGGGCTTCCGTGCGCTCAAGGCGGTCAATCCAAAATTCCAGGTCGGCAGCGTCTACGACGTCTCGCCGCAATATCCGGCGTCGGACAGCGAGGCCGACAAGGCCGCCGCCGTCGCCATGGATAAGCTCAGCAATTTTTGGTACGTCCAGCCGGTGCTGACCGGCGCCTATCCCGACGGCGTGCTGCCGGCCGATCGCCAGGCCGAACTGCTGGGCTTTTTGCCCGGCGATGACAAGCTGATGCGTGCCGATCTCGATTTTGTCGGGCTGAACTACTATTCGCGCACTCGTGTGGCGCACACCGACGACGATACCGGCATTCCGGGCTTTCATGCGGTGCCGACCTGGGGCGTGGGCGAGGGCGAGGTCACCGACTTCGGCTGGAACATCTATCCGCAGGGCTTCTACGATATCCTCAAGCATATGCAGTCGGTCACCGGCAAACGCCCGATCGAGATCACCGAAAACGGCGCCGCCTACAATAATCGCCCGAGCCCCGATGGGCAGGTCCACGACCCCAAGCGCATCGACTATCTGCGCCTGCATCTGAACGCCCTGTCGCGCGCCATTGCCGACGGCGTGCCGGTGCGTGCCTATCATTGCTGGAGCCTGATGGACAATTTCGAATGGGCGTCCGGCTATACGGAGCGCTTCGGCTTGACCTGGGTGGATTTCGAGAACGACCAGAAGCGGACGATCAAGGAGTCGGGGCTGTGGTACGGCAAGGTCGCCGCGGCGAATCGCGTGGTCTGAAAACACTTATAAGTTTTTAATAAATCTTAACGCTCGGGACGCATCCTGCTACTCTCCAATCAGGCGAGCAGGTGACAGTATGCGTATCCGGCGATTTTTCGGTGTGGCGGCGGTGGCTTTGTGCGCGGCGTCGCAGGCCCATGCAAACGTTGACCCGGACGCCTTGGTCAATCGTGCCTTGGACCTGATCAATGCCGAGCGCGCCCAGCACGGCTGCGGGCCGTTGACGCTGAACCGGCAACTGAACCAGGCGGCGCTGCGCCAATCCCAAGCCATGGCGCAGCAGCATTTCTTCGACCACCGTGATCCCGACGGCACCACGCCGGGGCAACGCGTGCGCGATGCCGGCTATGTCTTCCAGATGATGGGCGAGAATATCGAAGCGGGCACCGACACCGCGGAAGAGGCCGTGCGCGTGTGGATGAACAGCCCGGGGCATCGCGCCAATATCCTGACCTGCGCCTATAAGGAAACCGGCCTGGCCCTGGTCGACGCGCAAAACGACGTGCCGATGAGCGGCCAGTCGATGGCCTATGAATATTATTGGACGCAGGAATTCGCCCTGCCGATGAAGACGGCGCAGTAGGTCAAGGCGACGGTTTCGCGTCCTTGGTGGTCAAAAGCAGCAGGCTGCCGGCAAGCACAACCGCGACGAAGGCCAAGATGCTGCCCTCCGGCCCGACATCTCCACCCGTAACCAGCGGCGAGCCGGTTGGCGTTAGCGTCATGACGTGGCCTTGATCGGTATAGCCGCTGCCGACGGCGCCGAACAGAGGCGCGCTGGCCCAGTTCCAGCCGGCATGATAGGCGATCGACCACCACAGCGAACGCGTGCGGATCACCGCATAGGCCAGAAGCAAGCCCTGGGCGAACAGGCGGATCATCCAGATCAGCGAGGCGCCTGGGTTGGCGCCATGGTCCAGCGAAAAGGCCAGGGCCGAGCCGATCACGCCCACCCACTTGCCGCCCAACCGGCTCAGGGCCACAAAAATCAGGCCGCGAAACAGGATTTCCTCGCCGGCCGCGCCGATGAGGTCGTTGACGAGCCAGCCCAGGCCGAACCCAGCCGCCGTCAACGGGGAGCCGCCGGCATAGTCGATATGGGCAGCCCCGGTGAGCGCGATGGCGAGGATGGTCAGCGACATAACGAAGATACCCGTCGCCAGTCCAGCCGGGATCGAGAGATATGGCGGCCGTGGGCGGGCAATGGCCCGGGCCTCGTCGAAGGCGGGGAGTGCGCACAACAGAGCGAGTGCGGCGGCATAGATGGCCAGCCGCACAATCAGGAAAACGGTGAAGGGCCAAAGCGCCAGTTCCCGCGCCTGTCCGGCGGCGCGCGTCGACTGAACGCCCAATACGTTGTGCAGGATAAACGGCCGCACGACCGGCTCGGCATAATAGGCTAGGGCGGCGATCGCCAGGGCGGCGAAGGCCAGGCCCCACTGTCTCAGGGATTTCGGAAAGGGCATCGCCGGCCTTTATCGTTGCGGTTGCCGCGGGACTATAGCCCATCCGTGGGAATGCGCACCCATCCTTCCATCAGCACACGCGCACTGCGGCTCATCGCCGCTTTTTTCACCACCCATTGGCCGTCGACTAGGGCCGCCTCGGCGCCGACGCGCAGCGTGCCGGACGGATGGCCGAAACGCACGGCCTGGCGTTCGCCGCCGCCAGCGGCCAGGTTGACCAGGGTGCCGGGAATGGCAGCCGCCGTGCCGATGGCCACCGCCGCCGTGCCCATCATCGCGTGGTGCAGCTTGCCCATCGACATCGCCCGGACCAGCAGGTCAATGTCCGAAGCCGCGACCGCCTTGCCGCTGGAGGCGGTATAGCTCTTGGGAGAGGCGACAAAGGCGACCTTGGGCGTATGCTGGCGCTTGGCGGCTTCTGAGACGTCCTTGATCAGGCCCATGCGGACGGCGCCGTGGGCGCGGATGGTTTCGAACCGGGCGAGCGCCTTGGGATCGTCGTTGATCGCGCCCTGAAGTTCGGTGCCCGCGTAACCCAGGGCCTCGGCCTCCAGGAAGATGGTCGGGATGCCGGCATTGATCAAAGTGGCTTTAAACGTGCCGACACCCGGCACATCGAGATCGTCGACCACATTGCCGGTCGGAAACATGGCGCCACCATCGTCACCATCTTCGGCCGGATCTATGAATTCCAGTTGGACTTCCGCGGCCGGGAAGGTGACGCCGTCGAGTTCGAAATCGCCGGTTTCCTGCACGAAGCCGCCGGCCATCGGCACATGAGCGATGATGGTCTTGCCGATATTGGCCTGCCAGATGCGGATGGTCGCGATGCCGTCGGCCGGTACACGCGCCGGATCGACCAGGCCATTCGAAATGGCGAACGGCCCGACGGCGGCCGACAGGTTGCCGCAATTGCCGCTCCAGTCGACAAAGGCGCTGTCGATCGCGACTTGGCCGAACAGGTAGTCGACATCGTGGTCCGGGCGCTCGCTCCTGGCCAGGATCACGGTCTTGGAGGTCGAGGACGTCGCGCCCCCCATGCCGTCGATTTGCTTGCCATAGGGATCGGGGCTGCCGATGACGCGCATCAGGAGACGGTCGCGAGCGGGGCCCGGGACGCGCGCGGCTTCGGGCAGGTCTTCGCGTTTGAAGAAGACGCCCTTGCTGGTGCCGCCGCGCATATAGGTGGCCGGGATGCGGATTTGCGGGGGGAAGGGCATGTGAGGCTCCTATTCGGCGGCGGCAAGGAAATCCTGGGCGAAGCGTTGCAGCACGCCACCGGCTTCATAGATCGACACTTCTTCCGCCGTATCGAGGCGGCAGATCATCGGCACGCGCACCGTTTCGCTATCCTTGCGATGAATGACCAGCGTCACCGTACCGCGGGGCGTCAGGTCGCCTTCGACGTCATAGGTTTCCGAGCCGTCGATACCGAGCGTCAGCCGCGTCGTACCGGGCTCGAACTGCAGAGGCAGGACGCCCATGCCGATCAGGTTGGTGCGGTGGATGCGCTCGAACCCTTCGGCAGCGATGGCCTCGACGCCGGCCAGGCGGACGCCCTTGGCCGCCCAGTCGCGGCTCGAGCCCTGGCCGTAGTCGGCGCCGGCGATGATGATCAAGGGCTGGCGGCGCAGCATATAGGCTTCGATCGCTTCCCACATGCGCATGACGGTACCGTCGGGCTCCAGCCGGGTCAGCGAACCTTTTTGTACCTGGCCGTCGACGATCGCCATCTCGTTCATCAGGGTGGGGTTGGCAAACGTTGCGCGCTGGGCGGTCAAGTGGTCGCCGCGATGGGTGGCGTAGGAGTTGAAGTCTTCCTCCGGCAAACCCATGACCGCCAGGTATTCACCAGCGGCGCTGTCGGGGAGAATAGCGTTCGACGGCGACAAGTGGTCGGTGGTGATGTTGTCAGGCAAGACCGCCAGGGGACGCATTCCCTTCAGCGTGCGTTCACCGGCCAGCGCGCCCTCCCAATAGGGCGGGCGGCGGATATAGGTCGATTGCGGGCGCCAGTCATAGAGCGGCCCGACCGAGGTCTTGGCGCCCGATTGGCGGGCAAACATCGGTTCATACACCTGTCTGAACTGCTCGGGCTTGACCGATCGGGCAACGATGGTGTCGATTTCGGCATCGTCCGGCCAGATATCGGCCAGGCGCACCGGCCGGCCGTCGGCGTCATGGCCGAGCACGTCTTTTTCGATGTCGAAGCGGATGGTGCCGGCGATGGCATAGGCGACGACCAGGGGCGGCGAGGCCAGGAAGGCCTGCTTGGCATAGGGATGGATGCGGCCGTCGAAGTTGCGGTTACCCGACAGGACGGCGGTCGCATAGAGGTCGCGATCGATGATTTCCTGCTGGATCTTGGGATCGAGCGCGCCGCTCATGCCGTTGCAGGTCGTGCAGGCAAAGGCGACGATGCCGAAGCCCAGTGTCTCCAGCTCGGACAACAGCCCGGCCTCTTCGAGATAGAGCTGGACGGCCTTCGAGCCCGGCGCCAGGGACGACTTGACCCAGGGCTTGCGGGTGAGGCCGGCGCGGTTGGCGTTCCTCGCCAGCAAGGCAGCGGCGATGACGTTTCGTGGGTTCGACGTATTGGTGCACGAGGTGATGGCGGCGATGATCACGGCGCCATCGGGCATTTCGCCCGGCGTTTGCGTCCACGGTGTCGCGATACCGCGGGCGGCGAGGTCGCTGGTCGGCAAACGCTTATGCGGATTGGACGGGCCGGCCATGGTGCGCACGACCGAAGAGAGGTCGAAGCTCAAGACGCGCGGATATTCGGCGGTGGTGAGCGCATCCGCCCAAAGGCCGGCCGCCTTGGCATAGGTCTCGACCAGCTTGACCTGATCGGCGTCGCGGCCGGTCAGGGTCAGGTAATCGATCGTCTGTTGATCGATATAGAACATGGCTGCCGTGGCCCCGAATTCCGGCGTCATATTGGAAATGGTCGCGCGGTCGCCGATCGTTAAGGCCGCGGCGCCCTCGCCGAAGAATTCAAGATAGGCGCCGACGACCTTTTCCTTGCGCAGGAACTCGGTCAGGGCCAGCACGATGTCGGTCGCGGTGATCCCCGGCTGCGGTTTGCCGGTCAGTTCGACACCGATAATGTCGGGCAGGCGCATCCACGAGGCGCGGCCCAGCATGACGTTTTCCGCTTCCAGGCCGCCGACGCCGATGGCAATGACGCCCAGCGCATCGACATGCGGCGTATGGCTGTCGGTGCCGACCAGGGTGTCGGGGAAGGCGACGCCGTCATCGACGCAGACGACCGGCGACAGGCGCTCCAGGTTGATCTGGTGCATGATGCCGTTGCCGGGCGGCACGATCTCGATGTTCTTAAAGGCTTTTTTTGTCCAGTCGATGAAGTGGAAGCGATCGGCGTTGCGGCGGTCCTCGACGGCGCGGTTCTTGGCAAAGGCGTCGGGATCGAAGCCGGCATATTCCACCGCCAGCGAGTGGTCGACGATTAACTGCACCGGCACGACCGGATTGACCTCGGCGGGATCACCGCCTTGCTCGGCAATGGCGTCACGCAGGCCAGCCAGGTCGACCAACGCCGTCTGGCCCAGGATATCGTGACAGACGACGCGCGCCGGATACCAAGGGAAATCAAGGTCCTGCCGGCGTTCTATCAATTGTTTTAACGCACCGGTCAGCAGGCCCGGATCGCAGCGGCGTACCAGGTTCTCGGCGTGAACGCGCGACGTATAGGGCAGGGTGGCCCAGGCGCCGGGCGTGATCTCATCCACCGCCGCCCGGGCGTCGAAATAGTCGAGCGCGGTGCCGGGGAGGTTTTTGCGATAGGCGGTATTCAGAGACATGGACGCTCTTTCTACTCTCCTCCCCATTTGGGACAAATGGGGAGGTGGCATCGCAAGCCCGAAGGGCGCGTCGATGACGGAGGGGTCACTTGCAGGCGGCAGGGTTGCCCGGACGTCGGCAAGTGACCCCTCCGTCGCGGACTTCGCCTTCGGCGAGCGCCGCGCCACCTCCCCATCGTAACACGATGGGGAGGAGAAGTTTTTCGTTACGGCCGCTGGTCGAGCGGCACGAAGGGCACGTCTTCGGGCCCGGTATAGTTGGCGTTCGGCCGGATAATCTTGCCGTCGATGCGCTGTTCGATAACGTGGGCCGACCAGCCCGAGGTCCGCGAGATCACGAACAGAGGCGTGAACATGTTCGTCGGCACATTCATCATGTGGTAGCTGACCGCCGAGAACCAATCGAGGTTGGGGAACATCTTCTTGATCTCCCACATCACGCTTTCCAGACGTTCGGCGATGGCGAACATCTTCAGATTGCCGGCTTCCTGGCTCAGCGTCCTGGCGACGGTCTTGATGCAGTCGTTGCGTGGATCCCCCGTCGTATAGACCGGGTGGCCGAAGCCGATGACGACTTCCTTGTTGGCCACGCGCGCCCGAATATCGGCCTCGGCCTCGTCCGGTGTGTCGTAGCGTTTCTGGGTCTCGAAGGCGACTTCGTTGGCGCCGCCGTGCTTGGGACCGCGCAGGGCGCCGATGGCGCCGGTGATGCACGAATGGATGTCCGACCCTGTGCCGGCGATGACCCGGGCGGCAAAGGTCGAAGCGTTGAACTCATGCTCGGCATAGAGGATAAGCGAGGTGTGCATCGCCCTTACCCAGCTCTCGCGCGGCTTTTCACCATGCAGCAGGTGCAGGAAGTGGCCGCCGATGCTCTCATCGTCGGTCATCGTCTCGATGCGCGTGCCGTTATGGCTGAAGTGATACCAGTAGAGGAGCATCGAGCCGAAGCTCGCCATCAGCCGGTCGGCGATGTCGCGGGCGCCGGGATGGTTGTGGTCGTCCTTTTCCGGCAGGACGCAGCCCAGAACGCTGACGCCGGTGCGCATGACGTCCATCGGGTGGGCCGAGGCGGGCAGGGCTTCCAGCGCGTCCATCACCGCGGCGGGCAGGCCGCGCAGGCTCTTGAGCTTGGTCTTGTAGGCGGTCAATTCGGCGCGGTTGGGTAGCTTGCCGTGGACCAGCAGATGGGCGATCTCCTCGAACTCGGACGTCGCCGCCAGATCAAGGATATCATAGCCGCGATAGGCCAGGTCATTGCCGGTGCGCCCGACGGTGCAGAGCGCGGTATTGCCCGCGACCGTGCCCGACAGGGCGACGGATTTCTTGGGTTTGAACGCAGTCGGTTCGGCGGACGTATCCATCACTCAAGTCCCTGTTTTATTTATTGGTATTGAAGATCGCGTCGAGGCGCTCTTCGAATTCGTAATAGCCGATCGCCTTGTAGAGCTCGTCGCGCGTCTGCATGGTATTGACGACGGCCTTCTGGTGGCCGTCGCGGCGGATCGCGGCATAGACGTTTTCCGCCGCCTTGTTCATGGCGCGGAAAGCGCTCAGCGGGAAAAGCTGGATCGCCACGCCGGCCGAGGCTAGGTCTTCGCGGCTGAAAAGCGGCGTCTTGCCGAACTCGGTGATATTGGCCAGGACCGGCACCTTCACGGCGTCGACGAATTTTCGATAGGTGTCGAGGTCGTAGGCCGCCTCGGCGAAGATGCCGTCGGCGCCCGCTTCGACGCACTTGATGGCGCGTTCGATGGCGGCATCGACCCCGTGCACGGCGATGGCGTCGGTGCGGGCAATCAAAAAGAAGTCCGGATCGGTCTTGGCATTGGCGGCCGCCTTGACGCGGTCGACCATTTCTTCCGTCGAGACGATCTCCTTGCCGGGACGGTGGCCGCAGCGCTTGGCGCCGACCTGGTCCTCGATATGGCAGGCGGCGGCGCCGAACTTGATCAGCGACTTGATCGTGCGCTCGATATTGAAGGCCGAAGGGCCGAAGCCCGTGTCGATATCGACCATCAGCGGCAGGTCGCAGACATCGGTGATGCGTCTAACATCCGTCAGAACGTCGTCCAGCGTGTTGATCCCAAGATCGGGCAGGCCCAGCGATCCGGCGGCGACCCCGCCGCCCGACAGGTAGATGGCGCGATAGCCGGCCCGCTTGGCCAGCAGCGCATGATTGGCGTTGATGGCGCCGATCACCTGAAGCGGATGTTCCTCGCTGAGCGCCTTGCGAAAGGCTGCGCCGGGGGATGATAAGGGCATTTGACACTCCCGCCGCGGCAATGGCGCGGCTCTTTTTTACCCGGTTGGTATCTCTTGAAACAATCCGAGTCAAGCCTTCGCTAACCTAGGCGTCTCAAGGCTCAGCCGTCAATTCAACAGCCCGGGACTGTCGCGTGACTCTACTGACATAAACTGGCACTATGTGCGTCCAAGTGTACTTGTGCACTTGGCAAGGCCGACTGGCCGTCCGAGCTTATGCGAGGAGCCATGCGGCGCCTGAGCTAAAAAAGGTGCAGTATCGCACACACCCGGAGTCCGCCATGTCGCGTGCCACCCGTCTGCTTGACCTGCTGCAACTGCTGCGCCGCCACCGTTATCCGGTAGCCGGGGCCGAACTGGCGCGCGAGCTGGAAATCTCGCTGCGTACGTTGTACCGCGACATCGCCGCCTTGCAGGCCCAGGGCGCCCATATCGAGGGCGAACCGGGCGTCGGCTATGTGCTGCGGCCCGGCTATATGCTGCCGCCCCTGATGTTCGGCCAGGAAGAGCTCGAAGCCCTGGTGCTGGGCATGCGTTGGGTGGCCGACCGTGGCGATCACCGGTTGGGTGAGGCGGCGCAGAATGCCTTGACCAAGATCGTCGCCGTCCTGCCCAAGGACATGGCCGACGAGTTGGAAACGACCGGCCTGATCGTCGCGCCGTCCATGCATCTTTCATCGGCGGTGGTCGATCTCGGCGATGTCCGCGACGCCATCCGCAACGAACGCTGCGTACAGATGAGCTACATCGACCTGGGCGGTTCGGCCAGCGAGCGCGTCGTCTGGCCGATCGCGCTGGGCTTCTTCGATCATGTGCGCCTGTTGATCGGCTGGTGCGAACTGCGCCAGGCCTTCCGGCATTTTCGCGCCGACCGCATCTCCGGCTGGGAGCCCTTGCCGCGCCGCTATCCCAAGCGCCGGGCGGCCTTGCTCAAGGCCTGGCGGGTTGAGCGCGACGCGGAAAACGAACGCTATCGGCTGCAAAAGGAAACGGCCGCCGCTGAGTGAGCGACGGCCGTTTTTCGGTTTTAAACTGTGACGCGGCTTACTGGTCGACGACCGGCAGGAAGATCCCCGAGGCGTCGGCGGTGCCATGATACACGCTTTGCGTCGCCTTCTTGTAGTCGCCGGGCTTGGCGTTGAAGATGTTCGGCACAAAGGTCTGCGGGTTGCGGTCATAGAGCGGGAACAGCGACGACTGGACCTGGACCATGATGCGGTGACCAGGCAGGAAGACGTGGTCGATATTGGGCAGCGACCACTTGTATTCCTCGACCTTGCCGGGCTTGAGCGCGCGCGGCTTGTCGAAGCCGTCGACATAGCGGCCGCGGAAGATCTCGATACCCATCGGCAGTTCGAAGCCCGACATGTCCTGGGGCAGGGCGCCTTGGGCCGTGCCTTCGGTCGTCGTGCCGTCGGGATAGACGTCGATCAGCTTGACCACCCAGTCGCTGTCCGTGCCCGAGGTGGCGGCGAACAGGTCGACCTGCGGCGCGCCCATGATGTGCACGGCCTTGTCGAGCACCGGCGTCTCATAGGTCAGTACGTCCGGGCGGCCGTCGACGAAGCGCTGGTCATGGACCAGCCACGTCGTCCACTGGATACGGTCGTTCATATTGATCGGGCGCGGGATGAAGGGCACGGGCTTGGACGGATCGGAGATATAGTCGTCGTGATCCGAGGCCTCTTTGGCGGGCGCGTCGAACGAGGCCTTGCCGCCGTCGTGCAGGAACAGCTTGACCGGCTTGCCCATCGGCCACTTCGGCGAGCTGTCCCACTTGTCGACGCCGGTGGCGTAGGTCAGCACCGTCGGGGTGTGCGGATCGGGCGCGTCCTTCAGATAGTGGTCGAAGAAGGGCTTCAGGTAGTCGACGCGGAACTGGTCGGCGGTATCGCCGGTAAAGGTCAAGGCGCCCAGGCCGTAGCCATAGTGGTTGACGCCGGAATGGCGCCACGGGCCGATGACCAGGTGGACCAGGCCGTTGGTGTCGTTGGGCTTCATGGCCTTGTAGACGGCCGGCGAGCCATAGCTGTCTTCCTGGTCCCACTGGCCGACGATCAGCATGGTCGGCACGGTGACCGGCTGCTTGGCCATCCACTTGTCGACGGCGACGTCTGACCAGGTCTTGTCATAGGCCGGATGTTCCAGGATCAACTGGTTGAACGGATACTTGTCCATGCCGTACTTGCGGGCGTGGTCGCCCATCGAGCCGTCGTTCAGGTACATCGAATAGTAGTCGACATCGCCATAGACCGGGCCACCGCCTTCGCCCTTGGCGGTCGATTGTTCGACCACATAGTCCATCTGGCTGACGCGGAAGGCGCCGTTGTGGAAGGCGTCGTCGCCGATCCAGGTGTCGACCATCGGCGATTGCGGCGCCACGGCCTTCAGCGCCGGGTGCGGATTGATCTCGGTCATCAGGGTGGTGAAGCCGAGATAGCTGGAACCGACCACACCGACCTTGCCGTTGCTTTCGGGGGTGTTCTTCACCAGCCAGTCGATCGTGTCGTAGGCGTCGGTCGATTCGTCGACCGAGGTCGCATTGCCGCCGGTGCCGATAATCGGCCGCGTCATGACGAACTGGCCTTCGGAATTATACATGCCGCGAATGTCCTGGTAGACGCGGATATAGCCGTCATTGACGAATTCGGCGTCCATGGCCGGCAGGATCTCGGTGATCTTGTCGCTCTTGTTGCGGGCGGCGGAGTCCTTGGCGTCGTAGGGCGTGCGCGACAGCAGGATCGGGCCGTTCTTCGTACCCTTGCGGAAGACGATGACGGTGTAGAGCTTCACGCCGTCGCGCATCGGGATCATGACTTCGCGCTTGATATAGTCAGCGGCGTCCGGGCTGATCGCCTGGTACGAGGCGACGACATTGGGTGTCATCGGAGTCACGGGTTGGGCGGCAGCTTGAGCCGAAGCGTGGCCGGCGGCCAGCAGCAGGGGCAGCATGGCGACGGCAAGCGATTGGCGGATCATGGGAGACCTCATATCGATAAGGAATGTGCGGCGAACCTATACCGGTCGCCGCACAAGAACAATAAAACTCGAAACGCGCGTGACTACTGCTCGAACATCGCCTTGGCGTCGGCCTTGAAGGCGGCGCTGGAGCCCTGCCGGGCATAGAACATGTGGCCGCCGGGATAGACGGCCAGCTTGACCTTCGACGTGCCGCCATAGGCCGGCAACTGGTCGATCACCAGGCGCGAGGTGAAGAACGGGCACGACAGGTCGTTATAGCCGTGGGCGATCAGCACGCTCATCTTCGGGTCGTTGGCGATCGCCTGGCGCAGGTCGCTGACCGGCTTGTCGCTGGCATTGCCGCGGTCCCAGGCCTCGTTGACGGCGTTCGACAGGGCTTCATAGTGCGCGTCGGTCTTCCAGCCGACCTGGCGGGTGATGAAATCGACCATGGCCGAGGTCGTCGGCGCGATGATGGCGTTGAGGATCGGATCGCCCGACTGCTGGTCGTAGCTTTCCGGGAACGGATCATAGGCGGTGACGTTGGAATCGTAGACGCTGCCGATCTTGTTTTCGTTGCGGTGGGCTTCGCGCAGATAGGTGCCGATGTCGATACGGCCGTCCATGCGCGCCACCAGGGCCGGGTCGAGGCCGGTATATTCCGTCACCTTGGCGTCGATGCGCTTGACGGCTTCGGGATCGGAGCGGCCGGCCAGGAAGTCGGTGACGAACTGCGTGCGGTCATATTGCTCGACCTCGGCCATGGCGGCCGGGGTCAGCTTGCCCTGGCGCTCGAAATTGCCGGCGGCCATCGAGGGCAGGTTGATCATCCACGGGAGAGGCGACAGCGCCGTTTCGTCGCCGATGGCGGCCGGATCGAGATAGGGCGAAACCATGACGATGCCGGAAACGCCGACGCCCATGCTGGTTTGCAAGGCATAGGCGATGCGCGGCGCGCGGTAACCGCCGTAGCTTTCGCCCATGACGTATTTCGGCGAGCGCATGCGGCCGTTCTTGGTCAGCCAGTCATAGACGACGCGCGACAGGTACTTGATGTCGGCTTCGGTCGAGAAGAAGTCCTTCTTGGTGGCGTCGGCATCCTCGTTCGACCGCGAAAAGCCGGTGCCGACCGGATCGATAAAGACCAGGTCGGTCATGTCGAGCCAGGTATTGGGATTGTCCGTCACCTTCATGTCGGACGGCGCGTCGCCGGCGACGCCGAACTCGACGTGCTTGGGCCCGATGGCGCCCATGTTGAGATAGACGGACGAAGCGCCCGGACCGCCGTTGAAGGCGAAGGTTACCGGACGGTTGGGGTTGTCGGACGGCACGATATAGGCGGTGAAGACGACATCGGCGATCTTCTTGCCCTTGGCGTCGCGCACGGTGATCTTGCCGACGGTGGCGTCGTAGTTCAGCACCTTGCCGTTGATCGTCACCGACTGGTGGATGGTCTTGTCGTCGGGCAGGGGCGCCTGCATGTCGCCCTTATCGTCGGCCTTGGCATCGTCCTTCTTGTCGGCGGCCGCATCGGGTTTGGCCGGATCGAAGGCAAAGGCGACAGGCGCCGAAACCAAAAGAAGTGCGGCGAGCGCACCGGAAGCGATGGCGGAAAAACGCATGGACAGCCCCTCAAGCCGTGTAAAAGTTAGTTTCACCTTACACGACCGCGTTTCTTCGACAAGGTTACAAAAGTTTCATGAATGGCAGGGCTGCAGCCGGGTCTTGACTCGGTGCCTGACTCGCCGCCTTCGTCACCCGAACTCAGGAGGTCCGGCCATGACCGACGCGCCCACTGCCGACATCAAGCTCGACCCGTCATGGAAGGCGGCCCTGGCCCCTGAATTCGCCAAGCCCTACATGCAGACCCTGAAGGCCTTCCTGCAGGACCGCCGCTCCCAGGGCGCCCATATCTTTCCCAAGGGCAGCGAGTATTTCCACGCGCTGGACATGACGCCGCTCGACAAGGTGCGTGTCGTCATCCTGGGGCAGGATCCCTATCACGGCGAAGGCCAGGCGCACGGGCTGTCGTTTTCGGTCCGCCCGGGCGTGAAAATCCCGCCGTCCCTGGTCAATATCTACAAGGAACTGCACGGCGACCTGGGCATCACCGCACCGCGCCATGGCTTTCTGGAGCCTTGGGCCAAGCAAGGCGTATTGCTGCTCAATGCGGTGCTGACGGTCGAGATGGGCAGCGCCGGCGCCCATGCCGGCAAGGGCTGGGAAGCGTTCACCGACGCCGTCATCCGCGCCGTCAACGACCAACCGCATCCCGTCGTGTTTATCCTGTGGGGCGCCTACGCCCAGAAGAAGGCGGCCTTCGTTGACGCGACGAAGCACTTGGTGATCCGCTCGGTGCACCCGTCGCCACTCTCGGCCCATAATGGCTTTTTCGGCAGCAAGCCGTTTTCCAAGGCCAATGCCTTCCTGGAAGCGCATGGCTTTGCGCCGATTGACTGGGCTCTGCCGGAAAATCCCGGTTCCTGATCAGCCGGCGCGCAACCGGTCGCCGACCTCGGTCAAGGTGTCGCGCAGGCTGATGAGTTCATCCAGCGTCATCTGAACCGCGCACAGCATGTCGTGCGGGATGTGCGCGGCTTGCACGCGCAGGGCGCGGCCGGCCTCGGTCAGGTGAATGCGCATGACGCGCTCGTCCTTGTCGCAGCGCCGGCGCGTCACCAGGCCGGCCTTTTCCAGGCGCTTGAGCAGGGGCGTCAGCGTCCCGGAATCGAGATGCAGCGGTTGGCCCAGCGCGTTGACCGCGCGGCCGTCTTTTTCCCACAGCAACAACATGACCAGGTATTGCGGATAGGTCAGGCCCATCGGCGCCAGGTGCGGCTTGTAGGCCTGGGCAAAGGCGTGGGCAGTCGCATACACGGAAAAGCACAGCTGGTTATCCAGGTGCAGTTCGGCAGGGGAGGTCTCATCGATCAAGGCTGGCATATTATCTAATACGAGTGGGGGCTCACGAGGGACAAATAATCCTTTACAGGCCGCTTGACAATAAATTGTGCACAATATAAATGTGCACTATTGAATTTAACCAAGCCTCTTGCCCCAAAGCGGCCATCGCTTTCGGGGTAGACAGGGGGCTCCTTCCCAAAGCCCCAAGGAGGCTCCCATGACCACGTCCGTCACCCCCGTCTATACCGCTCACGCCAAGGCCACCGGCGGCCGCGAAGGCACCGCCGCCTCCGACGACGGCCGTTTGAATGTCAAGCTGTCGACGCCGAAGGAACTGGGCGGCGGTGGAGGTGAGGGCACCAATCCGGAGCAGTTGTTCGCTGCCGGCTATGCCGCCTGCTTCATCGGCGCGCTGAAGTTCGTCGGCGGCCAGAAGAAGATCGCCGTACCGGCGGACGCCTCGATCGACTCCAGCGTCGGTATCGGCCCGATCCCGAATGGTTTCGGCATCACGGTCGAGCTGAAGGTCTCGCTGCCGGGCATCGCGCCGGAGGTTGCCGATGACCTGATCGCCGCCGCCCACCAGGTCTGCCCGTACTCGAACGCCACCCGCGGCAATATCGACGTCAAGCTCAGCCGGGCCTAAGTCTCTCCGACTCTCCTCCCCTGCGCAGCGGGGGAGGTGGCAGACGAGGCGTTTACGCCTCGGATGACGGAGGGGGCCAGCGCCGGCGAAAAGCCCCCTCCGTCACGGGGCTTCGCGCTACGCACTCGCTCCCGTGCCACCTCCCCCGCTAAAGCAGGGGAGGAGAGGCAAAATAACTCCGAACGCCCATGCGTTCGGCAAGGGCGACCGCCCGCCGCGCCTCGTGGCGCGAGCCCGCGCGGCGCTTGAGCGCAAAAATATGTAACAGGAAACGATGTGACAGGTCATGGCGCAGCCCGCTATGGCCTGTCGCATGTCGACCGCCAGCCTTATCCGCCTGATCTCGCTCGCCGCCATCTGGGGCGGCTCGTTCCTGTTCCTGCGCTTGGGCGCGCCGGTCCTGGGGCCGGTATTGTTCATCCAATTGCGCGTCGGCCTGGGCGCCCTATTCCTGCTGGTCGTGGCGCTGATCAACAAGAAGCCCTTGGAGCTGAAGGGCAATCTGCGCCACTACGCCATCCTCGGCTTCTTCAATACCGGTTTTCCCTTCCTGCTGTTTGCCTTCGGCGCCCTGCACATCACAGCCTCGCTGGAATCGGTACTCAATGCGACGGCGGCCATTTGGGGTGCGATCATCAGCGCGGTGTGGCTGCGCGTCCCCCTGACGCTGAAAGCGATGATCGGCCTGGCCCTGGGGCTTGGCGGCGTCGCCGTCCTGGTCGGGCTCGATGCCGGCCATATGGACCGCGCCGCCTGGATCGCGGTCGCCTGCGGCCTGGGCGCCGCTTTCAGCTACGGCCTGGCCTCGGCCTATATCCACAAGGCGAAGAAGGCCGTCAGTCCGTTCGCCAACGCCCACGGCAGCTTGTGGGCGGCGACCTTGATGTTCGTGCCGGTTTCGCCCTTCTTTCCGCCGATCGCCGCGATAACCCCCTTCGCCGCCATCGCGGTGGTGGGCATCGGCGTGCTGTGCAGCGGCGTCGCCTACATGGTCTATTTCAAGCTGCTGGGCGATATCGGCGCCGCACCGGCCCTGACGGTCAGCTTTCTGATCCCGGTCTTCGGCATCCTGTGGGGCGTCTTGTTCCTGCACGAGCGGGTCGGTTGGAACATGCCGATCGGCGCGGTCTTGATCGTCGTCGGCACCGCGCTGGCTACCGGTTTCTCACCGCGCGCCTTGTTCCAGCGGCCGGCCAAGGTCGACGTCCAGGGGCGACTTTAACGCTTATAGGCTATTTTTCCCAATGGCTTCGGTGTGGGATTAAGCGCGACCCATTCCACGGCTAAAGCCGGGAGCCGAGCCGTGTTGCCCATCTTGCGCTTGGCCGCTTTGACCAATGCCTGAGCCTCGACAAGACTGGTTTCGGGCAATGGAGTGCCTGAACTGACTATTTCAAAAAACGTGTCCGCCATGGCGTTGAAATCGGCATCCCAATTGCCGCCGCCGTTCTCGTCCAATTCCCGATGTATTCGTCCGGAAAGCCTAATGCATTCTCCCTGCGCTGTATCAGCAGCACCTGAAGGCGGGACCAGGGATTCCCATAGTTCCTGATGCGCTTGAACCCAATTGCCCGATTTGACGCTGATTGGCAGGGCACCGTCAGGCATTACGCGTCGCGGCACCGGCTCAACATCGAACAGTTTGTATAGCCGTTCCAGCGCGGCACTCACGGCATCGACGCTTTCCGCATTGTAGCGGCTGCGGGAGAATTCGAAATCCTTGCCAATGCGTGTCACTTGGGCCTGCATCTCGGGGGTGACAACGGAAACAACTTTGCTTTTTTGAAGTAGGCGGTCCAGCCAACCTGCCGGCGGCTTGCTTTCGTCCAGCATGGCCGCGAGCAGGCACTCGGCCAATTTAACCAAATGCTTTATGTCGATATTTCGGCAACGCTCCAGCGCCAGGGCAAGCGGTGTCTTTCCTTCGCCGGTCAGGGCATTGGCCCGTGCGCCGTTGGCCAGCAGGATCATCGCAGCTTCGGTATTATAAGCCTTTGCGGCACTATGGAGCGGTGTGCCGCGGGCGCCCCCGCCAAGGTTGGGATCGGCGCCGAGCTCAAGCAAAACGCTGATCCGGTCGCCGTGGCAGCCTGCACGGGCGTGCAATGGTGTTTCGCCGTAATTGTCTTCGGCTGCCAGGCTCGCCCCATGTTCGACCAGCCAGCGAGACAAGGCATCCGGACAGGCGCCGAAAGCCAAGGCTGTTTGTTTGCTGTAGCCGCCGCGGGCGTCTATTTCGCAAGTGTCGAACACCGCTATCATCTCCGCGAGATCACCTTTGGTCAGTATCTCTTCGAAGTCCTTGGGCAGTGTTTTCCTCTTCGCCACATCCCTCTCCAAGACAAATGCGCCATGGCGGACGCGAGCCAATCATAGCTTTGCTCTGAATTCTTAAGTTCCAGACGCGCCGTAAAGATCGGCCAGGATCGTCCAGTCGGTGCCGCGCTTGACCCAGACGCGGACGTAGTGACCGAGATAGGTGCCGTCGGCCGCGGCGACATGGCCCCAGGTATAGGCGAAGTCGCCAGACGCCGCCGCGTCGCCGCCGTCGGCCGTCCAGGTCGCGCCGATGGGCCGCGTTTTCAGCGCCGCGGTGATCTCGTCCGGCGTATTGGCCGGCGGCCGGTCGCCGCTCAGCACCACAGCCTTGGGATCCAGCATGCCGTATTTGCCGCCGGTCAGGGTATCGGCCGGCGAGTTGGCGGTCATCATCTTGTTGACGGAACTGTCCAGCGTCTGCGTGCTGGTTACCGCCTCGCTGTCCTTGACGTGGGCCGCCTTGGGCTCGGCGGCGAGCGGCGTCGCCGGCAAATGATCAGGATCGGCCGTGCCGGCGCCGGTATCAAGTGTCCACAGCCACTTGCCGCCCTTTTCCTTCTTCCAGACGGTGAAGAACCAGCCGGCCTGCTTGGTGCCGTCAACCGTCCAGGTGCCGAGGTCGAAGGCCAGGTCGTTCGACGCCGCCGTCTCGACGCGATAGGGCGCCCAGCTCAGGGTGGAGGTGCCGTTCGCCGCCGACGGGTCGGCCTTCAGCTTGTCGCCCAGCGCATCGTGGATGCGTATCGCCTGCGGGTGGAAAACGACGGCGTCGGGCGCCGACCAGGTGAAGAAGCCCTGGGTGTAGCCGTGCAGATGGGTATAGGCGGCGAAGCCCTTTTCCGCGGCGATGACGTCCTTGCGCGCGTCGGCGGCCGCAGGTGTTGCGGTCGACTTCACGGGCAGGGTGATGCGCGAATTGACCGCGAGCGCCAGGGCGAGGGCAGGGATCAGCATGCTTGGGCTCCGGGGATGGGACGGCCGACCATGCCGCCAAATGCCGTCCGGTGCAAGTTACAGCTGGTTAAGACCCCGTTCCAGGGCCGCGATCAGGTCCTCGGCATCCTCAAGCCCGATGCTGAGGCGGATCAGGCCGTCGCTGATGCCGGCGGTGGCCAGGGCCTCCGGTGACATGGCCGCGTGGGTCATCGACGCCGGATGGACGATCAGGCTTTCGATGCCGCCCAGGGATTCAGCCAGCGAAAACAGGTCGATAACGTCGAACAGGGCCTTTACGGCATCCAACCCGCCCTTGAGCTCAAAGCTCATCATCGCCCCGAAGCCGTTTTGCTGGGCGCGGGCCAGATCGTGCTGGGGATGTGAGGCCAGGCCCGGATAGTGGACTGCCGCCACCGCCCGATGTTCGTTCAGGTATTCGGCGACCGCCTGGGCGCTCTGCTGCTGTTGGCGCACGCGCACGAACAGGGTGCGCACGCCGCGCAGCGTCATGTAGCTGTCGAAGGCCGGCGCCGTGCAGCCGACGGCATTGGCCCACCAGCGATAGGTCGTGACGTCTTCGGCCGTGGTGCAGACCAGGGCGCCGCCGATGACGTCGCTATGGCCGTTGATATATTTGGTCGTCGAATGGACGACGAAATCGGCGCCGAACTTGATCGGGTTCTGCAGGGCCGGCGACAAAAAGGTATTGTCGACGGCGACCTTGGCGCCGGCGGCGTGACCCAGCTTGATCAGCTTGTCCAGGTCGACGAGGCGCATCAGCGGATTGGACGGGGTCTCGAGCAACAGCAGCGCGGTCGGCTGCGACAGGGCCTCGGTGACCGCCGCATCGTCTCCCTGATCGACATAGACCAGGTCGATCAGGCCTTGACGCGCCCGCGCGTTAAGCAGGCGCTGCGTGCCGCCATAGCAGTCGTGCGGCACCACCACGCGCCTGTTGCCGGGAAGGTCCTGCCACAGCAGGTCCAGCGCCGCCAGGCCCGACGAGGTCATGACCGCGCCTTCGCCGCCTTCCAGGTCGGCGATAACGTCGGCAATGACCTGGCGCGTCGGATTGCCCGAGCGGGCATAGTCGTAGGTGCGCTTCTTGCCGAAGCCTTCGAAGGTGTAGTTCGACGACAAATAGATCGGCGGCATGACCGCGCCGTGCGCCGGATCGCTGTCGATGCCGATATTGACGGCGCGCGTCGCGGCCGAGGCGGTCTTGAGATAGTCTTTGGTCATTGCGCTTCTAAACTAACGAGGTGCGGACGATATCGGACACGAGCTTGATTTCCTTCAGGAAAGCATCGTGGCCGTAGAGCGAGGGGAATTCGATGAAGACGCTGTCGGCCAATTGTTCGGCCAGGGCCTTCATATCGTCATAGGGGACCAGGCGATCGGTCGGCACGGCGGCGAGAAAGACCTTGGCCTTGATGGCTTTCGGATCGACGCGGTGACGGTCCAGGCTGTCCGACATCGAGATCCAGCGGTTGACGTCGGTGGCGGTATAGGCGTCGCCGCGCGAGCGCAGGTAGGAACAGACGATATAGTTGTCGCCGGCCTTTTCGGGCACGGGGCCGTCGAAGCGCTCGGCGAATTCGGCGTCCGAGCGGTAGGTCGTCATGGCCAGTTGCCGGGCCAGGGAAATGCCTTCCTGCGGGCGGCCGTGGTCCTTGCCGAATTGCAGCAGGCGGCGTTGCAGGCCGCGAAACGCCGTGGCCATCGGGTGGGCGCGATGGGCGGCGGAAATGATGCATAGCCGCTCGACCGCGTCGGGATAGAGTTCGGCGAAGGCCAGGCCGATCATGGCGCCGTACGACGCGCCGACGAAGTTGAAGATTTTTTCGACGCCCAACTGGTCGAGCAGCAGCTTGACCAGCCGCGCCTGGTCGTGGGTGGTGATGGTATAGACCTGCGACGCCGGCAGGCGCGGCGCGAATTCGATGCTCATGACGCGGAAGCGGTTGAGGTCCAGCGCCTCATCCGGCCCGGCGACGCCCTCCCACCAGCCGGGTGCAGTTTCGGTGGTGTCTTCCTTGGCGAACAGCACGCGCCCGGCGCTGATGCCGCCGGCGGCGACCACGACCGGGGCGTTCTTCGGCCCGTAGACGCGGGCGATGACCTCGGTCTGCTCGAGTTGCTGGCCGCTCTGCAGGCGGAAATCCGTGGGGATCACGGCGATGATGTCGTGACCGATCAGGTCGGGGGCGGTGGTCGTGTGGAAGCTTTGAGCGTTCATGGTGTGTCCGGTCGCAACAGAGACTCATCGTGACCAGACAGGGACGCGGACGCCTTGCGGCGCTGCACCCTGCCTCATCTATCAGGGAAATGAGCCCTGTAGGAGTTGGCACCATACCGATTGTGTCGGCGGTTGCCCCAGCGTCGTCGGGCCTGTCCCTCGGCTGGTCTCGATGAGTAATCCCTTTATGGGCAAAAGGTCCACCAAGGTCAAGGCGTGTGACAGTTGAAAAAGGCGTCGTCATATTGCCTTCGTGATAATGTCATATCAGCCTGGGCTTTGGGGCGGCGAATCGGAGGCGGGTGATGACGGAAGCGACAGCGGCGATGCGGGATGAAACGATCGAGGACGATGTCGCCGACGCGCAGATCGAGGCCCTGGGCGAAAACATCGCCATCGCCAAGGACAAGGCGGCCAAGCTGGTCGACGCCATCACCGGCCAGATCCTGAAGAAAAAGGACGCGGTGCGCTTCGACGACCTGCGTCCGCAACTGGCCGACTATATTCGCGTGCATAACCCGAAGATCGGCCACGACGACTATATCAGCCGCCAACTGGTCGACGACTATCGCGGCCGCTATATCTCCGAACTGCTGGTCGACGAGCGCGGCGAACTGTCGACGCTTGAGGGCGAAGTGGTCGAAAGCCTGCGCACCCACGATACCCTGGCCGAAAACGTCGAAGAAGATTACGACGAGCACCGCTCCATCGGCGACCGCGTCGCCGACGTCGTCGCGGCGTTTGGCGGGTCCTGGACCTTCATCATCTCGTTCTGCATCTTCCTCGCGGTGTGGATGGTGATCAACATTATCGTCGGCGACAAGAAGGCGCCCGATCCCTATCCCTTCATCCTGCTGAACCTGATCCTGTCGACCATCGCCGCCTTCCAGGCGCCGATCATCATGATGAGCCAGCGCCGCACGGAAGCCAAGGACCGGCTGCGCGCCCACAACGACTACAAGGTCAACCTGAAGGCCGAGCTGGAAATCCGCCACCTGCACGAAAAGGTCGACCACCTGCTGAACCGGCAATGGGAGCGGCTGACCGAGATCCAGCAGATCCAGATCGAAATGATGCTGGAACAGGCCAAGTCGCCCAACCGGGTGGTCAAGGTGCGCAAGGTCATCAAGCGCAAGGGTCGCAAGGCGGCGAAGCCCGCGGCCAACGAGGAAATGCCGATCGAGGGGAGCGGAGATTTAGCCTAGGATCGCGGCACGGTTGGCTGTGCCGGTCGTGGTTCCAATGCCTTGGGTTACGAGACGCCAGACCATCTTCCGGTTCAGCCCTGTCGCGCCGCGAGCTCTCAGGCGGCGCAGATTCAAGCGCATCACGCACACGGCCAGGTCCCCAAGCGTAGTGCATCCCGCGGGCACGCCTTTGCGGAAGAGGTATCGATGCGCGATCCATGGGCCGATAAGAGGTACGCCGAGGAAAACCGGTAAGCCCAATATGGAATGGGCGTCCATTAGCATAGCGCCGCCGAGCATGCCGGCGCCGATGGGCACTATCCGGCTTGCGGCCATCGATATCGCAGAACGTGGGAAGCATATGGGCGAGGACCAGCTTGCTCGGTCTAGCGCGGCTTGCAGGTCAAGGTAGACGAAGCCCTTGATATCGGTGAGCCGTGTACTGGGTGTCAGTTTTTGGCTGGGGCACAAGCGCAAGATTTCACTCCGGACCAAGTAGAAGCTTGCTGCCGTTGGGCAGCGGCCGCCGGCGCCAGCGAATGTCTGGAGATGAGACCACACGACGTCGTAAGCTTCGCCCAAAGTCTCCGCATTCGTCGCCGCGTCGGGCAAATGCGTGCCCAGGCCTTTTTCGAGGTCAGACAGGTTAGATTCCAAATCCTCGAAATCAGCCAAGACCTTGTCTGCTGCCATGAAGACCTCCAAATTCCAGGTATCCTGAACCCGGACCGTCTCACCCGCAACCAAAGATTTGAAGGCTTTGCGCCTTTTTTCTTTGAATTTGGCCGGCAAAACCTATAGCGACCGTTCGAAATTCAAGGAAAAGCGCCTATGTCCACGCTTGTTGTCAAATTCGGCGGTTCGGTCCTGACCTCGGAAGCGGCGCTGCACCGCGCTGTCGCCGAAATCTACCGCTATGTTCGCGACGCCCACAAGGTCATCGCCGTCGTCTCGGCCTTCAAGGGCCAGACCGACCAGCTGCTGCGCCTGGCCGGCGCCTATACCCAGGCCTCGGCGTCGCCGGCGACGCCGCACCTCATCGCCACCGGCGAGATGCGCGCGGCGACCCTGCTGGCCATGGCCTGCGAGCGCTCGGGCATCGTCACGCGTTTCCGTTCGGCCGCCGAGATCGGCCTGGTCGCCGAGGGCGAACACCTGAACGCCAATCCCGTTTCCATGAAGCCGGAAGTGCTGCTGGGCGACCTGGAAAAGGTCGACCTGGTGGTCGTGCCTGGTTACGTCGCCGAAAATGCCTCCGGTGAGCCGGTCCTGCTGGGCCGCGGCGGTTCCGACCTGACCGCCGTCTTTATCGGCAAGACGCTGGGGCTGCCGGTGCGCCTGCTCAAGGACGTCGACGCGGTCTACGACGCCGATCCCGCGACCGTCGGCGATGCCGCCCAGCCTTATGAGGCCCTGGCCTGGGACGAGGCGCTGAAGATCGCCTTTCCGGTGGTGCAGAACAAGGCCATGCGCTTTGCCGCCGATCAAGGCATGACCGTCGAGGTCGCGGCCTTGGCCAAGGGCACGCAGACGACGCTCGGTGCGGCCACGGCGTTTCGCAAGGCGCCGGTGCTGAACCGGCCGATCCGTATCGCCGTCATGGGCGCCGGTGGCGTCGGTTCCAAGTTTCTGGAACGGTGCCAGGAATGGTCCGATCTGATCGAGGTCGACCGCATCCTGGTCCGCGACGCCAGCCGCCGCCGCGATCATCCGATGGCCGCCAGGTTCACCTCCGATGCGCGCACCTTCGTCCGCCCGGACGTCGACGTTTTCGTCGATATCGGTACCGGCGTGTCGCCGTCGGCCGAACTGCTGGAAGGCTTCCTCAAGGCCGGCGTCTCCGTCACCTCGGCCAACAAGCAGGCGGTCGCCCATGCGGGCGACAAGCTGCGCGCCGCGGCCAGGGCGTCGGGCGCCATGCTGACCTATTCCGCCAGCGTCGGCGGCGGCGCCCCGATCATCGAGGCGCTGAAGCGCGCCGTCACGTCGCACAAGATCACCGGCTTCTGCGGCGTGCTGAACGGCACCTCCAACTTCGTCATCGACCAGGTGGAATCGGGCAAGAGCTTCGACGCCGCCATGGACGAGGCGCGCCGTCTGGGCTTTGCCGAGCCCGACTCGACGGCCGATCTCGATGGCACCGATGTCGGCGCGAAACTCAAGCTGCTGCGCGAAATTGCCTTTCCGGGCGAGGCGCCGCGCCATATCGAGGTCGGCCAGATCACCGAGGACTCGCTGGTCATCCCGAAAGGCAAGGGGCTGCGCTATGTCGCCCGCTGTTTCCGCACCGAGACCGGCCTTCAAGCTTCCATGAAGCTGGAAGTACTGGACGCCGACCACTATCTCGTCGGCGCCCGCGGCGAACAGAACCGCGCCATCATCGAGCTCGACAATGGCGAGACTTGGTACGTCACGGGCAAAGGCGCCGGTGCCTGGCCAACCTCGGAAGCCCTGCTGGCCGACGTGCTGCAGATTGCCCGCGAGCATCCGCTGAAGTAAGAACAGGGGATGACCCCGGACATCTTCAACGCCTTTTGCGCCAAACTGCCCGCCACCTCGCACGTCGTGCAATGGGGCGGGGCGGATGTGTGGAAGGTTGGAGAGCCTGGACCGAAAGCCAAGGTGTTCGCCATTGCCGGCTGGGGCGAGGACCGTCACGGCGAGCAAGGCAAGTTCGCCGTCAGCTTCAAGGTCTCGCCGATGGCCTTCGAGATCCTGCGCGATCATCCCGATTGCCGGCCGGCGCCGTACCTGGCGTCGCGCGGCATGAAGTGGATCCAGTACTACCGCGACGAGGCGATGAGCGACGCCGAACTGCTCGACCTGATTACCGATTCCCACCGCCTGGTCGCCGCCGGGCTAACCAAGAAAGCCCAGCGTGCCTTGGGCTTGGAACATTTATGAATTACCGTCACGGCTTTCATGCCGGAAATTTCGCCGATCTCGCCAAGCATGCCGCGTTGCTGACCCTGTTGCGCCGGCTGCGCCTGGATGAGGCGGGCCTTCTGGTCGTCGACACCCATGCCGGGGCCGGAGCCTATGACCTGTCCAATCCCGACTTCGCCCGCTCGCGTGAGGCGGAGGCGGGGATCAAGGCCCTGCTGGCAGCCTCGGTTCCGGAAAGCTTGAAGCCTCTGGCCGACTATGTCCGCGTCAAGAACGCTGCCGCCGGCTTCTCCGATCGCGTCGGCATCTATCCGGGATCGCCCCTGCTGGTGCTCGACCATCTGCGGGCGGGCGACGACTATGTCGGCTGTGAGCTGCGCCCCGACGATTTCGAGTTGCTGCGCCAACGTGTCGAACCGCGCGGCCAGGCGGTGTTCGAGGACGGCTATGACGTCGCGGTCGAAGCCGCCGACGACGACAAGGACCTGCTCTATCTCATCGATCCGCCGTTCGAGCGCGCCGACGACTATGTCCGCATCGTCGACGGCCTGCACGACGTGCTGGCCTTGCGGCCCGACGCGCGGGCCCTGGTCTGGCTGCCGCTGAAGGACCTGGAGACCTACGACGCCTTCCTGCGCCACCTGGAGCTGGATCTCATCGAGGGCGAACTGACCCGGCCGCCCGAAATCCTGGCGGCGGAACTGCGCCTGCGGCCGCTGACCAATCCGATGAAGATGAACGGCTGCGCCCTGGTCGCCGTCAATCCGCCCGAAGGTTTCGCGGCGCAGTTGGAAGCGATTGTCGGCGATGTCGCGGCGGTTTTCGGCGAGCCCGGCAACTTGGGGCGGGTCAAAATCCTCTAGTCAGGCGGACTCTTCGGGACAGGATTAACCCTCTCATCACAAGCTGCGTGAGGGCTATTCTCCTTATTGGAGTCTGACATCCGCTGTGGTATGTTGCGGTGCAATAAAAACATTCGCTCCCGAGGTGCAAGATGCTTAGTCTGACCAGTGACGATATGCCCAATTTCACCCGTCATTCCCCTGAAGAGATCCGCCACGCCCAGCAAAAGGCGCTGAACCTGTGGGTCGGTGCGACCTCGCCGCTCTGGGCGCCGTTCTGGCTGGCCTCGGCGGTCGGGGTCGGTTTCTGGAGCCTGGGGCAAGGCTTCCGGCGCTTCCAGGACACCCTGCGCACCAATACCGGTGCCCTGGCCGACAACGGCAGCGCGACGGACGTCGCCGGTACCGTCCAGACCATGGTCGATGACGGCGTCATCGCGCCCATGCAGGCGACCGGCAAGGCAATCGAGGACATGACCTCTGCCGAGGCGCCTTCGCCGCAAGCCATCGCCGACCAACTGAAGTCGACCGGCGACGATGTCACCGCGACGGCTACAGACGCCGCACACGCGACGACCGATCTGGCCGACAAGGCGACGACGCTCTTCGTTGACGAGGCCCTGGCCCAGACGGACGCACAGGTCGATGCCGTTGAGGACATCGCCGATGACGCGGGTTCGCTCCTGCCATCCGGTGGCCTTCTGCCCCAAGGCGGCGCCGCTGCCGCGGCGGCGGCCGATACGGCTATCGCCGAGGCCGATCGTCCGAACCTGCGCAAGCCCAAAAAGAACTAGGCCTACCGCGCCGGTGACAAGGTAAAGGCTATCGCGCGGTGGTCCGATCCGAAGGGACGGCTGACCGCGCGATGGCTGAAATGCCAGGCGTCGCCGGCCATCGCATTGTCGATGGCGATGCGGAAGAAGGACGGCAGGAAGGTCGGCCACGAGCCCGACGGCGCGCCAAGCGCGTGCAGGCCCAGCGCGGCGGCCATCTCCTGCAGTCGGAACGCGCTGAAATCGCTGTTGAAATCACCGACGATGACCGTGTTGCGCTGGCCGGGCGCCTCGGCATTCGACTCTATGTATTGAGCCTGGCTGCCCTGCTTGGGATTGCCCAGTGGCAAGGGCTCGGCGAAGTGTGTGACCCCCAGATGGACGATGCCCGAGGGGGTTGAAATATCGGCGGTGAGAAGGCTCACGGGCTCGGCATTGTTTTCGACATTGGCGATGGGAAACCGCGACAGTATCGACGTCTGCCCGAAATAGGCGTGGTAGGGATAACGCGCTTCCAGTGATGGCAGCAGGACCATATGGCCGCGCTCGCTGGTCTCGACGGTGGCGATGATGTCCGGGTTTTGCGCCTCGACGAACCCGATCAGCCGCTCGGGGTGCGGATTGTAGACATAAAGGTTGGCGAAGACCATGCGCAGGGAAGGTTTGCCCGGTGCCGCCGGCGGGTTGCGGGGCAGGGCCTGCGGGCCGAAGGCGACGAAGAAGACCAGTGCCGCGGCGGTGCAGGCGCCGGCGGCGACCGGCTGGCGCAGCGCCAGGAAACCGACCGCCATGACCACGGTCAGGCTCAGCGCAGGCAAGGTAAAAATGTCGATCAGGTAGAATAGTGGCCGGTGCAATGTCGCCAGGCAGATGGCGGCGACGACCATCGGCACAAGGGCGATCAAGGTGCAGAATACGGCGAACAGACGGCGCAGCAGCATGGGAATCGTCAACTTTATTGAGGCATTGACAAACCCTGGGCCGGCGGCCTTACTGCGGTTCATCTGAAATGGGGTTTTATTAAATCTTATCTCATCCGGGGGGCGAAGAATGCGTGCGAAATCCCATGACGATATCGCCAAAATCCACGACTCCCTGACCACAGTCAAGCGCATGTCGGACGGTATTGTCCGCATCGGACCGATCAATGTCATCGGCCTGGACGGCATCTTTTCCCTTTTGCCGATCCCCGGCCTGGTCGATGTCTATTCGCTGCTGACCGGCGTCTTCATCATATGGCAGGCGATCCGCGCGCGCGTCGATAGCGGGACCTTGATCGCGGTCTTCATCGTCCTGTTCCTCGACGGTTTGTCCGGCCTGTCGGAAATCATACCGCTCGTCGGCGAGTTGGGGGGCATCGTCGACACGGTGTTCCAGGGCCAGCTCTATGCCTGTCACATGATCCAGAAAAATATCGAAAAGACGCTCTATGTCGAGGGTTCGGCCGGCGAGGCCCATCGCTCGGGCGCGCATGCCGAGCATCTGGCCGATATGCGCGCCACCAAGGGCAAGAAGCGCGTCGCCTATCTCGGCGGCTAAAGTTCCTGGCATTCAAAGACGAGAACGCCCTCCCGCTGTGTCGGGAGGGCGTTGCAGTACGCGTCTACTATCGGGGGATGAGATAGACGTTATTTGGCTACCGTGGCCTTTCCCTTACGGCAAGGGGACTCTTCCGCGTCGCAGCATATTAACCATTCGTGTGGCTTTTGCGTAACGATGTTCTCTCGTGAGGGGAGTGTTGTGCCCGGAAAAGGCGAAGGCCCGGAGCGTGAACTCCGGGCCTTCATGGTGCCGTATGGCAGGATTGAACTGCCGACCTCAGCCTTACCAAGGATGCGCTCTACCACTGAGCTAATACGGCTTTATTCGGAGGCCTCGCGTTCATCCCAAAAGTGGCAAACCACTTTTGGGCGCGAGGCTGGTGTACGGGAAACCCCGTCCGAGGGCAGGGGCTATAACCAAACTTTTCGGCATGGCAAAGCGAAAAATCGCGCGGCTTGCAATTATTCGCTGGTTTTCCTAATCCTGCGGACATGTCCGAACCTGAAAAGCCGACCAAAGCCCGTCCGCATCGCGCCACTTCGCAAGGCTTCCGCGCCCAGCGTGACGCGGCCCTGACCGCGGCGCTGCGAGCCAATCTCAAACGGCGCAAGGCGCCAGAAAACAAAACAGAAAAGCCTGGCACCGGCCCAGCCGCCGCCGATCACGAAAACGCGCAGCCGGACGGTAGCGACGATACCTGAATTCCTGTTGCGTGCGGTCAAATGTCATGCAACACGCAGTTTTCGCCGTTCATGTGGCGAAGCGTGAAAGATAAAAAAAGACCATGGATCGCATTGCCATCGAGGGGGGCGTTCCCCTGTTCGGAGACATCCCTGTTTCCGGCGCCAAGAATTCCGCCATCAAGCTGATGGCCGCGTCGCTCCTGACCTCCGAACCCGTGCGGCTGACCAACATGCCGCGGCTGGCCGACACCCGGCTGCTGGGACGGCTGCTGCAACGTTTCGGCACCCAGATCGTCGAGTGCGACGGCCCCGATGGCGCCGAGACGGCGTTGCATACACCGGAGATCACCTCGTCGTTTGCGCCCTACGACCTGGTGCGCCAGATGCGTGCCTCGTTCAACGTGCTGGGCCCGCTGCTGGCGCGCACCGGTCATGCCAAGGTCTCGCTGCCCGGCGGCTGCACCATCGGCGCCCGGCCGGTCGACCTGCACTTGAAGGCCCTGGAAGCGCTCGGCGCCCATATCGACATGCACGAAGGCTATGTCTTCGCCCAGGCCCCGCGTGGCCTGACCGGGGCGGACATTGCCTTTCCGTTCGTCTCCGTCGGTGCCACCGAGCACGCCCTGATGGCCGCCGTGCTGGCCCACGGCACGACCGTCATGACCAACAGCGCCTGCGAGCCGGAAATCGCCGACCTGGCCGACTGCCTCAACGCCATGGGCGCCAGGATCAGCGGCGCCGGCACGACGACGATCACCGTCGAAGGCGTCACCGCGCTGAAAGGCGCCGACTATCCCGTCATCTGCGACCGCATCGAGGCCGGTACCTACGCAGTCGCCGGCGCCATGGCCGGCGGCGAGGTTCGCCTGACGAACGTGCGTCCGGAACTGATCGCCATCCTGCTCGACAAGCTGGTCGAAGCCGGTTGCGAGGTCATTCGCGGCGCCGATACCGTGACGATCAAGCGCGCGCCGGGATCGCGCATCCATCCGGTCGACGTGACGACCGGCGTCTATCCGGGCTTTGCGACCGACCTGCAGGCCCAGTTCATGGCGCTGATGACCCTGGCGGACGGCGAAAGCGTCATCCGCGAGACGATTTTTGAAAACCGCTTCATGCACGTGCCGGAGCTGGGCCGCCTGGGCGCCGACATTTCGGTCAGCGGCGGCGAAGCGCGCGTCAAGGGCGTGACCGAGCTCCGCGCCGCCCAGGTCATGGCCACCGACCTGCGCGCCTCCGCCTGCCTGGTCATCGCCGGCCTGGCGGCGCGCGGCGAGACCATCGTCAACCGCGTCTATCACCTCGACCGGGGCTTTGAGCGCCTGGAAGAAAAGCTGTCCGGCTGCGGCGCCAAGGTCAAGCGCCTGAAGAGCAGCGATCCGGTCACGGAAGACGAGGAATAATGGCCCTGTTCGCCCGCAAGCCGGAGGCCAAGCCCCTGCGCCTGATCGCCCAGGAGGCCGAAGACCTGGCGCCGCTCGCCGCCTTGCTGCAGGACGGGGTGCTGCGCGTCGGCGACATGGCCTATGACAAGTCAGGGCGGCACTTTACCTTGCGGCTGAACCGTTTCTGCCACGAAAGCGGCAGTACGGTGCCGTTGCGCGCGCCGTCGGTCCTGCGCATCTCCTGCGTCACGCGCGTGCAGATGCGCCATCTCGATCCGGCAAAGTCGCAGCAGGTGCTGAGCCTGCTCGATCTCGGGACCGAAACCCTGGACGCGCCGGCCTGCGCGCTGATTCTGCGCTTTGCCGGCGAGGCCGCGCCCGATGTTCGTGTCGAGGCGGAATGCATCGACGTCCTGCTGATGGATCTCGCCGTGCCTCGCCGCGCCAAATCCAGTCCGAATCATGGTTGAATAGGTTCCATGAAAATCGCCCGCATCGACATCGACGAAGCCTCGCTCAGCTCGCCCTCCGACCAGGTCGACCATGAGCGCAAGGTCGCCATCTTCGACCTGGTCGAAAAGAACAGCTTCACGCCGGAGGGCGCCGCCGAAGCCGGCAGCGACGGGCCGTTCGACCTGCGCCTGGCTTTGGAAGATAATCGCCTGGTCTTCGATATCACCGGGCCCAACTTCACCCGCAAAATCATGTTGTCGCTGACCCCGCTCAAGACGATGATGCGCGACTACCAGATGATCTGCGAAAGTTACTACGAGGCGTTGAAGAACGCCACGCCGTCGCAGATCGAGTCGATCGACATGGGCCGCCGCGGCATTCACAACGAAGCCGCCGACCTGTTGAGCGAGCGTCTGAAGGGCAAGGTCGCTATCGACCATGAGACCGCCCGGCGCCTTTTTACCCTGATCAACGCCCTTCAAGTCAGCAGCCTGACCTGAACGACGTTATATAAAAATTGCATAAATTCAGTTATTTACATTTGTGAACGAGCGTTCATCAATGCGGCCGAAACACGTCGCGATAACGGCCGTTCGCCTCATGAGCGGCCCTTCTTTGTCGCTTTGGTCTCATTTGCGCGCAATCACCTCAAAATGACCTTTTCGTCGCCCCACGGGCGTCCGGACGTTTCCCCATATTTATGGCGGGTGACCTGATCACCTGCACATAAAGAACATGCGTGGCACATCGCAATGTTCGACCAAGACTATGGAGAACACAACATGAAGACCCTGATTATTGCCGGCCTGTCCACTCTCGCCGCTTCCGGCCTCGCCCTGGGCGCCACCGGCGCCTCGGCCCAAGTCACCGGTTCCGCCGCCAACACCGGCACCTATGCCTCGATCGGTTTCCAGAACGAGCAAAGCAACCGCACCAATACCAACCTGAACGGCGTCAACCTGCGTCTTGGCCAACGCTTCACGCAGAACTGGGGCGTGGAAGGCGAGGCGACGTTCGGTACGAATTCGGACAATAATGCCAATGGTGAGTACCGCCTGCGCGACAAGGTCGGCCTCTATGGCGTCGGCTACCTCCCGGTCGGCAGCTTCGACCTGCTGGCGCGCGCCGGCGTGGCCAATACCGACATGAAGGAACCGTCCGGCCTGCCTCGCGATGAAGACGGCACCTCGTTCGACTACGGTGTCGGCGCCCAGTATCACATCGCCCCGGCCTACGCCATCCGCGCCGACTGGACCGAGTCGGACTACACCAGCCACCGCGGCACCGGCAACACCGGTACGGTCAGCCTCGTAAAGCAGTTTTAAGCTGTTTTTGGCGCTTGAGCGCCACACGACCTCGATCGAGCTTGCCGATGTCACTGCATCGGACTTGTTCGACCTCATAACCTCGAAGCGCCCTCCGTTTTGCGGAGGGCGTTTTCGTATTTGGATTTCCTCTTCCTTCGAACAGTCTTTGGGTATAAAGGCTCCGTCATTCCTACAATAGTGAGTCCAGATGGCTAAAGAAGAACTTTTGGAGTTTCCCGGCACGGTTGTCGAACTGTTGCCCAACGCGACGTTCCGCGTGAAGCTCGAAGACTCCGGGCATGAAATCATTGCCCACACCGCCGGCAAGATGCGCAAGAACCGCATCCGCGTGCTGGCCGGCGACCGCATCATGGTCGAAATGACGCCCTACGATCTGACCAAGGGCCGTATCACCTACCGCTTCAAATAAGCGTGCGTCTGGTTCTTGCCAGCGCCAGTCCGCGCCGTCTGCAATTGCTGGCGCAGATCGGTATCACGCCGGACGAGGTGATCGCCGCCGATCTCGACGAATCCATGTTGAAGGATGAAACGCCGCGGCAACTCGCCGCGCGTCTCGCCGTAGCCAAGGCGCAGGCCATCGCGCCCCAACGCCCCGACAGCTTCATCCTGGCCGCCGATACGGTGGTCTGCGTCGGCCGCCGCCTGCTCGACAAGGCGCTGACGCCGCAAGACGTCGAAACCTGCTTGCGCCTGCTGTCCGGCCGGGGCCACCGCGTCATCACCGGCGTCGCGGTCGTGTCTCCGGATGGCCGCCTGTCGTCGCGCGCCGTCGAGACGCGCCTGCGCACCAAGGTTTTGAGTCCCGCTGAAATCGACGCCTATGTCGCGTCGGGCGAAGGCATCGGCAAGGCCGGCGGCTACGGCATCCAGGGCCGGGCCGGGGCCTTTATCATCGACCTCGTCGGATCCTTTACCGGCGTCGTCGGCTTGCCGGTCTACGAAACCCACGCGCTGCTGACCGGCGCCGGCTACCGGCCCGAAGGCGCCTAGCCATGCCGACCTTGCATTATAAGGCCCGCTTTGGCCTGGCCCGTGGCGCCGTCTTTACCGGCGGCCGGCCGCACCTCTACATGGAAGGCCTGGCGCACGATCCGTCCCTTGGCATTCTCGGCACGCAACAGGTGGCCCGGCTGAAGGGCAGGGGCGGCGGGGTCGCTTTCCTCGAACGGGCGGATGCCGGCGAAGCCATTCTCGACATCCCGGCGCCCGATCTTGCCAAGCTTACCGACGGTACGGCGGTGGAAATCGTCATCGTCGCCGAGGCGCGCCGCGACAAGCTTGCCCGGGCCCACCTGGTGCGTACAGCCGTGGGCGAAGCCTTGCGGCGCATCTCCCCGGTCCTGAGCCTGGAGGATCGCCTGCTGGCGCAAGCGCGCGCTTGTTTCGGCGACATCGCTTTCGAACGCGAAGACGACGAAGCGGGCCTGGACGAAGCCGCCGATGCGGCTGAGGCGGTCACGGCGACCATGCCCGGCGGCGGCATCCTGCACGTCGAGCGCACGCGCGCCCTGATCGCCTGCGACGTCGATGGTGCGGGCCTCAGTGAAGCGCGCGCCAAGACCAATGAACGCGCCGTCGCCGAGGTCGCGCGCCGCCTGCGCCTGATGGGCCTGGCCGGCCTGGTTGTCGTCGACCTGATCGGCCGCCGTCACGATGACGGGCGCATCCGGGCGGCACTGCTGGCGGCCTTCGACGCCGAGGCGGCGAGCATCATCCCCGCGGCGCCCGGCAAGTTCGGCACGCTGGAATTTGTCCGTCCGTGGCGCGTCTGCCCGCCGGCCGATCTGTCCGTCCCCTTGCGCCAGGCGGGCGGGCTGATGCGCGCGGCGGCTTATGAAGCCCGGTCGCGCCCCGGGCGCCTCCTGACCTTGCGTGCGCCGGCGGAAACCCTAGATATAGTTCGTCCCCATCTCGACCGGTCCCTGGATCCGCTCAGCCCCCTGTTGCGGCTGGAGACCGGTCAAATCTGTGAAGTGCTTGCCTCATGACCCTCCGCAAATGCGTCCGCTGCCAACAGTCCTACGGCGAAGCCATCGAAGGCGTCACCAACGTCGCGCGCAGCTATGCGCCGTTTTGTTCGAAGCGCTGCGCTGATGTCGATCTGGTCCACTGGCTGCAGGGCGATTACGCCATCGGCGGCTCGGGCGAACTGACGATCAACGAAGACGATCCGGCCCAGACGCCGCCGGCGCATCGGCATGACAACGACGAGTGATTTTTGTCCGTTGTGCCCGCGTTTTGGCTATGGACAACGCTTTCGGCCTCGCCTATAGACCTGCCTCCCGCCCGGGAAGGGGTATCCCTCCGACGCGAAGGCCTGGATAGCTCAGTTGGTAGAGCAGCGGATTGAAAATCCGCGTGTCGCTGGTTCGATTCCGGCTCCAGGCACCACTTTCCCCCTTATTACATAACGGTTTGTCCGGCTTAGAACCTGTGCGTTAGCCGCACTGCCGGTTTGGTGGCAGCACATTCTTAGCGACAAGGTAGCAAAGCGCTCACGTGGTCGCGAAGGTTGCGCTAACTGAATTGATCCCTATCTCCGATGGAGGTTGAGGAGGCGCGGATGGGCGAGTCAAAAATTCCAATTTATGCGTATGTTGATGAATCGGGTAACACTGGCAAAAACATTTTCGACACAGACCAGCCTGATTTTTTCACAGCGGCCTTGGTTAGCAAGGGTGACGGAACAGGCGACTGCGAAACAAGGCCATTTTCCAAACTTGGTTGCTTTCGCAAATTTGCTCAATGGATTGCAGAAATTTTCAAAACTTTGGAAAAAGAAAATCGCTCGAATTACTCATGACGAGCAAAACGAGTTCGGAAAAATGCTCCAAACTTGGCATAAAATGTTTTCGAATGCTGCGCCGGACGTCATCGAGTGGGCGGGCGAAAAATATAGCATTCAAATGGCTCCGGGCAGCCAGTTCGTGATTAAGAGCGATCACGATAGTCCTGGGATTCAAATGGCAGACGTTGCGTTGTGGCTTTATCGTCAAATGCTAAAAGGAAAGGACCTGCCGCCGAAATGTGCGAGTGTACTAAATCTGATGTTGGAAAGAGGCTGGCATAATGATTTTTCGTTCGATGGCGTGCAGGAACAGATGATTGAAAAGTGGGGCGAAGTCATGTTCGGACCGATTGAACAGGACAAGCTCGACGAAGCGCAAAAAATGCTGGAGTTTGCGGAAGAGCGCCGCCGCAAATCTATGGCGCAGTTCGAAGCAGATGGCCAACTCCCCTTCATGCGGGGGCGAGACTAGTCTTCTTTGTTTGCGTTCGCAAACCGGGGGGCAATTCCGGCTCCAGGCGCCATCTTTTCGAGCACTTAGCTTAGAACTTCCCGAGAACATCAAATCCTGTGTGGCGCGGCTATTCCGATTCCGGAATTGCCGTCACCTGGACCTTAGTCCCAGCCGGCGCGGCCACGGCTAGCGCCAGGCAGATCTCCGACGTTACGATCGCTAGGCTTAGCGTGGTCATCTGGGTGACCCGGCACTGCAGGTTCAAGCCGGTCGTTGCCGGATCGATTGGGCCGCCGCGCGGAACGACTCAGCCTATAAGGCTGACTTTATTGCCGTAGTCTTCTCGTGAGCTTTTGCATGTCCTCGTCTCAATCCGCTCCGTCCCAAGCCACCGGTTTCGAGGGCTATATCGCGGCGCTCGCCAGCCGGGCGCCTCAGGTTACGCCCCGGCAGTTGCATCCTGATTTCGAGACCTGGCAGGCCTTCTTCGACCACGTGAATTCCACCGGCCCCCTGGAAATTACCCTTCCGGTCAGTACCAAGACGAACCTGGAATTGATGAGGTTGTTGGACGTTCTGCGAAAGGAAGGTCTCGACGTCGTCAACCTTGGAGACGGACCGGGGCACGTGGCCATCTGCACCCGAACCCAGGCGTCAGCCTTGAGAGCGAAAGCCGCGCCCCGAATGGGCCAGGTGCGGCATTATTTGACAAAGCCTGTGGGGGCGGAAAGCTAGTTGTCTTTAAATTGAGTACCCGCATGAAGTCCCAACTCGACCTGTTTGACGCGGCGGCGTCATCGCCATCTGCCGTCGTAAAGCCGCGGTTCGGTGGGAAGCGGAGTATTGTGTCCGCAACCTCCGACGAAGACATGGCGCGCCATCTCGGCGCGACGGGGCAATATCGCATATTGCGCCGGCTGAACGCACGACCGGTCGCCGCGGCGCCCAAACCGGGTTTTCCACGGATCGGTGTCGTGGTCGATACGGAAACGACGGGACTTAAGCGGCCGGCCGCCGAGGTCATCGAGATTGGCGCCGTCGCCTTTTCCTTTGACGACGACGGCGGCTTTGGAGATGTGATCGGTGTCTATGGTGGATTGCGCCAGCCCCGGGCGCCCATTCCGGCCGAGATAACCGCGCTGACCGGGATTACCGACGACATGGTCGCCGGGCAGGCGATCGACTTGCTGGCCTTGCGGCAACTGGTCGCGCCAGCCGATTTGGTCATCGCGCACAATGCCGGCTTCGATCGTGCGTTTTGCGAAGAGCTCGACTTGTCTTTTGCCGACAAGGCCTGGGCTTGCTCCGTCGCCGAGATCGATTGGAAGGGCAGGGGCTTCGAAGGCACCAAGCTCGGCTATCTGATCGGCCAATCCGGCTATTTCCACGACGGTCATCGGGCGGTCGACGATTGCTTCGCGCTGCTGGAGATCCTGATTGCCGGCCCGGGCGAGGATAAGCCGCTGGCTGAGCTCTACCGGTCCAGCCGCAGGTCCGTTGCGCGCATCTGGGCGGAGCATGCGCCATTCGACATGAAGGATAAGCTGAAGGCGCGAGGCTATCGCTGGTCCGACGGCACGGACGGTCGCCCCAAGTCCTGGTGGGGCGACGTCTCTGAAGATCTCGTCGAGGCCGAACTGACCTGGCTGCGCACCGAAGTTTACGGCCGGGCCGATGCCGAACCCGCCGTCCGATATCTGACGGCGCTGGACCGCTATAAAGGATAGTCGAGGCGACGCAGGTCACCCGGAGCCGTTCGCCTTAGGTGGTCAGGGCGTCGCGCGGGAAATCCGCGGCGAGATGATCGATCAGCTTGCGCACCGCCGGCGGCAGGCCGCGCCGTGTGGTGAAGACCAGGTGGACCAGCCCCGGCTTGCCGCGCCACTGCGGCAGGATACGGACGAGCTTTCCTTCGTTCAAAGCCTGGCGGCAGACATGGTCGGGCAAAAGGGCGACGCCCAAACCGGCGACCGCCGCGGCGCGCACCGCCGCCAGGTCCGCGCAGCCCAGGCGCGGATCGAGACGCAGGACCTGTGTGCGCCCGTCATCGGTTTCCAGGTGCCATTCGACGCCGGCGGGTTCGTCGCTCGACGCCAGGACGGGCCCCGTGGACAGTTGCGTGATATCGCCGAACTGACCGCTCCACCGCGGGGCGGCCACCAGGATGCGGACGGACGGCCCCAGCGAGCGCATGGTCAAGGCCGCATCGCTGTCCAATACGGTGCGGACGCGCAGGGCCACATCGATCCGTTCGGCGATCAGGTCGACCGGCCGGTCGGTAGCGACCAGTTGCAAGCGCACGCGCGGATAACGGTCGAGGAACGCCGCCACCGGGCCGGAGACCACTTCCATCAAACCGGTCGGGCAGCTGAAACGGATCAGGCCGTGCGGCTCCGACTGCGCCTCGGCGACCAGGGCCTCGGCCTGCTCCGCTTCCGCCAGCATGGCCCGGCAGCGTTCATAGAAGGCTTTGCCGACATCGGTGACGCGGAAGCGGCGGCTGGACCGCTCGATCAAGCGTACGCCCAGCCGTGCCTCCAGGCCGGCAATGCGCCGGCTGAGCTTGGACTTGGGCTCGCGCAGGACGCGCCCGGCGGCGGCGAAACCGCCGTGGGCCACGACCTCGGCGAAATAGGCATAGTCGTTGAGATCGTTGCGCATCATCGTTCCTTTTGTGGAACGCTGAATATCATATTTGCCGACTACAGCCATCATCGTTCCGAGAATATCTCTGTCGTCGTGGCGGACGGAACCGCTCTTCAAGGAGACAGACAATGCGCACATTCGAAAACAAGGTCGTGGTCGTGACGGGTGGCACCAGCGGCATCGGCCTGGCGACCGCCAAGGCTTTCGCCGACGAAGGGGCCTCGGTGTTCATCACCGGCCGCCGCCGCGAGGCGCTGGACGCCGCTGTCAAGGCGATCGGCGGGCGGGTCACCGGTGTGCAGGGCGATATGAGCCGGCTGGCCGATATCGACCGGCTCTATGACGCGGTCCAGCAAAAGCATAGCCATATCGATACGGTCTTCGCCAATGCCGGCGGTGGTGAATTCGCCGCCTTGGGCAGTATCAGCGAAGATCACTACCAAAGCACCTTCGACACCAATGTGAAGGGCGTGTTGTTCACGGTGCAGAAGGCGTTGCCGCTGCTGCGCGACGGGGGCTCGATCGTGCTGACATCATCGACCACAAGCCTGTCCGGCACGCCGGCCTTCAGTGTCTATTCAGCGACCAAGGCCGCGGTGCGCAGTTTTGCCCGCAACTGGATCCTCGACCTGAAGGACCGGCATATCCGGGTCAACGCCATCAGCCCCGGCGTCACTGAAACCGCCGGCCTCGACGATCTGTTCGGCGGCGCCGACCAGGCGAAGGACACCAAGGACTACCTCGCTGGATTGATCCCTGCCGGGCGTATCGGCCAACCCGAAGAAATCGCCAAGGCCGTGTTGTTCCTGGCGTCGGATGCGGCCAGTTTCATCAATGGGATCGAACTGTTCGTGGATGGCGGCCAGGCGCAAATCTAGAGGGTTGTGGACTTTAAGGCGGGGATTTGAGGCTCGGGATAAAAACCCCGCTTGCCGGGAGGCGAGCGGGGTCTATTGCCCGGGCCCCTAGCCCAGCATCGCCTTGGCGCCGGCCAGGTAGGTGCGGCCGATGCGGACTTCGCTGCCGTCTTCCAGGCACGCGTACCACACGCCCAAGCCGTCATGCCGCAGACGGGTCACACCATCGCGGCGTACCATGGTCGAGCGGTGCAACCGGATGAATTGGGCCGGATCCAGCCGGCGTTCCAATTCGCCAAAGGTCATGTGCAGCAGGAAGCGCTTGGGCCCGACCTGTAACGCCATGTAGTCCCGTTCGGCGTCGATCCGATCGATGGTGCCGGCCGAAACCCGCACCATGTCCGGTCCGCGCGGTACCCAGAAGGTTTCGATAAAGGTCTCGGGCTTGACGGCCTCAGCCTTCGAGGCGAGCCTCAGGGCCACTCGCGACATCGCCCTTGCCAGGGCATCGCCTTCGATGGGCTTCAAAAGATAGTCGACCGCCGCCACGCCGAAGGCGGCGACCGCGAACCGGTCGAAGGCGGTGCAGTAGATGACCAGGGTTTGCGCGCCCATCTGCGCCAGCGTCTCCGCCACGCCGATACCGTCCAGGCCCGGCATGGCGATATCCAGCAGCACGACGTCCGGCGCAAGGCGGCTGACCTGCTCCAGGGCTTGGGGGCCATCGGCGGCCGAGCCGACCACCTCAACCTCGGGCAAGCGTTCGCACAGTCGCTGCAGCCGGTCTATGGCCAGGGGCTCGTCGTCGACGATCAGGACGCGCAAGACCTCAGTCGCCATCGCGCACCAGGGGGAGAGACATTTCGACTCGGAACCCGCCGTTCGCCGGCGCCTCCCACCGGCATCCGGCCGCGGCGCCATAGCGTGCCGAGAGGCGGTCGCGGACATTGCGCAGGCCGACCCCCGCGCCATCTTCTTTTGTCGCATCTTCGGGCGCATCGCCGTCATCCTCGACGACCAGGTGAAGGCCGTCCGGCAGAGCCTCGGCGCGGATGCGGATGGTCACCGGACGGCGCGATTTCGACACGCCGTGCTTCACCGCGTTTTCGACGATGGGCTGAAGAATCAGGCCGGGCACACAAGCGTCTTCAAGCGCCGCGGGGATGTCTATGTCGATCACCAGGCGTTCGGCAAAGCGTACGTGTTCGATCGCCAGGTACAGGCGCTGCAGGCGAATTTCCTCGGCTAGCGGAACATCCTGGGTCGGATCGTCGTTCAAGCTGGTGCGAAAAAAGCGCGACATGTTGAGAATCATCTGTTCGGCGCCCTCACGGCGGTCGGTCATGATCAGGGACGACAGGGCGTTCAAGGTATTGAACAGGAAGTGCGGATTGATCTGGTAGCGCAGGGCGCGCAACTCGGCGGCCTGGGCGGCGGCGCGAAACTGGGCGTTGCGCCGCTCCAGCGCGCCGACTTCGGCGGCATAGCAAAGCGCCAGGTACAGGGCGCCCCAGGCGGCGAAAAAGAAATAGCTGTTGATGCCGGCATCGATCGTCATCTTGGTGTAGCTGATCCGCTCCGCCGGATTGGGCACGGCGGGGGCGGCGACCATGACCATCTGGCCGGCGGGGGCGGCGTCGGCCGCATCGAAGGCGATATTGTTGATCGTGGTGTAGATGACGGCCGCCGGTACGGCCAGGAGGGCGATGGCCAGGACACCATGGGCCAGAGACCGTGTCCGTATGCGCTTGAGCACACTGTAAATGGCATAGCTGAGCGCCATGCTGACCAGCAGGACGACTACGCGGGCGAGGAACAGCGCCCACGGGTGCGGTTGGCCCAGAAGCGCCGAGCGAGTGGTGGCGATCAGGCAGTCGAATGTCCAGAAGCCGGCGATCGACACCACCGCCGTACGTTGCCGCAAGGCCAGCAAAGATCGATTTTCCGGGGTTGCATCCATGACGAACCTTACCCGCCGGGGCCGGCGCTGTGAAGGCGTCGGCCGGTCGTTCGTCGATGCCGATTGCGCGTTTGTCGAAAAGCGGTGGCGCACCGACGCGGCAGGCGTTTTGTCGAGATCGCAATTCTCGATCGGAGCCTTCATGACCTACGCTTTCCGCCTCCACTCTTTTCGTCTAGGCCATCTCGCCGTGGTTTGTGGCCTGTCCATGACTCTCGGCGCCTGCGCGGCCGGCGACAATGCGATGAATATGTCGGCGGTCACCGACGCGTCCCGCCCCAGTGCCGACCAGGCGCGGGACGTCGATCGCAAACCCGGCAAGATGCTGGCCTTTGCCCGGGTGATGCCGGGCGAGACGGTAGTCGATTTCCTGCCGGGCAAGGGCTATTTCACGCGCCTGTTCAGCACGGCGGTCGGCGCCGCCGGCACGGTCTATGCCGTGACGCCGCAGCTCTATGTCGACAGCCACAAGGGCGCCGTCCTGCCGTCGATCGCGGCGGAGCCCGGCCACGGCAATGTCCGCGACGTCGTGGCCGCCAATGACAGCCTCAACCTCCCTGTCCAGGCGGACCTCGTCTGGACCTCGCAAAACTACCACGACGTCCACGTCTGGGGCGGTCCCGAAGCGGCGGCGGCGCTGAATCGCGCGGTTTTCGCGGCTCTGAAGCCCGGCGGGCTCTACGTCGTCCTCGACCACATGGGGCCTGCGGGAATAGACGAGGCCGGCATCAAAAAGCTGCACCGCATCGACAAGGCCACGGTCATCCGCGAGGTCGAGGCCGCCGGTTTCGAGCCCGACGGGGAATCCGACGTCCTGCGCAACCCCGCCGATCCGCATACGGCCATCGTTTTCGATCCCGCGATCCGCGGCAAGACCGACCAGTTCCTGCTGCGCTTCCGCAAGCCACGGAGATAGACGGCCATGGTTCGAGCCTGCGAAGACAGCCTCGTCCCCCTTGAGGACGCCGCCCGCGCCTGGGCGGAGGTATCGGACAAAACCGTCAGGCGGATGTGTGGCCTGGCCGTCGAGCCGTGGCGCGTCGCGGCGGCGCTCTATCGCCACGGCATGTTGCCCCAGTCTCGCCTGAGCGCGCTGTGCCATACCCACAAGGTCATGATCTCGCGCGCGGTCGATACCCTGGTCCGGCAAAAGCAATGGGTCCTGCGCTTGCCGGCCGGGACGGACGCCCGCGTTCGCCATCTTATCCTCAGCGAAAAGGGGCGGGCGGAGGTTGCGGTGGTCGCCGAAGCCCTGGCGGAGCTGCGCGACCAATGCCTGGCCGGGATAGGTCCAGGCGAGGTCGCGCACATGCAGGCCCTGCTGCGGCGCCTCGAAGCCGAGGTGCGTCACGTTACCCCGCCGCCTTGCCAGCCGCGACTCCAGGTCATAGAACACAACGCGCCCGCGCGTGCGGAGACAAGATCGGCCTGACCGGCGGACGTAACGAAAGAGAGCTATGGCGTTCAAGCTGTCCGACACGATCTCCGGCGGCGAAGCCAGGCGGATTTCGCTGGCCGCCCAGGGCTTCCGCACCCGTCCGGAAAAGGCGCCGGCCCGCGCGAAGCTGCTCAAATCGATCGACGACCTGGGCGTGGTGCAGATCGATTCCGTCAATGTGCTCTCGCGCACCCATTATCTGCCTTTGTTTTCGCGGTTGGGCGCCTATGCGCGCGCCGATCTCGAAACCCTGGCCTGGGGTAAAAAACCGGCGCTTTTCGAATATTGGGGGCATGAGGCCAGCTTGCTGCCGCTGGAGCTCTATCCCTTGTTCAAATGGCGGATGGAGGAGGCGCGCGCGGGCGAGGGCGTGTGGAAAGGTGTCGCGCGGTTTCTGCACGAGCAAAAGCCGATGCTGGCCCATGTCCTGGAGGAGATACGCCGCCGAGGCCCGCTCAGCGCGTCCGAACTCGAGGTCGGGGACAAGGGCGCCGGCGGATGGTGGGGTTGGAGCGACGCCAAGCGCGCCATGGAATGTCTCTTCTGGGCCGGCGAGATCGCGGTCGCCACACGCCGCAATTCGTTCGAGCGCCTCTACGATCTTCCCGAACGCGTCATTCCCGACGGGCTTATCAGCGCTGCGGGGCCCACCAAGGATGACAGCGTGCGCGAACTGGTGCGGCGGTCGGCCAAGGCCCTGGGCGTCGCGACCGGGCGCGACCTGCGCGATTATTATCGGCTGGGTGTGAAGCCGGCGGCCGAAGCGATCGCGGCCCTGGTCGAACAGGGCGAAATTCGACCCGTCAGGGTCGAAGGCTGGAAGGACGCCGCCTACCTGTCGAAGGATGCGCCATCGCCCCGGCGCGGCAACACGCATGCCCTGCTGTCGCCCTTCGACAATGCCATCTGGCATCGCGAGCGGACCGAGCGGATGTTTGGCATGCGCGTCGTCCTGGAAATCTATACGCCCGCGCCGAAGCGGCGCTTTGGCTATTACGTCCTGCCTTTCCTTGAGGACGAAGTCCTGACCGCGAGGGTCGATCTGAAAGCCGATCGCCAGGCGTCGACCCTGGTTGTGCAGGCCAGCCACTGCGAGCCCTGCGTTACGCGCGATACGCCTGACCGGCTGGCCATGGAGCTGCGCTTGATGGCTGGATGGCTGGGTCTGGCCCGGGTCGAGGTTCGCGATCGCGGCGATCTGGCGCCCCGGCTTGCCGCGGCTCTGGCAGGTCACGGATAGTTCGTGACAACTGATTCGCGCGATTATGAACGCCGCCATGCCGAAGGCACACAAAAGGTCAAACCTATTGGTGCGCCATTGTCTACCGGCAAGACATTTTAGAATTTGTCAGATGATGAGCCCTGGAGTTGTCAGGCCTATCGTTTTCAATCCAACACATCCGTCGGTAATGTGAAATGATTGCAGCTGTAATTTGAATAATAATTGGTTTTTGTTTGCGCCTGTTTGAGATGTTGGTGTTTGTAATTATATTTTAATCGACAGGTATCGTTTTGGTATTTTTAAACAAATGCCAGATATTCGCGGCTATTTGATACAGTATATTGTAGGGATTTTTCCGCCGAAATTTGTGCAAAAAATTTTGTGAAATTTTTGATATTCCATGGCGGAAAAATTTACGCGATTAAAATCAGCATCTTGTGTGTTTTCATGGGCGAGAGGAGTCCCTTGGCCTTTGGGCTTCGTGTAAAAAAGGTCACACCTATATGACCTTTGGTCAGACCATATTGACTGTCATTCGACGCGCGCGATATTTCTGAGCCCCGTGAGCGGTAAACGCAGACAATACCGCTCGACGCATAATCAATAACGATGGTCGTAAGACCCAATGCCTTTAACAGGAGGATACCGCATGAAGTCGACGCCCTCGCGTAGTCGCGCTTTAAGATTTGCCTTGCTGGGTGCCACGATGCTGGGAAGCTTCGGCGCCAGCTATGCTTATGCCCAGACGACGCCCGCGCCGCAGACCGCCGCCGCCCCGTCCGCGACCCCCGGCCCCGACGATTCGACCGTCGTCGTCGTCACCGGCTTCCGCCGCAGCCTGTTGAACGCGACCAAGGCCAAGAAGAATTCGACGAACTTCACGGAATCCGTCTTCGCCGAAGACATGGGCAAGTTCCCGGACCTCAACCTCGCTGAAAGCCTGCAGCGCGTCCCGGGCGTCGTGCTGCAGCGCGACCCGACGACCGGCACCGGCACGGAAATTTCCGTGCGCGCCCTGCCGCCCTCTTTTACCAATGTGACCTTGAACGGCTCGCGCTTCGAAGTGGCGTCGGACGGTTCGATCCTGGGGGGCGCGGCCGACCGCGAAACCGACCTCGACCTGTTCCCGTCGGAACTGTTCACCCGCATCGACGTCAGCAAGACGCCGTCGGCCGACCAGCCTGAAGGCGGCATCGCCGGTATCGTCAACCTGCAAAACGCCCGTCCCTTCGATCACAAGGGCTTCGCCGCGTCGGCCTCGGTGCAGGGCGACTACAACTCCGTCAGCCAGAAGGCGTCGCCCCGCGAAGCCCTGGTCGTTTCGGACACCTGGGACGGCAAGTACGGCGTCCTGTTCGGCGTCGCCAACCAGGACCTGAAGATCCGCTCCGACGGCTTCCAGACCGTGGGCTGGACCGATCCGAACATCACCAACTACTGCGGCACCTGCGACCCGTCGCTGTCGAACAGCCGCACCGGCAGCAACGGCTTTGCCTTCGACAACGTCGTTCCGGCCAATGCCGGCAACGGGTTGACCTCCGGCTCGACGCTCAGCGAAGCGCAACTGCTGGCGCTGAACCCCGGCCTGACCCAGGCGCAACTGGAAGGTGCGCTGATGCCGCGCCTGCCCGCCAACTACTATCTGAACGGCGATGAAAAGCGCACGACGGGCGTCCTGTCGTTCGAATGGCGTCCGGAAGACAACCTGCATTTCGCCCTCGACATGATGGCCGGCACGCAAAGCCACCACCTCACCGAAGGCGACATGGACTGGTACGTGCGCAACTCGTCCCAGACGGACGTCAGCGGCGGCATGGTCCCGCTGAACATGAAGGTCGACTCCAACGACGTCGTCACCTCCGGCACCTTCGCCAACGCGGCCTTCATCCTGCAAGGCCAGGACGAAACCGACAAGACCAGCTTCGTCAACATCGACCCGAGCTTCACCTGGAACGTCACCGACAAGCTCAAGATCGACGGCGGGCTCGACTATTCGCGCTCGACCTTCTATCGCGACCTGCCGTCCTTCCTGTTCCATACGCCCTACGACTCGGGCCTCACGATCAAGTATTCGGATAATGGCGGCAACGACATTCCGACGGTTTCGCCCAGCGTCAACCTGAACGACCCGAACCTGGGCTGGCAGCTGTACCGGATGAATATCCAGAACGTGAAGCGCCTGACCTACACCAAGTCGGCGCACATCAACTTCGACTACGACTGGGGTGACTTCCAGCTGAAGGCCGGGGCCGAGTACGACGACGATTTCCGCAACATCACGGCCTACGACAACTCGACCAACTACCAAGCCGCCTTCGCCGCGGCCATTCCGAACGCGTCGATCGCCAACTACCTGATGCCCGGCAATCTGAAGGACTACATGTCGGGCGTCTCCGGCATCGGCTACGGCAACTTCGTGATCCCGAACTTCCAGAAGATCGAGAACGCCACCAACTTCAACTTCTATAACAATACGGCGCCGATCTCGCTGTCGTCCGCCTCTGCCACGCCGTCCGGCCAGATCCAGGAAAAGGAATCGGCCAGCTATATCGAATACATCGACAAGACCACGATCTTCGGTGTGCCGGTCAGCTCGAACGGCGGTTTCCGCTTCGTGTCGACGGACCAGATCGTCACTGCGCCGTCGACGATCAACGGGGCGATCGTCTTCTCGACGACCGAACACAAGTACCAGGACGTCCTGCCGTCGTTCAACGCCGTGGCCAATATCACGCCGCAGTTCAATCTCCGCATCGCCGCGTCGAAGACCATGACGCGCCCGAACCCGGACTATCTGCTGCCGCAAACGTCGTATTCGGACCCGGCCGCCCAGGTGGCGACCTCGGGCAATCCGAACCTGAAGCCGTACTATTCGGATAACTACGACTTCGGCGGTGAATACTACACCGGCGGCCTCGGCTATGTCGGCCTGACCGTGTTCGAGAAGAAGATCACCGGCTTCACCCAGTCTCTGACCGAACTCGAACCGTTCAACAACCTGGGTATCGCCTTCAACTCGCTGAGCGTGACCCAGCAGCAGGCGATCACGGCCGGCGGCGGTCCGAACACCTGGAACGTGTTCGTCACCTCGCAGGTCAATTCGAGCAGCGTCCTGAAGCTCGACGGTCTGGAAGCCATGTGGGTCCAGCCTCTGGACATCCTGTGGAAGGGCCTGGGCTATACCTTCAACTTCACGGATTTCGACGATCACCACACGACGCTGGCGACCGGCATCCCGTCCTACACCTACAACCTGACCACCTATTACGAAACCGGCCCGTGGTCGGCGCACTTAAGCTACGTCAAGACCGGCAACTCGTCGATCAACCTGGCTGCGACGGGCGCTTCGCCCAACGGCGTCGCTCTGAACGAAGTCAATCAAGCACGCTATCAGATCGACTTCTCCGGGTCCTACGACATCAAGACCTGGGGCCACGACAGCAAGATCACCCTGGACGTGACCAACCTGACCAAGCAGGGTTTCCGCCAAGTCTACCAGTACTCCAACGTGGTCTACCAGTTCTACAACCCGGGCCTGCAGATGATTGTCGGCTGGCAGGGGTCGTTCTGATAGCGTCCAAGTCTACACTTTCCTCCCCAAAAACCTGTGAGGTGCGCTCCGGCGCACCTCTTTTTTTGACAAAAATACAATCTTTGCGGGATGAAAAATTGGACTGACCTTTATGCGTGCCGTCCGTAGATATCGGCGTCATTTTGATATAGGATTTGATGGCCTCAACGGGCGTAAACAACACCGGGGATCGCGCCGGGCCTGAAGCCGCCGCGAATACCTCTTGTGACCAGGGACGAAATGAGCGGGCCGAATTCACCAAATTCGTCGGCATTATTGGCTTTTGTCGGCACGCAAATCCTGCCGCACGAAGCGGATGTGCGCCGGTGGCTGACGACCTCGGGCGTCAGCGCGCACGATCGCGACGACATCCTGCAGGAGGTCTATTGCCGGCTGCTCATGTTCGACAGCATCAGCCACATCAGCGATCCTCGGACCTATCTGTTCAAGGCGGCGCGCCGCGTCATGCTGCAACGCCTCCAGCACAATCGCGTCGTCCCGATACTGAGCGTGCAAAGCCTCGAGCAGATCAATGTCGCCGACGGCGGCGCCGATCCGGAAATGCAGGTGTCTTCGCGCGCGGAATTGAAACACGTCCTGGATATCATCCGTCAGCTTCCGGAACGCTGCCGGCAGATATTCGTCCTGCGCAAGGTGCACGGCTATTCCCAGGCGGAGACGGCCGCACAGCTCAGGGTCAGCGAAAACATCGTCGAGAAGGAAACCGCGAAAGGCTTGGACTTGATCCTGCAGGATCTGGCAAAAGAGGGGTTTCCCAACGACCGTCGTGTCAGGCGCAGAAAGGCGCTCAGGAGTATCAATGCCGTCGATTGACGAACAGGCCGCGCAGTGGGTGGTGAAACGCGGTAGCGGCGACCATTCCCCCGAGGCCGAAAGGGCATTCCAGGAATGGCACGCCGCCGATCCTCGGCACCGCGGCGCGTTCCTGCGCGCGGAAGCCGCGTGGACCTTGCTTGACCGCGCCCAAGTCTTGTCGCACGGAGAACTCCTGTCGCACGGAGAGGCGTCCGTCGAGCATGCGGATTTGCTCCAGTTGCCGTTGGGCGATGGGACGCGGGCCCCGGCCGGGCGCAAGGCCGCAGCCTCCGGCGCACCCACCCGCCGTGTCGTCATCGGCGCGGCGATCGCGGCTTCGCTCGGCGGGGCGGTGGCGACAGGCTATGCGCTTTTCGACCATATGTCGCTCAGCACGGCGCGCGGGGAATTGCGCAAGGTGCCGCTCAAGGACCATTCCCTGGCGACCATAAATACCGACAGCCAAATCGATGTCGAATTCTCGTCGACCTTGCGCCACATCGGCCTCATCAAGGGCGAGGCGTGGTTCGAAGTCGCGAAGAATCCCGACGCGCCGTTTGTCGTCTCCGCCGGCGATATCCGCGTGCGCGCGGTCGGCACCGCCTTTTCGGTTCGCCGCCGCGACAACGGCGCCGATGTGCTGGTGACCGAGGGAACGGTGGAAACCTGGAATGTGCGCGACAAGGCGCAGCGTGTGCGTTTGATCGCCGGGAACGCCGCCTTTGTTTCCAATCAGCCCACGCCGACGGCCGTCGCCTACCAGCCGGACGACATCGCGCGCAAACTGGCGTGGCGCGACCGCCGGATCGTGCTCGATCGCGAAAGCCTGGCCGACGCGGTGGCCGAATTCAATCGCTACAACGACCTGAAGATGGTCGTCGCCGATCCGGTGCTGGGGCGCTCGCCCCTGGTCGGCGGCTTCGCGGTGGACCAGCCGGAAGCCTTTGCCCGGGCGGTGCATATGACTTTGAACACGCCGGTCGAGATCGGACCCGACCGGATCATTATCGGTACCGGGACGACATCGGACTAGGTCGGCGATTGGGCGGCCGCGAGGGGCCGTGCCGGACCACGCTCAAACGCAGGGGGTAAGGAGGAATGGCGCAACCCAACGGAGCCGCGAGCCTTGTGGCCTTGCTCGGCACCGTTGCGCTTTGGGCCATGGCCTCGGCGGTCGCCGCCCAGGACCGGGCGTTTCATATCCCGTCCGAGCCGGCCGCGACCGCCCTGCCGGCGTTCAGCCGGCAGTCGGGTGAGGCGGTGCTGGCCGCAGCCGCCGACCTTGACGGTATTCGCACCCACGCCGTCGACGGCGTCATGTCGCCGGCCGCCGCCCTGGCACGGATGATCGACGGCACCGGTCTGGTGATCAAGGCCGCGGCGGGACCGGCCAGTGGCAATGCCATCGTCATCGGACGTGCACCGGCGCCCGTGCCCGCGCTGCCGGCCCAGGTGAGCGTTGCCCTGCCGCCGCCGGTCGAAGATCCGACCCTGGTCGTCGTGACGGGGTTCCGGCGCAGCCTGCAAAACGCCACCGACGAAAAGCGAACCTCGGTCAATTTTACCGAGTCGGTGTTCGCCGAAGATTTCGGCAAGTTTCCCGACCTGAACCTGGCGGAAAGCCTGCAACGCGTCCCCGGCGTCCAATTGACTCGAGATCCGCTAACGGGCGAGGGGATTCAGGTCGCCATTCGCGCGCTGGACCCCAGCTTTACGAATGTCTTGATCAATTCGGACCGCATCGAGGTGGCTTCGGACGGGACGCTCGACGGCGGCTCGGTCAATCGCGAGACCGATCTCAACCTGTTTCCGTCCGAGCTTTTCAGCCGCATCGTCGTCAGCAAGACCCCGCAAGCCGATCAATTGGAAGGCGGGATCGCCGGCACGGTCAATCTCAGCAACCTGCGTCCCTTCGACATCCGCGGCGACCATACCAGTGGCGCGTTCAGCGACGGCTATGGCCAGTCTTCCCGGCAATGGTCGCCCAGGGGCGCGTTCATCACCTCGAAAACCTGGGGACAGTGGGGGGTATTGTTCGGGATTGCCGGCGAAAGCACCGATTTTGAAACGGATGGCTTCGAAACCTTAGGGTGGACCCACGCCAACCTGAATTGCGCGGGGTGTACCAGCAATCCCGGCAATAACTTCACCTTTGCCTCCAGCGTGCCGCAAAATGCCGGCAATGGACTGACGCCCGGGGCGGCCGTCGACCTGGCCGGACTGAACCCGTCGGTCAGTCTTGGCCAGCTGGCCAATACGCTCTTTCCGCGCCTGGCCCGCAACGTCCTCGTCACCGGCCGGCGGTCGCGGGTGACGTCCGTGGCCAGTCTCGAATACCGCCCCTCCGACGACCTGCAATTTGTCCTCGACACGTCCTGGGGCCGCGCCTGGCGGTCGTACGACCGCAACGATGCGGACTGGTATGTGCGCAATTCCGCGCCGACGACGACCGGGGGCATGGTGCCGATCGGCGTGACGGTCGACGCGAATGACGTGCTGACGTCCGGCACCTTCGCCAATTCGGCCTACCTCGACCAGTCGACCGCCCGCGTCGAGCACCTCGACTATGTCGGGCTTCAGCCCAGCCTGCGTTGGCGATTGAATGCGCACCTGCAGGTCGATGCCGAGCTAAGCCTGACCCGCAGCCAGTTCCTGCGCGATTCGACCAGCTACATATTCGACACGCCGTTCAACTCCGGCCTGACGGTGCGCTACCAAAACGACGGCGCGGGGATGCCGTCGATCCGCAGCAATGTGAACCTGAACGATCCGGACCTGGGATGGACGCTCGATCGCGTCAATATCCAGAACATGCGCCGGGTGACCGATACCTGGGGCGCGCACGCCAATGCGACCTATCAATTCACGCCTGATTATGACGTGAAGATCGGCTATGCCGTCGACCGGGTGACGCGGACCATCTTCGCCTGGGACAATTCCGACGCCTACCAGGCGAGTTTCTCCACGTCCATTCCGCAAGCGGCGATCGCAGGCTTCCTCGTCGCCAACACCGATCCGCACTACCTGTCCCTGGTCCGGGGGACCGGGGGCTTTCGCAATTTCGTCATCGCCAATATTCCAGCCATCATGGCGGCGACGAACTACAGCTATTTCAACACCACCGCGCCCGTTTCGACGACGGCCACGGTCCAGGGTACGCCGACCGGATCGATCGACGAGACCTATGACGGCGCCTATATTCAATTCGACGGCCGCACCGATCTCCTGGGGCGGCCGCTGCGCATGAATGCCGGCATCCGCGTCGTCGACACGACGCAAGACATCTCGGGCCCGGTGATGGCGAACAACCTGCTGACCTATCCGGTGTCGCGGCGGACCTATGGCGACAGCCTGCCGTCGTTCAACGCCGTCTGGCAGGTTTGGGACCGGCTAAACCTGCGGCTGGCTCTGTCGAAGACCCTGTCGCGGCCCAATCCGATGAACATGCTGCCGGGGACCAGTTTCACCGACCCGTCCGCCCAGACGGCGACCCAGGGCAATCCCAATCTCAAGCCCTACACGTCGGACAATGTCGACCTGGGCTTCGAGTACTATACCGGCGGCATCGGCTATGTCAGCCTGGCCCTGTTCGACAAGCGCATCAGCGGCTTTACCTATGCCTCGCAGGTGACTGAAAAATTCAGCGACCTGGGCATCAATTTCAATACGCTGACCATCTCGCAGCAGCAGGCCATCATCGAAGGCGGCGGCCCGAACAATGCCGTCGTCTCCGTGGGCACTCAGCTGAATGCCAGCAGTTTGCTGACCCTGCGCGGCGCCGAGCTGACATGGGTCCAGCCCCTGGATGTCCTGCACAAGGGCCTGGGCCTGACGGCGAACTATACCCGGCTCAATCCGCAATATTCCGGTGCCACAAACCTGGCCACGGGGATCGCGCCCTTTTCCTACAACGTCACGGCCTATTACGAGAACGCGTCGGTCTCCACCCACGTGAGCTACGTCTACCAGGCGCAACGCGAGACGAGCAATGCGCCGCAAAACGGCTTGCCCCTGGCGTTATACGCGGCCGGCCGGGGCCAGATAGACCTTTCCGCCGCGTGGTCGCCGCCATGGCTGGCCCGTGGCAAGGTGACATTGGACGCGACCAATCTGACCAATGCGCCGTACGTCGTCTTCTTCGGCTACAAAAGCGCGCCGTACAGCATCTATAATCCGGGCTATCGGGTCATGCTGGGCTGGCGGGGCCAGTTTTAAGCTTTAATGGTCTGACCAGCCTCGCTTGTGTTGATTTCAAGAGTCTCGAATGATTTGTCAGACTAATGGGGTGTATTTTTAACCCAGCACAGCTTACGGCCCTGCGTCACGGCGATATATGCCGTATAAGGTGCTTATAAATTGTCTGCATGCTGTGACAGTGCAAAGTTTGCGTATAATTATCGAAAATATGTAAGTATAGATTTATTTTTAATTTTATAAATTGAAGGCATCTCACTTTAAGCTTCCCGTTATTTGAACGGAAATTTCCGCTGAATGGCGTCAAAAATATTTTTATCAGCGCGCTCACGGTTCGTTGGCGGAAAAAATTTAACCTCTATTATCAATAATATATCTAAATGTTGGAACCTATTTTTACGCATGATTTTGCCGGCAGCGTGGAGAAAATGTCACATCTGTTATTCAAAGGTCTGACCTTGTTGACCTGGCCAGCGACCCGCCTTTATTGATATCGATGATGGCTTCTGCACGCGTTTTTTGTGTATCCGGTCAGACTTTATTGGCAAGAGGCGACGATGGCCCGTCGCCTGCCAACCGATGCAGCCTGGCGTTCCTTTCCCCGCGCCGGGTCTGTCATGAACTCTGGGCACACCTGACGGGTGTGCCTTTTTTTGAGAGCACAAGATAAATAATGTGCCGCCGGCGATATCGTCGACATCAGGAGGAAAAGCGATGCGTGCAAAGGTCCACTCCATCGTCTTGGGCGCCGCCCTGTTGGCTATGGCCGGCGGGCCAACATTTGCCGCGGATGGGCCGATCCCGCACCTGGCGCCGCACGGGTCTACGAAGCAGTTGGTCGTCGACGGCAAGCCCTACCTGGTCCTGGGCGGGGAATTGACCAATTCGGCCGCCTCCAGCGCCGACTACCTGGCCAAGCTGTGGCCGGGCCTGAAGAGTGTCGGCCTCAATACCGTGGTCCTGCCGGTCGAGTGGGACCAGATCGAGCCGCAACAGGGCCATTTCGATTTCACCGTCGCCGACGCCGTGCTCAAGCAGGCGCGCCAGAACAACATGCACATCGTGCTGTTGTGGTTCGGCGCCTGGAAGAATTCGATGTCGACCTACGTGCCGCCCTTCGTCAAGCGCGACTATACGCGCTACACCCGCGCCCAGGACGACAAGGGCCGGCCCCAGGATATCCTGAGCGCCTTCGATGCGCAGACCCTGAAGGCCGACCAGACGGCTTTTGCCGCCCTGATGACGCACCTCAAGCAGACCGATACCGACCACACGGTCATCCTGGTTCAGGTCGAGAACGAGATCGGCATGCTGCCGGTGGTGCGCGACTACAGCCCGCCGGCCCAGGCGGCATGGAGCGGTGCCGTGCCCGGTGCCCTGATCGACTATTTGCAGGCGCATCGCGATACGTTGAACCCCTATGTCCGCGACCTGTGGGCCGCCCAGGGCTTCAAGACCCAGGGCACCTGGCCGGAGGTCTTCGGCACCGGCATCCCGGCGCAGGAAGTGTTCCAGGCCTGGTATTACGCCACCTTCGCCAATGCCTTGGCGCAGGCCGGCAAGGACGCCTATCCGCTGCCGATGTACGTCAATGTGGCGCTGAACCGGCCGGGCAAGACGCCCGGCGAATACCCGTCCGCCGGGCCCCTGCCGCACCTGTTCGACGTGTGGAAGGCCGGCGGCCCCGCGATCGACATGATCAGCATCGACATGTACTTCGCGAACTTCATCGACTGGGCCAGCAAGTTCAAGCGACCGGACAATCCCTTCTTCTCGCCGGAAGACAACCAGGCGGACCGGCCGGACGCCGGCGCCAACGCCTTTTATGCCTTCGGTGAGCTCGATTCGATGAGCTTCTCGCCCTTCGCCATCGATACACTGAAGCCCGAGGCCTCAGGCCCGCTGACCGGCGCCTACGATGTCCTGCACCAATTGACGCCGCAGATCCTGGCCGCCCAAGGGACGGGGCGGATGCATGGTTTCCGCTCGCTGGTCTCCTATGATGGCATAGCCTCCGACCATCCCAGCGTGTTCGAACTGGGCGGCTATCGCTTCACGGTCAACTACATCAACAAGACATCGACCAATGCGGCCGCCACCAATCCAGGCGTGATCAATCCGGGCGCGGCCAGTTCGGCCCTGGGCAATGACGGTGGCCTGATCATCCAGACCGGCGACGACGAATTCCTGTTGGCTGGCCAGGGCGTGACCCTGACCTTCGAGGATGCGGCCGGCACGCACATGAATGTCGGCATCGAAAAGGACGTCGAAGGCAAATATGTCGACGGCGTGTGGAAGCCCGGCCGCTGGCTGAACGGCGATGAAACGCTCGAAGGCCGCAACGTCCACCTGCCGTCCGATGGCTTCTCCATCCAGACCTTCCGCCTGTACAAATATCAGTGAGGGCGGCGGTCCGGGAATAGTCCGATGGTCAGGTCAAACACGGTTGCCATCCCCGACGTCGATCGCCTGCCGCCGGCAGCCCACGCCTCGGCGAAGCTGTCGTTCCGCGTCGCCGACGCCCTGGGGCGCCGCATCACCGACGGTGACCTGGCGAACGGAGACCGCTTGCCGACGGAACGCGACCTGGCCCAACACTTCAATGTCAGTCGCCCGACCATGCGCGAGGCGCTTCTTGCGCTCGAGGTCCAGGGGCTGGTGACCTTGAAGCGCAGCGCCGGCATTATCGTCACCCACAAGCCCCGGCACGAGATCTGGACCGAGGATTCCGATGCGGCGGTGCTGGCCGTGTTCGAGGCGCGCCGTCTGTTTGAGGGCGAAATCGCCGCCCAGGCCGCCGCCATGGCGACCGAAGACAGCGGCGCAAAGCTCATGGAAGCCCTGCCGGCCTTGGAGTCCGCCTGCGCCGGCGATCCGGAGCGCGCGTTGCGACGGTTTCATGCGGCCTTGGCGGGCCTGGCCGGCAATAGCGCGACCGTGGCCTGCGTCGAGCGGCTCTGGGCACCGCCGATGCGCGCGCCGCGCGTCCTTGAGATACTGGAGCAGACCGTATCGCTGGGCCGCGGCGAATGGGCCGGGCTGCATCGAACAATTGCCATCGGCGTGCTCAAGCGCGACGTCGCCGCCTCGCGGGCAGCGATGAACGCCTTTGGCAATCTCGCCATGGAACACCTGCTTCAAGCCCTCGAGCGGCTTGCGCTTGAAAAGGCGCGTCATAGGGCCGCCGAGCAGCGTCACCAGATGTCGCGTTGGGTCCGTTTCCGTTCGGGAGGTAACAATCATGGCTTCGGATAATTCAGGAGTATCGCGCATGAAAAGTGGGGCAAAGCTGCGCCGGGCGCTGACCTGGCTGGCGCGGGGCGGATGCCTCGTCCTTGGCCTGGCGGCGGCCGGTTCCGCGGCCCAGGCGCAAGCCACGGCCAAGCTGACCCTGTTCGACCATGCAACGACGCCGTATGTCACCTATGACAGCTCAGGCGGCAAGCCGATCGCCAAGGTGTCAGGCCTGCTGGTGCACGATCTCACGTCCTTGTCGGGACACGCGCCGGCGCTGGGCGCCGACTTCAAGGGCGCGTCGGGCACCGGCGTCATCATCGGCCGCGCGGATTCGCCTCGCATCGCCGCCCTGCTGCGCGACAATCATATCGACACAGCGGCGATCAAGGGCAAGTGGGAAACCTACGGCCGCGCCGTCATCCCGGCGCCCTGGGACAAAAGCCAAAAGGCGCTGCTGATCTTCGGCTCCGATACGCGCGGAACGATCTGGGGCGTCATCGACCTGACCCGCGAAATGGGCGTCTCGCCCTGGGAATGGTGGGCGGACGTCAAGGTGCGCCCGGTCGACCAGATCGCCGTCGACGCCAATACGACCTATTCGCAGGAACCGGCGGTCCAGTATCGCGGCTTCTTCCTCAATGCCGGCGATCATGGCCTCAACCCCTGGTCCGGCAAGACCCTCGATCCGGCCGGCGGCAATATGGGGCCCAAGACCTATGACCGCATCTTCGAACTGATGTGGCGCCTGAAGGCCAATCTGATCTGGCCGGCCATGACCAATGCCGATGTGCCGTTCGACGCGCATCCGGAGAACGCCAAGCTGGCCGACGACTACGCCATCGTCCACGGCACCTCGCACGTCGAAATGCTGATGCGCAACAATCCGCACGAGTGGGACAAGACGAAATTCGGCGCCTATAACTGGATGACCAACAAAAAGACGATGATCGACTACTGGAAGGGCGGGGTCGACCGCGACGCCAAGTACGAGAACATCTATACGGTCGGCCTGCGCAATATCGACGACTTCCCGATGCAGGGCGCCGATACGCCGCAGCAGATGGCCAATATCCTGGGCGACGCCATCACCGCGCAGCGCAAGATCCTCACCGAGGAACTGAAAAAGCCCGCGCCGCAGATCCCCCAGGTCTTCACCCTGTATAAGGAAGTGCTGCCGGCCTACGATACGGGCCTGCTCAAGATCCCCGACGACATCACCCTGATGTGGGCCGAGGACGATTTCGGCTATGTCCGCCGGCTCAGCAACAGCCAGGAGCGTACGCGGAGCGGGGGCTCGGGCATCTATTACCACAACGTCTTCTGGGGACCGCCGATGTCCTATCTGTGGCTCGACGCGTCGGATCCGTCGCTGATGTGGGAGGAGATGACCAAGTCGGCCCGGTTCGATGCGCGCAAGGAATGGATGCTGAACGTCGGCTCGATCAAGCCGTGCGAATTCATGACCGAGCTGTTCCTGGCCATGGCCTTCGATCCCGACAAGTTCAAGGACGGCCAAAGCGTCGAGGCCTTCCTCAAGACCTGGGTGACGCAAAGCTTCGGGCCGGATCATGCCGACGAGATCACCCATGTCCTGTGGCGCTATTACAAGCTGGCCTTCGATCGCAATCCGGAATTCATGGCGTGGACAGAGGTCTTCCCCGAGACGCCGGTGCGGCAAACCGAGTTCAACATGCTGGATTTCGGCGACGAGAACGCCCGCCGCGCCGACGAATACCGCCAGCTGATGGCCGATGCCCAGCAGCTGATGGACAAGATGCCGGCCGACCGCAAGGACGCCTTCTTCCAGCTGGTGCAATATCCGGTCAATGCCTCGGCCGACATCAATATCCGCCAGCTCGACCTCGACAAGTCGATCACCTACGGCCTGCAGCATCGCGCCAGCGCCGATCTTTATGCCAAGGACGCCCAGCGCGTCCAGGACCAGATCGCCGCCGACTCGCACTACTATAATGACGTCATGTCCGGCGGGAAGTGGCGCTTCATGATGGACACCTTCCCCCACGACCTGCCGGTCTTCGAAGCGCCGCACCTGCCGACCTGGAGCACGGCCGGCGATAAGAAATGCGGCGTCCAGACGGAGGGCGGGGCCTATTTCGACGACACCGGCTGGTGGACGCCGACCCTGCCGCAGTACCATCCCGAACTCCAGGAAACGCGCTATATCGACGTCTTCGAGCAGGGCAAGGTGGCGACCCACTGGACCGCCACGCCCGATGTTCCGTGGATCAAGGTGACGAAGACGTCTGGCGATTTCGCGCCGGACAAGGACGCCCTGGAAGATCGCATCCAGGTGTCCATCGACTGGTCGAAGGCGCCGGCGAACGGCAAGGGCACGATTACCGTGCAATGCGGCACCTCGCCTCAGCCGATCGGCGTCCATGTCGAACTGGCGGCCGCCAATACGGTCGGCAATGTTTCGTTTATCGAAAACAGCAAGATCGTGTCGATGTACGCCACCCACGCCGACCAGCTGAGCGGCGGTTGGGAGGTGCTTGACGGCCTGGGCCACGTCGGCGCCGACCTGCGCTCCAAGCTGGATACGCCGACCCTGGTCAAGACCGACGAGGCGGCGATTGCCGCGGCGCCCAAGGCCGTCTACCGTTTTGCCACGACGACTTCTGACGACAAGGCGACCTTGCGGGTCATTGCGCTACCGATGTTCCCGTTGACTTCGGAGAACCAGATGCGCGTCGCCGTGTCGATCGACGGCGCGGAACCTGTGGTTCTCGACCTCTACGCGCCGGAATTCTCCAATGCCTGGCGCCAGCATGCGCTCAGCAATACCGCGATCGAGATACTTCCTAACCTGCGCCTCAAGCCCGGCGCGCACCAGTTGACCGTCTATGCCCTCGATCCGGGCGTGACGCTCGATCGCTTCGAGATCGCCTTTACCGGCGCGCCCGTGGCCTACACCCCGGTTCCGGAAACACGTATCGCCAACCGCTAAATCTCTCTCCTCATTGCTAATTTACGCCCGCCCGGCGCAAACCGGGCGGGCTCTTTTATCAAGCAATCCCATCGAGGAGACGGACATGACCGAAGTATCGGATATCAAGGAAAACGCCGAAGTCATCGGCGCCGACGGCGTCCATGTCGGCACGGTCGATCATGTCGACGGCCGCCGCCTCAAGCTGAAGAAAAGCGACAACGTGCCGGGCGCCCATGCCGAACATCACCACTATATCGACATCGGCCTGGTCGCTGAAGTCGAGGGCGACAAGGTGAGCCTGTCGGCCAATGCCGATGTCGCCGTGACGCTCGAAGAAGAGCAAGACGGCTCGCCGGTCCAGTAGATACTCAATGAAGTCCTTTGTCGTTTTCGACCTCGACGGCACGCTGGCGCTGAGCAAGCAAGCCCTCGATTCCGACATGGCCGGCCTGTTGTCAGGCCTGCTCAACGTCTGTTCCGTCTGCATCATCTCCGGCGGCGACTGGCCGCAGTTCCAGAGCCAGATCGTCGAGCGCCTGCCGAAAGACACACGTTTCGACCGCCTGCACCTGATGCCGACGACCGGCGCGAAATATTATCGCTTCGAGGACGGCTGGAAGCAGATTTACGCCGAAAGCCTGACCGATGAGCAGCGCAAGCGCATCCAGACGGCGCTGGACGCAGCGATCAAGGAGACCGGCTTCAAGCCGGACAAGACCTGGGGCGAGCAGATCGAGGACCGCGGCACGCAGATCACCTTTTCCGCGCTGGGCCAACAGGCGCCCGGCGACGCCAAGGACGCATGGGATCCCGACCAGAAGAAGCGTAACGCCATGAAGGTGATCCTCGACAAGTCGCTAGGCGACCTGTCGGTGCGCATCGGCGGCTCGACCTCCGTCGATATCACCCAGCACGGCGTCGACAAGGCCTATGGCCTGCGCCACCTGTCCGAACGGACGGGTGTCGACCTGGGCGACATGATGTTCGTCGGCGACGCCCTCTATCCCGGCGGCAATGATGCGCCGGCGCGCGATGACGGTGTGGCGACCGTCGCCGTGAAAACCGTCGACGACACCAAGGCCATGATCGACGGGCTGATCAAGTTCGCGTCTTAAAGGGCTGTCCTTGCGGGCCGATTGCTGGTATCGGCGATGGAATAAATCACTTTTAGTAAATATTGTGCTGAAACCGTTCCAGCCAGACGCGCGCGATGGACACTTCCGACCTGAACAGACCTCGCATTTCGCCCGTCTTCGCCCGCCGCTCGTCGCTTGAGGTCGCCAGTCCGAACGAGCGCCAGATCCTCGATCTGTTGCGCCGCCAGCCGGGCTCGTCCCGCGCCGATCTGGCGCGCGCCGTCGGTTTGACCAACCAGTCCCTGACCCGAATCATCGACGACCTGGCCGGCCGCAAACTGGTTCGTCTCGGACCATCGCAGGCGAGGGGGCGCGGCCAACCGTCGTCGCCGGTCTATATTTGCCCCGACGGCGCCTACACGGCCGGCATCTCGCTGATGACCGACGCGCTGCATCTCGGCGTAATGAATTTCGACGGCGAGATCGCCGTCTCATCCTATGTGCGGCTCAATACGGCCGATGTCGATCTCGTCCTGGCGACGGCCGGCGCCTTCATCGACCGGGCCTTTGTCGATTTGCGCCTGCCGCGTGAGCGCTTGCTGGGCGCCGGTATCGGCATCACCGGCTATTTCATAGGCGACGGCGCCAAGGTCAATCCGCCGCCGCATCTCGACAGCTGGGCGCTGGTCGATGTCGCCGAACGTTTCGAGCGGGCCCTGAACCTGCCGATCTGGCTCGACAATGACGGCAATGTCGCCGCCGTCGGCGAAAGCCTAGTCGGCGCGGGTACCGAGCTCGGCGCCTTCGCCTATCTCTTCTTTTCCGCAGGTTTCGGCGGCGGCCTGATTATCGACCGCAAGCTGTACCGGGGCGCCCACGGCAATGCCGGCGAGTTCGCCTCCGTCCTGCCGGACGAATTCATGTCGCCCAATCTCGAAAACCTGCGCCAGAGCCTGGCCGCCAAGGGGCGCAGCTTCGCCAATCTCGGCGATATGCTGGAGGCCTTCGATCCGGAATGGGACGGCGTCGACGACTGGAGCCGCGAGGCGGTGAAATCGCTCAACCTCGTGATCTCGGCCATCTCGGCCATCGCCGACCTGGAGGCCATCGTCTTCGGCGGACGCATGCCGAAAAGCCTGGCCGACAAGCTGATCCCGCAACTGGCCTTTTTCAATCCGCTGCGCCGCGAACGCCGGCGGCCGGTGCCCAGGCTGATCACTTCCGAAGCTCGCCAGGACGCCGCCATGACCGGAGCGGCCGCCCTACCGCTGAAGGCCCTGTTTTACGGTTAGCAATAGCTGGCACAGCAGAACAGCCACCACGGGGACAAAGGTCATCAGCGCCGCCACCGGCACGACCTCGTTGCGATAGTCGAAGCCGTGCATGGCCCATCCCAAGCCTAGAGCAGACACCGCCAGGCCGGCCTTCGAAAAGAAGGTGAACAGGCCGAAGGTCTGCGTGGTGGTGTCGGGCCGCGCCGCGCAGGCCTGGGCCAGCTGTGCCCACAGGATCATCATGACTCCGCCCGAGCCAAAGCCGTAGAGAAAGCCGCTGCCGCCGGCGCCTATCCCGCCTTGCCGGCCGACGGCGAAAAACAGGACCGCTCCGGCCACCAGGATGACGGATGCCCCCATCTGCGCCCGCCGCAGCGACGTACGTTCGGTTATCAACGCCCAGACGGGCTGGGACAGAAGGGTTCCCAGCGACACGCAGATCATCAGCCCGGCGCTGTTCAGCCGCGACACCAGGGCGAAACTGGCAAAATAGGGTTCCAGCCGCGAAAACACCGAGGTGCCCAGCGAAAAGACCAGGCTGGCCGCCATCAGGGGCCACAGGACGGCGGTGATCGTGCCGCGACTGGCCGCTTGCGGCGCGGTTGGCGCGATCCCCGCGGCCCGCCGGCGTCCCAGCGCAAGAAGGCCCACGGCACTCAACAGGGCGACGCTGGCCAAGGCCGCGGACAGGCCCTCGAAATGTTCGGCGGTCGCCTTCTGGCCCTGGCCCTGCAACAGCGGGGCGAAGGCCGCGGCGATGGCCAGGTTGGCCAGGCCGCTGGCGACGAAGCGCCAGGCCGACAGGCGGGCACGCTGGCGCTCCGTGTGGGTTTCGAACGCCAGGATGGCGTTTTGCGGCACGTCATAGAGCGAATAGACCAGCCGGAAGGCGACCAGGCAGACCAGGGCGGCCGGCGTCCGCCAGGCGCTGTCGAGCAATCCGACGCCGGCAAAGGCCAGGAAGGCCGCCGTACTGCCGGCGGCGCCCAGGAACTGCATGCGCGACGCCTGTGCCGTATCGCGGACGCGCCGGGTCAATACCCGGCCGACCACGATATCGCTGAGCGCGCTGACGATCAGGGAAATGGCCAGCACCCATCCCATGCGATCCGCCGACAGGCCGCAGGCTTCGGTCAGGAAATAGGCAAACAGGATCTCGCCGGCATGCCAGAACAGGCTCTTGCCGAAATGGGCCATCAGGTAGGCGCCGGTAAACCCGGGAGGCGCCGGCGCGTCGTTGATTGGGCGCGGCTCTATGGGTGGGAAAACGGTCACGACGACCCCGGCTATATCGCAATAGCTCACACTATCACGGCTCTGTTAAAGCTGTCGCACGCCAATCAGTCGGGTATTTTAAACCGGGTTTCGAAGGCGAACATATCGGAGAAGTAACAGAATTCCGGCTGGCCGATGGTGACGACCGGATGGGCGGCAAACAGACGGTCCATCCAGCCCTGATAGAGCTCCCCAAATGCCGATGTCTCCTCCGGCGTCAGATGTTCGATGAGGTAGCCCAGCGTGATGTGAAAGCCATAGGTGTCGTGGCCGGGCTCGCGGATCTGCAGCCGGTCGGACAGGCGGTCGCGGAGGCCGCGGATCTCCCGATCCATGGCCTCGTCGGCCGGTTGGAGCAGGACCAGGAAGGCGCTGACGTTTTTCGACGCGGCCGGCCTCTGCACCATGCGAAAATCACCGGTGCGGCCGGTGTGAAAATCCTTCAATTGATCGCCGCACCATTCGCGTGCTGTCTCGAGCGAGGCCGTCACGGGGACCGGACGCGGCCAAAGGGGAGGGGCGCGATGCTCGTCGTCTATGCCGTCCATCAAGGTCATGTGCAGGCTCGACCGCGGCATCAGGGCGAACTTTTGCATCACGGGTTCGCGCGCGGCCTCGTCCAGGATCCGCGCCAGGCTGCGAAAAAGATCGCTGTCGGGCGGAATGTGCGTGATCTGCGTGCTGCCGGGGAAGGGGCGCGGCGTGCCATCGGCATGAAACTTCTGGCCGACGGCTTTCGTGTAGCGAGCTTGGCCGTCGTTGGCGATGATGTCTCCGCGGGAGACGGTGGCCAGGGGGGACAGCAGGGCGCTGAGCGCCGAGGCCATGAGGACGTTTCGGCGGGTGGTTTGAACGGGCAAAAGAAGGTCTCGCATAAGACAGGCCCGGGCGCGTGGCGACGGCCACGCGCCCGGGGAAAAGGGGCGCAATCAGTTGAACTTGAAGTCGACGCCGGCAAAGAACGAGCGGCCGTTTTCCAGGGTCTCGCTATAGATATTGACGCCCGGCCCGGTCAGGCGCACCGGCTTGTTGTTGGTCAGGTTCTGCCCCTGGAACACCAGGGCCAACTGCTTGTTGACGTGGTAGCGCAGCTGCAGGTCGACGACGTCCGAGGCGCCATACCATTGGTCGAGGCCCGCATTGCTGGTGCTGAATGAATAGGGCATGCGGCCGGTGTGATTATAGGCGAGGCGGCCGTCCCAGGGACCGTCGTTGAACAGCAGCGAGGCGTTTTCGATGCCGCGCGTCGAGCTGATCAGGCCCGGAAGCCGGCGCAGGGTGCCGTCCGACATGCGGATGACCGAGGGATCGTACTGGTTAAGCGAGACATTGCCGGAAAAGCCGAAATGGGTGAGGTAACCGGGCAAAAAGTAGAAACTTGGCACGACCGCGTCGACTTCGATGCCGCGGGCATTTTCCGGGCCGCTGTTCTGCGACTGGGTCGTGGTGACGGTGTAGACGCCGACCGCGCCCGGTTCCTTCACGCCGGTCTGGATATTGTTGAGGGTGACGATTTCCTCGGTGATATGCTTGTCGAACAGGCCCGCCGACAGCAGGATGTCGTGATGGCCGTACCATTCCAGCGACAGGTCGTAATTGTCCGAGACGCGGGGCTTCAGCGCCGGGTTGGAAATCGTCTGGGTGGCGATGCCGGGCACGGTCGCTGTCGCCACGCTCGATACCGTCAGCGATGAATTCTGCGCCAACTGCGAATAGTCGGCACGCGCTATGGTCGTGCTGGCGCCCGCGCGCAGCTTGAACCCCTTGGCGATGTCATAGGCGACGTTGATCGCCGGCAGGACCTTGGAATAGTGCGATTGCGCCGTCTGCGCGGCGAACGAGGTCGCCTTGGAGCTCGAGACGAAGCTGCTCGGCAGATAGTTCATGACGCTCTGGTCGGTGCTTTCGACGCGCAGGCCTGCCGAGGCATAGAGCCGGCTCGCCCGGTAGGTCAGCATGCCGTAGGGCGAAAGCGTCTTTTCCTCGAGCGTATAGTTGCCGATCGAGCTGGCCGACAGGTTCGAGGCATCGGCGGTTAACAGGTTGGCGTTGGCATTGTAATAGTTGGCGGTGTTCGCCGGATTGGCCACCAGGAACTGTTGGCCTTCGCCGTCGTAAGGGCTGAGATAGATGTCCTGGCCGAGTGCGGCCATGGTCACGCCCTTGGGGGCATCGTAGCGTTCCTGCGTCGCATAGCCGCTTTCCACCAGGTCACGCCACACGGCGCCCACGCGATAGCCCAGGCCGTCGGCGCCGGCCTGGTCGTGCCAGCCGGCCTCGACCTTGAAGGTGGGGGCGCGGCTGTCGCCATGGCTGTCGGCGAACTGGTGGTAGTTCAGCGTATAATTGGCCGGGTTGAGGAAGCCAGCATCGCTGTTGGGCGTGAACAGGGCGCGGCTGGTCGTCGACGTCAGGTAGCTGAGCGCCAGGGAACCGGCCGTGCCTGAATAGGTGAAGCTGTCGTCGACGCTGGCCTGGTTGTAGATGCCATGGGCATAGTTGGCGACCAGGCTTAAGTGCACATCATTGGCGAACTGGTACTTGGCATCGGCCTGGACATATTCGATCTGGCGGTTGATCAGGTAATGGTCATAGGCCGCCGAGGCCGAACCTGAGGCATAGGTGCCGGTGTCGGGGCTGGTCAGGGTCGCATTGCCCGACGTGTCGAGATACTGGCTGTTGCGATCCTCGTTGAGGATGTGCTCGGCAAAGCCGCCCGTCAGCGTGGCGTCCAGTCCGTCGCTGCGATATTCGAGCTTGCCGAAAAGCGTTTCCCGCGTCCGCACATCGTCATAGTTCAGCCAGCCCGTCTGGCCCGGCACATTGGTCAGCCCGTCGAGGTCGGTCGATGGCGCGACCGTCACTGGCGCCAGGGTCTCCTTGCCGCCGGTATAATGATAAAAGGCCTGGGTGCCGTTGGAGACCGTGTCCCACGACGACGAGGCGCGGCGATAATAGCTGGCCGAGACCAGGGCGCCGAATTTCTTGCCGGGGCCGAAGGTATCGCCGATCGTCAGGTCGCCTTCGCCGGACGGTGAGTTGCTGTGCCAGCGCGGCTTGTCCTGCCAGTCGGCCGCCTTGGCGCCCCCGTCGGCAAAGAAGCCCGGGCGGTCGAACGGCGACAGGGTAACGATATTGGTGACGCCGCCGATGGCGTCGGCCGGCAGGTCGGGCTCCCAGCTTTTAAAGACATTCACCGCCTTGGCGAAGGACGACGGCAGGACGTCGTAGGAGGTCGTGCGGCCCGAGGCCGTGCTGGACGAAGCGCTGGTGCTGCCCAGTTCGGTCGAAGGCAGCTGGATGCCGTCGATGGTCGTCGTATTGTAGTTCGGGCTCAGCCCGCGGATGGTCATGTATTGCTCTTCGCCGCGGCCATTATTGATGACCATCGACACGCCGGGCAGCCGCTTCAGCGCCTGGCCCAGGCCATAGTCGGGCAGGGAACCGAACTCGTCGGACGACAGGTTGTCGGACACGAGATCCGACTTGCGCTTGAGTTCGACCGCCCGCTTTTCGGCCAGGGAGTGGCCGGTGACCACGACGATCGTATCGTCGACGGGCGCGGGCGGGGCCGCCGTCGTCTGGGCCTGGACCGAGGTCGCCGACAGGCCGGCAACGGCCAGGACGGCCGCGGACCCCATCAGCGCGGAATGATATGAGCTGGCGGATTTGAACATGTTTGACCCCATCTTAACCCAAGTGCGTTGGCGCCTATTTAATAACGTTATGTGAGTTATTTATGACGTCGGGGCAGTTTTGCCAACGAAAAAGCCGGAACGGGGCATGATTGCCCGGATCCGGTTTTGTTAGGAGATTGATTTAAAACACTAATCTGGCGCGAGCAGGGCCGCCATTTTTCGGCTGCCGCCGCTTAGCGCTGGTAGACGCGCACATAGTCGACGGCCATGCCGTCCGGCATGCCGGTGTCGTCTATGCCCTTCTGGCCGGCCCAGCCTCCGCCGACGGCGACGTTGAGGATCAGGTATTCCGGCTGGTCGAACGGCCAAGTCTGCGGTGTCGCGTCGCCCGGCCGGGAATAGGTGTGATAGGGCACGTCGTCGATGCCGAAGGTCACCGCGTCATGCGTCCATTCGACCTGGTAGCGGTGATAGGAAGTGCACGGCGATGAAATCTGCGCCGCGGCGCCGCTGGGCGTATTGTGCGCCACCGACCACGGCGTATGCGCCGTGCCGTAGACCGTGCCCGGATCGAAGCCCAACTGCTCCATGATGTCGATTTCGCCGCCGGTGGGCCAATTGTCGCCCATCAGCCAGATGGCTGGCCACACACCGCGCGTGCAACTGAGCCGGGCACGGATTTCGAAGAAGCCATAGGTCCAGCGCGCCTTACCGTCGGTAATCAGGCGTGCCGAGCTATAGGCCTGGCCGCCATAGTCGGGATATTGCGCCAGGCGCTCGGGGCGGGCCTCGATGATCAGCTGGCCGTTGTCGACGCGGGCATTTTGGGGCCGGTCGGCCGAATAGTACTGGGCCTCGCCGTTGAACCAGCCGTCTCGGTTGCGCCAGGTGTCGTAGCGCCATTTATCGGGCGCCGGCATCGTCCCGTCGTTGAACTCGTCCGACCATACCAGGTGATAGCCCGGCGGCACGGCGCCGGCCGGAGAGGCGAGGGCCAGCCCGGCGGCGGCAAGTATGGACAAGGCAAAGCGCTTCATATGAGGATTACGCCTCCGGGGGCGTGGGCAGGATGGGCTTGCCGGTGACCAGCCGGAACAGGCGTTGTCCGAAGTCGACATAGTCGCGCACGATATCCTTCCAGAAGCCGAAGCCCTGGTTGTAGGGCTCGTCGACCCCGATGGCCAGGCTCTGGTCGGCGTCGCCCTTCCAGGTGCCGAACAGGCGGTCCCACAGCGGCAGCAGGCCATAATGGCCGACGCCGTCCTTTTTGTAGTCGAGGATATGGTGCAGGCGGTGGTGGACCGGCGACTGGATGATGTACTGGCCGATAAAGCCGAAGTCGGAATCGATGCCCGAATGGATGACCAGGCCGATCAGGGTGACGATCAGGTTGATCAGGATCATCTGGTCGACTGGCGCGCCCAGGATCGCCATCGGCAGGTTGATCAGGAAGATCGGGGTAAAGGCGGCCGGATGCTGGCGCAGCGAGGTCAGGACGCAAAAGTCCTCGGTCGAATGGTGGTAGCGGTGCAGCGGCCAGAACAGCTTGGTGTGGTCGAGGCGATGCGTCCAGTAGTCGAAGAAGGTATAGACGAAGAAATAGCCGAAGACCTGCAGGACGTAGGGCAGGGCGGACAGGCCGATCGCCACGCCGGTACGTTGGGCGATCTGGTCGTGGATCCATATGCCCGCGCCCGCCGACAGGCCGAACGTCATCAACCGGCCGGCAATACGCAGCAATTGCGCCTGGTCGGCCAGGATGACGCCGATATCCATGCGGATCGAGGCATTGCGCTCGAACAGGATGCGGCGCAGCGCCGCCTTGGGCCAGCCGACGATCAGGGCTTCGAGATAGAGGACGAAGGGCAGCATTACCAGCAGCCAAAGGCCGGAATCGAACAGCTTCTCGCGGACCTGGTGCATGCCCACCGCGTGGCCCATGATCTTGATCGTCAGGTCGTCGGAAATGTGCGGTTCCGCCGTGCACCACAGGGTCCACAGTAGCCAGGCGTAGCCGCCGTAGGCCAGCATTGCGCCAAAGCGCAACACCCAGGTCAGGACACCGGGCCTGGCCTTGTGTCGTTGTGGACCAGCCGCGTCCTGCGCCAAAGCCGTGCGGACACCGGAGATATAGGATTGATTCTGCTGGGGATTTGTCGGCATGGGCAGGGTCTGGCTCGCAGCGGTTGCGAAACGGCGGCAACCGTTTCAGGCGTGTTCCTGCAAGCGGCGTGCCCTTTTGGGGGGAATTTGCCGGCCATAAACCATCATTCAACGCTTCTCGGCGTAAAACCGAGGTCCCTATCCGCAAGGAACGCCGTCCCATGCCAGTCCAGGCGCCCGCAAAGGCCTATGCCGCCCGACGGCCCTTTTACGCCGGCATTCCCGGACTTGCGCCTTTTGCCGAGGATTGGGCCAAGGACTGGGACGGTATGGGAGTGTCGCTGGCGCTCGGCCTTCTGGTCCTGTTCGGCTTTTCGCAGGGCTGGCAATGCCCGATCTTCGGCTACGGCACGACCGAGCCCGCCTCCGATAGCGGCATCATCCGCCTGATCTACTATCCGGTCTATGCCTGCGGGATCGGCCTGGCCGTACCGGCCTGGCGGCGCCTGCTCGGCGCGGCGGTGCGTACGCCCCTGTTGCTGGCCCTGATCCTGATGTGCCTGGTGTCGATGCTGTGGTCGATCGACCCGGACACGACGTTGCGCCGTTTCATCGCCATGGCCATGACCAGCGGTTGCGCCTACACCCTGGCGTCGCGCTTTTCCTGGCGGCGCCTGACGGAAGTCCTGGCCCTGACCTTTACCTTCCTGGCCTTCGCCTCGATCGTCATGGTCGTGCTGTTTCCCGACAAGGGCAAGATGACCGACCTGTTCCCGGGGGCCTGGCGCGGCGTCTACGACGAAAAGAACAATCTCGGCGCCACCATGGCCATAGGCTTTGTGGCGGCGGTGGCGGCGGCCCTGCATAATCCGTCGCGGGGGCGGTGGTGGGCCGGCGTCGCCATGGTCATGGCCTTCCTGGTGCTGATGTCGCAGTCCAAGACCGCCTTGCTCAGCCTGGTGATCGGCTTGACGGTCATCGGCGCCCTGTGGGTGGCCAGGCGCGGACCGGTCATGGCCATCCTGGTCAGCTGGAGCGTGGCCTCTGTCCTCGTCACGCTGGCCGCCGTCATCGTGACGGCGCCAAGCATCCTGTTTTCCTTGCTCGGCAAGGACGCGACCCTGACGGGGCGAACCTTTATCTGGGACGGCATCATGCGCCAGATCGCCACCCGGCCGAACACCGGCTTCGGCTATGGCGTGGTGTGGACGATCGAGGACCGATGGGCGCCGTTGGCCAAGATCGTCGCCGTCGCCGGTTTTCGGCCCTATCACGCCCATTCCAGCTGGCTCGAGGTGTGGCTGGCGCTCGGCATCGGCGGCTTCGTCCTGTGGGCTGTCGTTTTCGCCGAGACCTGGCTGAAGGGCCTGTGGCGGGCGATCAAGGGCGACGGTGGTTATTTTGCCCTGCCGTTCCTGGCCATGTTTTCGATCGAGAGCCTGACCGAAAGCATGACCCTGTCGTGGAACGATTTGCGCTGGTGCCTGGTTGTCCTGGTAATCGTCAAACTGTCGCTGAAAGGCGATGTCGACGGGGTTGTTTCCCCGTCGCGCCGGAAGACACAACAGAAGACGCGACCGGCCTCAATATAGTGTGAAAAATCCAGGGGCCGGGCAGGGGGCTATGGTAGCGCTAACCGCCATATGCAGCGCGCGATTCGAGGATGCGGGCCACGAGGGCTGACCGGCGAACGTCGCTATCGGTTGCGCCTCGTTCGGATTTTTTCGCGTCGGACGAGTCGCCAGTGCGAAAAAGCATCGTCCTTACGAATTTTTTTTAATTCTCGGCGGAAAAAGTTTCGGGTGCGACGGGAGGATTAACTATCGGACATATTTCACTTTTTAATTCACACTTTTTCAAGGTCCATCCCTTACGGGCTAGGGCGGCGTGAAAAGTCCGTAACAGACACCTTGACGTTTAAGCGCCCGCCGGGTCATTTGGCACCCAAACCGCTCTGTTGCCGGCTCGTAACCGTTAACAAAGAGGTCGCCTTCTGGTCTCTATGGGTCCATATTGGCGCGGTTTGTGCTCTGGCCACGGTGCGATACGGACGGCAGAAATCCGTAGGCGCCGCACTCAGACACGAGAGGTCTGCACGACGATCGGCCGTTCTTCGGCCCTTTATGCTCGAGCGATCTGTGGTTTAACATGGGGTAAACGCTTCCCCCTTTAGTCCTTGGTCAACCCATTCGGGTGATGTCCATATTCAGGAATTGGCGAAAAATGCTGGAACACAAGAAACACAATACGTTCATCGCTCTGCTGGGTGCCGCCGCACTGCTCATGAGCGCTCCCGCCGTGGCCGTTGCGGCCCAGGCGGCTCCCGCCGCGACGTCGTCGGCTGCGGCTTCGGCTCCGGCCGCCGCTCCCACCGATGCGGCGACCCCGGACGACTCTTCGTCCTCCTCTTCCTCGGCCAAGCCGTCCAAGGTCGAAATCAATTTCGCGGGCATGTTCCTCGGCGCCTCGCTGGTCGTGCAGGTCGTGATGAGCCTCCTGGCCATCTGCTCGGTCTTCTCGTGGATCATGCTGATCATGAAGATGATGGACTTCGGTTCGCTGAACCGCGTCACCACCAACTTCCTGGAACAATATCGTGGCGCCCGCTCGATCGCCGACATCAATCGCATCGCGACGTCGGACGAATTCGCCGGTAACCCGCTGGCCGACATGGCCGCCGTCGGCACCGAAGAAGTCCAACTGTCGAAGCAAGCCGGCCTGCAAGTCTCCGGTGAGCACCGCGACTCGACGCTGACCCGCGCGCAAGCCGGTATCGGCGCCATCCAAGCCGGTCTGGCCAAGCGCCTGTCGGGCGGTCTGTGGTTCCTGGCCTCGGTCGGTTCGACCGGTCCGTTCGTCGGTCTGTTCGGTACGGTTTACGGCATCATGCGGTCGTTCATCGGTATCGCCAACTCGCACACCACCAACCTGGCCGTCGTCGCCCCGGGTATCGCCGAAGCCCTTATGGCTACCGGCCTGGGCCTGATCGCCGCTATTCCGGCCGTCGTGATGTACAACATCTTCAACACGTCCATCACCAACTACGGCACGCGCTCGGAACAATTCGTCGCCGAACTGATGAACTCCCTGTCGCGTCAGCTTGACAAAGGGGCGTAAGCAACATGGGAGCCAAGCTATCTAGTGGCGGCGGCTCGAAACTGCACATCGAGCAGAATGCGGAAATCAACGTTACCCCATTCGTCGATGTCATGTTGGTCCTTCTCATCATCTTCATGGTGGCGGCTCCGCTAGCCACCGTGTCGGTTGAGGTCAAGCTGCCGAAAGCCAGTTCCAAGCCTGTACCGCCCCCTCAGAAACCCATCTATATCTCGCTGAAAAAGGACACGAGCCTTTTCATTGGTAACAATGCCACCGATCTTGATTCTTTGGGTGATGACCTGAAGGCCCAGATCGGCCAGCGAGATCCCGACCAGGAACGCATTTATATCCGCTGCGATAAGCAGACCCGCTATGCCGACTTCATGCACGTCATGAACAAGCTGCAGGACAACGGATTCTATAGCGTGGCCCTGGTCGGCGAAGATAATTTGCAGTAAGAGGGTCTTAGACATATGGATGACACTCCCCATAGAAAACGGGACCCTATCCTTGATCCGCCGGAGAAAAAGGGTACTCCGACCTCTCTGATCGTCGGGGTTGGCGTCGCAGCCGTCCTGCACATCGGTATCGCTTACTACTTCATCCAGACTCACTTCACGATGAAGGAAGAGAAGTACACGGACGAGAAGGTGAAGGTCGATCTGGTGGCTCCGCCGCCACCGCCTCCGCCGCCCCCTCCGCCGCCGCCGCCGCCGCCGAAGTCTCCGCCGCCTCCCGTGGTGCAGCCTCGGGTGACGCCGCCGACGGACGTCGCGCCGCCGCCGCCGATCCCCGTGCCGCCCGTTCCCGCGGAAAAGCACGTGGACTATACGGCGCCTCCGGCTCAGATGAACACCGGCACGCCGCCCCCGGTCGCGCCCCCGTCGCCCCACTACGTGGAAGGCCACTGGAGCTACCCGGGTTCGGACCAGATGGCTGACCTGTACCCTCCGCGGGCCCAGGACAACGAAATCGAAGGCACGGTCACGATCGACTGCGCCATCAACGAGGCGGGCAAGGTGACGAACTGCGATATCGTCAGCGAAAGCCCGGCGGGTTACGGTTTCGGCCAAGCGACGGTCAAGGCGTTCGTTCGCTTTGCACACGTCGACCCGGCCTCGGTCGGTGGCCAGTTGCAAGCCGGCGCGCGTAAGAAATTTACCTATAAGTGGCAGCTCGGCTAATCGCCGACTGTCCGGACCAAGCAAAGACACCCCGGTTTCGACCGGGGTGTTTTTTTATGTCCGATCACTGAGCTTTGACTATTGCGTCAAAAAGTTTAAGTGATACATTATATCGTAATGCGCCACATCGAAGCGCTCGGGTAATCGACTGTTGATGCAGGTGACGCCGGCCTTCTGCCGAGACGGGTGTCGTTTCTGCTCCAATCTTTGCACGTCACCACCTTGTGCTTCACCTATCTCCAGGGGAGAGATGTCCATGATCGATATCCTGCCGACCTCGCGTTCGGCGATCTTCACCGATACTCCCGCGCGTAAATTGCCGCGGTCATTCTACTGGGGCGCCGGCGTCGCCCTGCTCCTGCATGCCGGCCTGGTCTATTACCTGGTCCAGCAGAACTTCAATCACGTCATGCCGGATGAGGCGCCGGCGACGGATCGCACGGTGGTCATCGAGACCTATAAGCCGCAACCGCCCCCGCCCAATCCGACGACGACACAAAAGCCCGTCAATCACGTCATGGTTCATACCCCGCTGGACCCGGTGACCCCGACCACCGAGACAACAAACCTGACGCCGAATAATGTGACGAACACCGTGACGACGGGGCCAGCCACCCTGGATCCTGCGCCGGTGACCGGTACGGAGACCAGCGCGCCTCCAGGACCGGTCTATGTGACGCCCCGCTGGAAAGCGTTCCCGGACGCCGCGACCTTGACCGACTACTACCCGCCGCGCGCCCTCGACAACGAGGTCGAAGGTTCGGCCAGCGTACAGTGCACCGTGCTTGACGCCGCCGGTCACGTGCACTGTACGGTCGTCGCCGAAAGCCCCAAGGGCTACGGCTTCGGCCAGCAGACCGTGAAAATGGTCGAGGAAAAAGGCCGCGTCGACATCGGGGCCGGTGATATCAAGGTCGGTTCGGTGCTCGCCACCACCACGGTGAAGTGGCAGGTGAACTGATCGCCGACCTGTGACCGGGAAGGGGGGACGGCGCCTCAGCCTTGGGCTGGGGCGCCTTTTCGTGGCTTTCCGTGACGCTTTTCTACGTTTCACCCTTGATTGCCGCGAATGCTCGCGTTACAGACACAGCCCTTGCGATGGCAAGCCGCCTTAGCTCACTTGGTAGAGCGCCAGATTGTGGCTCTGGAGGTAGCTGGTTCGAAACCAGCAGGCGGTACCATTTCTTCGTCGGCATGAACGATGGCGTTTCCCGAAAAATCGATTGTCATCGTCGGCAGCGGCATTGTCGGTTTGTGCCTGGGCGTCGCCGCCCTGGCGCGAGGTTACACCACCATCGTCGTTGCCCGCGACGCGACGCATGACACCGCCTCCGGTGTCGCCGCCGGCATGATCGCCCCGGCGCTTGAAGCCATGAGCGATTCCGATCCTGAGACCTTCGACCGCCTGAAGGCGGCGCAGGCCGCCTGGCTCAGGCAGATGCCGGTGTGGCCCAAGGCCGTGCAGGACGCCCTGCACCGGCAACAGGGCGCCGCCCAAAGCCGCCATATCGGCGCCGACGGTGTCGTGTCCGAGATCGCCGGCGACTGGCTGGTCGACGCCGCCGCGACGCTGGCGGCGTTGCGCGCCGAGTTCAGCGCGCAAGGTGGCCTTTTCATCACCGCAGAGGTGGCGAAGGTGACGGCCCAGGGCGTGACGCTGGCCAACGGGGACGAGGCGTACGGCGCCCATGTCGTTGTGGCGGCCGGTTATGCCGCTAAGGCCTTCGCCGCCGATATCCTGACCCTCAAGGGATTGACTCCGATCAAGGGCCACCTTCTTGACCTGCCGGGGCAGGGCAGGGCCGGCGTCGTCCGCTCCGCCAAGGGGTATTTCGCCGACTACGGCGCGACCGCCAAGTTCGGCGCCTCGATGGAGCCCGGCCGCGACGATCTCGACATCGACCCGGCCGTGGTCGCCGATCTCAAGGCACGGGCGCTGCTCTTCGATATACCGCTTGAGGCCACCACGCCGCGCACCGGCATCCGCGCCTCGACCCCCGACAATTGGCCGCTGATCGGTCTGGACGCCGCGTCCGGCGTATGGATTGCCACCGGCATGCGTCGTAACGGCTACGTCTTCGCGCCCTTTGCCGCCGAGGTGATTCTCGATCAAATCGAGGGCAAGGCGCGTCCCGATGCGGCGGTTTACGATCCGCAACGCTTTGCCTGAGCGGCCTTTGCCGGCAAAGATGTCGCAGTCTTTAATATAAATTAACCATACATGCGGCAAAATTTGCCGCATGAAGGTGACAGTGCAGAGTACGCCGGCTGATCCGATGTCCCAGATGGCGGATCAGGTCGGTTCCACGATTCAAGCCGGCGCGCAAGGCGTCGTCGGCTCGCTGCAGCGCGCCGCCGCGGCGACCGGCGTCGATTTCGAATACCTGATGAAGGCGGCGCAGCGCGAGAGCTCGCTCAACCCCAATGCCCACGCGCGCACCTCGTCGGCGGCGGGGCTGTTCCAGTTCATCGACCAGACCTGGCTCGGCATGCTGAAGAATGCCGGCGCCAAGCACGGCTATGGCGCCTATGCCGCCCAGATCACCAAGGGCGGCGACGGCAAGTACCACGTCAACGATCCCAATGTGCGCAAGCAGGTCATGGGCCTGCGCTACGACGCCGACGCCAATGCGGTCATGGCGGCGGAAATGACCGCCGGCCATGCCGCCTACCTGAAGGGCCGCATCGGCCGCGATCCGACCCAGGGCGAGCTCTATGCCGCCCATTTTCTCGGCCCCGACGGCGCCGCCGACCTGATCCAGGCGGCGAACAATCGGCCCCAAGCCACGGCGGCATCCCTGTTTCCCCAGGCGGCGGCGGCCAACCACGGTATCTTCTATCGCCACGGCCGCGCGCTCGACGTCGCCGAGGTGATGAGCAATCTCAAGACGGTCGGCGGCGGCGCCCCTATGCCCTTGCCTACCGAAACCACGGGCCAGCAGACGGGCGATGTGCTGATGGCGCGGCTCGATACGCGGGCCGAACAGCTGCGCGACAACGAAGCCATCATGCAATTGGTCTTCGGGGGGGATAGCACGCAAAGCGCGATGTTCACCACGCAATTGCTGTCGGCCTTCGGGCCCGGCAACGACGCCGGCGACAGCACCGACACCACCGCCATGACCCTGACCAAGGCCTTCGGCGTCGGCGGTGGCAGCAGCGGGAGCGGTGGCTCCCTCGCCTGATATGCGCTCAGGCGCCGCGCGGGCTCCTCGCATGAGCTCGGGCGGGCGGTCGCCCTTGCCGAACGCCAAGGCGTTCGGAGATATGCGCTCACGCACCGTGCGGGCTGAACTCAGGTCTTGGCGGCGTCGAAGCCGGCACGGGCCGCCTCGAAATCGCCGATGCGTCCGGCGACCCAGCGCCAGATCGGCAAGACCTGTAGCAACAGCTCGCGACCCATGGGCGTCAGGCTATATTCCACGCGCGGCGGGACCTGGGGATACAACGTCCGCAGCACCAGCCCGTCACGCTCCAGCGCGCGCAAGGTCTGGGTCAATACCTTCTGGCTGATGCCGTCGACCCGCTCCATCAGGCGCGTGAAGCGCACGGGCTCCGGGGCGACCGCCAGCACGTGCATGACCCACAAGGGCCACTTGCCGGCGACGCGTTCGACCAGTTCGCGGGCAAATTCATCCTGTTCATCGGTCAGGGTATCGCAGAACTGGGCATCGAGCGGGTCTATGGTTTCCATTTGGTGAGTATGGATGCTTTGGGTGCCTTCTTTCAATATGAAACTGGCCCTATTATGTGGATGGCCTCGCAAAGAGGAGATCCGATATGAAGACATGGTTTGTAACCGGCTCGGCCAAGGGCCTTGGCCGAGCGATCGTCGAAGCGGCCTTGGCCGCCGGCGACCAGGTGGCGGCGACGGCGCGCAATGCCGGCCGGCTCGACGATTTGACGACGCGTTATGGGGCGCGCTTCAAGGCCATAGACCTGGACGTCACCGACGAGGCCGCCGTCAATCGCGCCGTGGCCGCGACGGTCGAGGCGTTCGGCGGCATCGACGTCTGTGTGAACAATGCCGGCTACGCCACCTTGATGCCTTTCGAGCATACGGCCGATTTCCGTGCACAGATCGAGACCAACCTGTTCGGCGTCGTCAACGTCACCCGCGCGGTCATTCCCGTGATGCGCGGCCAAGGGCGCGGCTATATCGTCCAGGTATCGTCGATCGGCGGGCGGCTGGCCACCGGAGGCCTGAGCGCCTACCAGGCGGCCAAGTGGGCGGTCGGCGGCCTGTCGCAGGTCATCGCCCAGGAAGTCGCGCCGTTCGGCATCCGCCTGACGGTGCTCGAGCCCGGCGGCATGGATACCGATTGGGGCAAGACGGCGCGGCGCAATGACGGCGCCGCCGATCCCGCCTATGCCGACACGGTCGGGCGCGTCTTCGGCATGTTGGCCCAGCACGACGGTAAGGCCGGCAGCGACCCGGCACGCGTTGCCGATATCATCGTGCGGCTCGCCGATCACCCCAACCCGCCGATGAAGCTGATCATGGGCTCCGACGCGCGGCACTATTACGATTTGGCCGCGGAGATGCGCAGGGCGGAGGACGATGCCTGGCTCGAGGTCACGCGGTCGAGCGACTTCAAAGCCGAAGGTCCCATACCGACTTTTCCGGCTTAACCCGCGGCGAGGGCCCGGCCCAGGCTGTCGCGGTTTTGCGGCAGCAGCAGCGGCTTGATACCCAAAGCCTGCAGGTCCTCGATCTGGTCGCCTTCCGGCAGCAGGGCGAGGATCGCCAGGTTGGCTTCATGTTGCGTGGCGCGCAGCGAGGTGAAAAAGGCTTTCACCCGCTCACGATTGTCGCCCTCGCGCAGATCCTCGAAGGCGCCGGTGCTGATCAGGCAGGCATCGACCGGCGCCTTCTTCGCCAGGGCCAGGGCGCGTTCGCGCGAGGTCGAGGTCAGGCACTTGTGGCCCAGGTGCTCCAGCTGGTCGCGCAATTGCGCCGCACGCAGGGAATCGTTCGACAGCAGCAGGACGCGCAGGCTGTGCGTCGGCTCGGCAATATCGGAGGGCACCGCCACCGGCCGTGACGGCGTGATCGCCGCGGCATCGAACGGCAGGTCGAGCCAGAATTTCGAGCCGACGTCCAGCGTCGATTGCGCGCCGACCTGGCCGTTCATCAGTTCGGCCAGCGACCGCGACAGGCTGAGACCCAGTCCGGCGCCGGAATGGCCGGACGAGGTGCGCTGGATGCGCAGATGGGGCACGAAGGCGTGCGCCAGTTCGTCGTCGTCGAGGCCGGGGCCGGAATCGACGACCTCCAGGCGCAGGGTGCTTGGCGCCGGCATGACCAGCTTCAATTCGACCCGGCCCTGCTGGGTGTACAACAAGGCGTTGCTGAGCAGATGCGCCAGCACCTGCTCGACCCGGTGCTCGTCGCCCAGGGCTGCCCCCTGGGGCGGCAGGCCGTGCGTGTTCAAGGTAAAGCCCAGTCCCTTGCCTTGGGCCAGGGCGGCGAACTGCGTCACCATCCGCTCGCAGACGAGCGCGATGTCGAGCGGCGTGCAGGCAACCTCTATGCGGCCGGCGGCGGCGGTGTCGTTGTCGAACGTCGTGGTCAGGATGGATTGCAGGTGCTCGACTTCGCTCAATGCCGCATCGACATAGGTGCGCGGCGCCGGCGCCCGGGTGAGATGGTTCAGGCCCTGCAAGAGGCTGTTCTCGATGCCCTTGAGGCCTGTTTGCACCTCGCGCTGCAAGGTTTCCATCAGCGCCATGCGCTGGGCATTGACGGCATAGGTCGCCGCCCGCGCCGTCTCGCGTTCGTCGGCCAGCTGCATTTGCCGATGCTGCAGGCGATAGTGGTCGCGCATATGGCGGTTGAGGACGAAGCCCATGGCCATGGCCAGGGCCATGCCACCGGTCATCAGGTGGCTGAAATCGGCGTTGGGGTGCAGAGCCTGCGACGCCAGGATCGGCCCGATGGCCGCCAGCGGTCCGAGGATCAGCAGCGATAGCAGCACGGGCGAGGAAAAGAAGATGATGCCGACCGCGGCGCCGGCGCAGACCATGACCAGCGGCTCGGCCGGAAGCCCGGCCTGGCTGGCGCACAGGCTGACGATCGCCGTCGTCAACGCCCAGAGCCCGCCGCCCAGCCCCTGCAGCCACAGGCGGCGGCGAATGCCGGCCTCGGACGGGTCGGTGACGCGTTTATCGACCTGGGCCTTCAGCACCATGAACAGGGTCCAGTCGACGGTCAGCAGGGCCAGATAGAAGGCCAGCCAGCCGGCGGGTTGACCCAGCTTTGCCGTCCACATGAAGACCGGTAACCCCAGGCCGAAAAAGCCGAAGACCCAGGGTAGCATACGACCTTGGGCCCTGAGCCCGTAATCGAGCAGGACGGTATCGGCGGACAGGGCAGGCGGTGACGAGGGGGCGCTGGTCATGCCTTAACCATAGCCAAGAGACGTTTCCACCACGTTACCCGGTACAGCTTTTCGTTGAATTCCCGCGCAAGGCGTTATGGTAAAGGATTCGTTAGGGATAAAAGTGGACACTCGCAAAGCCTAGTATTCCGCCGGATTCGTGCACCATGTCCCAAGATGCCTCCGCCCCCGACCTGACCACGCCGAGCTTGTCCGCGCAAAATGCTTTTGCCGGCCGGCCGTCCTTGTCGGATGCCGATATCAAGCGCCTGGTGCGCAGCGAGAATGCCGACGACCGCGCGGTTGCCACGCACAAGATCTGCCGGGTCATGGAGCGCGCCGAATTGAGCGACGGCGACCGTACCGCGGCCCACGAGATCATCCGCATGCTGGCGGCCGACGCGGCCGAACTGGTGCGCCGGGCCCTGGCGGTGACGCTGCGGACGTCGGAATTGCTGCCGCACGACGTCGTCATGAAGCTGGCCCAGGATGTGGCCACTGTCGCCGTGCCGCTGCTGACCCATTCGCCGCAGTTCAGCGACGAGGACCTGGCCCAGATCATCCGCGCCGGCGGCCCGATGCGCCAGGTCGCCATCGCCAAGCGCGACGAACTGTCCGAGCGCGTCACTACGGCGCTCTCCGAACACGCGGTCGAAGAAGCGGTGGTCATCGCTTGCGCCAACGACAATGCGCGCTTCTCCGAAGGCGGCATCAACCACGTCGTCGATCGTTTCGGCACCTCCGAAGTGCTGCATTCGGTGCTGATCAACCGCAAGGCCCTGCCGATCTCGATCAGCGAGCGCCTGGTGCACATGGTATCGACGGCGCTGCGCGAAAAGCTGATCACCCGCCACGCCATCAAGCCGGAAACCGCCGTCGAAATCGTCGCGGCGACCCAGGAGCGCGCCACGCTCGACCTGGCCGATCAGGCCGGCGCCAATCCCGATCCGCAGGCCCTGGCCAAGCATCTGATGGCGAATGGCCGCTTGACGCCGTCCCTGATGCTGCGCGCCCTGGCGCGCGGCCATATGAGCTTCTTCGAACATGCGGTGGCCGAACTGTCGGGCGTGCCGCACGAGCGGACCTGGCTGATGGTGCATGACGCCGGTTCGCTGGGCTTCCGCGCCATCTACGATCGCGCCGGCTTGCCGGGACGCATGTTCCAGACCTTCCGCCTGGCGGTCGACACCTATCATGTCCTGACCCAGGAAGCCGGTCACCTCGACCAGGCCAGCCTGCAGGAGCGTTTGATCGAACGTTTCCTGACGCAGATGCCGTTCGCGCCGCGCGAAGACCTGCTGTACCTCTACGAGCGCCTGGATCGTGATGCCAAGGGGCGCAAGGCCGAAACGAAGCCCATGGACATGGAAATCCTGACCGCCAAGGCGGCTTAAGTAAAAGCCCCGGGAAACCGGGGCTTTTTTCTTCGCCCGCCGCGTGCGTCAGACTGAAGCCAGCTCTTGCTCGATAAAGTTGGCGAACGCGCGTGCCTTGGCATTGGCCTGGCGGCCGGTCGGGAACACGGCCCAGACGCTGATGGGCGGCAGTTCCCAATCCGTAAGGACGGCAACGACGCGGCCGCTGGCCAGTTCCGGGGCAAACATCCACTCTGTTGTGACCGTCAGCCCAAGATCGGCGAACACCGCCTCACGCACGCCTTCCGCCGCCGTCATTTGCAGCCGCCCGCGTACCGTCACCGCGACCTGCGACTGGCCCTTGGTAAAGGTCCATACGGCGCCGCCACCGCGCTGGTCGTAGACGATGGCGTTGTGCGCCATCAGATCGGCCGGGGAGGCGGGCACGCCGTAGCGTTCGAAATAGGCCGGGGTCGCCACGACATGGCGCGGCCTCTGGCCGATCTTGCGCGCCGTCAGGCTGGAATCGGCCAGGACGCCCATGCGCAGGGCGACGTCGATGCCTTCCTCGATCAGGTGGACGTTTCGGTCATCCATGACGATGTCCATCTGCAGCGACGGATGGGCGTCGAGGAAGGCGGCCAGCCTGGGCACGACGTGCAGGCGGGCGAAGGTGGTCGCGCACGAGATCCTGAGGCGGCCGCTGAGTGTCGCACCGGCGCCGCGCGCCGCCAGTTCGGCTTCTTCGGCTTCCTCAAGGGTGCGCCGGGCCCGCTCGTAGAAGCCCAACCCGGCCTCGGTCGCCGTAAAGCCGTGGGTCGACCGCATCAAAAGCTTCACGCCGAGGTGCGCTTCAAGGCCGGCGATCGCCTTGGATACGGCGGGCTGACCCTTGCGCAGGTGCCGTGCCGCGCCCGAAAAACTGCCGGTGTCGATGACGCGGACAAAGGCCTCCATGGCGGCGAGACGGTCCATGCCTATTCCCCTTTGGAATTAATCTTATCTCATATTGCTGTCTAGCACGCGGAGTGGGGCATAAGCGATAGTGGGCAGATGGAATTCCATGACAACAGCCAGGCGCGTTTCGATCCGCCGCCGGACCTGACCGCGGCGTTTTCCCGCTTTCGCCGGTCACCCGTGCCCGAGATCGGGCTGCGCGCCGGCGACCCGGTGCCGCCCGTCGTGCTGAAGGATGCCGGTGGCCGCCTCAGGGCCTTGGCGGATGATATCCGGCGCGGACCGGTGGTCCTGGTTTTCGATGCCGGGCCTTGGGACCCGTCGCCCGTTTCATTTCATGACGCCCTGCTGGATATCGAGCCCCAGATCCGGCAGCTCGGCGGCACGCTTGTCGTGATCTCGCCGGCGTCACCCGCGAAAAGGCGAGGGACGCCCCGCTGTCTCGCGGCAGGCATCGTACATCTCATGGATACGGACGGCCAAGTCGCTGGACTGTTCGGCATTGCGGCGGCCGTCCCTGACGACCTGCGGGCGATCTATGCGGCCGAGGGCTACCCCGTGCCTTCCCAATCCGAAGACGCCTGGCATCTGCCCTTGTCCGCGACCTTCGTGATCGATCGCCAAGGCGGGATTGCCTACTCGTCCATCGGCGAGCCGCCGCTTGTCGTCGCCGAGCCCTCTGCCGTCGTGACCATCCTCACATGTCTGCAGTCGCGATCGCCGGCCGCCTGACCCAATGATCATTTCAAAGGAGTATTCCATGATCGAAGTCCATGCCTTCGCCACGCCGAACAGCGTACGTATTCCCATCGCGCTGGAGGAAATGGGGCTTGCCTATAGCTTGAAGCCGGTAAACGTCCGGCAGGGTGAGCAGAAACGGCCCGAGCACCTGGCGATCAATCCGAACGGCAAGGTTCCGGTGATCATCGACAGTGAAGGCCCCGATGGCCGGCCGTTCATCCTTACGGAGTCGGGGGCCATCCTGGTCTACCTGGCCGAAAAGACCGGGAAGTTGATCCCGCCGGACCGCTTCGGCCGTGCCCGGGTGCTTGAGCAGATGTTTTTCCATGTCTCGGGCATCGGGCCGGCGTTCGGCCATCTGGGCTTCTTCAAGCGCCAGGCGTCGGAAAACGATCCGTTCGCCATTGCCCGCTTCCAAACCGAAGCCGAGCGCGTCATGGCCGTTTTGGATACCCTGCTGGCCAAATCGGAATATGCCGCCGGCGACGCCTTCACCATCGCCGACATCATGCACTTCGGATGGCTGTGGCGCCGGGAATTCGCCATGATCGATTTCGACAAGACGCCGAATGTCGAGCGCTGGTTCAACGAGGTATCGCGCCGTGACGGGGTGATGCGCGGGGTGCAAAGCGTCACCGCGCTCGTGCCAACGACCTGAGCGGCGGCAATTCCGCAAAAACACCCCGCGAGCCATGCTCGCGGGGTGTTTTTGTTTTCGGTCAGATTCCATCCCGTTGGGAATGACGGTCGTGGGCAAGAGCCGACTTCATATTCCAATGTGGAATAAGTCTTATGCGTTTGGTCCGGCTGGTGGCCCTCGCAGACCGCCCTATTTTTCGTTCACCCAACTGGGAACTGTCGCACTGACAAGGAGAACGAAATGTCTAAGTTGCAAGGTAAAATCGCGGTCGTCACCGGCGGCAGCCAAGGTATCGGCCTGGGAGCGGCGAAAGCCTTTGCCGCGGAGGGCGCCAAGGTGTTCATCACCGGCCGCCGTCAAGCGGAACTGGACAAGGCCGTCGCCGAGATTGGCGGCAACGCCGTCGGTATCCTGGCCGATGCCGCCAAGCTGGCCGACTATGATCGCCTGTATGCCGAAATCAAGCTGCATACCAATCGCATCGACGTGCTGTTCGTCAATGCCGGCTTCTACGAGTTCGGCACCTTCGGCGACATCACCGAAGACCACTTCGACAAGACGTTCAATACCAACGTCAAGGGCCTGCTCTTCGCCGTGCAAAAGGCGCTGCCCCTGCTCGGCAAGGGCTCTTCGGTCATCATGACCGGCTCGATCGCCTCGATGAAGGGCATGCCGTCCTTCTCGGTCTATGACGCGACCAAGGCGGCGGTGCGCTCGTTCGCCCGGGGCTGGATCATCGACCTCAAGGGCCGCGGTATCCGCATCAATGTCCTCAGCCCCGGCCATACGGTAACCCCGGGCCTGAACGGCCTGATGAGCGACGAGGTCAAGGCCATGGTCCTGCCGTCGATCCCGGCCGGCCGCATGGGCACGCCGGAAGATCTCGGCAAGGCGGCCGTCTTCCTCGCCTCGGACGACAGCGAATACGTCACCGGCATCGAGTTGTTCGTCGATGGCGGCGCGGGCCAGTACTGACCGCCCTCACACGCCGGGCAAGGCGGGCCAGGCCAAGTCGCTTGGCCCTCCAGCGTTTTCATCGCAACAACCGAAAGTCTCACAATGAAAAAGCTCATGCTTCTTGCCGCCGCGAGCGTCCTTTGTCTCGCTGTGCCCGCTCTTACGCCGACACTGGCCCAAGCCGCCGCCATGTCCGCGGCGCCGCACGCCGCGACGTTGCAATATGCTGGTGTTCTGACCTTCAGCCCGGACGGCGTGCTGTTCATCGGCGATAATATCAGCGGCGCGGTCTTCGCCTATCCGATGGGCGAGGGCGCTACAACCGTGGCCGCGCCCGCTGCCGTGCCGCCCCTGGAAGTCGACGGCATCGACGGCCGGATCGCCGCCCTGCTCAAGGCGCCCAAGGCCAGCGTCCATATCAACGGCATGGCCGTCCATCCGACCAGCCACGACGTCTATCTGTCGGTGTCTTACGGCGCCGAACGCCCGGCCCTGGTCAAGGTCTCGCCGGCCGGCGTCCTGTCCCAGGTGGACTTGGCCCGCGCCATGAATACCAACTGGGTCGTGCCCAACGCACCGACCCCGGAAGAGCATTTCCGCGACCGGACGGGCGAGTGGCCGGTGCCGGCGGGCAACCAGTATTACGTCAAGGCGATGACGCCGATGCGTTCGATGACCATCGTCGACATGAAGTTCCACAATGGCCAGCTGTTCGTCGCCGGCATCTCCAATGAGGAGTTCGCATCGACCCTGCGGCGCGTATCCTATCCCTTTGACGGCCAGGCTTCGTCGACGGCCGTCCAGATCTATCATGTCGCCCACGAGCGCTATGAAACCCGCGCGCCCATTCGCGCCATGGGCTTTGCGACCATCGACGGCCAGGATACGCTGATCGCCGCCTATACCTGCAGCCCGCTCGTCCTGATCCCGACCGCCGAGCTGAAGGACGGCGCCAAGGTCACCGGCAAGACCATAGGCGACATGGGCAACGGCCAGCCGCTCAGCCTGGTGTCGGTATCGTTCAACGGTCAGCCGAGCCTGTTTGTGACCAATGCCGGTCACGGCCCGCGCATGATCCCGGTTTCGGGCTTGCAGAACGCGACCGGCTACTTGCCCGACAACTCGCCGCACGGCGGTGTCGGCGACTGGCGGCCCGAATATCCGCTTGGCCCGGTCGGCAAGGAGCTGATGTTTGTTGGCTCGTCCCTGTTCGCCGACAAGCTCGACGACAAATTCCTGGTGTCGCTGACCCGCGACGCCAATTCCGGTTCGCTTAATCTCGAAGCCCTGCCGATCTTCCCACTGCCCATGAAGCTGGACCAGATCTGGGCGGAGTTCGACTTCAAGGGCGGCGAGCCCGGCGCCGGCGCAAAGTGATCGTCGCGCTTCTCGCCTCGATGTCCCTGGCAATGACCGTTGCCGCCCCAAAAGCGGTGGCGGTCTCGCCGGCGGCATCGTCGATCCCGGCCAATACGCTTCGCCTGTACGTCATTTTCGACCGCGCGGCGCGGGGGAAGGTGATGACGCGGGACATGCGGCTGATCGACGCCCAGGGCCGGGGAATCGACGGCGCCTTCATGGACTTCGGCCAGGACCTGTGGAGTCCTGACGGCCGGCGTCTGACGGTCTTGTTTGACCCGGGGAGGGTCAAACGGGACGTCGAGGGGGACGGCGCCACCGCCGCCCCCCTTGAGGTCGGTCACGTCTATACTATCGTAGTCGCCGGCAAGCGCTTTCGCTATCGGGTGACGCCGGCCATCCGTACGCCGATCGATCCGCGAAATTGGCGACTGGCCCCGCCCAGCGGCGGGTCACGCAAAGCCGTGAGCGTGACGTTCGACCGCGAGATGGATTGTGCGCTTCTTGGCGATCAGTTGGAGGTCGTGGATGCCCAGGGGCGACCGCAATCGGGCCAGGCGACGGCGTCGCCCGGCGGAAAGTCATGGTCCTGGCGACCGGCCCGCGATTGGCGGCCGGGCGTCTACAGGCTGATGATCGGGAGCCGTCTCGAAGACGTCAGTGGCAATCGGGTCGGAGAAGCGCTTGACCACGATGTGGGGGCACCTGAGGCGCCGGCCGAAGATACGGCGATCTCATTCAAGGTGGCTGCCAAGGTCACTGAATGACCGGCAGGCGGAGCCTTAGGACATCATCCCGACTTTTTCGAGATGTTCCTTGACGCGCGCTTCCAGCGTTTCGGACAGGATCTTGCCGACCGGATGGGTGTCTTCCTTGATCGAGTCGCGAACGCAGGCGCGGATAGCATCGAGATGGGCGTCGACCAGCAGGCGCGGCGAGATGGCGCGCTTGTCGGCGTCGTCGATCATCTTGCACAGCGATCCGGCGATGCGGGTGATCAGCGGATAGCCGTAGGTGGTGCCAAGACCCTTGAGGTCGTGGGCGCTGAAGAACAGTTTCTCGCTGTTTTCGGCGTTCAGCCCCTCGGACTTGATGCGCGCCTGGACGTCTTCCAGCTTTTTGATTTCGTCCATCAGCCAGGTTTCGAACTGCGACGACAGGTCGGCCAGCGCCGCTTCCGCCTTGGCGATGGCCTGGGCGTCGAGGGCGCCCAGCTTCCCGCCGACCTTGGCGCGAAGCGTGTTGGGCACGTTGATGATCTCGACCTTGTCTTGCATTTGGGTACTGTCTCCGCCGCCGTACGCGCTTTTTCGTGGGTTAAGCTTAACGCCAACTCATTTAATAAGGGTTTATAGGTGGTTTTTTGCCCAACAGGGCGCCGTCCGAGCGCGGATCAGCTTACAAACTGTTCGGCGAGAACGCGTTCGTCATAGCCGTTGCCGGCGTCGAACAGCAAGGTGGCCTTGAGATCCTCGGCCTCGGCGATCTCGACGCAGACGACGTCGCGGACTTCGAACGTATCGGCGGCCGCGCTGATCGGCCGTTTGTCGACTTCCAGCGCCTCGAAGCGCACCTGCGCGGTATGCGGTAGAATAGCGCCGCGCCAGCGCCGCGGCCGGAAGGCCGAGATCGGCGTCAGGGCCAGGGCCTTGGCGGTCAGGGGAATGATCGGGCCGTGCGCCGACAGGTTATAGGCCGTCGATCCGGCGGGCGTCGCCACCATGGCGCCGTCGCAGATCAGCTCGTCGAGCCGCACCGTACCGTCGATCAGGATGCGCAGCTTGGCGCCCTGGTGCGTCTGGCGCAGCAGCGACACCTCATTGAACGCCAGGGCTTCATGATCGCGGCCGTCGCGCGTCTTGGCGGTCATGCGCAGCGGGCTGATCAGGGTCGATTCCGACTTGAGGATGCGTTCCATCAGGTTGTTTTCGGCATAGTCGTTGAGCAGGAAGCCGACGCTGCCGCGGTTCATGCCGAAAATGGGGATCTGGTCGCGCAGGTATTTGTGGACGCTCTGCAGCAGGAAGCCGTCACCGCCCAGGGCGACCACCACGTCGGGCGAGGTCGCCGAACCATACAGGCTTTTCAGCCGGGCGCACGCGGCCTGGGCTTCGGGACGGTCTGAGGCGGTGAAATCCAGTCGCAGCGACATAACCCTGCTTTTACCGGCTTTACGGGCCGACGCAAGGATTTAGGCATTTTCCGAACGCTCTGGCGTTCGGCAAGGGCCCGCCCGAGCTTATGCGAGGAGCCCGCGCGGCGCTTGAGCGCGCTAAAATGTACCGAGACCTGCGGCCAATTTGCGCTGGGCGTCTTCGGGCGTCAGGTTGAAGATCGACATCAGCAGGGGCTTGTGCGGCGCGTCGACTTGCGGCGGCAGGCCGTGATGGCCGCGCCACAGGGTCAGCAGGTGTACGAACACGGCCTGATCCATGCCGAGCGCGCAGGTGGTCAGCGCCAGCGACACATCGGGCGACAGGCCAAGCAAGGTCGCCAGGCCCGAGGCGGTCATATGCAGGCGCCGGGCGGCATCGCGCACGAACACCGCGTGGCGGCCGGCGCGCGCCAGTTTCACCAGGCGCAGATTGTCATGGCCGAGGCCATCGCCGGTATTGAGGCGCGTGCCGACAGAAGTGAAAACGAAGCCCGGACGGCTCATCAGGGCGCCGCGCACCATGATCATGGTCTCGGCATAGGCGCTCATCGCGGCGCGGTCTTCCTCGTCGAACACGACGCCGGGATTTTCGGCCAGGGTCAGGACGGCGATCTCGTGGCCGGCGCGGATGATCGCCTTGACGACGCGCCAGTCCAGGCGCTTGCGCTTGGCGATGACGGCGTGGTGGGCCTCGCCCGTGGTTTTGACCAGCGCCAGGAGGGCGGGCGTGTCGAGGGCGGCCAGGTCGGCGCGCAGCATGGGGGCGGCCAGTTCGATCGGCATCTGGCCCAGCTTGACCACCAGGTCCTGTTCGCTGCGGACCAGGTTATCGGCCGGTGCCGGCGCCAAGGCCTGGGGCGCGGCCGCCGGCCGGGTCAGGCAGAAGGGGCGCGCCGCCAGATAGATGCTGGGGCTGAAATCGCGTGCGGCGGGCTTGCCGGGACGCGGCGCGGTCAGGCCACTTGGCTCCGGGACGGCGGCGATCTTTGGCGCTTGCACCGGACGGGGCGCTTTCAAACGCGCAGGGGCAGGGGGCGAGGCGGCCTTGCGGGCAGTGGAGGTTCGGGACGCGGGCACGTGGACTATTCCGGCGAGGCGGCGACCTGAGTCGCCAGGTTAATAGAGTCTCGCCAAACAGGGTGAATACTTGTTTAACGCTTCCAAACTCACGGAAATAACAAAGAAAAATCGAAACGCCGTTATCCGAAATGACGGCTTTGCGGGCGAATCGGTCAGCATTCGTGCGGCTGCACGAGCTGACTCTGGCGGCCGCGCGAGGGTTTTCCAGAATGGATGAAGGCCCGGATTCTCCGAGCGCACTTGCGTTCGGCAAGGCCGACCGGCCGCCGCGCCTCGTGGCGCGAGCCTGTGCGGCACTTGAGCACACATAAAGAGGCCTGACCACCTGCGGCTTTTTGGCGACGATCGCTTCAATGTTAATCTTGTTTCAACTTGCGATCGCTAAGGTCGGTCCACTGTCGTTTCCAGTACAGGGCAGGACATGTCTGAATCCGCAATGCAGGCCGCGCCGATGAGTAGCGCGCGAGAACCGCTTATATTGCGGCACGAGGATGCTGTCGAAATCATCGAGCGCCTGCGGGAAACCCACGTCGATTCGACCGGCCACGCGTTTCTTCTCAAGCTCGACACCCTTATTGTTCGCCTCGGCTCGAAGTGGGAACAAAAGTCCGAACTTGTGTTTGAACACCTGAAAACCCTGTTCGAACGTCAGTATCCTGAGCCTAATTGGTGCATCGGTATTAACGGCGAAGCCTGGCTGGCCCTGTTGCCGACCGTGGGGTCCCGCAAGGGCGCGCTGGCGGTCACGGAATTCTGGCGCGAACTGTGCGGCTTCTTCGTCGGCGATATGTCGTCGGTCGAGGTCCCGCTCTTCGAGGTGCGCGCCGAAGACGTCGACCGTTTTTCCATCAAGGCGATCGACCTGAAAACCTGGTTCGACGCGCCCGAAGACGAGGGCGGTCCGATCAAGGCGCGGTCGGGGGCTTTCAATCCGGCGACCGGTGCCGAAGACGGACCGGGCGGGGCAGGCGCCAAGGGCGCGCGACCGATGATGGTCGCCGCCACGGTCAGTCACGGCGGCCGCAATCTGAAGATCGCAAGCTCCGTCGAACCCTTGTTCGAAATGAAGAAGATGGCGATGATCGGTCACCGGCTCGAAGGGCTGGTGATGGAAAATCTCGACAATACCCTGCTGGATCGCAAGGCGTTGGCCAATCTCGACTGGGGCCTGCGCGAGCAGGTCGACGTCCTCAATGTCGAGCAGGGCTTGAAGCTGTTGCGCATGCGCTCGCCCGAGCAACGCAAGATGCTGATGGTCGTGCCGGCCGCGTTTTCGACCTTTGCTTCTAATCGCGCCCGCGCCAAGATCACCCAGGAGGTCGCCCGCGCCGGCGCCGAAATGGGACTGAAGGTGCTGTTCGAAGTGCGCGGCCTGGACGGCGTGCCGCCGCACCGCGTGCTGGAAATCGTCAGCATGATCAAGCCTTTCTGCATGACGGCCGTGGGTGCGGTCAGCGCCGACCGCAAGGCGATCGGCGCCCTGGCCAAGTGCGGCCTGTCGGGTGTTTGCGTCGAATATGACGGTGTCAAACGCGACGACGATGCGCTGAAGGAACACCTGGCGATGCTCAGCGCCGCGGCCAAGGCGTCGGCCGGGGCCTGCATGATCCAGGGTTTCGACAATTACCGCCAGATGGCGGTGGCGCGCCTGGCCGGGGTGACCCACGCCTCGATCAAGGCGGCCGCCCTGATCTCGCCGCGCATGGCGGTCGGCCTGGCCAAGACCGCCGCCGAAGGTATGCGCGCGGAAGAGTAGGCGGCCCCGCGCGAGCCTACCCCCTCAAAAAGCGATTGGCCTTTTTCGTCCCGGCGATGCCCGATATGGCAAGGCCTCGCGGCGGCCCATGCTGACAACTTAGCGCCAAATTAAGCCTTACGCCTCACATTCCTGCGTTGCGTTGCATCGAAGGCACGCTTTGTGGCGATTTCTGGATGATTTGTAATGTGTGCTTCGTTGACGCCCGCTGGCCGCGACCGATATCATAATCCAAATATATTAAACGGGATTCTCTACATGGGCTTGGGGTGTGAAACGACGGGGACGGCCAAGGCCGTTCGCTCCGTCGCCATGGTCGTCTGCGCGGCGCTTGCGCTGGGTGGACTGGGCGCATGTAGTAAAAAGGAAGACGCCAAGCCGCCGGTGCATTCGGCGCTGGTCAACTACGCCGTCGTCAGCCGTAGCCAGGCGCCCAGCGCCGTCACCGGAACCGGGTCGATCGTCTCGTGGCAGGAAGCGCCCGTCGGCGCCGAGGTTGGCGGCCTGACCGCCGTGGCCCTGCTGGTCGACGAAGGCCAGACGGTCACCCAGGGCCAGCCCCTGCTCAAGATGGACGACGTCCTGCTGCAGGCGCAGGTGCGCCAGGCCCAGGCGACCGCCACCCAGAACGAAAAGGCCTATCAGCGCTCCAAGACCCTGGCGGCGGAAGGCTATCTGGCGCAGTCGGGCCTCGAACAGGCCGAAGCCGCCAACGAAACCGCCCAGGCGGCGCTGCAGACGGCGCAGACCCAGCTCAACCTCGCCACGGTACGCGCGCCGGTGTCCGGCATCGTCGTGTCGCGCAAGGCCGTACTGGGCCAGATCGTCACGGCGGGCTCCGAGCTCTTCCGCATCGCTCGTGACGGCCGCATCGAAATGAACATGGACGTCACCGAGGCCGACCTGCATCGCCTGCAGGCGGGCATGCCCGCCACCGTGCAAAGCGACAGCATCGGGCCGATCGCCGGCACCATCCGCATCGTCACGCCGGAAGTCGATCCGACGACGCGGCTCGGCGTCGCGCGCATTACCGTGCCGTGGACCTCGGGCCTGCGTCCGGGCATGTTCGCCACCGGCCATGTCGACGCCGGCAATGCCGACGCCCTGACCATGCCGCAAAACGCCATCGTCTATTTCCAGAATTCGCCCAGCGTCTTCGTCGTCGGTCCCGACAGCCATGTCCACCTGCGCAAGGTGACGACCGGCGCACGCCAGGGCGACAATGTCGTCGTCATGGGCGGCGTCGCCGAGGGCGATCGCGTCGTCACCACCGGCGCCGGCTTCCTCAATGAAGGCGACCTGGTCAAGCTGGCGGCGCCCGTCGCCAGCGGAGAACACTGATCATGGCGGCTTCATCCTCCACGGCGCCGACCGGTGGGATACAGATCTCGTCGTGGTCGATCCGCAATCCGATCCCGACGATCATCTTCTTCATCGTCATGACCATTGTCGGCGCGCTGGGCTTCAACGCCATGCGCGTCAACAACTGGCCCGACATCGACCTGCCGTACGTCGTCGTCACTGTCGTGCGCTCGGGCGCGGCGCCCCAGGAACTGCAGAACCAGGTCACCCGGATCGTCGAAGACTCGGTTTCCGGCCTCGGCGGCGTGCGCCATATCCAGTCGACGGTCAACGAAGGCGCCTCGACCACCGTCATCGAATTCACCCTCGACACCGACCTGGAAAAGGCCACCAACGACGTGCGCAACGCCGTTGCCGGCGTGCGCAGCAATCTGCCGTCCGACGTGCAGGACCCGACCATTTCCCGTGTCGACAATGCCGCCGGCGGCGCTTTGCTGACCTATACCATCCGCGCCGAGAACATGACTCCGGAGCAGTTGTCGTGGTATGTCGACAATGACGTCTCCAAGCGCGTCCTGTCGGTCAAGGGCGTCTCGCAGTTGAACCGCGACGGCGGCGTCGACCGCGAGATCCGCGTCGAGCTCGATCCGGCCAAGCTGGCGGGGCAGGGGGCCACGGCATCGGACATCTCCAACACGCTGCGCAACTACTTCGTCAACATGCCCGGCGGTCGCTTCGACAGCGGCGGCCAGGAGCAGAATATCCGCACCGTCGGCGCCACCGACACGGTCCAGGGCCTCGAAGACATGCGCGTCGCCCTGTCGACCGGCAAGACGGTGCTGCTCAGCGATCTCGGCACCGTGACCGACACCTGGTCGGAGCCACGCACCCGCGCCCGCTACAATGGCGAAGAGGTCGTCGGCTTCAACATCCAGCGGACGCGCGGCACCTCCGAAGTTGCCGTCGCCAAGGGCGTGCGCGCCGTCATCGCACAACTGCAGAAGGACAATCCGAACGTCCAGATCAACGAGGTCGCCTCGTCGGTCGCCAACGTCCAGCGCTCGTACGACTCGTCGTTCGAAGCCCTGGTCATCGGCGCCTTCCTGGCGGTCGTCGTGGTCTTCCTGTTCCTGCGCGACATCCGCGCGACCCTGGTTTCGGCCATGGCCATGCCGATGTCGCTGCTGCCGACCTTCTTCATCATGCACGCGACGAACCAGTCGTTCAACGTCGTGTCGCTGCTGGCTCTGTCCCTGACCATTGGCATTCTGGTCGACGACGCCATCGTCGAAATCGAGAACATCGTCCGCCACATGCGCGAGGGCAAGAAGCCCTATCCGGCCGCCATCGAAGCCGCCGACGAAATCGGCCTGGCCGTCGTGGCGACCACGGCGACCCTGGTCGCGGTCTTCGCCCCGACCGGCTTCATGCCGGGCATTGTCGGCCAGTTCTTCAAGAGCTTTGCCGTCGCCGCCTGCGTCAGCGTCATCTTCTCGCTGGTCGTCGCGCGGACCCTGACGCCGCTGATGGGCGCCTACCTGTTGCGCCTCGATCCCAAGCACAAGGACGACGAGCCCTTCTGGATGAAGCCGTACCTGAAGATGTTGAACTTCTGCCTGCGCCACCGCGCGCTGGTCATCATCTTCTCGATCCTGTTCTTTGTCGGTTCGATCGCCCTGGAAGTCACCATTCCGTCCGACACCATTCCGGCGTCCGACACGTCGATGTCGGTCCTGACCCTGTCGACCCCGCCGGGCACGACGCTTGACGACACCGATGCGGTGGTCAAGCGCGTCAGCGCCGACCTGATGAAGCGTCACGAAGTGACCAGCGTCTATTCGTCGGACAACATGCAAAGCGTGTCGATGATCGTCAACCTGGTGCCGGTCAAGGACCGCAAGCTGAGCCAGGCGCAGTTCGAGCAGGACTTCTCCAAGACGCTGAAGACCTATCCCGGCATCCAGGCCTCGTTCGGCCAGTCGGGCGGCGGCGGCACCGGGGTGGCCTACATCCTGGTCGGCGACGACGGTGAGGCCTTGACGCGCACCGCCGTCGAACTGCAGCAGGAAATGGCCGCCTTGCCACAACTGGCCAATGTCAGTTCGCAGGACAACCTGACCCAGCCGGAAATCGAGATCACGCCCAAGACCGACGAGGCCGCGCGCATGGGCGTATCGACCGCGGCGATCTCCTCGGCGGCGCGCGTCGCCACCATGGGGGATATCGACCAGGTCCTGGCCAAGTTCAACGACGGCGACCGCCAGGTGCCGATCCGCGTCCTGATGAAACAGGACGCGCGTGTCGACACCAGCAACCTGTCGAACCTGATGGTGCCGACGACCGGCGGTGTCTCCGTGCCGCTGACCGCGGTCGCTGACGTCTCCTTCGGCGCCGGGCCCATCGCCATCCACCGTCAGGACCGGACGCGTTCGGCGACCATCAATGCCGACCTCAACGGCGTGCCCCAGGGCGTGGCCGACAAGGCGGTCCAGAACCTGCCGATCATGAAGAAGATCAATGCCGGCCAGATCCCGGGCGTGCGCACGGCGGTGGATCCGAACAATGAAGACTTCGTCGACATGGGCAAGAACTTCATCTTGTCGCTGCTGACCGGCATCATGCTGATGTATGTCGTGCTGGTGCTGTTGTTCGGCAATTTCATGCGCCCGATGGTGATCATCATCTCGCTGCCGCTGTGCGCGGGCGGGGCCTTCATCGCCCTGATCCTGTGCCATATGAGCCTGTCGATGCCGTCGTTCATCGGCCTGATCATGCTGGTCGGCATCGCCGCCAAGAACGCCATCCTGCTGGTCGAATACGCCATGGTGTCGCAAAAGAGCGGCGTTCCGCGCCACGAAGCCCTGCTCGAGGCGGCGCGCAAGCGGGCCCGTCCGATCGTCATGACGACCGTCGCCATGGGCGCCGGCATGTTGCCGGTGGCCGTCGGCAATGACAGCTTCCGTCAACCGATGGCGGTGGTGGTTATCGGCGGGCTGATCACCTCGACCCTGCTGTCCCTGCTGTTCGTGCCGGTGATGTATGTGATCTTCGATCGCTTCGGCAACTGGTTGGGCAAGATTTTCCATATCGAGGCCCAGGGCAAGGACGAGGTCGAGACCCACAACGCCGAATAGACCAATCCCCGGAGCGCGCCTCCGGGGATTTTTCTTGTCGGAGAGGGAACCGATTACCGCCGGCCGGACTTATGGAAAAACTATCCGAGGCCGCCGCATCCGCACCGCACGATTATGTCATCCGGGATACATTTGCTCAGCAACGGCGCTCCGGCGTCGGCGAACCCTGTGTTCGAAAGCTGAACGACAACTCTGTACCTTCGGAGGTCACTATGAAAAAGCTCGCTATGCTTACCCTGTGTGTTGCCGCCTCGGCCACCCTGGCCGGCTCCGCGTTTGCCGAGGGCGGATGCGGCCCAGGCGCTCACCGCAATTTCCACGGTCATTGCCGTACCGACGGTCTGGCCATCGCGCCGGGCCTGGTCATCGGCAACTTCTACGCCGGTCATGGCTATTGGGACGGTCATCGCTACTGGGGTCACCGCGACCGCTATCACGGCGGCTGGCGCTACCGGTAATATCGAAAAGGCGGGGCCTCAGGCCTCGCTTTTTTAAAGCCGTCGAGCCTCGGAGCCTTGCTCCGAGGTTTTTATTTTGCCGGCGTCGCCTCGGCTTTGGCTTGCGGCAGGGTTCGATCGAACAGGGTGAAGACGAACAAGGCCGCCGTGACGATGCCCATGGTCAGGGCCAGGTTATGCAGCCCCGCATCGGTGGCGCGGGCGCCATACATTAGTCCCAGCAGGGACGTGGCCGCGATAGCGCCGATATAGGTCGCCGTGCGCTGCAGCCCCGCCGCGGTGCCGATCTCGCTGGCCGGCGCCTGCAAATAGATGGCCGCCTGGGTGGCGGTCGAAAACATGCCTTGCGGCGGCCCGAAGAAGATGACGGCGAAGGCGATCCACCAGATGGCACTGGTCGCATCGACAAACCACAGGCAGGCGCAGCCGATGACCGCCGCGCCGATGGCGACGACGAAGGGCGCACGCAGCCCCTTGGTACGGGCGCCGGTAAACGACGAGACGGCCGCCACCGCCGACATCGGCAGGGTGAACAGGCCGGCCTGGGCCGCCGTATAGTGCGCGCCGCTTTCCAGCCATTGGCCGAAGCCGTAGAGCACGCAATAGGTGATCATCGCCACCAGTCCGGCGCGCAGATAGGTGACGCTGAGCGGCGCATTGCGCGCCAGCATGCGCACGTCGATGAAGGGCTGGCGCCGGCGCCGAGAATAGAGAACCAGTGCCAGCAAAAACCCCGCCGCGATCGGCAGCACCCACCACATCGGATGGCCGAGGTTCATCAAAAAGATCATCAGGCTCAGCAAAAAGGCGACGAAGAGGGCGATGCCCAACAAATCGACCTCGTTGATCAGGTGGCGCCAACTGCGCGTCAATGGGGCGTCCTTTGGCACCCACAACAAGGTCAGCCCCGCCGTCACCGCGGCCAGCGGCAGGTTGATAAAAAAGATGGCGTGCCAGCCGAAGGCACCGGTCAATACCCCACCCAGCACCGGACCTATGGCCATCGAGGCGATGGCCGACAGCGACAGCACACCCATGGCGACGCGCGGCGGCGCCTTGTAGCCGTGGCGGTCGGCCTGCATGCGAAAGAGGCGCATGGCCGACGGATAGGCGCCCGAGGTGCCGATGCCCAGCAGGACACGCGCGCCGATCAGCACGCCCAGCGACGGCGCGAACTCGCCGATCAGGCCCGATAGCGCGACAAGCAAAAGGGCGATGAGATAGACGCGGCGTGGCCCGAACAGGTCGGCCAGCCGCCCCATGGTCGGCTGTGCGACGGCCGACGCCAGGTAAAGCCCGGCGATCAGCCAGCCGCTCTGCGCCACCGTGGCGTGGAAGTCGCCGGCGATCGGCACCAGGGCGGTCGAGATCATCGTCGAATTGACGGGATTGAGCGTCGAGCCCAGGCCCAGCGGCGTGACGAAGCGAAAGCCGAAATGGCCGTGGGGCGTTTCCTCGGGCGTGGTCTTGGCGGCTTTGGCGGTCATGACTCACCGATACGGCGGAAGAGGGCGATGGCGGCGACCAGGGTCTGCTGCTCGCCGCCGCTCAGCTTGGCGACGGCCGTGCGCAGCCATTCCTGCTGGGCCAGCCGGGCCTGGCGACGCACCGCAATCCCTTCCTCGGTCAGGGCGAACAGGACCTGGCGGCCGTCGCTGGGGTGCGGCTGGCGGGCGACCAATCCGTCCTGTTCCAGGATGCCCAAGGCAACGCCCATCGATTGCGGCTTGACCGATTCCGAGCGCGCCAGATCGGCGGTGGTCAAAGGCCCCTGGCTGCCCAGCCGGGTGATGATCGCCATCTGCGACCAGGTCAGCTCGCGCGCATTGGCCACGGCGCGCAGCCGCCGCGTCAACTGGCCGGTGACCAGCAGCAGTTCGGTGACGGCGGATTCGAGATCGTCCGGCAGGTCGTTCATATCCGCCTTCTAGGCCTGATGCGGTCGATTCACAAGACAAACTTGCAATATAAACTTGCAAGTTTGCCTTGTGATGCTACAGCGAAGGCCTCCCGTCCAAAGGATCCGCCGTGTTCACCCCCTTGCTTGTCATCCTGCCGGTCTTCGCCCTGATCCTGGCCGGCGTGCTGGCTCGGCGCAGCGGCGTGCTCGGGCCGCATGCAACGCGCGAGCTGAACCGCTTCGTCGTCTGGCTGGCCTTGCCGTGCCTGCTGTTCGACATCGCCGCCCACGCGCGTTGGGTGGATCTGTGGCAGCCGGGCTTTATCGCCGCCTTTGCCGGCGGATCGTTTGGCGTATTCGTCCTGACCTTGGCCTGGCGTTGGAACGCCCGCCGCCGGCTGGCCGACGCGGCGATCGATGGCCTCAACGCCGGCTACGCCAATACCGGCTTTATCGGCTTTCCCCTGGCGGCCGCGGTATTCGGCGCACCGGCCCTGACGCCGACCCTGATCGCCGCCATCCTGACGGTCTGCGTGCTGTTCGGCGTCGCCATCATCCTGGTCGAGGCCGGTCTGCAAACCGAGGCCCATCCGGCGCGCATCGCCGGCAAGGTCGCCCTGTCCCTATGCAAGAACCCGCTGCTGGTCGCGCCGGTCGTCGGCGCCGTGGTGCCGCTGACCGGCCTGGCGATACCCGCGCCGGCGGAAAGCTTTCTGAAGCTGCTGGGCGGGGCGGCATCGCCGTGCGCCCTGGTGGCTCTAGGCTTGTTCCTGGCCGACAAGCGCGAAGTCAGCGACGCGGTGCCAATACCCGGCACGATCGGGCTGGTGGCGTCAAAGCTTGTATTGCAACCGCTGCTGACCTGGGCCTTGGCCGTCTTCGTCTGTCATTTATCCGCACCGCTGACGGCGATGTGCGTCGTGCTGTCGGCCCTGCCGACGGGCACGGGTCCCTTCATGGTCGCGGAATTCTACCAGCGCGAGTCGGGCATGACGGCCCGCGTCATCCTGGTCTCGACCATCCTGGCCCTGGTGACCCTGCCGGCCTTGCTGCTGGTCGTCGGCGTGCGTCTGGGATAGGCGCCGGCAGATCTATTCGAGAATGGCTTCGAATATCCGGGTCAAACGCCTTATCAATTTGGCCCTGTCGGCCCGGTCGATACCCGGCGCGCCGAGCACTTTGCGCATCATCTGAAAGCCTGAAATCATGGCGAGGAACAAATCCCCGCGCTCATCGGTGTGCGCCAGGTTCAAAGCCTTGGCGAGCGGATGATCATAGTGCTTGTCCAGGGCGGCGCGTATGATCGCGACGGCCTGGGGGCTTGATGACGAATGAACGATCAAGAGCGCCGAATCGATGGCCGGCGCCGTATCGCTCGTCCGCGCCACCAGTTGCTCGGCGGCATGGCGGGCAATATCCCCAGGCACGTCCGTCATGTACGCCCGGGCCGATATCAGCCTGTCGACGACTTCCGTGAAAAGCGCCTCCTTCGTGCCGAAATAGCGGTTGACCAAAATCCCCGAAACGCCGGCGCCCTGGCCGATTTCGCGCAAGCCGACGCCGTCGTAGCCGGCCCGGGAAAAAGCGATGGAGGCCGAGGTCAGGATCGCCTCACGCGTCGCGCCGGCGTTGCGGGTGCGTGCCTCGGGTAATTTTTCGCCGGTCATGTTTACATCCGTAAACGCTGGTGATATGCATATGTTTACGGCCGTAAACATTCGACCGCAAGCCTTAAATTTGCGAACGCCCAAATGATGGAGACGGTTATGTTTGCCAAGGATCTGATGACCACGCCCGCGATCAGCATTGCCCCGGAGGCTTCGATTGCGGAGGCTCTGCAACTGATGATCACCTATAGAATAGGCGGGCTGCCCGTCGCCGACGCCAATGGCGCCGTCTTGGGGCTTCTCACCGAGGATAGCTTTCTTAAGCGCGCCGAGCTGGAGACGGCGGAGCGGCCGGGCCACAATTGGCTGAGCCTGTTTGCGCTGCCGCGCGGCGACGCCAATGCCTATATCAACAGTCACGGTCGAACCGTCAGCGAGGTCATGACGCCCGACGTGCCGACGGTATCTCCGGACACGCGCCTGACGGAGGTGGCGCAGATCATGACCAGGACCACTCTGCGCTGCCTGCCGGTGACGATCGACGGCAAGCTTGCCGGCGTCATCACACGGGCCGATTTCGTTCGCGCCCTGGCCGACGTCTTGGGCAGGTCATCCAGCGGTATCATTGACGACAAGGCCCTTGAGGTCGCCGTCCAGGCGGAACTGGATCGCTACGGCTGGAACAAGAAGCAACGCGTCCGCGCCTCGGTCGCCGACGGGCAAGTCTATCTTACGGGGACCGTTTACGACGACCGTGTGCGGCTCGCCGCGAAGGTCGCTGCTGAATATATTCCGGGAGTCGACGCCGTTCACGACGATATGGTCTGGATCGATCCCCTGTCCGGCATGCCGGTTTTGACGGTCGAAGAACGCCTGGCCGCGGGGGCGTCGGCCACGTCCTGAATAGGGGCGCCGCGCCTCAAACGGAAGAGGAAGATGCCGCCGCCGCGTCGGGCGTGATGACGGTCCGGCTGTTGGGCCGCAGGCTGATACCGCTCGGCAGGACCGCCATCGAAAACAGTTTGAGGAATTGCGAGCCCAATAGCCCATCCGCCCCAATGTCACTCTGCTGCGCGGTCGGCGGCATCAGCGTGACAGGCAGGTTGGGCACCGCAACGTCGCCGAGCGCGAAGCTGGGTATGTTGACGCGGCGGGTCGCGGTGACGGCGCCCGTCACGCCACCGGACTGGGTCGCCTGGGGGTTGGGGTATTTGTCCCAAAGGCCATGCGCCTTGACAGCCCGCGGAAACAACAGCAGTTCGTCATAGGCGCCGGTATCGACCAGCAGCTTCAGCGGCACGCCGTCGAGGGTCGCGTGGACGTAGATCTGCGCGGACAGACCGGGGGCGCCGGGCTCGATGCGTGAGCGAACCTTCAGATAGCCCGCGAGATCGGGGCTGCCGTGCGCATAAATGCGGACTTCGCTCATCCCGTAGTCGAGTTCCGAGGGCAAGGTCGTCAAAAAGCCGGCGGCGATCAAACCGGATTCTTCGGGGCCGATAGTCGCCGTTCCCAACAACACGACGTCCGTTTGGTGAAACCTGTCACCGAACGTCATGGACTGGGCACGATACAGCTTTTCCACGGCGTTGCCGCCCAAGCCCGTCGCTTCGCCCGCGGACACGGACGGAAGGTTGAGAGACTGGGCCAATCTATCGAGGATATTGCTGCAGTCGGCGCCCGTATCCAATACGAAGCGAAACAGTCCCTGGCCGTTGATCGTCACCGGCATATGGACGCGACCATTGGGCAGGATACGAACCGGCACGCGCACATATTCGCCCGTCGCCGCCCTGACTACATCCGGCAGGCTGGCCAGCGCGACCATGCCGCTTAGCATCATACGTCTTGTAATCATCGTATCCCCCTCGGCCATCGTCCATTCGCTCGCTCAAGCTTTACCGTGGCGATGTGACAATCTGAAGATGCAGAGACGCCTTGTTGAAAGGCCGCGGGAATGATGACGACGCCGGCGATCAAGCCCTACCCGAACACCAGCCCGCCGTCGACGATCAGGTTCTGGCCGGTGACCGAGCGGGCCCACGGGCTGGCGAAGAACAGCACCGCGTCGGCCGCTTCCTCGGGCGTGGTCACCCGTCGCAGTGGCGTCGATTGGGCGATCAGGTCGAAAATGGCGTCCGGCGTGCCGGCCGAGGCATCGGTGGTGCGCAACAGCCCGCCGGAAACCATGTTGACCGTGATGCCGTCGGGGCCCAGCTCGGCCGCCGCCGTGCGCGTAAAGGCCAGCAAGGCCGCCTTGGCCGCCGTATAGTCGTGATAGGGTACGACCGGGTTTTGCACCAGGTTGGTGCCGATGGTGACGATACGGCCGAAGCCCTTGGCCTTCATCGCGGGCCGCACGGCGCGGATGACGTTGAGCGCACCGCCGACCGCCGTCTCGGCCTGCGCATTGAGATGCGACCAGTCGAGCGTCTCCAGCGTTTCGCGCGCATCGCCGTTGAAGCTGTAGTCATTGAGCGCATTGTGCACGACGGTCGTCGGCGCGCCGAACTCGATCTGGATGTCGCTCAGCATGCGCGTCACTTCCGATGGCTGGCGCACATCGCCCTGGAAGGCGCGGACCCGGTCACCCAGGCGCGTGGCCAGGGCTTCGGCGGCCTCGCGGCTCTTGCGGTAATTGATCGCCACATGGGCGCCCTCGCGCGCGAAGGCTTCGGCGATCGCCGCCCCCAGGCCGCGGCCGGCGCCGGTGACGAGAACGATCTGCTGGTCGAGGGGAAGGCTCATATCGGGTATCCTTATAGATTCAGTCGCTGGCTTCCATGTCGGACGCCGGACGCAGGCTGACCGGGGTGATCTTGATCGCCGTGATCTGGTTCCTCTGCCGGCGCATGATCTGGAACTTGCGGTCGTAGAAGATGAAGGTCTGGCCGGGCTCGGGGATGGTGCGCGCCTCGTGGATGACCAGGCCGGCTACCGTCACCGCATGGTCGTCGGGCAGGTCCCAGTCCATGGCACGGTTCAGGTCGCGGATCGGCATGTCGCCGTCGACATGGATCGAGCCGTCGCTCTGCCGGCGGATCGAGGTCGCCGCGGCGTCGTGCTCGTCGTCGATCTCGCCGACGATTTCTTCCAGGATGTCTTCCAGCGTCACCAGCCCCTGCAGCGCGCCGTATTCGTCGACGACCAGGGCGAAGTGCGACTTCTGTTTCAAGAAGGCGTTCAACTGGCTTTTCAGATTGGTGGTGTCGGGAATGAACCACGGCTGGCGCATCACCGAGGTGACGTCGACCTTGGCCATGTCGCCGCCCGCCCGCGTCACCGCCGCCATCAGGTCGCGGGCGTGCAGCACGCCGATGATGTTTTCCGGATTGTCCTTGTAGAGCGGAATGCGCGTATGGCTGTACGACAGCGCCTCGTCGATGATCTCGGAGGTGGCGAGGTTGGCGTCGATCATGTCGATCGACTTGCGATGGACCATGATCTGGCTGACGTCGAGGTCCTGCAGGTCGAGAACGCCGCGGAACATATTGCGGTCGCGGATTTCGACGGCGCCTTCGTCGTGGTGGTACTCGACGGCGCCACGGATCTCCTCGTGCGCCGCCAGCACGTCGATCTCCATCGACAGCCTGACCCCGAAGATACGCAGCACGCCGCGCACGAACATCTGCACCGTGTCGATGACCGGGCCGAACAGAAAGACCGTCCACGACACCGGCCGCGACATGAAGCGCGCCACGTCGTCGGGCCGCATGATCGCCAGCGTCTTGGGCAGGACCTCGGCGAAGACCAGGACCAGCACGGTCATGATGGCGGTGGCGATCGCCGCGCCCCAGGCGCCGGGCAGGGCTTTTTCGATCGACACGGTCGCCACGGCCGAGGCGCCGATGTTCAAGACGTTCTGCAGTAGCAGGATGGCGCCGATCATCTTTTCCTGGTTGCCGAGCAGCCGGTTGACGCGCCGCGCCGCCCGGTCTCCGTCGCGCTCCAGCTGGTGCATCCGGCCGCGCGAGGCGGCGGTCAGCGAGGTTTCACCGGCGCTGAACAGCGCCGAGATCGCCAGGATGATGAGCAGGGCGGGGACCAGCCCGATCAGTTGGGCCACAAGCATGGGATCAAGCTTTCACGGAGGTTTGAGCGGAGGTTCTGTCGGGTGCGGTTGCCCCGTCCAGGATCAGGAAGTCGAGCACGTCTTCGTCGGCGACCTTTTTGGCGACATAGGCCTTGCCGATGCCGTTGACCAGGATGAAGGTCAAGGTGCCGCCCTCGGCCTTCTTGTCGCCGGCCATATGTTTCAACAGGTTCAGGGCGGCGAACGGTGCGCCCGGCACCTGGTCCATGCGGGTGGGCAGGCCGGAATGGGCAATCGCCGCGACGGCGCGTTCGCTTTCTTCTTGCTCGCAATCACCCGACAGGGCGCAATAGCGGAAAGCCTGGGCCATGCCGATAGCGACGGCCTCGCCGTGCTTCAAGCCCTCGCCGAAGCCGACCTCGGCTTCCAGCGCGTGGCCGAAGGTGTGGCCGAGATTGAGCAGGGCGCGCTTGCCGCCCTCGCGCTCGTCGGCGGCGACGATCTCGGCCTTCATTTCGACGGAGCGGGAAACGGCATGCAGCGTCGCCTTGGGGTGCAAGGCCAGGATATCCTTGTCGTGAGCGCGCAACCATTCGAAAAACTCGGAATCGCCCAGCAGGCCGTACTTGATGATCTCGGCATAGCCGCAGCGTACCTCGCGTTCCGGCAAGGTGGTCAGCACGTCGAGGTCGCACAGCACCAGGCGCGGCTGCCAGAAGGCGCCGATCAGGTTCTTGCCCTTTTCGTGGTCGATGGCGGTCTTGCCGCCGACCGAGCTGTCGACCTGGGCCAGCAGCGTCGTCGGGATCTGGATGAAGTCGACGCCGCGCATGTACACGGCGCAGGCAAAGCCGGTCAGGTCGCCGATGACGCCGCCGCCCAGCGCCAGCACCACGTCCTTGCGGTCGAGCCCGTGTTCCAGCAAGGCGTCGAGCACGAACTTGAAGCCGTCATAGGATTTCGATTCCTCGCCGGCCGGCACGATCACCGTGTCGACGCGGTAGCCGGCCGCTTCGAACTGGCTGCGCAACGGCGCCTCGTGCAGCGGCGCGACGTGACTGTCGGTGACGATGATCACGCGCGTGTTCTTCAGGAATGGCGCAACCCAGGTCACGGCGTCCTTGAGCAGGCCCTGGCCGACGACGACCTCGTAGGGCGTAAAACCGTCACCGGCGACGGGAATGCGGCGAGGGGCTTCACTCATATGTCTTTGTCCACATAGGCTTTAAGGGCGTCGAGCACCAGTTCGACCGTCTTGGCGTGCGAATAGTCGCCGGTGTCGACCACGACGTCGGCCATTTCGAACAGGGGATAGCGCGTCTTCATATGGTCTTTCAGCACGTCTATCGGGTTGCGGTCGCGCACCAGCGGGCGGTGCGGCTTGTTGGCGACGCGCCGCGCCAGCACCTTGATATCGGTGCGCAGCCACAAAGTGATCGCCCGGTCCTTCAGGCGTTCGCGGGTCTTGGGATGGGTCATCGCGCCGCCGCCGGTGGCCAGGATGCGCGTCTCTCCTTCCAGAAGTCTTGAAATGACCTTCTGCTCGCCGTCGCGGAACGCCGCCTCGCCATAGTGGGCGAAGATGTCGGCGACGCTTTGGCCGGCGGCCTTTTCAATCTCTTCGTCGGCATCGACGAAGGGCAGCGCGAAGTGCTCGGCCAGGCGCTTGCCGATGGTCGTCTTGCCGACCCCCATCAGACCGACCAGGGCCAGGGTTCGGGGCAGCACAAATGTCGGTCGCGGCGCAGCGGGCTGCGCCGGCAATTCGGGTGTGAGGCTCATGTTACCGGTCTTTGCTTACCGTCCACCGTGTGGAGGCGACCTGGAACATGAGGGGTTGTCGACGAGTCATTGCCAAACTTTACACGATGTTAGGGGGGCTTTGCCAGACTTGATGCCATGTCGAGCCCAAAAACGCCTTCCGCCTCCCGATCGCGCTTCGACGCGCTCGCCTCTTTCCTGCAGATGATGGCGGTCGAGCGTAATGCCGCACGTCCCACGCTTGAGGCCTACGCACGCGACCTGGGTGACCTTGCGGCGACGCAGGGCCCCTTGCTGGGCCTGGGAGAAAGCGATCTTTCCGCCTATTTTTCAACGCTTCATGACCGCGGCCTGGCGTCAAGCTCGATGCAGCGCAAGCGCTCGGCGGTGCGGCAATTCTATCGCTTCTGCGTCGCCGAAAGCCTGATCGCCGCCGATCCCAGCCGCAAGATCGCCGCGGCGAAAAAGGGCCTCGTCCTGCCCAAGATCCTGTCGCGCGACGAGGTCGAGGCTTTGATTGACGCCGCCGGCGCCAAGGATCCGCACCAGGCCGTCCGCCTGACCTGCCTGATCGAGATGGCCTATGCCTCGGGCATGCGTATTTCCGAGCTGGTCGGCCTGCGTCTCGACGCGGTCGTGCGCGACCCGGCCTTCCTGATCATCAAGGGCAAGGGCGGCACCGAACGCCTGGTACCGTTGAATGGCGCCGCGCGTACGGCGATCAAGGCCTATCTCGATATTCGCGGCGCCTTTTTGCAAGCCAAGGCTCAAGCCAATCCCTTCCTGTTCGCTTCGCGCGGCGCCGACGGCCACCTGACCCGCCGCCGCGTCGGGCAGTTACTGGACGAGGCCGCTGTCAATGCCGGTATCGATCCGGCGCGGGTCAGCCCGCACGTCCTGCGCCATGCCTTTGCCACGCATCTGCTCGAAGGCGGCGCCGACCTGCGCACCGTGCAGACCCTGTTGGGCCACGCCGATATCTCGACCACCCAGATCTACACCCACGTCGCCGGCGAACGCCTGCGCGAGGTTGTTGAAAGCCATCATCCGTTAGCCCGCAAGAGGGCAGGGTAGGCTTAAACTTCTCCTCCCCATTTTGTTAAAATGGGGAGGTGGCGGCGCGCGCCCGAAGGGCAAGTCGACGACGGAGGGGTAACTTTCCGTCCGTAAGTGATCCCTCCGTCGCGGACGTCGTGCTTCGCACTTGCCGCGCCACCTCCCCATTTTAACAAAATGGGGAGGAGAAGGCGGTAGGCTCCGCCTCGCAAATCCCCTTTGCACTCTTATGCGGTTGCTGTTAAACGCCACATCCCTTAAATCTGGGAAACACGGCCCTGTTACGGCTAGTCAACGGACAGTATTGATGCGTCATTATCTCGAATTCGAGCGGCCGATCGCCGATTTGGAAGCCAAGATCGAGGAACTGTCCGCCCTGGCCGCGAACGGAACCAATCTCGACGACGAGCTGAAAGCGCTGCGCGACCGCACCCAGCGCCTGCGCCGCGACACCTACGCTCATCTCGAACCGTGGCAAAAGACGCAAGTCGCCCGCCACCCCGAGCGGCCGCACTTCGTCGACTACGTCAACGGCCTGATCGAGGACTTTGTCGAACTGCGCGGCGATCGCAAGTTCGGCGACGACCAGGCGATCGTCGGCGGGCTCGGCCGGTTCCGTGGCCAGGCCGTCGTGGTCATGGGCCACGAAAAGGGCCACGACACGGCCACACGCCTCAAGCACAATTTCGGCATGGCGCGCCCCGAAGGCTACCGCAAGGCCGTGCGCCTGATGGACATGGCCGAACAGTTCGGCCTGCCGGTCCTGACCTTCGTCGACACGGCCGGCGCCTATCCGGGCATCGGCGCCGAGGAACGCGGCCAGGCCGAAGCCATCGCGCGCTCGACCGAACGTGGCCTGACGCTGAAGGTACCGGTGATCGCCACGGTAACCGGCGAGGGCGGCTCCGGCGGGGCCATCGCCATCGCCGCCGCCAACCGCGTGCTGATTCTCGAACATTCGATCTACAGCGTCATCTCGCCGGAAGGTGCAGCCTCGATCCTGTGGAAGGACGGCGCGCGCGCCAAGGACGCCGCCGACCGCATGAAGATCACCGCGCCCGACCTGCTGCAACTGGGCATTGTCGACCGCATCGTGCCCGAACCCGCCGGCGGCGCCCACGCCGAGGCGGAGACGATGATCGACACCTTGGGCGATGTCCTGGCCGAGGAGCTCAAGGCCTTGAGCTTCCTGTCGCCGGAGCAACTGGTCGACGAACGCGCCAAGCGATTCTACGACATCGGCCGCAAGGGCATCGGTTAACGATTTCGTAACGTCGCATACCGATCAAATCCTTATAATCTAAGCCTTTGTCCCGCTTGCGGCGCGGTAATCGCCTGGCTAGTTTGGCGCCGCGATTCCATCTCTGCGGGAGCTGTTCCATGCGAAAAATCCTTATCCTGGCCGCCGCCACGGCCGTCGTCATTCCTCTTGCCCCCTTGGCCGCGCACGCCGCCGATGGTCCGTTCGTCGGGGTACGGGCCAGCACCCTGGGCGCCGGGCTCGAAATCGGTGACAATATTTCGCCCTATTGGGACGTCCGCCTTATCGGCAACGGCTTCGATTACAGCGCCAATCGCACGGTCGACGACATCCGCTATGACGGCAAGCTGAAGATGGGCTCGCTCGGTGTCCAGGCCGACTGGCATCCGATCGCCAACGGCCCGCTCTACCTGACCGCCGGCCTCTACGCCAATGACAACAAGGTCAACGCCAACGCCAATCCGACGACGACGACGACGATCGGCATCCTGCCGTTCACCCCGGCGGAGATCGGCACGATCAGCGGCCGCGCCAAATTTAACAGCACCGCGCCCTATCTCGGTATCGGCGGCCGCTGGGGCGTCGGGCCGATCGATATCAGCCTGGAAGCCGGCGCCTATTTCCAAGGCAAGGCCACGGTCACCTTGACCAATAACGGCATCTTCGCCAGCGATCCGACCTTCCAGGCGCAGCTGGCGACCGAACGTCAAAACCTCCAGCATAACCTGAACGACTTCAGCACCTTCCCGGTGGTGGCGCTAGGCGTCGGCTATCGGTTCTAAGGGGACGCTCTTGGCAATGGCCACCTGATGCGGATAGGGGATTTCGATCCCCGCCGCATCGAAGGCCTGCTTGATGTCGAGAATCAGGGCCGAGCGCGCGTTCTGCACATTGGCCGGCATCACCCACATCTGTACGCGCAGATCGACGCCGCTGTCGGCGAAGGCATTGAAGCCGATCCACGGGTCGTGCGACTCAAGCCGCAGCGGCTGGCGCAGCACCACGTTTTGAACCAAAGCCTGGGCTTGGGCGAGGTCGGTCTCGTAGCCGACAATCACCTTGAGCTCGAGCTTCAGCGCGCCATTGGTCGTCAGGTTCTGGATCTCGGCGGCAAAGACCTTGGCGTTGGGCACGTAGACCCGGATATTGTCGTAATTGTCGACCTCGGTGGTGAAGATGCCGAGCCTGTGGACGCGGCCCTTGGTCTCGCCGCTGATGATCGAATCACCGATGCGATAGGGCTTGGTGAACAGGATCATCAGCCCCGCGGCGGTATTGCCGAGGGTATTCTGCAGCGCCAGGCCGATCGACAGGGACGCCGCCCCCAGCACGGTCACGAAGGACGTCGTCTCGACACCCAGCTTGTTGAGAAAGACGACGAGGCCGAGCGTCAGCAGGATCCACCGCACCACCTGGGACAGGAACTCCGGCAAGGTGCGGTCGGCTTCGTTGGCGGTCATCCGCCGCGCCAGGCGCTTGACGAAGTCCGACACCCAGCCCGACACCAATATGGTGATGATCAGGACGACCAGGGCCGACAGGGCGTGGCTCCAGGCGTCCGGGTGGCTTGAAAACCGCTCCCACCATTGATGGATTTGCGGCGCGGGCGATTTGGTCGCGGGAAGAAGGGATTGCATAGGCGCATTAAAGGCGTGAGGCCTGGATTCGCAAGGCTGCTTTTCAAGTCGAAAATAATAAGCTAAGCGTACTGTACGCGAAGCTTATTATCGGGGACGCATATGCGATCGATCAAATGGCCATCCTGGACAGAGGGCGCCTTTGCCTTGCGCCTGATCGTCGCCGCGCTGGCCGCCTATGGCGTGTCCGCGCTCCTGGGCTTCGCCCATGGCTATAGCGCGGTCTTCTCCGCCCTGATCGTGGTACGACCGTACCAACAAGGCGCCTGGCGCGCCGCCGGCCAGCGTTTGCTGGCGACGGCCCTGGGCATCGCCACCGCTTTCGCCTCGGTGTTCCTGCATCGCTCGGGGCTTAACGATTACGAGCTCCTGGCCATCGCCATGGCGCCGCTCAGCATCCTGGTCGCCTATGATTCCGGTTACCGCACGGCGATGATTTCAGCCCTGATCATGCTGTCGGCCGGCGTCTCGATTGCCGGGCCCAAGCTGCCATCGTTCGATGTCGCTATCGGCCGCGCCATCGTCGTCTCGCTGGGCGCCGTGGTCGGTATCGCCGTATCCTTGCTGGTCCTGCCGCAGCCGCACCACGAAACCGTGGCGCGCAAGGCCTTGCAGATCATCCGCCTGATGCTGACTGGCCTGCGTGATGGCTTCGCCCCCTCGGCAAAAACGGACAAGGCAGACGGACGCATGCGCAAATACATGCTGGAGCTGGGCCAGATGGCGCGCGATCACAAGCCGCGCAATGCCGATGAAGACGCCTCCAACCGCATCGTCGGCGTAACGCGGCACATGCAGTCGCTAAGCATCCTTTTGCGCGCCGAGTGGCGTCGCGCGCCATTGGAGGACAAGGCCAAAAACGATCGTTATAACCTTGTATCCGAATTGATAGCGACGTTGGATCAATTGGAAAACGTGGCGCGAGGTCGCGCAACCGAACTTACGCCGGTCGATATGAGGGCTATGGTCGGCGCATTGGACGCCATCGGCGAGGCCCCGGAAAAATGGCTTTTGGGCTCGCTCTATCGAGATCTTTGGGCGCTTACGGCGCTGGTTTCGCCCGGCGTGCCCGAAAAAAGCCCTGCAGCATAGCGCGGCTTTCGGCTTCGAGGACGCCCGACGTCACCTCGGGGCGCCAGTGACAGGTCGGTTGGGCGAAGAATTTCGGGCCATGGTCGACGGCGCCCCCCTTGGCGTCGGGCGCGCCGTAGATCAGCCGGCCGATCCGCGCATGCGAAATAGCGCCGGCGCACATGGCGCACGGTTCCAGCGTCACGTAGAGCCACAGATCCGTCAGTCGATAATTGCCGATTGCCGCACCCGCGGCGCGTAACGCCTGGATTTCGGCATGGGCGCAAGGATCGTTAAGGCTAATCGGGGCATTTTGTCCCAAGGAAACGATGGTTTTACTTGACGGATCGAAGATTAGAGCGCCAATCGGCACCTCGCCGGATCCGGCCGCTTCCCGCGCCGCGTCCAATGCCCCTCGCATCAGGTCTTCGTCAGTATCAGTCATGATTGTTTCAAAGACGGAGCCTCATCGATGCGTCAAGTAAAAAGGCCGGATGGCCATATCTGAAAGATTACGAACGTGACCGAAGACAGTAACGCTGGAGAGCGTAACGCCCCCAAGATGGACAAGGACCTTCCGGCGACGGAGGCTCATGAAGCCGCCCCCAAGGGACTGAGCGCTGACGAACAGGAAATGGCCGATGGCCATCGCTATCAGAGCGATGAATTCCGCGCCGCCAAGGACGCCGGCAAGCCCGGCGGCGACCGTAAAACCTTAGGTTTCAAGGATGGGGGTTTCAAGGACGGCAAGAAGGGCGGCGACAAAAAGTTCGGCGACAAGAAGGGCGGCAAGGATGCCGCGCCCCCCAAGACAGAACGTATCGCCAAGACGCTGGCGCGCGCCGGCCTGGCCTCGCGCCGCGAAGTCGAGCGCCTGATCGGCCTGGGCAAGATCGCCGTCAACGGCCGCATCCTCGAAACCCCGGCCGTCCTGGTGTCGAACGCCGACGTCATCACTGTGGAAGGCCAGGTGATCGGCAAGGCCGAACCGACGCGCCTGTGGCGCTACCATAAGCCGGTCGGCCTGGTGACCACCCACCGCGACCCGCAGGGCCGTCCGACGGTCTTTGACAAGCTGCCCGAACCGCTGCCGCGCGTCATCTCCGTCGGCCGTCTCGACTTGAATTCCGAAGGCCTGCTGTTGCTGACCAATGACGGCGAACTGGCGCGCGCCCTGGAACTGCCGTCGACCGGCTGGATGCGCCGCTACCGCGCCCGGGCGCTCGGCCACACCACCCAGGCCAAGCTCGACGCGCTGAAGGACGGCACGACCGTCGAAGGCGTCATCTATGGTCCCATCGAGGCGACGCTCGACAAGATGGTCGACAAGCCCGACGGCCGCGCCAATGTGTGGATCACGGTCGGCATTACCGAAGGCAAGAACCGCGAAGTCCGCAAGGTGCTGGAATCGATCGGCCTGAAGGTCAACCGCCTGATCCGCCTGGCCTATGGGCCGTTCCAGCTCGGCAATCTCGAACCCGGCGACGTCGAAGAGGTCGGCCCGCGCGTTATCCGTGAACTGCTCTCGGACATGATCGATCCGCGCAACCTGCCGATCGAGGGCGCCTCCCAGACCCAGGACCGCCCGGCGCGCGCCGGTTCGCGCTTCTCGCGCGACCGCACGGATGCCGGCGATGCGCCGCGCGGCGGTACCGAGCGCCGCGGCAGCGCCAACCGCTTTGCCACGGGCGGCGAAGGCCCCCGTCCGGCGCGCGCCGCGCCTAGGCGGGATTTCGCCGAAAAGCGCGAATACAAGGAACGCGATTTCGACGAGCGTCCGCGTTTCGAAGGCGACGGCTCGGCGCGCGATCGCCGGCCCGAGGGCGAACGCAAGCCCTATGGGGACAAGGCGTTCGATCGCCCGCGTCCGGATCGCGCCGCCGGCGGTGAAGACCGTCCGCGCAAGACGTACGGCGACAAGCCACGCTTCGACCGGGGCGCCTCGGGTGAGGGCGGCGAGCGCAAGTCGTTCGACCGGCCGCGCCCGGATCGCGCCGCGGGTGGCGATCGTCCGCGCAGCTTCGGTGACAAGCCGCGCTTCGACCGTAGCGCCTCGGGCGAGGGCGGTGGTGAGCGTAAATCGTATGGCAAGCCCCGTTCCGACGCCGGTGGCGGCGATCGTCCGCGCAGCTTCGGTGACAAGCCGCGCTTCGACCGT
>FTKM01680082.1_pt1 | contig 177606 bp, 171 predicted proteins | sample 1658051 | NCBI WGS metagenome assembly FTKM01 (sample SAMEA3914794, study PRJEB12502) | metagenome | biome: forest; material: soil | place: Canada | collected 2011-07-05 | depth 0.1 m | reverse complement strand
CTCTTAATACGGCGTCGCATCGGAGAGGGGGAAGGGACCTGAGGCTTGGGTCTGGTGTCTGAAAACGAACCTCCCACACCTCGAAGCGCCCCTCATCCAGCCCCCCGACCCGATCGGACCCCTTGTCGCTCCAGTCTCCCAGCCATTTTCAGTAAAGTGCAACGGGGTTTAGGGGGGCGAACGAACGGGTCGACTCCGAATGTGAGGAAGTGTCTAGCAAAACATTCGCCTTCTTCTCTCCTTCTGCTTCATAATACTGGCGATCAAATCCATCCTTTCTTTCAGCCAACATCACGGCTGTCCCATCGTTTCGGCGCGACGCGGTTCCATCCATCTTTTCTACCGGCGGCCCAGCCTTTCCTTGTATCAGAATCGGCCCATACGATCCCGGTCGGCCAGAGATTTTTTTTTTTTTACGAAATCGAAGACGACCATCGAGAGGAGGATTGAGCGCGAGAAGATAGGGATCCGATATAGCGAAATACGAGTCCGAAGCAGCCGGCGTGAGGGCGAGGGGAGACGAAGAAAGAGGCGGTTCTTTTTGTTTCTTCTTCTTCTTCTTTTTCTCTTCCGGTGCGCACTGCGTTGAAACCGACCACCGAACGACCACGAGAGCGATAAAAACAACCCCTATACTAATTTACGTGCTACGATAATGATGCAAGCTTCTGCATTACCGCGATCGATGCAGCGACGCTCTCCTGGAGCCGACCCAGGCCCGCCGCCCAATGTTCCGGTGAGGTCCATGTCGCCGGCCGTCGGCGTTGGCACGAATGCGAGCTCGGTCGCGCCGCGCCCATCGACCGCATCCACTACCAGCAGATACCAAGGAGGAAGCGGCGGCGGCAGCAGGAAAACGAACGTGAGTGTCGATGCGCTTAATGTCTTGGGGTATCCGCGTGTGTCTGCGTGGATCATCCAGGCCTCGGGCTGTCTTCTCTTCTTCCCGCTTCACCCAGACCATCCATCTCTCCCGTTGCATTGATGTACTTCCCGAACCGACCTTGCACTTCATGCGTCTCGTCCCTCGCGCGCCCACCGTCGGATCAAGCTGTAACCTCTGGTGTTGCTTGTTTCCGGCCTGTCTCTCACGATCTAGGAAGCTGCTGCAGCTACCTGAGCCTCTACCTTTCCATCTTGTCCTGCATCGTCCCCTCTCTTCCTAGACTGCCGTCTCGTCATTGTCTCTTGAGCCTTTACTGACCATGGTGACTGCGAAAAAGTCCGGCGGTTCGGCCGTCCCATTATCTCAGATCGAAAAGAGCGTCACGCATCTCCTCGTGGCCACCAAGCAGCTCCTCGAAACTTTGACACAATGGTCCCGCGGCGACGCTACCGACACGCAGGTGTCGGATGTCTACGTCAGGCTCGGATACGAGTTCAATATGGCTTGCCGCGCATTCGCCGCCATAAACGTCGACACCTCGGATCTGGGGAACGTGCCGGAGCTACTGAGGAACATACTCGAGTCGACCTTGAGCCAGGAAGCCAGCTCCGAGAGTCTGGAGAAATACCTGCCTAAGATCCGCGATATAATAATTAATCTGCTGCACGGGTTGAAGAGGAAGCAGCAAAAGCTACGCCAGAAGCAGGCGAGGGACAAGGAAAACGGCGGCGGAGAGGGAAGCGCGCCAGCGAGGACGACGAGCACGAGCACCATGGGCAGCGTGAACTCGGGATTGACATCCCTCCTGAACGAGGGGATCGAGAACGGATACCGACCCGACGCCGACGACTCGAGGAACAGCTCGTCGCCTACGAGACGCGGCGTCCCCCAGCGCGACCAGTCCCGCGGTTCTGCGAACTCGGAGCAGTCGAGCCTCTCGAGCAGCACGATGCAGAGCATACCGGTGCTGCCTCCATACCCCGGCGACGAAGCGACGATGCCGACGGGGAATTCGATTCCCGACCTGAACAGCCTCGACAACTTTCCTCCTCCGCCACCCCCGCCGCCTCCGGCGTTCGTGGCCAAGGACTTCGTGGTCTACTTCCCGTTCGATCAGTACGTGCTGACGCCGGAAGCCCAGAGCGTGGTCCAGCAAGCGGCTCAGTACGCGAATGACGGACATGCGACTCGGATCGTGGTCGTCGGTCACACCGACACCTCCGGCAGCGTGAAGTACAACCTGCGTCTGTCCGAGCGCCGTGCGAAAGCCGTCGCCGACGCCATGGTCGGCCTGGGTGTCGCCCAGGACGTCATGAAGGTCGATTGGGTCGGCAAGACCGACCTGGCCGTCCCGACCCCGGATGGCGTGAAGGAACCCTTGAACCGCAGGTCCACCATCTCGATCAACTTCTGATCCGAGACGGACCTAAGGCTCAGAGCCTGATGAAGAGCCCGGCGAAAGCCGGGCTCTTTTTTCGTGCCCTATCGTTCGTCCGATGTAACCTGCACTATCGCCCATGCGTACCTGGAGCGTCGGGGTCCGAGATCCTCGATCTGGCGAGACGCGGAGCAAGAAACGATGAGCAAGTTTTCCGGACCGGCGAAGATCGCCATGGCCACGGCCCTCTCCCTGACCCTGGCCGGCTCGGCGATCGCCCAGTCGCATGACGAGACCGCCGTCTTCGCCGGCGGCTGCTTCTGGTCGATGGAGCACGACATGGAGCCGATCCCGGGCGTCGTGTCCGTGGTGGTCGGCTACAGCGGCGGCCATACCGCCAACCCCAGCTATGAAGATGTGTCCAGCGAGACCACCGGCCACCTGGAGTCGGTGAAGGTCACCTACGATCCGCGGAAAATCAGCTACGCTCAGCTGGTGCAGCGCTACTGGCACGTTATCGATCCGACCGACGACGGTGGCGCCTTCTGCGATCGCGGCGCCTCCTATCACAGCGCCATCTTCGTCGCCTCGCCAGAACAGAAGCGGATTGCCGAGGCGTCCGAAGCCGCCCTGGAGCACGGGCCGCTGCAGGGTAAGCATATCGCCACCCAGATTCGCCCAGCCATGCCCTTCTGGCCCGCCGAGACCTATCACCAGCACTATCCGCAGAAGAACCCGATGGCCTATGCCGAATACCGGTTCGGCTGCGGCAAGGACCGCCGACTGCACGACATCTGGGGTCCGCTCGCGCTGAAATAGCCTCACGGACCGGCCAAGAGCACTCGCACCTCTTGGGATTCGTCGCACCGCCCTGGCGCCGACGATGATCCACAGGGCGGTGATCGCCTGCTCCGCCTCGCGTCGCACGCGAAGCGTCAGCACTGACGTTCTCCTATTGCGCGAAACCCGCCTTGCGGCGTGGCCGATCGCGCCAACGCGCCGGGCTGCAGCCAGGGGTCGCAAAATATTCACACGACTAGGCCTGCCCTGACGTCAGGCGCGCTATATACTCAATTTGGGCTTTGCGGCCGCGGCGAATCCCATTGGAATCGCTGAAGGATTCAGAAGCATAGCCGTGTACTTATAAATCTGCTTACAGACTTAATGTCATATTTTCAAAGTCTAGGCGCCACAAATGTGGCGCCTACGTTTCATCGAATCGTCTCTCGGTAATTTTACGACTCCTGGACGCGCAAAAGAGGGGCGCGGCTTGGCGCGTGTGCGCTGATTTTTGGGGGTTTTGAGATGAAAGAACAGCGTACGCTGAGTAAATCCGCGCGCCTGTCTATCCTGTTTACTGGGATCACGGCTGGCGTCGTCGTTCATTCCGCAGCGATGGCCCAGTCCACTGGCTCCCAGACCGCGGTCGCGGAAGTGGTGGTCACCGCCAAGCGCCCGTCGGTCGCTGGCGGCGTCGGTGTGCCAGTCACGACGGCCAAGGACGAGTCGATCGTCACCCAGGCCTACATCAAGCGCCAACTGCCCAGCGCCAACTTCGCCCAGATCATCGACACCCTGCCGGGCGTCACCTACTCGACCGAGGACCCCACCGGCGTCCTGTCCAGCGACTTCCGCCTGCACGGCGTTCCCGGCGACCACGTCTCCTTCACCCTCGACGGCACGCCGCTGAACGACACCGGCAACTATGCCATCTACCCCGGCGAATACACGCCGTCCGAAGTGATCGACCACGTCACGGTCAATATCGGCCAGACCGAAATCGACAGCCCCTCGGCTTCGGCCCTGGGCGGCACGGTCAACATCGTCGGCAAGACGCCGCAGAACACATTCGGCGCCTACGGCTCGGCGGCCGGCGGCAGCTATGACTACAAGCGCGGCTATGCCGAGGTGGACTCCGGCGCCGTCGGGCCGTTCGGGACCAAGGGCTATCTCTCGGTCAACTACGTCGATGCCGATAAATACAAGGGCGACGGCCAGATCACGGGCTGGGGCTCCGATGGCAAGATCTACCAGCAGCTGGCGGGCAACGACTTCGTGGCCCTGGCCTACACCTGGCAGTCCAACCGGCCCTACTTCTACGAAAGCGACTCCCTCGCCCAGATCGCCCAGTTCGGCCGCAGCATCGACTACAACACTCAATGGGTGGTTCCGACCGCCATCGCCGGACACGCCGACGGCATCGCCGGCGCCACCGCCGCGCCGGGGCAGGAGCAGGGCAACGACTCCAACTTCTGGAAACTGCACCCCAATCCGGTGGACTTCGGCGACCTGCGCGGCTCGTCGCGCTTCGACCTGACCCACAACGTCACCCTGACGATCGACCCCTACCTGTTCTACACCCTGGCCAACGGCGGCGGCACGACCTCCCTTTCGGAGAGCGACAAGCGGCTGGTGGGCTCGGGAACCGCGCCCGCCTGCCCCGGCGGCGGCCACGGCGTCGATCTGAACGGCGACGGGGACTGCCTCGACACCGTCCTGGTCTACTCGCCCAGCAACACCCAGACCCATCGCTACGGCGTCAACAGCTCGCTGATCTGGGACTTCGACCCGCATAATCGGTTGCAGCTGGCCTATTCGTGGGACTACGGGCGCCACCGTCAAACCGGCGAGATGACGCCGATCAACCAGCAGACCGGCAGTCCGGACAATGTCTTCGGCGGCAAGCAGGGCTACGGCGCTGACATCGACGCCCTGGACGGCGTCATCCTGCGCACCCGCGACCGCTTCTCGATCGCCCAGCTCAACCAAGTGGCGCTGAACTACATCGGCAAGTTCGACGACGACAAGCTGCACATCAACATCGGCGTGCGCGATCCGCACTTCCAGCGGCAGCTGAACAACTTCTGCTATCTTTACAATGGCGGAACCCAGTATTGCGACTCGATCAGCCAGTCGATCATCCAAAGCGCCTACAACGCCGACGCCGCCCTGGCCAAGGCGCCGGGAGCCACGGCGACCAACCTGACCAACGACCTCGGCGTCACGGTCAAATACGGCGAGAACGGCCTGCCGAACTTCCGCTTCCCGTTCAAGCAAACCTACAACTTCACCAAGATTCTGCCGAACACCGGCGCCAGTTATAATTTCGACGACAAGAACCAGATCTATATCACCTACGACCAGAGCTTCTCGGCGCCCAAGACCGACGACCTCTACGTCAGTGGCAGCGAGAACGTTCAGCCGGAAACCCTGGACGAATATGGCGCCGGCTACCGCTACCAGAGCTCAGACGTCATGGTGTCGGCCAACCTCTGGTACTCCTACTGGCGCAACCACATCATCTCGTCGGTGGATCCGCTCGATCCGACCCTGTCCATCGACCGCAACGTCGGCGCGGTGCAGCTGGAAGGCCTCGATCTGGAAGGCGCCTGGCACGCCACGGACAAGCTTTCGTTCTACGCCTCCGGCACCTTCATGAAGAGCGCTTTGCAGGCCAACTACCTGGTGGCCGTCAACGGCGTCTCGGTTCCGCTGCCGGTGAAGGGCAAGGAACTGGTGCTGGCGCCGGACCAGCAGTTCTCGATCCGCGCCCAATACACCTCCGGACCCTGGAGCTTCGGCCTGCAGGGCAAGTATGAAGGCAAGCGCTACCTCGACGACATCAACTCGGTGTCCATCGACGGCTTCACAGTGGTGAACTTGGACACAGAGTACAGCTTCACCGTCGGCGGCGCGAAATCGGTGCTGCAGTTCAACGTCCTCAATCTGTTCGGCGCCAACTATTTCAGCCGCTCCAATACGGCGAGCAACTTCACGCCGGTGGTCTTCACCCAGGGCGCCTACACCGCCTCCAGCGGACCGTTCGTCTACATCGGCGCCCCGCCCACCGCCTACCTGACGCTTAAAGTTCAATACTAGGCTCCCCATATCCCCCTGAACTTGAGGGCGGCCTTGATCCCAAGGCCGCCCTTTCCTTATCCGCCGGCTCTGACATAAACCGACGCCATGACCTCTCCCGTTCCCGCCGAATGGTCCCCGCACCGCGCCATCTGGCTGGGCTTTCCCAGCCATGAGGAGCTGTGGGAGCAAAACCTCGGCCCGGCCCAGGCCGAGGCGGCGGCCTTGGCGCAAGCTTTGGCCGATCCCGGCGGCGAGCGCGTGCGGCTACTGGTTTGCGGCGATGCGGCGGCGACAGAGGCTCGAGCTCTGATCGGCGCAGACAGTCGCATCGAGCTTGTGCGCGGCGATTTCGGCGACATCTGGCTGCGTGACACAGGGCCCATCTTCACCGGCGAGGGCGAGGAATTCCGCGCCGTTGGCTTCCGCTTCAACGGTTGGGGCGGCAAATATGTGCTGGAGGGCGACGACACCGTCGCCGACCAGATCGCCGCAGCCGCCGGCGCGCCTCTGGCCCTGAACGACTTCGTGCTCGAGGGCGGCGCGCTCGACCATGACGGCTTCGGCGCGGTGCTGACCACCCGCCAATGCCTGCTCAACCCCAATCGCAACCCGGGCTGGACCGAACAGGCGGCGGAAGCCGCGCTCGCCGCGGCGCTGGGCGCCACGCGGGTGCTGTGGCTGGATGAGGGGTTGAAGAACGACCACACTGACGGCCATGTCGACAACCTGGCGCGGTTTGTCGCACCGGGGGTCGTCGCCTGCCCCATCGCCTTCGGCCGCGACGATCCCAACGCCGATGTCTATGACGCCACGGCCCGCCAGCTCGCCGGAATGACCGGCCCGCGCGGCGCACCGCTGCAGGTGGCGCGGATCGCCTCTCCCGGGCGGATCACCGATGCGGACGGCGAGATCGTGCCCGCCTCGCACATGAACTTCATCATCTCCAATGGGGCGGTGATCGCGCCCATCTATGATGACACCTCGGGCGGCTTCGCCCTCGACGCCTTGCGCAGCCTGTTTCCCGAGCGGGCGGTGATCGGCCTGTCCTCCCGCGCCCTGCTCACCGGCGGCGGCTCCTTCCACTGCATCACCCAGCAGGAGCCGGCATGACCCGCAAGCTGACCGTCGCGGCGCTGCAGAGCGCCTATGGGATGGACCTCAAGGCCAACATCGACCGCACCATCAGCCTTGTCCGCCAGGCGGCGGAGGCGGGCGCGCAGGTGATCCTGCCGTCCGAACTGTTCCAGGGCCCGTATTTTTGCGTCACTCAGGAGGAGCGCTGGTTCGCCGAAGCCCATCCCTGGCGCGAACACCCCTGCGTGACCGCGCTCGCGCCCGTCGCCGCCGAGCTGGGCGTGGTCATCCCGGTTTCGATCTTCGAGCGTGAAGGGCCACACTATTTCAACAGCCTGGTGATGCTCGACGCCGATGGCTCGGCCATGGGCGTCTATCGCAAGAGCCACATCCCCGACGGGCCGGGCTACCAGGAGAAGTACTATTTCCGCCCCGGCGACACCGGCTTCAAGGTCTGGGACACACGGTTCGGCCGGATCGGCGTCGGCATCTGCTGGGACCAGTGGTTCCCGGAATGCGCCCGCGCCATGGCGCTGATGGGCGCCGAGGTGCTGCTCTATCCCACCGCCATCGGCTCGGAGCCGCACGATCCCAGCCTGGATACCGCCGCGCCCTGGCGGCGGGCGATGCAAGGGCATGCGGTCTCCAACGTCATCCCGGTGGTCGGCGCCAACCGCACCGGCGTCGAGCCCTGGGCTGGCTACCCAGGCGGTGGCCAGCGCTTCTATGGCTCCAGCTTTATCGCCGACCACCGCGGCGACCTGGTCGGCGACATGGGCCGGGACGAGGAGGGCTTCACCACCGCCAGTTTCGACCTGGATTTCCTCGCTGCCCACCGCGCCGCCTGGGGCTTTTTCCGCGATCGACGGGTGGATCTATACGGCGGTTTGGTCGGCCCAAGGCCGGTCTGACCTCAAAGCGCTAGGCCGCCGCGCCCAGGGTCTGCAGCATCACCCGGACCCGATCCACCGCCTCGGGGGACTTGGCCAGTTCAGCGCGGATTTCCGGCGCCCGGAGCAGCTTCATGGCCTCGGCCTTGGCCCGGTCGGCGGCGGGGCCGAGGGGGGCGGCTTCGCCGGTGGCGAGGCGCAGCAGCGCGCCCAGCTTCTGCAGCACCGTGGCGCCGGAGCGGGCGAGGCTGAGGGTCAGCCGGGCGTCGGCCTCGACCAGACCACCGACATCGCCCAGCTTGGCCATGATGGGCGCGATCTCCTCCGGTACGAAGCCCGTGCGTTGCACCGATCGCTGCAGATTGGCGAGCGAAGCCAGCTTGGCGCCCGCGGGTTCGGGAGCCTCGCGCACCGACGTCTCGAAGCGCAGGGAGCCGATGGTTGCCGAAATCCAGCGGCTGGCGGCGCGCTTGTTGGCTGGGCCGGTGACGTTTTCGGCCAGCCACAGCAGCTGTTCGACCTCGACCAGCGGCGTGGCGCTCTTATCGAGGTAGGATTCCACGAAATCGCTGCGCACCAGCATGCCGGAGCGGGTGATGAAGACCTCCTGCACCTCCTCCAGGCTCATCAGCCGGCCGGCAGAGGCCGTCAGCACCATGGCCAGGGCGCGCAGGACGGCGATTTCGCCGGCGGCGTCGGTGGGGCGCAAGCGGCGCGGGCCGACGAGTTCCTTGAGCACCCGCCGGGCGATGGCTGTGCGGACATGTTCGAAATGCGGCCCGTCGAGCCAGTTGGCCAGCCGCGCGGCGGAGTTGTGCAGCGGCGGCATCACCTTGGCCACGGCCGGCTCGATCCCGGCCAGGGCCTCGACCGTCTCGGCCGCGGCCAGCCGCGTCATCGCCGCCAACGAGCCGCCAAGGTCCAGTTCGGGGCCCAGCAATTCGCTCATGCCCGAGCGCACGGCCAGCACCTCCGCCAGTGGCTGCTCGATCACGGTCAGCGCCAGGCCTCGCGCCGGCGTGGACTGGGGCGCGGAATCGGCCAGGTCGAGCAGCAGATCGACCTTTTCGCTCCAACGGTCGCCCGAGGCGATGGCGCGGGCGACACCGACGCCCAGGATGTATTGCGGCTCGGCCTCGCCGATCGCCTTCTCGGTGGCGGCGGCGAAGTTCTGGGGCGTGACCTCCGGGAAGGCCCCCCGCTTGGCGTCTTTCAGCACCCGGTCAATGGAAGCCTGCACCAGCCGCTGGAAGCTGCGGATGATTTCGTGCACCGAAGCGCCGCGCGCCTGGGCCTCGGGCACCGATATCTTCTGGATGGCGTGCTGCAGGTCCATGCCCGCCGCCTCCAGCCGCTCGATCAGGTCGGGGCGGTGCAGCAGTTCAAACGGTGTCACGCGGTTGCGGGTGAGCCAGCCCTCGAGCAGGCGGCCGATCCGGTCGCGGGCGTGGCCAGTGTAAAGGTCCTGCGGCGAGACGCACAGAGGCTCGAACTCCTCGGTGGTCTTGCGCTGTTTGGCGCGGTCAGGCTCGCCCTTGGAGAAGATGGTTATAGTCTTGAATTCGCGAGACTCTTCGTCCAGCGTTTCCTTGGTCACCCGCACCGAGACGGCGCGTTGTTCGGCGAGCGCCTCTTCAGCCTCCTCCAGCGCGCGTGCACGGCTTTCGGTGGCCAGCTCCAGCGTCCAGGACGAGGAGGGCTTTTTGCGTACGAAGACTTCGAAGTGAACCTGCTCGCGGTCCATACTGTCAGCCCCTCAGGAAGCCGAAGCATGTCGCATTAGGCTTAAGAGGTGGTTGAGGAACCCAGGCCCGGCCTTCGCGGTTTACTCCGGATCGCCGGCGGCCTTGGAATGGGGCCGCTAGCGCCACAGTTTCGCCCAGCAAGATTGCTCCAAGGGCGCGCAGTCATTAGCTATTGCGCGACAAACGACTGGCCGGACACCTGATGGCGAAAATCACCCTGATCGACGACGACGAAAATATCGTCGCCTCCATTTCCCTCGCGCTGGAAAGCCTCGGCCACAAGGTGAAGGGCTACTATGACGGCGCATCGGGCCTCGCCGCCCTGGAATCCGACCCACCGGACCTGGTGATCCTGGACGTGAAGATGCCGCGCATGGACGGGATGGAGGTGCTGCGCCGGCTGCGCCAGACCTCGGAAATGCCGGTCATCATGCTGACGTCCAAGGACGACGAGATCGACGAGATCCTCGGTTTCAACCTCGGCGCCGACGACTATATCCACAAACCCTTCAGCCAGCGGCTGCTCATCGAGCGGGTCAAGGCGGTGCTGCGCCGAGCCGACGCCGGCGAGAGCGAGTTGCCGCCCACCCAGGCAGCGCAAGCCGGCTCCAAGGCGATCAAGCGCGGTCGCCTGACCCTGGATTCCGCCCGTCACGACTGCCTGTGGGACGACCGGCCGGTGCGGCTGACGGTCACCGAGTTTTTGCTGCTGCAGTCTCTGGCCCAGCGCCCCGGCTTCGTCAAAAGCCGCGACAACCTGATGGACGCCGCCTACGACGATCAGGTCTATGTCGACGACCGCACCATCGACAGTCATATCAAGCGGATGCGCCGCAAATTCCGCCAGGTTGACCCGGAGTTCGACGCGATCGAGACCCTCTATGGCGTCGGCTATCGATACCGCGAAACCTGAAACCCGGCCCCGCGCCGGCGACCTCCGCGCGCGCCTGGCGCGTCAGCCCTATTCGTGGCTGGCCCCGCCCGGCTCGCGCCTTGGCCGGCTGATCGTCGGGTTGAACCTGCTCGGCCTGGCGATCCTGATCGTCGGCGCCCTGGCGATGAACGAGCTCTCCAAGGGGCTGATCAACGCCAAGATCGATGCTTTGAAGACCCAGGGGACCTATCTTGCCAACGTGATCGAGCAAATCGCGACCCAGGGAGAGCCCGCGCCGGCGCTGGACCCGGACAAAACCCGCGATACGCTGCAGCTTTTATTCATAGGAACCAATCAGCGCGCGCGCGTTTTCGACGCCCATGGTGGTCTGATCGCCGACAGCGACATCATTACCGACAAGGTCGACTCCGCGCCCCTGCCGCCAGCCCGCAAGCCCGGCGAGCTGCAGATTCCCCTGCCGCCGATGGGCCAGCACTACAGCCCGGCCAACCTGGCCAAGGCGCATGCGGACCTGGACGCGGAGATCAACGCGGCCCTGCAGGGCCACCCGGTGGCGGGCCTAAGGCGCGCGGCCAGCGGCGATCGCGTGGTCTCCATCTCCCTGCCGATTCACTATGTGCAGGACGTGCTGGGCGTGCTGACGCTGGAGTCCGGCGACGTCGATCAGATCATCACCGCCCAACGCTGGGCGCTCTTGCCCTTCATCCTGATCGCTATCGGCGTCTCGCTGACCTCGTCGCTGCTGCTCAGCCGTTTCATAGCCCTGCCAGTGCTGCGGCTGGCGCGAGCGGCGGACAGTGTGACCCTGGCCCAGGCGCGGGCCATCTCCCTACCCGACATCGCCGAGCGCGACGACGAGCTGGGCGACCTGGCCTCGTCGCTTGAGATTATGACCTCGACCCTGTCCGAGCGGATGGACGCCATCGAGCGGTTCGCCGCCGATGTGGCGCATGAGATCCGCAATCCGCTCACGTCGATCCGTTCGGCGGTGGAGACCCTTGACCTGGTCACCGACCCCGTCTCGAGGGAACGTTTAACAAGCATTCTCAAGCATGACGTCGGCCGGCTCGACCGGCTGATCACCGACATCTCCAATGCTTCTCGGTTGGATGCCGAGCTGTCCCGCGAACGGCCGAAGCCGCTGGATCTCGAAAAGCTGCTGGGCGATCTGGCCGGACTCTATACCGAGACCGGACGGCCGGGCGAGGTTCCCGTGCGGTTTGTCGCGGGCGATGGCCGGGAACCAATCGGCGTGCCGGCCCGCGAGGGCCCGCTCAGCCAGGTGATCCGCAACCTGATCGACAACGCCCGCTCCTTCTCCTCGATATCGAACTCGGAACACCCGCAGGTGCGGTTAAGCGTCCGCCGCGAGGGGCGCCAGGCCGTCGTCAGCGTCGAGGACGATGGGCCAGGCCTGCCGCCGGAAAACCTGGAGACGGTGTTCGAACGCTTTTATACCGCCCGCCCGAAGGGCGCCGCGTTCGGCGGCCATTCCGGTCTTGGCCTTTCCATAGCCCGCCAGATCATCGAAGCGCACGGCGGCTCCATCAGGGCCGAGAATCGCACCGACGCCGAGGGCCGTGTGCTGGGCGCGCGGTTCGTGGTCGTGCTGCCGGAGGGCAGGCCGTGATCCTGCATGCCGGCCTGATCGCCCGGTTCGAGCCGCCCTGGTGGCGCGGCGTCCTGATCGAAGGCCCATCCGGCTCAGGCAAGAGCGACCTGGCCTTGCGGGCCATGGCAGAGGGCTGGTCCCTGGTGGCCGATGACCGCTGCCTGGTCTGGACCTCCGGCGGGCGGCTATACGGGCGGGCGGTCGATCCGCTGAAAGGGCTGATCGAAACCCGCGGCTTGGACGTTTCGCCCGCACCGGCGCGTGACTTCGCTCCGATCGCCCTGGCGGTCCTGTGTATGACGGCGGCGGAAGTCGAGCGGATACCGGACGGGGAGACGGTCGATCTGCTCGGCCGGCAGATACCCCGGCTCAAAATCGTGGCCCTGCAGCCATCTGCGCCAGCGAAACTAAGTCGCGCGCTGACTCGGCTTGGCCTGCCGCCTTAACCGGCGTATCAAACCGTCCGCACCGCTTGCGTTTTCGCCGGCGCGGGAGGGGTCCCTTGAGAGTCCACGCATGATCGGCCTTGTGATCGTCACGCACGGGCGATTGGCGCAAGAGTTCGTCTACGCCATGGAGCATGTGGTCGGGCCCCAGGCCGGGGTGATCGCCGTCTGCATCGGCCCCGAAGACGACATGGAGCAGCGCCGCCGCGACATCCTGAAGTCGGTCGCCGAGGTCGATGACGGCCAGGGCGTGATCCTGCTCACCGACATGTTCGGCGGCACGCCCTCCAACCTGGCCATTTCGGTGATGGAACAGACCCGCGCAGAGGTGATCGCCGGGCTGAACCTGCCCATGCTGATCAAGCTGGCCAGCCTGCGAGGGCGCGAAAGCCTTACCACCTGCGTCGCCAGCGCCCAGGAGGCGGGCCGCAAATACATCTCCGTCGCCTCCTACGTCCTGGCCGGCGACAAGTAGCGATCCCGCCGATGAAGGTCGTCCAGACGGTCGAGATCACCAACGAGCGCGGCCTGCACGCAAGAGCTTCGGCGAAGTTCGTCAAGCTGGCCGGCGGCTTCGACGCCGAGGTCACCGTCAGCCGCGACGGCAACACCGTCGATGCCCGCTCGATCATGGGGCTGATGATGCTGGCCGCCGGGCCCGGCTCCAGCATCGAGATCAGCGCCGAGGGCACCGAGGCCGAACCGGCGGTCAAGGCCCTGTCCGAACTGGTGATCGCTAAATTCGACGAGGAAAGATAAGACTTAAACGGCCCGCCGAGGCGGGAGCGGCAGGGCGACCGCGTGCGTTCAGGAGACCTGATGCCTACTTCCGCCAAGACACCCAGCAAAGCCAGGCCCATCGCCGCCGCGGTCACCCCCGCCGATCTGGCGCCGCATATGGCGGAGGAGGCGCGGCTGGCGCCCACCGACAGCGCCGCCAAGGCCTTCAAGCTGATCGCCAGATCCGCCCTGAGCCAGGTCGTCGCCAACGCCGCCGTGCTGGCGCGAGCACGTCGGCCGGAAGCCCTGCACCAGATGCGCGTGGGGCTGCGCCGCCTGCGCTGCGCGATCAAACTGTTCGGACCCATGCTGGCCGACGGTGGGCAGGCGGCGGTAAAAGCGGAACTGAAGTGGATCACCGGCGAGCTCGGCCCTGCCCGCGACCTAGACGTCTTCCTGAACGACAGCTACCGGCCGACGCTCGAGCCTCATCGGGATTGGCCGGAGCTGGCGGGCCTGGGCCACACCCTGCGCGAGGCGCGCACCAAGGCCTATGACCGCGCCCAGACGGCGGCGACTTCGTCGCGGTTCGGCGTCCTGGCGCATGATGTCGCCGCCTGGATCGAGATGGGCGAGTGGACCACGGCGACTGGACCCAAACAGACAGCCCTGCGGGCGCGGCCGATCAGCCGCCTGGCGCCCGAACTACTGGAGAAGGCGCACAAGACCGTTGTCCACGGCGGCGCCAAGCTGAAGTCGCTGGACGACGAGGCCCGGCACAGGCTGCGCATCCACACCAAGAGCCTGCGCTATGCCGCGGGTTTCTTTGGCTCCCTCTACGCCAAGAACGCCGCCAGACCGCTGGAACGGTTCGGGACGGCAAGCCACAAGCTGACCGGCGCCCTTGGCGACGCCACCGACATCGTTGCGGCCGCCAAGCTGTCGGCCGAGATCGCCGCCGGGGCCCCGCCGCGCATCGCCTATACCGCCGGCCTGGTCGCCGCCGAGCGTTTGGCCGGCGAAAAGCAGGCCCGCAAGGCTTCGGCCAAGGCCTTCAAGGCTTTCCGCAGGGCAGAGCCGTTCTGGTGAGGTCCGTCAGCCGGAACGCCATATGGAGATATAAGGATATCTTTATGTCCTGGTTGCGGATGCGGGTCCGCGCGTCTATAGAGCGCTCCTGACCTTATCCTGCCGGAGCAGCGCCCGTGGCCGACTACATCATCCGTGACCTCTCCCTCGCGCCCTGGGGCCGCAAGGAACTGGACATCGCCGAAACCGAAATGCCCGGCCTGATGGCCGTGCGCGAAGAGTTCGGCAAGGATCAGGTTCTGAAGGGCGCCCGCATCGCCGGCTCCCTGCACATGACCATCCAGACCGGCGTGCTGATCGAGACCCTGCAGGCCCTCGGCGCCGAAGTACGCTGGGCCTCCTGCAACATCTTCTCCACCCAGGACCATGCCGCCGCGGCCATCGCGGCCCAGGGCACGCCGGTGTTCGCCATCAAGGGCGAAACCCTGCCGGAATACTGGGACTATGCGCACAAGATCTTCGAATGGGCCGACGGCGGCTATCCCAACCTGATCCTGGATGACGGCGGCGACGCGACCCTGCTCTGCGTGCTGGGCCCGAAGGCCGAGAAGGACCCGACCCTGCTCGACAACCCGCAGAACGAGGAGGAAGAAGCCCTCTATGCGGTGATGAAGCGCTACCTGAAGGAAAAGCCGGGCTTCTATTCGGCCATCGCCAAGGCGATCACCGGCGTGTCGGAAGAAACCACCACGGGCGTCCACCGCCTGTACCAGATGGCGACCAAGGGCGAGCTGCCCTTCCCCGCCATCAACGTCAACGACAGCGTCACCAAGTCCAAGTTCGACAACCTCTATGGCTGCCGCGAGAGCCTGGTCGACGCCATCCGCCGCGGCACTGACGTGATGCTGGCCGGCAAGGTGGCCTTGGTCTGCGGCTACGGCGACGTGGGCAAGGGCTCGGCGGCTTCGCTACGTCAGGGCGGCGCGCGGGTGATCGTCACCGAAGTCGACCCGATCTGCGCCCTGCAGGCGGCGATGGAAGGCTATGAAGTCCGCACCATCGAGGACTCCACCGCCGTGGCCGACATCTATGTCACCGCCACCGGCAACAAGGACGTCATTACCGTCGACCATATGCGGGCGATGAAGAACAACGCCATCGTCTGCAACATCGGCCACTTCGACTCCGAGATCCAGATCGCCGGCCTGCGCAACTTCAAGTGGGACGAGATCAAGCCGCAGGTCCACCATGTGGAATTCCCGGACGGCAAGAAGATCATCGTCCTGTCCGAAGGCCGGCTGGTGAACCTGGGCAACGCCACGGGCCACCCCTCCTTCGTGATGAGCGCCAGCTTCACCAACCAGACCCTGGCCCAGATCGAGCTGTGGACCAACGCCAAGGCCTACGAGAAGAAGGTCTATACCCTGCCCAAGCACCTGGATGAGAAGGTGGCCATGCTCCACCTGGCCAAGCTGGGCGCCAAGCTGACGGTGCTGTCAAAAGAACAGGCCGACTACATCGACGTGCCGCAGACCGGCCCGTTCAAGCCGGACCACTACCGGTATTAGGCCAAGCCGCCCCGTCGGCGGCGACGATCACCGTCGCCGCCGGTCCTGGTCCAACTGAAGCGACGCCTTATCGTCCGCGTCTGCGTGAGTGCGGTCGCCTTTTGCCGAATAGGCGAGCGCGCGGTAGCGGTAGGCGAGACCGTCGCTTGGGTTTTGCGTGATCGCGACGGTCAGGTCGGCAATGGCCGCGTCATTGTCATGCAGGGACAACTCGGCAAGGCCGCGTCCCCGCAAAGCCTCGGTGTCCTTCGGCTCAAGCGAGATCGCCCGACTGTAGTCCGCGACGCTCAGCTCGAACCGGCCCCCAACCTGGTTGAGGAAGGCCCGATGGCGCAGGGCTTCCGCCGACTCCGGCTTGAGCTGAATCGCGTGATCGAAGTCGGCCATGGCGGCGTCGCGATCCCCTTTCTGCAGGAAGGACAGGCCGCGGTTTAGGAAGGCCGACCATTGGGTGGGGTCCAGCGCGATAACCTCGGTGAAGTCGGAGATCGCAGCCGCCCAGTCTGACCTCCCCATATAGGCGACGCCCCGGTTGTTGTGGGCGGACGTCAGCTTCGGATCGTAGGCGAGCGCCTGGGTGTAGTCCGCGATGGCGCTGTCCCTGTCGCCGCTGGCAAGGAAGTTGTCCGCCCGAAGAACCAGCGCGCCGACGTCCTTTGGATCGAGCTGAACGGCCTTGTTCAGTTCCTGGTTCGCGGCGCCTCTGTTACCGGACGCGGCCAAGCCTAGCGCTAGGTCTTGATGGGCTTCGGCCATGTTCGGGTCCAGGCGCGCGGCCTCGCGCGCATCGGCGAGCGCCCGCGCATTGTCGCCCTTGGCCCGGTAGGCAAACCCACGGTCGCGCCACGCGGCGGCATTCGCGGGATCGAGTTTGATCGCGATGGACAGGTCAGCGACCGCGCGATCCTGGTCGCCACGGCGCGAATAGAGCACGCCCCTGCTGATGTAGGCCGACGTTTCCTTGGGATTAGCCTTTATCGCTTCGCCGAGGTCGGCGATGGCGTCATTGTCCTGCCCACGGCTGATGTAGAGCGTAGCGCGGTTGAGCCGCGCCGACGCAAGCGACGGGTCCAGGGCGATCGCCCGGTCGTAGTCGGATTTGGCGGCGGCTTCATCGCCCTTGCCGGCGTGCGCGACACCCAGGTTGACATAGATCTGAGCGTTGAGCCGGGTCTGTTGAGGAGCCATCCGGATGGCCTGGCTGTAGTCGGCGATGGCGCCATCGAGCTGACCCGCCGCCTGTAGAAACGCGCCACGGTTTCTCAGCGCGATCACGCGAACGTCCAGTGGAGCATCCTTGTCGTCGATAATCCGGGTGCAGCTCGGAATAGCCACCGCCGGCCTCCGGTCACTGCAGTACGCCCAGTCGCCGTTTGTCGCGTCGCCGCCCGCCGCTTGGGCGATGGCCGAGCCTGTTCCCAGCAGAAGAATCGCCGCTACGAGAAACGAGATGCTTGGTGACCGACGATGAAAATCCATACCGCGAAGCCTCACGACCCAACTGTTCAATTAACCCGGCCATTTGTCGAGCCCGCCGCAACCTAGAGTTTGGCGCGGTCGCGCCTCGCAGGTCGCCTGCGTTGCGTTTCGAGCCTGTGCCCCCGCGCTCAAAGTCGGTCGCACTCAGGGCGCGCCGCAATTCGCCGCCGCTTAATGTTGAAAAACCGGCCCGCGGAGGTGGCGCGAACCCCCGTCGGCGTGGCAACGATGGCCCGGTATTTGCGTGCCTGGAGCCTCATGCCTCTCGCCCTGATCATGTCGAGCCACGTCGCCTCCAGCCGGGTGGGCGGTTTTGTGCAGGCGCTTGCGCTGGCGCAGCTCAAGATCGACCCGGTATTGGTTCCGACGGTGATGTTCGGTCGCCACCCCGGATGGGGCGCCCCCGGCGGCGCCTCGGTGCCGGTGGAGGCCTTCCAGGGCGTGCTCGACGGGGTCGAGGCCAACGGCCTGTTCGGCCTGGTCGATGTGGTGATCACCGGCTATTTCGCCAGCGCCGGCCAGGTGAAGGCAGCCGCCAAGGCCATCGACACCATTCGCGCCCGCCGCAGCCCGGGCGCCTATACGCCGAAACCGCGCATCATCATCGACCCGATCATGGGCGACGCCGGCAAGGGCCTCTATGTGCTGGGCGAGGTGGCCGAAGCTATCGTCTCCGACCTCTTGCCCCGGGCCGACCTGATCACCCCCAATGTCTGGGAGCTGGAGCGGATCACCGGCATGCAGATCCGCGATCCGCAGACCGTGCGCCAGGCGGCGCGCCTGCTGGGCAAGCCGGTGCTGGTCTCGTCCGTGCCGCGCGGGGCCGAGATCGGCGTGGTCTATGCGGACGCCAACGAGGCCTGGCTGGCCGCCCATCAGAAGGCCCCCAACGCGCCCAGCGGCACGGGAGACCTGCTAGTCGCCCTCTATGCCGCCGCCCTGGTGGAGAACCAGCCCATCTCCTATGCCCTGGCCCGCGCGGTCGGCGGCGTCGCCGAGACCGTCACCGCCGCCCAGACCTGGGAAGCCTCGGAACTGCCCATCGTCGCCATGGGCCAACGCATCCGCCAGACCACGCCGGCGGTGCGGATCGAGCGGCTGATCTAAGGGCTTTGCGGCTTGTTGAACCGGCCTGCGTGCTTCGACGCGCCGCTTCGCGTCGGCTCAGCATGACGTAGAATTATAGAGCTCACCAAGATCGCGTAGAATTGTGGAGCCCACAGAACCACGTCATCCTGAGCCGGCCGCAACGCGGCCGCGTCGAAGGACGCACTCAATCAAAGTCCAGGCGAGCTCATGACCGACATCCACGGCCTCTGCCCCGACCGTTTCGCCGCCGTGCGGGAGGCCTTTGCGGCCAATTTCGCCGAAGGATCTGAGCAGGGCGCGCGGTTCGCCCTGGCCATCGAGGGCGAGATCGTCGTCGATCTGATGGGCGGGACCGCCGACCGCGCCGGGGAAAAGCCCTTCGACGAACGCACCCTGACGCCGGTCTTCTCCACCACCAAGGCCATGGCGGCGCTGATGATCGCCCGGCTGGTGGACCAGGAAAAGCTGTGGTGGGACCAGCCGGTTGCGGAAATCTGGCCGGAGTTCGCCGAGGCCGGCAAGGCCTGGATCACCATCGAGCAGGTGCTGTCGCACCAGGAGGGGCTGTGTGGCCTGCCTGGGCCGATGGAGCCGGCCGACTGGTTCGACTGGGACGGCGTCTGCGCCCGTCTGGCCGCCATGGCGCCGCTGTGGCCGCCCGGCTCGGCCAGCGGCTATCACCCGGTCACCTTCGGCTACCTCGTCGGCGAAATCTTCCGCCGCGTGGACGGCCGCACGCTCGGCACGGCACTACATGAGGATATCGCCAAACTGCGCGGGCTCGATCTCTGGATCGGCCTGCCGGACAGCGAACACGCCCGCTGCGCCGATATGCGCCGCCCGCCGGCCATGCCCGACCTGGGCGAGCTGACCGAGGCCAAGCGGCTGGCCTTCCTGACGCCATGGGCTTCACCCGGCGGTCGGGGAAGCGCGGAATGGCGCAGATTCGAGATTCCCTCCGCCAATGGCCACGCCACGGCGCCCGCGCTGGCGCGGCTGATGGGCATTCTGGCCTGCGACGGCCTGCTGGATGGCAAGCGGATGCTCTCCGCCGGGATGTCGGCCCAGGCGGCGAGGAAGCGAATTTCCGGCCAGGACCTGGTCATGCCCTACGAGATGGCCTGGGGCGCGGGCTTCATCCGCAATGAGGGGCTGGGCCTGTACGGTCCCGGTCAGGAGACCTTTGGCCATTCCGGCTGGGGCGGCAGCTGCGCCTTCGCCGATCCGGAGCGGCAGGTGTCCGGCGCCTATGTGATGAACCGCCAATCCGCCGAGCTGATCATGGACCACCGTTCGCGCCGGCTTATCGAGGCAGCCTACGCGGCGCTCTGATCGCCGCCCTCAGACCCTCGAGGTCGCCGCATAGACGCCCAGCTCGGCCACAAGGTGGTCGAACATCAGCTTCATGCGGCGGCTGGCCTTCAGGTCCTCGTGCATGACCACCCAGATCTCCATGTCGAACCGCACGCCGGGCAGGACCTGCACCAGGTTCGGATCGCGCCGCGCTATGCCGACCTGCGACCCGCCGATCCCGAAACCGGCCCGGAGCGCGCCCAGCTGGGCCAGGTCGCTGTCCGAACGGAAGGCGAAGAAGTCGCGGTCGATCGGCAGGTTGGAGCGGTTGAGCGTCCGCATAGTCTGGTCCTCGCGGTCGAAGCCGATGCCGATCTGGCCGGCGTCGGCCAGCATCTCTGGCGCGCCGTGTTTCTCCAGATAGTCACGGTGAGCATAGAGGCCGATTTGCACTTCGCCGATCCGCTTGGCGAGCAGGGCCTCCTGTGTCGGCCGCGCCATCCGTACGGCGATGTCGGCGTCGCGCCGGAGCAGGTCCTCCACCCGATTGGACGCCGCAAGCTCAATCACCACCTCGGGCCAAGCCTCGTGAAAGCGGGTCAGGATCGGTGGCAGCACCTCGGCTGCCATGATGTCGCTGGCGGTCAGCCGGATTACGCCTTTGGTCTGGCCGGCTTCGCCCGAGGCCGTGCGGATCAGCGCCTCCGCGGCGGCGGCCATGGTCTCGGCGTGGGGCTGCAGCGCCAACGCCGTCTCGGTGGGCCGCAGGCCGCTGGCTGAGCGAGTGAACAGGGGCTCGCCCAGGGCATGCTCCAGCGCCTCGATGTGGCGGCCGATGGTGGGCTGGGTCGAATTGAGCGCTCGCGCCGCCGCCGACAGGCTGCCCTGGGTCATGACGGCGAGGAAGGATCGGTAGAGGTCCCAGTCAGGCTGTGCGCTCATGCATTTCTGCATATCACAGCCACGGATATGGACAATTCCGAATGATCTTCACTCAGCGCATGGTCTCACCAACGACGCGGCGACCGCGTCCTCAAGGAGGTTTCCATGACCGCTCCCGCCACCAAGACAGCTTTAATCATCGGCGTCACCGGCTCGTTCGGCGGCCATGCCGCTGTCGCGCTGATGAAGCACGGCTGGCGCATCCGCGCTCTGGCCCGCGACCCCGAGGCCGCCCGCGCCAAGACCGGCGACCACATGCCCATCGACTGGGTCAAGGGCGACGGCATGAACCCGGCCGATGTCATCGCCGCCGCCCAGGGCGTCCAGGCCATCGTCCACGCCGCCAATCCACCAGCCTACCGCAACTGGGGCGGCACTGTCGTGCCGATGCTCAGGGCGACGATCGCCGCCGCCGAAGCCTCCGGCGCCCGCATCGTGCTGCCGGCCTGCGTCTACAATTTCGCGCCCGACTCTGGAGCGTCGATCCCGGAAACCGCTGCTCAAGCGCCGGTCACCCGCAAGGGCAAGCTGCGGGTGGAGATGGAGGAGGTCTTGCGGGCCGCCAGCCAGCGCGGCGTGAAGAGCCTGGTGGTCCGCGCCGGCGACTTCTTCGGCCCCGCCGCGCCCAACAGCGGCCTGCAGTGGCTCACCGTGCGCTCCAAGGGCCGGATCAGCTGGGTCTTCTCGCCCGGACCCCGCGACGTCGGCCATTGCTGGGCCTATCTGCCCGACATGGCCGAGGCGACCGCCCAGCTGCTGGACCGCGAGGACCAGCTGGCCGCCTTCGATGTGTTCCACTTCGCCGGCCACTGGCTGGCGCGGGCGGATGAGATGGGCGCCTCGATCCGGCGGGTGACGCGCAAGCCCCGCCTGCCGATCCGCAGCTTCCCATACATTCTGGTCTATGCCCTGGCGCCCTTCGTCGAGACGTTCCGCGAGATGATTGAGATGCGCTACCTGTGGACCAGGCCCATCGGTCTCGACAACGCCAAGCTGGTCCGCATCCTGGGCGCCGAGCCACACACCCCCCTGGATCAGGCGATGCGCGCGACCCTGGCGGACATGGGCTGCCTGGGTGAGATCGAGCTGGGGCAAGGGATGGGGTCAGCAGTGGCCGCTTAATAGCACCGCCGCGTGACTGCTCACGGCAGGCTCGCCCTTAATGCCATGGAGGCGATCTTTGCTTCAGGTCTCGTCTTGCTCAACGACCGCCTTCGGCCGCCGCGACGCGGCGGGGCGAAGCCCCGTCCTTGACCAAGGCGAGACCTGAAGCGACCGTCCCACCAAGGCTTTAGGGCCCGCTGAACATCTCGGCATGTGGTGAGCCCTAGACACCCCCACACCCTCGGCCCTACATCCCCGGCCATGACCGGCAAGACGCTTTACGACAAGATCTGGGACGCTCACGTGGTCGCACAGGACCCGAACGGCGAGACCATCCTCTACATCGACCTGCACCTGATCCACGAGGTGACGTCGCCCCAGGCCTTCTCCGGCCTTCGGACCAACCACCGCAAGGTGCGCCGGCCGGACCTGACCCTCGCCGTCGCTGACCACAACGTCCCGACCATCGGCCAGGACAAGGGCGTGGACGCGGTGGAGGATGCGGAGGCGCGGCTGCAGCTGCAGACCCTGTCGCGCAATGTGAAGGACGCCGGGATCGAGTTCTTCCCCATGGGGGATATCCGCAACGGCATCGTTCACGTGGTCGGACCCGAGCAGGGCCGCACCCAGCCGGGCATGACCATCGTCTGCGGCGACAGCCATACCTCCACGCACGGGGCTTTTGGCGCGCTCGCGCACGGCATCGGCACCAGCGAGGTCGAGCACGTCCTGGCGACCCAGACCCTGCGCCAGCGCAAGGCCAGGAACATGCGGGTCTGGTTCGATGGCGAGCCCGTGCCCGGCGTCGGGGCCAAGGACTATGCCCTGGCCATGATCGGCCTGATCGGCACCAGCGGCGGCACCGGCTATGTGATCGAATACGCCGGCCCGGCCATCGAAGCGCTGACGATGGAAGAGCGGATGACGCTCTGCAACCTGTCCATCGAGGGCGGCGCCAAGGCCGGCCTGATCGCCCCCGACCAGACCACCTTCGACTACATGAAGGGCCGCCCGGCCTCGCCGAAGGGCGCGGGGTTCGAGATCGCCCAGAGCGACTGGAGCCTGTTCCGCAGCGACCCGGACGCCGTCTTCGTCCGCGAGGAGCGGATCGACGTCTCGGCGCTCGTTCCCATGGTGACCTGGGGCACCAGCCCCGAGGATGTGGTCGCCATCGACGGCCGCGTCCCCGATCCGGCTACGCTGGAGGGCGACAAGGCCGACCAGGTCCAACGCGCGCTGGACTATATGGGCCTGGAGCCGGGCCAGTTGATTGCCGAGGCGAAGATCGACCGGGTCTTCATCGGCTCCTGCACCAACAGCCGCATCGAGGACCTGCGCGCCGCCGCCAAGGTGGCGGAGGGCCGGACGGTGGCCGGCCACGTCTACGCCATGGTGGTGCCGGGCTCGGGGCTGGTGAAGGAACAGGCCGAGGCCGAGGGACTGGACGTCATCTTCCGCGCCGCCGGCTTCGACTGGCGCGAGCCGGGCTGCTCCATGTGCCTGGCCATGAACCCGGATAAGCTGAAGCCCGGCGAGCGCTGCGCCTCCACCTCCAACCGCAACTTCGAAGGCCGCCAGGGCCGCGGCGGCCGCACCCACCTGATGAGCCCGGCCATGGCCGCGGCGGCGGCGATCGCGGGGCGGATTGCGGACGTTCGTGAATTGTTCTAGCTTTTCGCCATCACCGCGTGCGGTGATGGAGGGGTGGGATGTTCGGATTGTTCGGCAAATCGCGATTTCTCGACTCGGACCTGGAGCCCTGGTGCTTAGACACCTGGGCCTGGTTCATGCGCAATATCGGCGGGCTTGAGCGGCTAAGGGCGACGGCGTTGGCCACCCCGACACGCGACTTCTTTCCGCCGTCGGACGCCACCGGCGACGCGCGCGCCGAGCACATCTTCGACAGCGTCAGGCGTGCGATGGGCATGGAGACCTGGGCCTGCGTGCTGGAGCCCTACGACCGGCGCGAGACCAACGCCAAGGTGGGTGAATTCTGGGTTCTGCAGGGTGGGAGCGCGCCGAACGGCACCTTCCGTTACGACGAAACGGGGGCGGTCCTGATCAGTTACGCGCGCGATCTGCTGGACGACCCTGCACACCTCATCGGGACCCTGGCCCACGAGCTCTGCCATTTTCGCCTGTCGCGAATTGACGAACCCAGCCCCGGTGGGGCGACCGCCCATGAGTTGGAGACCGACCTTGCCGTCGCCTACATGGGTTTTGGCGTTTTTGGCGCCAATCGCGCGTTCGCTTTCCAACAGCACGGCGACAGCTTCAGCCAAGGCTGGAAGTCGCAGCGCAACGGCTATTTGTCGGAGCGCACCTGGGCTTTCGCCCTGGCTCTGTTCCTTGCATTGAAGGAACAGCCGGAAGCCGCGAAGGCTTGGCTGAAGCCGGGCATCGCCTCAGACGTCGCCAAGGCGATCAAATATCTGCATCGGAACCCGGCGATGCTGGCGCCGTTGCAGGCGATCCCATGACCGACTTGATCACCACCATCGACCACGTTCCCATCGTCGTTGCCGACCTAGATGCGGCCGTCGCCGCCTATTCCATGTTGCTCGGCCGTGCCCCGAACTGGGAAGGCCGGCTGGGTCCGAGTGTGCGGCATGCCTGGTTCCAACTGCCGAATCTGGCGCTGGACATCATCGGCGCCGACGGTGATGGACCCGACGCCGCGATCATCACGGCGCGGCTGGCTAAACATGGCGAAGGTCCCGCCGCCATCGCCTGGCGCACGGACGATCTGGACGAGGCGGTGCGCCGCTTGTCGCGCCGCGCATTGGTCTTCGGCGAGATCGGCGAGACCCGCTCCATCGCCGAGGACGGCCGCGAGCGCGTCTGGCGTTACGCCGAGGCGCGTCCCAGCACGACGCGAGGCCTCTCCATGATGCTGATCCAGGCGGAAGCGGCGCCCTGGCCCGTTTCGCCGCCGACCGCGGGCGAGGCCGATGCCGTCACCAGCGTCGACCACATCGTCGTCCGCAGCCAGAACGCCGACGGCGCCGTCGCCCTCTATGGCGGACGCCTCGGCCTGGACCTGCGGCTCGACCGCGCCAACGAGGCCTGGGGCGCGCGGCAGATGTTCTTCGCCTGCGGCGGCATGACGGTAGAGATCGGCTCGCCCTTTGCGCCCGACTCTGCGCGCGCGGGAGAGCGAGACGGCCTGGGCGGCCTAGCGTGGCGGGTCTCCGATCCGCAGGCGGCGCAGGCGCGCCTAGCTGCCGCCGGAATCGACGTCTCGGAGGTGCGCAAGGGGCGCAAGCCCGGGACGGAGGTGTTCACGGTGCGTGCCGGGGTCCCGGGAGCACCGTATCTGATGATCAAGCCGTCGGGGGCGTCTGACGTATAAGGCCCGAGCGAGACTAAGCCATCGATCGCATGGCGGAGCATGATTCCGAGGTGAGGTCTCCGTCAAGGATCGCCGAAGGCGACCGCTGCGCGGCGGCCCTTTGGGCCGTCCTTGACCGAGACCTCATCTCGGAAAAGACTGGCCTTCATGCGCTCGACGGCCGAGTTTGACGGAATGCCTAGACTGCCGGCGGGTTCGCTACTGAGTATGAGGGAAACCTGGCGCGCGGCAGGAGCGCTGGCATCCAAGCCACAAGCTATCTTCATCCGCGGCCGACTGGTCACCGGGGCGATCAGCGCCCTCAGCATGATCCTTTTGCCGACCACCCTCGTGGCGGCGGCGCTCCTCCACAACTGGGGCGCCGGAGCAGCTTTTCTCTTCATGTTAGCCGCCCAGATGGCCAACTTGGCCCTGTCTCAGGTCTCCGTGATCTGGCTTGCGTTTCAGCAAGGGTTTTGGATCGGCTGGAAGCGGACGCCGGCGCACCGCATGGAACAACCGGGACAGTTTTATGGATGGACGTCCGCGCACACTTTGTTGGCGGCGATTCATGCGATCGCTTCGATCTTTCTGGCGTACTTCGCCATCCAGATGCTGATCTCACATCCGCATTGACACATCGCGCCTCATGTCATCCATCAGCGCGGACCGATCTGTAGAGCCCAATCCATGACCCCCTTCACCCACCTCGACGGCCGCGCGGCGCCTCTGCCGGTGGCTAATATCGACACCGACCAGATCATCCCCAAGCAGTTCCTCAAGACCATCGAGCGCGAGGGGCTCGGCAAGGGGCTGTTCTATGACCTGCGGTTCGACGCCGACGGGAACGCCAAGCCGGACTTCGTGCTGAACCAGGCCGCCTATCAGGGCGCGAGCGTGCTGGTCGCCGGCGACAATTTCGGCTGCGGCTCCAGCCGCGAGCATGCGCCCTGGGCGCTGCTGGACTTCGGCCTGCGCTGCGTGATCGCGCCGTCGTTCGCCGACATCTTCTACAACAACTGTTTCGAGAACGGCCTCCTGCCCGTGGCCCTGCCCGAGGACGCCGTGAAGGCGATCATGGACGAGGCGAAAGGGGGCAATCATATGGTCTCGGTGGACCTGGAGACCCAGACGGTGGTCTCGCCGTCCGGCCGCAGCTTCAGCTTCGAGATCGATCCCGGCCGCAAGGAAAAGCTGCTCAAGGGTCTGGACGCGGTGGGCGAGACCCTGCAGCACGCCGGCGACATTGGGGTCTATGAAGAGCGCCGCAAGCTGGCCCGCCCCTGGCTGGAGCCGCGCGCATGAGCCTTATTGTCGCCGGGACCTTCCGCGTGCCGCCGGAGAATGTGGAGCCGCTGCGCCCGCACATGATCGAGGTGGCCGAGGCCACGCGCCAGGAAGACGGCTGCATCGTCTACAGCTATGGCGAAGACATCGCCGATCCCGGCCTTATCCGCGTGTTCGAGGTCTGGCGCGACCAAGCCTGCCTCGACGCCCATTTCGCCAGCCCTCATATGGCGCACTGGCAAAAGGTCCGCGCCGGTTTCGGGCTTCACGACCGCCGCATCTCGGCCTACGAGGTCGCGGCCGAACGGGCGCTTTGACTTGAAATTCCTCCCCCGCTGGGGGAGGCAGGCGTGCGCAGCACGCCGGAGGGGGTGAGTCGTAACCACTGATGCCGGCGTAGCGGCGAGGCCCCCTCCACCGCTTCGCGGTCCCCCTCCCCCATCGGGGGAGGAATTATTGAAGGACTTCTCATGAGCACGCTTCTTCTCCTGCCGGGCGACGGCATCGGCCCGGAAGTCATCGAAGAGGTGAAGCGGTTGTCGCGCCGGCTCTGCAACGACCTGGAGCTGCCGGAGCGGGACTGGGGTGGGGCCAGCTACGACATCCACGGCACACCGCTGACAGACGAAGCCGAAGCAAAGGCGTTGGCGTCGGACGCCGTCCTGATGGGCGCGGCGGGCGGACCCAAGTGGGCTGCCGTGCCGCGCCATCTTCGCCCGGAGGCGGGCATCCTGCGGCTGCGGTCGTCGATGCAGGTCTACGCCAACCTGAGGCCCGCGGTCTGTTTCGACGCCCTGGCCGGCGCCTCCGCGCTCAAGCCGGAGCTGGTCGCCGGCCTGGACATCATGATCGTCCGCGAACTGACCGGCGGGGTCTATTTCGGCACGCCGCGTGGGATCGAGACCCTGCCGGACGGCCAGCGCCGCGGCGTCGACACCCAGGTCTACACCACCTCGGAAATCGAACGGGTCAGCCGGGTCGCGTTCAACCTGGCGCGGGGACGCAAGAACAAGGTCACCTCTTGCGAAAAATCCAACGTCATGGAGACCGGCCTGCTCTGGCGCGAGGTGGTCACCGACCTGCACGCCCGCGAGTTCGCCGACGTGACGCTGGAACACATGCTGGCCGACAACGCCGCCATGCAGCTGGTGAAGAACCCGGGCCAGTTCGACGTCATCGTCACAGACAACCTGTTCGGCGACATCCTGTCGGACGAGGCGTCGATGCTCACCGGCTCGCTCGGCATGCTGCCGTCGGCCTCGCTGGGTGAAGCGGGCAAGCCCGGCCTCTATGAGCCGATCCATGGCTCGGCGCCGGACATCGCCGGCAAGGGATGGGCCAATCCCCTGGCGGCCATCCTGTCCTTCGAGATGGCCCTGCGCTGGTCGCTGGGCCGCGCCGACCTGGCCGACAAGCTCTATGCCGCCGTGAAGGGCGCGCTGGATGACGGGGCAAGGACCCGGGACATCGGCGGCACGCTCAGCACCACCCAGATGGGCGACGAGGTGCTGAAGCGGCTGTAAGCCGAGCGCGCGGCTGTGCGCCCTCGTGCTTCGACAAGCTCAGCATGAGGGCGACTTATAAACCGGCTTCTAAATAGAAATCCTCACCCTGAGCTTGTCGAAGGGCGAAGCGCGTAGCGTGAGGGTTTCCGACCCGCGCCTACCCCTCGCCCGCTTCCGGCTCGGCCATGCCGATCATGTGGAAGCCGGCGTCCACATGGACGATCTCGCCGGTGGTCGAAGCGCCCAGGTCGGACAGCAGCCACAGGGCGCAGCCGGCCACACCTTCCATGGTGGTGTCCTGCTTCAGGGCGCTGAAGGCGCGGCCTTGGCTGACCATGCTGCGGCCGCCCGAAATTCCGGCGAGCGACAGGGTCCGCATGGCGCCAGCGGAGATGGCGTTCACTCGGATGCCTTTGGGCCCCAGGTCGCGGGCAATGTAGCGGGTCGCGGCCTCCAGCGCGGCCTTAGCCACGCCCATGGTGTTGTAATTGGGGATGGTCCGCTCGGAGCCGAGGTAGGTCATGCTGATCATCGACCCGCCATTGGGCATGATGGCCGACGCCCGCTTGGCCACATCGACAAAGCTGTAGGCCGAGACATTCATCGCCGTCAGGAAGCCCTCGCGGGTGGTGTTCTCGACGAAGGAGCCCTTCAGCTCGTCCTTGTTGGCGAAGGCGATGGAGTGGACCACGAAATCCAGCGTCCCGAACACCTTTTCGATCTCGGCGAAGGCTAGATCCATCGAGGCGTCGTCCGTGACGTCGGCGGCGATCAGGGTCTTGGCGCCGATGCTTTCGGCCAGCGGCCGCACGCGGCGCTCCAGATTCTCGCCCATATAGGAGAAGGCCAGTTCGGCGCCTTGCGCGGCCAGTTGGCAGGCGATGCCCCAGGCGATGGACTTGTCATTGGCCACGCCCATGATGAGGCCCTTCTTGCCTCGCATGAGATCGCCCTTGGGCATGTTGAAGTCGTCGGCCATCCTCTCAACCTTCCTATGTGTTGGACCGGCTGGCGCGGCGCGCTCGCACGACGACCGGGCGATTTTGCAAACTAGGCGCCGCCTGCATTCCTGAGCCGGCAGGTTCCATAGATAGGGACACCGGCCTGACCGGCGCCGCCTGGCTCGATATTGGCGATAGCCATCTCGTGCGAGTGACGATTGATGGTGATTGTTCTGGCGGAGAGATAGGGCCCGCCGTCGCGACCTCGTGGGGCCGTAATCGACCAGGTGGCTACAATGCCCCAGTCATCATTGCGCTGGATCGTGTAGCGAAGCTGAACTCGCGGAACACTCGGGTAGGTACCGATCAGCTCGGAGCCGGACACTTCGAAATACGAATCGACCGGCTTGCCGTCTGGGACGCCGGGCTGGGTGCAGACCCATGACTCGCCCGCAAAGGCGGGGGAGGCGATCAAGGCGGCAACGGCCGCGAAAGCGGGACCAATCCTCATCGCATGGGGCTCCTTTGAGGTCGCTTCTCCGCGCCTAACCGATACCTCACCCGTCGTACCGGCTCATCACCAGACAGCCGTTGGTGCCGCCGAAGCCGAAGCTGTTGGACATGATGGTGTTGAGCTGCATGTCCTTGCGCGCCCGTAGGATCGGCAGATCTGCGAAGGCGGGGTCGATCTCGTCGATGTTGGCGCTCTCGCAAGCGAAGCCGTGCTGCATCATCAAAAGGCAATAGATCGCCTCCTGCGCCCCCGCTGCGCCGAGGCTATGGCCGGTCAGCGACTTTGTGGACGAGATCAGCGGCGGCTTGTCGCCGAACACGGCGCGGACGGCGTCCATCTCCTTGGAATCGCCCACCGGGGTCGAGGTGCCGTGCGGGTTCAGGTAGTCGATCGGCGCGTGGACGTCGGCCATGGCCAGCTTCATGCAACGCACCGCGCCTTCGCCCGAGGGGGCGACCATGTCGTAGCCGTCGGAGTTGGCGGCGTAGCCGACGATTTCGGCATAGATTTTCGCGCCCCGCGCCTTGGCGTGCTCCAGCTCCTCGACCACCACCACCCCGGCGCCGCCGGCGATGACAAAGCCGTCGCGGTCCTTGTCATAGGCGCGGGAGGCGACCTGGGGCCGGTTGTTGTAGCCGGAGGACATTGCGCCCATGGCGTCGAACATGTTGGACATGGCCCAATCGAGCTCTTCGCAACCACCGGCGAACATCACGTCCTGCTTGCCGAACTGAATCTGCTCCATGGCCGCGCCGATGCAGTGGCTGGAAGTCGCGCAGGCCGAGGAGATCGAATAGTTGATCCCCTTGATCTTGAACCAGGTCGATAGCACCGCCGAGGCGCCCGAGCTCATGGCCTTGGGCACGGCGAAGGGGCCGACTCGCTTGGGACCTTTCTCGCGGGTGGTGTCGGCGGCCTGGACGATGATGCTGGGGGAGGGTCCGCCCGCGCCGACGATCAGGCCGGTGCGTTCGTTGGAGACTTCGTCCTCGGTCAGGCCGGAGTCGGCGATCGCCTGCTCCATGGCCAGGTGGGCGTAGGCCGTTCCGGGGGCTAGGAAGCGGGCGGCCCGGCGATCGATCAGCGGCTCCCAGTCCACCTTGACCGGAGCGTTGACCTGGCAGCGGAAGCCGAGCTCAGCGTACTCCGGCGAGAAGACCACGCCCGAACGGGCGTCGCGCAAAGAGGCGGTGACTTCGTCAGCGTCGATCCCAATCGACGAGACGATGCCAAGGCCGGTAATCACCACGCGGCGCATATTGTCTCCCAAGTCTCTTGTTTTCACGGCCGTTGGTAGAGGCCGACTCTCAAATCTTCAGCGTAATAGATAGGTGTTCCGTCGACTTCCAACACGGCGTCGCCGATTCCCATCACAAGGCGCCGGTTGATGACGCGCTTCATATTGATCTTATAGGTGACAAGTTTGTTGGCGGGGGTCACCTCGCCGGTGAACCGCACCGAGCCGCCGCCAAGCGCCCGGCCCCGGCCCTTGCCGCCGATATAGCCGAGGTAGAAGCCCACCAGCTGCCACATGGCGTCGAGGCCGAGGCTGCCCGGCATCACCGGGTCGCCGACGAAGTGACAGTCGAAAAACCATTGGCCTGGGTGGATGTCGAATTCCGCCTCGACATAGCCGAGGCCATGTTCGCCGCCGTCCTTGGTGATCTTGGTGATGCGGTCGAACAGCAGCATGGGCGGCGACGGTAGCTGGGCGTTGCCCGGCCCGAACATCTCGCCGCTCGCGGCCTTGAGCAGGTCTTCGTAGGAAAAGGTCGATTTTCCGGAGACGTCCATCTCGAGCCCGCTAAAACCACGCCTTGCGCGCGAATTGAGGCGCGCAGGGTTAGCACGGCGCGCGCCTAGGCCTCAATGGGCGACGGTCGCGTCAGGTTTCAGTTTGTTACACGCATTTTTGCCCGATTGGCGCGGGCCCCAAAAAAGGACTTCACCACGAAGCTAGCCCGTCGGCCCACCGCTCGAAACCGACGTGGGCGCGGCCGGCGCCGAGCCGGCGCACTGGGGCCGCTCGTCGGCCCCCCAGATCTCGGCGGCGGGAGCCCAGCCGTTCACCCGGCCGGAACGCAGCCGGCACCAGCCCTTCTGGCATTTATCCAGATCCGCCACCGCGCGGGGGGCAAGGTAGGCGACGATGGCGGCGCTGTCGCGGGGCTGGGTATGCAGGGGTAATGGCGTGGCTTGAAGTCGCATGGCCGCCCGGCGCCCATCGACGCCCGGCTTGTGCACCCAGGAGAGCGATCCGTCCGGGTCGCAGATGCGCCGCCAGTCGGCGGTTTCGGCGATCACCTGCACCGGCAGGCCCTTGGCGTGGTAGGTCCAGAGCAGTTTGTGGTCATCGCCCGGGCCGGCGCGGGCGTTCACATCGTCGAACTTCAGGACCACATAACGTGGCACCGGCAGGCCCGAGGGCGTGACGCGCTCATTGTCGGCCTTCCGGCCGCAGCCGGTCAGGACGCCGAGCGCCAAAAGACCGAGCACGGCGGCTATCGCCCCGCGGCGCACGCCGCCTGCCTCCCGCCTGTTTCGCACCCCGGTTCCGTCCATGCCGTTTCAGCGCGCGCCTTGGCCCCGTAGGCGGCCTTTGCTACAAGGCGCCGCGGGCCGCTTCGGCCGCGACCTTGCCCTTCAGACCTTACCAAGGCCTTTTCAGCTTACCCATGGCCGCCAGGAAGCCCAAAGTCTTCGTCACGCGAAAGCTGCCCGCGCCGGTGGAGGCGCGGATGGTGGAGCTGTTCGACGCCGCCCTGAACGCGGACGATAGGCCGCGCACCGCCGGGGAGTTGGCCGAAGGGATCGCCGAGGCCGAGGTCCTTGTGCCGACCATCACTGACCGAATCGACGCCGCGCTGATCGAGCGCGCTGGGCCGACCCTGAAGCTGATCGCTAACTTCGGCGCCGGCTTCGACCACATCGACGTGGCTGCCGCCAACGCCAAGGGGATCATCGTCACCAACACGCCGGGCGTGCTCACCGACGACACCGCCGACATGGCCATGGAGCTGATCATGGCCTCCAGCCGCCGGACGGTGGAGGGGGTGGACCTGATCCGCGCCGGCAAGTTCACCGGCTGGACGCCCACCATGCTGCTGGGCCGCCGCCTGCGCGGCAAGAAGCTGGGCATTGTCGGCATGGGCCGGATCGGCCAGGCCCTGGCCCGCCGCGCCAAGGCCTTCGGCCTGGAAATCCACTACCACAACCGCAAATCCGCCGGGACGCGGATCGAGGAGGAGCTGGGCGCGACCTGGTGGGAGAGCCTCGACCAGATGCTGGCCCATATGGACATCGTCTCGGTCAACTGCCCGCACACCCCGGCGACCTTCCACCTGCTCTCGGCGCGCAGGCTGGCGCTGCTGCAGCCGCACGTGATCGTGGTCAACACCGCCCGAGGCGAGATCGTCGACGAAGCGGCCCTGGCGGGCATGCTCACCGACGGCCGCCTGGCCGCCGCCGGCCTGGACGTCTACGAGCACGAGCCGGTGATCAATCCCAAGCTGCTCAAGCTCACCAACGTCGTCCTCCTCCCCCACATGGGCTCGGCCACCATCGAGGGCCGGGTCGAGATGGGCGAGAAGGTGCTGATCAATATCCAGACCTTCATGGACGGCCATAAGCCGCCGGACCGGGTGATCCCGTCGATGCTTTAAGGGGCGTCGCCGCCCGGAGCGTCGAACGCGATCGGCACGCTGATCGGCTCGCCGTCCACAGGGTCGCCACCATCGGTCGGCCAGACCCGCTCAAGATCCGCCGTCGTCGGCTTCACCAGCCAGTTGGGATTGGTGATCACGACGGGTTGTGCAGGCGCGGGATTGGAGGCGGCCGGCGGTTGGCCGCTAGCGACGCCCATCGCACCGAAGGCGGCGAGCATCATGCCCAAGATCCAGGATTTCATCCGGCTTCCCATCAGTGGACTCGGAATTCGACCGGCACATCGACCTGACGCCCCGCGACGGGCGTCCCCTCACCATCAAGCAAGCCCATCTTGAATAGCGGCGCCAATTGCAGGGCGGCGTCCCCCAGCCCCGGTGCGGACTGCCGCGCGACGACGCACCGCTCGAGCCGGCCAGCCCACGACACTTCGCAGCGCAAGACGGCGATCCCACCCTGCTGATCCGTGACCGCGGGATGATAGACCGGCATGATGTCGCCAGCGTCCGGCTGCTTCACCCAAACCGGCTTCGTTACCCGCCCTGCGTGCCGCGAGAAGAAGCTGACCGGGATGTCCACCGCGCCATCCTTGACCGGCGCCTGCGCCGCCGGCGCAAGATCGGTCGTAAGACGCGGAGCCATCGCCAAGGACGCCTGCGCGAAGCCGTAGTCCGCAGGTGATTCCGCAGGCGCGGTGCATTGGCTGAGCTTGCCGCGACCGTCCACCTTGCAGTGGATCACGGCCACGCCGCTGATTTCTCTCCGCAGGGGCCGCTCGGGAAAATAGCTGTTCAAGCCGTCGCCATGAATCCAAGGCGGCAACTTGACGTCGCCGGCCTCGATCAGCGCCTGCGCCGTACTCGCAGCGCCCAGAGCAGCCAGGGCAGCCAAAACGGCGCAAGCCGTCAGTTTGGTTTTTACGTTCAAGACCATGCCGCCTCGTCCTAGTCCGGCCCAAACTGGAACGGCACGAAAATCTGACGCCCGGCGACGGGTGCGCCGTGGGCGTCCGCGAGCCGCATCCTGAACAGCGGCGTCAGCCGCAGCGCCACCTCGCCGAAGCCGGCCGAGGATTCACGGACCACCAGGCACTGTTGCAGACGGCCCTCCGTCGAGATGAGGCAGCGCACCGAGGCGCCGCCGCTCGAGCCGTTCTTGATCACCGCGTGATAGGCCGTCGTCACCGCATCGTAGGCCGGTCGGCCCACCCAATCGGGACTCGTCACGAGCGACGGTTGCGGGACATCGACCGTCAGGGACGGCGCGTCGGGCGGCGACGCCAGTGCGGGCGATCGCGCCGCCAGCAGCGCCGTCGCAGCAAAGGCGAGTGTCCGACACCTCATGGTTGGGCTCCACTTGCGGATTTCGAAACGCGACGCGCAGTGAGTGGCCGCCTGTCGGAATGCCGCCGCTTCATCGGCTCGGCGGCGGCGTGAAGGGGACGACCACCTCCGCCCAAAAGCCGGCGGGAGACCCGGCTCCATAGGCGGTGCGATCAACGCGGTAGTATTTTGTCAGCCCGCGCGCGGCGGCGTCAAAGCTTGGGTCCAGGTCGCTGCCGTTCTCAGTTTTACAATGGTCTAGGCCTCCATCGGCTCCCACCATGCAGACCAGAACCACGTAGATCTTAGCCGTCGTGCCGATCTGACTTTGAGGGAAGGCCGCCGCGATCTGCGCTGAATCCGCCTGCGTCGCCCACACGGGAGCGCTCAGGAACTTGTCGCCGTAGGCCTTTGGCCCGGCGCCGCTCGTTGGCGTCGAAAAGTTGATGGGTATCACGACAACGCCGCCAGGAACCGGTTGTCCGTCGATCGTTTTGGGTCGCATTGAGAAGGTGCGGGCGGCGGCTAAGGCGGCTTCGCCGAACCCGAGTCCCTCCGGCGCCTCCGAAACGACCCGGCAGCCGTCGAGCGGGCCCTCGACAGGCACGTAGCACGCGACCATCGCCTGGCCGCCAATGTTCCTGCGTTGCGCCATTTCCGGGTAGTAGCGCATGATGTCGATGAAGTTCGGCCGCACGCTCCAATTGGGCTCGACCACGGTGTGTTCGCCGAGTTTCGGGTCATGCGCGGTGGCGGCCTGGCCGTCGAAGGCGACCGCAACCTGAACGTCGTCATCCGAGGTCAGCGCGTCCGCAGGCGGAGACACAGCCCGCGACAGGCTCGCGGCGACCGCAGCGGCGCGGCCAAAGCCCAGGTTGTCCGGGGTCTCGCTGATCACCTGGCAATGGTCGAGATCACCGTTTTCATGCCGATGACACTTGACCACCGCGGCGCCTGACGGACGCGGAGTCAGGTTGAGGGTTCTGTTATAGGGATAGCTGTCGTGCGCTTCGGCGGGAGCCGACACCCATCCTGGAAACGCCAGCGGCGACGCGGCGTGAGCCATCGACCCGGCCGCGATAGCCGAGCTCGACGCCAGTGCGACGACGGTCTCCAAGCCACATTTCATGACAACCAACCCCAGCCGCGAACACCAAGGGCCGAATTCATCCGTGATCACTTGCGCCCGCGCAAGCCTGCTGACCTCGCCGCGCGAAACGCTTATCTTGGCGTCATGACCGAAACTCTCTCCGACGCCCCCGCGACCCTGGCCGACATTCCGCGCACGCCCACCCAGGACGGGCCGACGCGGCGGATCTATCTGGTGGATGGGTCGGGCTATATTTTCCGCGCCTACCACGCCCTGCCGCCGCTGACGCGCAAATCGGATGGCCTGCCGGTGGGGGCCGTGGCCGGCTTCTGCAACATGCTGTGGAAATTTCTTGCCGACATGCGCGCGGCGCCGGACGCGCCGACCCACCTGGCGGTGATCTTCGACCACTCGGAGAAGACCTTCCGCAACCAGCTCTACGATCAGTACAAGGCCCACCGCCCGCCGGCGCCGGAAGACCTGGTGCCGCAGTTTCCGCTGGTGCGCGAGGCGACCAAGGCTTTCGGCATCCCCTGCATCGAACTGGCCGGCTATGAGGCCGACGACCTGATCGCCGCCTATGCCTGCAAGGTCCGCGACGAGGGCGGCGAGGTGGTGATCGTCTCCTCCGACAAGGACCTGATGCAGCTGGTCGGCGACGGGGTGTCGATGTTCGACCCGATGAAGTCGTTGAAGATCGGACCGGCCGAGGTGTTCGACAAGTTCGGCGTCAGCCCCGACAAGGTGGTGGACGTGCAGTCCCTGTGCGGCGACAGCGTCGACAATGTGCCAGGGGCGCCAGGCATCGGCATCAAGACCGCCGCCCTGCTGATCAACGAATACGGCGACCTGGACACGCTGCTGGAGCGTGCGGGTGAGATCAAGCAGGACAAGCGGCGCCAGACCCTGATCGACTTCGCCGACCAGATCCGCCTGTCGCGCGAACTGGTTCGGCTGGACTGCAACACCCCCCTGCCCGAGCCGGTCGAGGACCTGGCCGTGCGCGAGCCCGATGCGCCGGCCCTGATCAAATTCCTCGAGGACATGGAATTCCGCACCCTGACCCGTCGGGTGGCCGAGTTCCACGGCCAGGCGGCGCCGGAGCCTCAGGCCAAGGCGAAAGCCGAGCCCAAGGCCGCCGCGCCGATCGACACCAGCCTCTACACCTGCATCCGCGACGTCGAGACCCTGGACCGTTGGGTGGCGCGGGCGATGGAGCTGGGCCTGATCGCCTTCGACACCGAGACCGACGCCCTGTCATCGGCCAACGCCGGCCTTTGCGGCATCTCGCTGGCGCTCACGCCCGGCGAGGCCTGCTACATCCCGGTCGGGCACGAACATTCCGAAGGCCTGCAGCTCGAAGCCGCCGCGTCGATGGACCAGATCCCGCTGGATCAGGTGATCGCGCGGCTGAAACCCATGCTCGAGGACCCCTCGGTCCTGAAGGTGGCCCAGAACGCCAAGTACGATCTGGGCGTCCTGTCGCGCTACGGCATCGACGTCGCGCCCATCGAAGACACCATGCTGATCTCCTATGTGCTGGAGGCCGGCCTGCACAACCACGGCATGGACGAGCTGTCCAAGCTCTGGCTCGGCCACGAGCCGATCAAGTTCAAGGCCGTGGTCGGCAGCGGCAAGGGCGAGAAGAGCTTCAAGCATGTGCCTCTGGAGCCGGCGACCTGCTATGCCGCCGAGGACGCGGACGTCACCCTGCGCCTCTACCATCACCTGCGGTCCCGGCTGGCGGCCGAAGGTCTGCTCACCGTCTATGAGACCCTGGAGCGGCCATTGCCGCCGGTGCTGGCGCAGATGGAAAACGCCGGCATCAAGATCGATCCTGACCAGCTGCACCGGCTCAGCCACGACTTCGCCATGCGGATGAACGAGTTCGAGATCGAGGCGCAGAAGCTGGTCGGCCGGCCGTTCAACCTGGGCTCGCCGAAACAGATCGGCGACATATTGTTCGGCGAGATGAGCCTGCCCGGCGCCAAGAAAACCGCCTCCGGCGCCTGGGGCACCGACGCCAGCATGCTGGAGGAGCTGGCGGGCCAGGGCCACGCCCTGCCGCGCATCCTTTTGGACTGGCGCCAGCTCTCCAAGCTCAAGGGCACCTACACTGACAACCTGATCCAGGCGGTGGCGCCGCGCACCGGCCGGGTGCACACCTCCTACGCCCTGGCCTCGACCACCACCGGGCGCCTCTCGTCCAACGACCCCAACCTGCAGAACATCCCGGTGCGCACCGAGGAAGGTCGCAAGATCCGCAAGGCCTTCATCGCCGAACCGGGCAATGTGCTGATCAGCGCCGACTACAGCCAGATCGAGCTGCGCCTGCTCGCCCACATCGGCGACATCCCGCAGCTGAAACAGGCCTTCAAGGAGGGCCTGGACATCCACGCCATGACCGCCTCGGAGATGTTCGGCGTGCCGGTGGAGGGCATGCCCTCCGACGTGCGCCGCCGAGCCAAGGCGATCAACTTCGGCATCATCTACGGCATCTCCGCCTTCGGCCTGGCCAACCAGTTGTCGATCCCGCGCGAGGAGGCCGGCGCCTATATCAACACCTATTTCGAACGCTTCCCCGGCATCCGCGCCTATATGGACAAGACCAAGGCCCTGGTGCGCGAGCAGGCCTTTGTCACCACCATCTTTGGCCGCCGGGTGAATATCCCCGACATCCGGGGCGCCACGCCGGCGCATCGCCAGTTCGCCGAGCGGGCGGCGATCAATGCGCCGATCCAGGGGGCCGCGGCCGACATCATCCGCCGGGCGATGATCCGCATGCCCGCCGCGCTTAAGGCCGAGGGGCTGAAGGCGCGGATGCTGCTGCAGGTGCACGACGAACTGATCTTCGAAGCGCCGGCGGAGGAGGCCGAGGCTACCTGCACCCTGGCCCGCCGGGTGATGGTGGGCGCCCCCGAGCCGGCGGTGTCCTTGACCGTACCGCTCGAGGTCGAAGCTCGCGCCGCCGCCAATTGGGACGAGGCCCACTGATGATCTTCCGCGCCGCCTTGTCGCTCGGCCTAGCGATCCTGACCACCGCGCCCGTCCAGGCTGGCGAGCACAAGGCCTTGCCGCGCCACGTCGGCGACTGCGTCGCCACCCGCGTGAAGGATGTGGAGACCCGCCTGGTGGACGGTGACCAGCCCGTCCCCGAGTCCGGCAGCGCGATCCAGTTCACCAACGACGGCTATCAGGTGTCCTACGAGACTGTGCCGGCGGTGGAAGCTTCGCGAGCGGGCGATCCGGTGCGGATGTGCCTGATCGCCCTACCAACGCACTGCCCGCCCGGCGACAACCGCGGCCGGGAATACCGCGTGACCAATTTGCGCACCCACAAGTCATGGTTGCTGCCCGACGCCGAACACATGTGTGGCGGGGCCTGAGCCCTAAAGCCGGTCCAGCGCCGCCTTCGCCGCTTCGATCCCCGCCTGCATCATCGCATTCACCGTCTCCCCGGCTGAGTCCGGCAGGACATCGGCGATCCAAACCAGTCGGCTGGCGGCCTCACCGTCCGCGAAGACCTGGAACGACGCGTTGTGATGCTCCATTCGCTCGGTCCGAACGGAATAGACCAGCCGCATGCGGTCCTCATCAAGGGTGACGAAGACCTCGCGCGCCACCAGCCCGTTGGCGAAGGTGACCACTCGCGTGCCTTCCTCCATGACAACATCGGTCACGAAGCCGGGCGCGAAGCGGGTGTGGACCGCGCCGACATCGCGCACCACGTCCCAGACGGCTGCCTGCGAGGCGGTGATGTGAGCGTCCTTGTAGATTGAAGCCATGACAGTTCCCTTGCTTGTCAGGGAACCCTGGCCTGGACGAGGCGCGTTTGCTCGCGGGTTTCGGCCGCTATGGGCCCGAGCGCTCAGTAGGGCGGGTGAGCCGCCGCGTCGTTCTGGACCGCGCAGCTGGCTGGCGCCGCTCCGGTCTTTCGAGCCGCCGACACCTCAGTCCGCGCCTTTTCCAGGTCCGCCCGGAAGCCGGGGTCCGACTCCAGCGCGGCGAACAGCAGCGAGCCGGTGGTCCGGCCAGCCTCGACATCGCTGGCGTAGTGGACGCCGCAGATGATGCGGCTTTCGCCGATGGAACGGGCTCTGGACATGATCTCGGTGGAGCGGTCGGGCGCCAAGTCGGCCAGGATCAAGCCCCAGGCCCAGCTCAGGGTCGAGTGACCCGACGGATAGGAGCCGTTGTCGGCCAGGGCCTTGCTCTTCGGCACGCAGATCGCCGGACCATCCGGCGGCGATCCAGCGACCGGAACCACCAGATAGGGCCGTTTGCGATTGTAGTGGTCCTTGGGCGCGTTGATGATCTTGCCAGTGTCGAGCATCACCTTGCTCATCAGCCTGTTCAGCGCCGGGGTCTTGGCGGAGTCGAGGGTCACGCCGAGGGCGCAGGCGTACATGGGCCCGCCGACAAGATTGGCGTCGCTTGTGGCCAACACCCCGCGCGGGGTGTTCAACAGCGGACGGGTGGCGATGAAGATGGACCGGTCGTCGGCGTCTCGTCCTGACCCGGCCGCGGGAGGCGGCGGCAGGACTTTGGTTGCGTCCGGAACCGAAGCGGCGGGCAGGTAGCCTGCCGGACGCGCCGGCGTCTGGGCCGCGGCCAAAGCGGCGACCAGCGCCGCCGTAAGGGCGACGCCGCCCACGATCAATCCGGTTTTCATGAAACAGCCCCTTACAGAAATCAGATGCGGTGAATGCGGCCGGACTGGCGGGCCATCAGGGCCAGGGACCAGTCGTCCGGGATCATCTTGGCCAGCACCGCCAGCGCCTTGTTCGGCGCACCCGGCACGCAGATGGCCCGGTTGGCCTCCACCGCCTCATAGCCGGCCGCGGCCACCTCGTCGGCGCCCATCCACAGCCAGGCCGGCGTGGAGCGGGTGATCTGCTCGCGGTTCTTGGTGACGTCGTGGAATTCCGAATAGGTGAAGCCGGGGCAGAGGGCGCTGACATGTACGCCCTGGCCGCGCGTCTCCAGGTGAAGGCTCTGCGAGAACTTCACCAGGAAGGCCTTGGACGCGCCATAGAGGGTGTGGCCCGCGGCGCCGGGCGCGAGGCCGGCCAGTGAGGCGACATTGACGATCCGCCCGAACTTCCGCTCGACCATGCCTGGCAGGGCCTTGTGGGTCAGCTCGCACACCGCCGTCACCAGCACCTGGATGAAGGCCGCCTGGTCGCCCCAAGCGGTGGAGGCGAATGACCCCGGCACGGCGTAGCCGGCGTTGTTGACCAGGGCGTCGATCACCCGGCCGTGGGCGTTGACCTCCGAGAGGATGTCGCCGCAGGCGCCCGCCTCGGCCAGGTCGGCGGAGATGGCCAGGGTCTCGACCCCGTAGCGAAAGCGGATTTCGTCGGCCAGCCGCTCCAGCCGCTCCGTGCGGCGGGCGGTCAGGGCCACATCATAGCCATGGCTGGCATAGATACGGGCGAAGGCCGCGCCGATCCCCGAGGAGGCGCCGGTCACCAGGCAGAGGCGGCGGGTCATGGGATCTGGACGGCCTTCCTATTAAGCGCGGCGAGAGTGACCTGCGCCGCCGAACCGTTCAAGCGACAAGCCTGGCAAGGTTCGGCTGCGTCGGCGTGACAAAGCCGTGGTTGAAGCATGCCGTGAAAGGGAGTATCGCCCCGCGTCCAATTCGTCGTTGGCGCAGTTTATCGAATCGCCCAGCGGCGCGGAGATCATGCATGGCAAGCGAGGCGCACGGCGCGGCCTTGTCCCACCCGACCGGAATGACCGACCCCGAGGCCCCCGGCGCCGCCGAGAGCCGGGCCGATCATCGCGGTCATATTCCCGGAACCCGGCGGACCTTCCTGGGCCTTTCGCTTGGCGCGGTGGGTGTCGTGTTCGGCGACATTGGCACAAGTCCGCTCTACGCCATGCGCGAGGCCCTCGGCCATGCCCGGCATGGCGGTGTGGGGCCGCTGGCGGTCTATGGGGTGGTCTCGCTGGTGATCTGGGCGCTGATGCTGATCGTCACGCTGAAGTATCTTCTTGTGCTTATGAACGCCGACAACCACGGCGAAGGCGGGGTTCTGGCCCTGACCGCCCTGGCGCAACGGGCCCTGGGTCGCCGTTCGCGGCGGGTCTTCATTCTCGGATTGATCGGCGCGGCGCTCTTTTATGGCGACAGTCTGATCACCCCGGCCATCTCGGTGATGGGCGCGGTCGAAGGCCTGCGCGACGCGCCCGGCGTCGGCCACATCCTGCGGCCCTGGGTCCTGCCGGTGTCGGCGGGGATTCTGGTGGGTCTCTTCCTGGCCCAGACCAAGGGCACACAGCGGATGGCGGTCTTCTTCGGCCCGATCACCGCCCTGTGGTTCATCGTCATCGCCGCCCTCGGAGCCTGGCATATGACCGAGGACTGGACCATCCTCGAGGCGCTGAACCCCTATTACGCGGTCCGCTTTCTGTATGAGAACGGCTTCGTCGGCTTCGCCATCCTGGGCAGCGTCTTCCTGGCGGTGACGGGGGCGGAAGCCCTCTATGCGGACATGGGGCATTTCGGCAAGGGTCCGATCCGCTTCGCCTGGGCGGTGCTGGTCTTCCCGGCCCTGGCGCTGAACTACCTCGGCCAGGGCGCCCTGGTGCTGCACCATCCGGCTGCGCGGCACGACCCCTTCTTCGCCATGGCCCCGGCCGGTCTCTACTGGTTCGTGTTGGCCCTGGCCACCTGCGCGGCGGTGATCGCCAGCCAGGCCGTCATCACCGGCGCCTTCTCCATGACCCAGCAGGCGGTGCAGCTCGGCCTTTTGCCGCGCATGGACATCCGCCGCACCTCGGCGACCCAGGCCGGGCAGATCTTCGCCCCCTCGGTCAATGTCTTCCTCATGATCGGCGTGCTGATGCTGCTCGCTATCTTCCAGAGCTCGCACGGCCTCGCCTCCGCCTACGGCATCGCCGTGACCGGGACCATGTTCATCTCCACCGTGCTCGCCTTTGCCGTGGTGCGGCGGATGTGGAAGTGGAAGCGCTGGCAGACCGCCGCCCTGCTCGTGCCGCTGATGGCGGTGGACCTGATCTTCATCTCCTCCAATCTGCTCAAAATCCCGCAGGGCGCCTGGCTGCCGCTGGTGATCGGCGGGGTCCTGATGCTGCTGATGTGGACCTGGACCCGGGGCGCCGAAATCCTGGGCGAAAAGACCCGCAAGGACAGTCTGCCACTGGTGGACCTGATCGAGATGCTACAGGCGCGGCCGCCCTATCGCGGGCCCGGCACCGCCATCTTCCCCACCGCCGACCCCGACCTCGCCCCGACGCCGCTGCTGCACAACCTCAAGCACAACAAGGTGCTGCACCAGCACAACATCCTGCTCACCGTGCTGACCGCCGAGACGCCGCGCGTGGCCGAGGAGGACCGCATCCGCATCGAGCCGGTGAACGCCGATTTCAAGAAGGTCTTCATCACCTATGGCTTCATGGAAAGCCCCAACCTGCCCAAGGCGCTGCAGGCCTGCCGCAAGAAGGGGCTGAAGTTCGACATCATGTCGACGAGCTTCTTCCTCGGTCGCCGCACCCTGGTGCCGGCGCAGCAGCCGGGCATGCCGCTGTGGCAGGACAAGCTGTTCATCTTCCTGACCAAGAACGCCGCCAACCCCACCGACTTCTTCAAGATTCCGCCCGGCCGGGTGGTGGAGCTGGGCGCGCAGCTCACCCTCTAAAACCTGTATTGACGGCGGGCTGTTGACGGTCGGGGTTCGGCGCCGTTTAACGCGCGCGTTTCCGCTGCTCTCTCCCCAAGGATCCAAGCCCATGTCCGCGCCCGCGTCGGTGAAGAAAGTCGTGCTTGCCTATTCCGGCGGCCTCGACACCTCCATCATCCTGAAGTGGCTGCAGACCGAATACCGAGCCGAGGTGGTGACCTTCACCGCCGATCTCGGCCAAGGCGAGGAACTGGGCCCGGCGCGCGAAAAGGCGCTGCTGATGGGCATCAAGCCGGAGAACATCTTCATCGAGGACCTGCGCGAGGAGTTCGTGCGCGACTACGTCTTCCCGATGTTCCGCGCCAACACCCTCTATGAGGGCCAGTACCTGCTCGGCACCTCCATCGCCCGGCCGCTGATCGCCAAGACCCAGATCGATATCGCCCGCAAGGTCGGCGCCGACGCCGTCTGCCACGGCGCCACCGGCAAGGGGAATGACCAGATCCGCTTCGAGCTGGGCTACTACGCCCTCCAGCCGGACATCCACGTCATCGCCCCCTGGCGGGAATGGAAATACGCCAGCCGCGAGGCCCTGCTGCGGTTCGCCGAAGAGCACCAGATCCCCATCGCCAAGGACAAGCGCGGCGACGCCCCCTTCAGCGTCGACGCCAACCTCCTGCACTCCTCCTCCGAAGGCAAGGTGCTGGAGGACCCGGCGATCGAAGCGCCGGAGATGGTCTATCAGCGCACCATCGCCCCGGAGGACGCCCCCGACGAAGCCGTCGTCTTCACCATGGACTTCGAGAAGGGCGACCCCGTCGCCATCGACGGCGATCCCCTGTCCCCCGCCGCCCTGCTGACCAGGCTGAACCAGCTCGGCCACGACTATGGCGTCGGCCGGCTCGACCTGGTGGAAAACCGCTTCGTCGGCATGAAGTCTCGCGGGGTCTACGAGACCCCCGGCGGGACCATCCTGCTCGCCGCCCACCGGGGCATCGAGTCGATCACTCTCGACCGGGGCGCCATGCACCTGAAGGACGAGATCATGCCGAAGTACGCCGAGCTGATCTACAATGGCTTCTGGTTCGCGCCCGAGCGGGAGATGCTGCAGGCGTTGATCGACAAGAGCCAGGAGAAGGTCACCGGCCGGGTGCGGGTGAAGCTCTACAAGGGCAATGTCACCATCATCGGCCGCGAGAGCCCCTTCTCCCTCTACGACCAGGACCTGGTCACCTTCGAAGAAGGCAAGGTCGCCTACGACCACCACGACGCGGCGGGCTTCATCAAGCTCAATGCGCTGCGGTTGCGGGTGGCGGCGAAGCGGGATTTGCGCGGGTAGCCTCGGCAAGCGCGGTCGAGAACTCCGTCACGCCGACTGGCCCCATCCTCCCACCGCTTCGCGGCGGGCCCCTCCTTCCCCAATAAATGGGGAAGGTTCAGAAGCAGCTGCGCCTACAGCGCCCCTTAAGACCTGAATGCGAGTCTGCTCTGGCGCTCGACGCAGTCAAGGACCGGCCCCATGGGCCGGCCGCGTCGCGGCGAGGCAGAGCCTCGTCCTTGAGTGCGACGATCGCCAGAGCTCCAATCTCCTCAGGTCCTTGAGGGGATGATGACATCCATCAAGGATGCCTTCTTCACGAACCCCTACTGCGCATCGTGCTGATACGGCGTCGCCGCATCGGTCCGCACGATTCCGTGCGTCGCGCCCGCCACGCCGGCGATGATGAACTGCACCGCCAGGGCGCAGAGGATCAGGCCCAGCACCCGCACGACAATGGTCATGCCGATCTTGCCCAGCACCCGGGAGATCAGGCCGGTCATCCAGAAGGCCGCCAATATGGTGGCCGAGACCGCCGCAATGGCGGCTATGCCGGCGACCCAGCCCTCCCAGCCATAGGCCCGCGCCTCGCCGGCGTAGATGACCACCGTCGAGATGGCGCCAGGGCCGATCAGGAGCGGCATGGCAAAGGGCACGATCAGGCCTTCGAACCGCCTCAGGGCATAGGCTCCCGTGGTCTGGGCTTCGACCTCGCCGTGATCGGCGAAGCCGCCGACGAAGTCGTCGCGGGCCATGCTCAGGCCCATGATGAACAGCAACACCCCGCCGGCGATGCGGAAGGCCGGCAGGGACACGCCGAAGAACTTCAGGATGGCGACGCCCGAGATGAAAAACAGGGTCAGGAAAACCATCGAGAACAGGGCGATATAGAAGGCGAGCAGCCGCCTCCCCGGCGGCGTCGCCCCCACCGTCGCCGCGGCGAACACCGGCACATTGCCGATCGGGTCGATCAGGGCGAACAGGGCGATGAAGAAGTTGACGGAGAGTTCGGTCAGGCTCATTCTGGCGTCTTAGCCCAAATCGACATTTTCATCGCCCGCAAACGGCCGCGTTTGCGCGCGCCGATGCGCCATAAAGGATAGCCATGCCCGCCGCCAGCGCCACCCTCGATGCCCCGCACCGCGCCGACCCCCGCCTGATCGTGCCGCTGGACCTGCCGACCCGCGCCGACGCCGAGGCCATGGTCGAGCGGCTGGGAGAATCGGTCAGCTTCTACAAGATCGGCCTGCAGCTCTTGACCAGCGGCGGGGTTGAAATGGCCAAGGACCTGAAGCGGCGCGGCCGCCAGGTCTTCATGGACTGGAAGCTGCACGACATCGGCGCGACGGTGGAAAAGGCCACCGCTGGCATTATCGCCACCGGCGCCTGCGACTTCCTCACCGTCCACGCCCACCCGCAGGTGCTGGCCGCCGCCGTGCGCGGCCGGGCCGGCGCGCTGGGCACCAAGATCCTCGGCGTCACCGTGCTGACCAGCCTGAGCGAGGAAGACAACCAGGCCATCGGCTATTCGATGAGCATCACCGAATTGGTGGAGCGACGTATCCATCAGGCCCTGGACGCCGGCGCCGACGGGGTGGTGGCCAGCCCGCACGAGGCGGCGATGGCGAGGCGCATCGGCGGCCCGCGCTTCCTGGTGGTGACGCCCGGTGTGCGTCCCGCCTGGGCCAAGTCGGACGATCAAGCTCGCGCGGCGACGCCGGAAGACGCGCTCACCGCCGGCGCCAGCCATCTGGTCTGCGGCCGGCCGATCACGGCCGCCAACGACCCGCGTGCGGCGGCCGAGACCATTTCTCGCGACATCGCCGGGATTTGAGCGCGGCCATTCCCGTCAAATTTACCACGGAGCACACGGAGGGCACGGAGTTCAGGATGATTCCTGACGACGGTTATGTGGGGAAGGTTGTCGGCGCTGGGCGCCCTCTGCGTGCTCTGTGGTGAATCCTTTTCTTCATGCTGAGCTTGTCGAAGTACATGGTTTTCGCGTCTAAGCCTGCGCGATGAGCACACCTGAACCGGAACCCGAAGCGGCCGAGGCCGATATCTCCGAACTGGCGGGCGGTCTCGCGCCGCGGCTGGCGGCATTGCACCTGATCGAACTGGCGCTGGATCGGCGCGGCGGCCTGGAAGAGGCGATGGAGCACAAGCCCTTCGCCGGCCTGGAGCCCCGAGACCGGGGCCTGGCCCGGATGTTGGCCATGACCCTGTTGCGGCGGCTGGGCCCGATCGACCGGGCGCTGGAAGCCAAGCTGGCCAAGCCGCCGTCGGATGCGGCCATGATGCTGCTTCGTCTGGGCGCCGTGCAGCTGCTTTATATGGATGTTCCCTCCCACGCCGCCATCAACACCACCGTCCAGCTGGCGCAGCGTGGCCGCTCCACCGAGCGCTACAAGAACCTGGTCAATGCCGTCCTACGCGGTCTCGACCGGGAGCCGCCGCCCGAGCCGGCCGCCGAAAGCTATGCCCCGGGTTGGCTCTTCACCCGCTGGTCCGCCGCCTTTGGCGCGGAGGGCGCGGCGGCCATCGCGGCCATGATCCCCAGGGAGCCGGCCACCGATCTTTCCCTGCGCGATCCGGCGACAGAAGCGGCGTTGGCCGAGGCGATCCCGGCCCAGCCCCTTCCGGGCGGAAGTCTGCGGGTCAGCGAGCGCGGCGACGTCACCGCGTGGTCCGGTTACGTCGAGGGCCAGTGGTGGGTGCAGGACGCCGCCGCCGCGATCCCGGCCCGCCTGCTGGCAGTCCAGCGCGGCGAAAGCGCCATCGACCTTTGCGCCGCGCCGGGCGGCAAGACTTTGCAGCTGGCCGCAACCGGCGCCGCCGTTGTCGCTCTCGACCGGTCCGCCCCGCGCCTGCGCCGGGTGATCCAATCGCTGGAGCGCACCGGTCTCGGCGCCGAGGTGGTCTGCGCCAACGCCGAGACCTGGCCCGACGAGCGGCAGTTCGACGCCGTCCTGCTCGACGCCCCCTGCTCGGCCACCGGCACCTTCCGCCGCCACCCCGACGTGCTGTGGGGATCCAGCCCCTCCGACATCGCCAAACTGTCCGCCGTCCAGAGCCGTCTGCTCGACGCCGCCGCAAAGCGGGTCCGGGCGGGTGGGCGGATGGTCTATTGCGTCTGCTCACTGGAGCGCGAAGAAGGCGAGGACCAGATTACCGACTTCCTGAAGCGCCATCCCGACTTCACCCTGTCGCCGGTCGCGTCCGGCGAGGGCGGCGCGCCGGCCGCCTCGGTTGCCGAGGCCGGCTGGGTGCGGGTCCTGCCGCACCACATGGACGGCGGCATGGACGGGTTTTTCGCGGCGAGGCTGGTGCGGGCGCTGTAAATTCACAGCCCGAACCCAACTACGTCATCCTGAGCCGCGCCCCTCTTGGGCGCGTGTCGAAGGACGCAAGAATGCTGCAACAGCGTGCGTCCTTCGACACGCCGCTTCGCGTCGGCTCAGGATGACGTGGTGGAATTGGTCGCCCGAAGCGGGGCGGCCCGGCGGCGTCTTAGTCCCGCACCTTCCGCTTCAACGCCACATAGAGCGCGCCTTCGCCCCCGTGCCGGCGATGAGCCTCACCGACGCCGGCGACAATATGGGCGAGGCTGGGCGAGGCCAGCCATTCGGGCGCATAGCGTCGCAGCACCCCGTCGCCGCGCGAACCCTTGCCGGTGATCACCATCACCGAGCGCCAGCCCTCGGAATAGGCTCTGGCCAGAAAACCGGACAACCGTGCGCGGGCTTCATCCTGGGTCAACCCGTGCAGGTCGAGGCGCGGACCCATCTCATCCCGTTCACGGGTGAGACGGCGCAGGCGGCCGGGTTCGATGGCGCGCGGGTCGGCCGAAGGGGCGATGTTGCCGGCAGGCTTCGAGGCGGCAGGCGGCTTCGCAGGTGTTCCAATGGTCTTTTTCGTCTTGGCGACAACAGCGGCCGGTTTAGCCGGTGACGCCGGAACCCTCGGAATCGCACGTCCGGCCGCAGGGCGGACGGTCGCCGCCACCTTGGCCCACAGCGTCAGCTCCTCATGCCGGAGCGGCCGTTTCACGGCGTGCCCGTCCCGATCGGATAGAGGGCATATAGGTTCAGCACGTGCCGCACCCGCCCGGCTTCGATCCCCGCCGCCGGACCCGTGCCGGTGTAGAGATCGGCGCGGACCAGGCCCTTGATGGCGCCGCCAGTATCCAGCGCCACGGCCATCCGCTGATAGACCGGGAAGGCGCCCGTCAGCGCCGGCGCGCTGGCGTCGATCCAGAACAGGGTTCCCATCGGATGCAGCGACGGATCCATCGCCAGGGCCCGGCCAGGAATCAGCGAGATGCCCGCAGCCCCCGGCGGATCGCGGCCATCGTCCGGCGCCGGCTTGAAGAAGACGTAGCGCGGGTTCTGCCGCATGATCTCGTCGGCTTCCGGGCCGCGATGGTCGGCCAGCCACTGGCGGATCGCATCGCCGGAGGTGTCGCCGTCGGCCAGCAGGCCCTTGTCGCGCATGATGGCGGCGATGCCGACGAAGGGTTTGCCGTTGCTGCCGTTGAAAGTGACCTTGATCCGCCGCCCTTCGGGCAGCTTCAGCACGCCTGAGCCCTGGATCTGCATGAAGAACAGCTCTTCCGGCTTCATCCAGGCGATGGCGCCGTGGGCCGGCATGGCGTCGATGGCCGCGCGGTCGCCGTAGGGCGTGAACTTGCCATCGACCACGTGGCCCGAGACCTTCTTGCCGACCAGGCCGGCGTCGAACTGGCCGAGGTCGAGCATGACCAGGTCAGTCGGCTTGGTCCGCACCGGGGCGGTATAGGGGCCCTCGCGCAGAGGCCGGGCTTCATATTCCGGCGCGAAATAGGCGGTCAGCAGGCCACGGTCACCGATGCGTTCGGGGCGGAAGCTGGCTTCGAGGAAGGCGCGGGCCGAGCCCTCATCCCAAGGCCCCATGGTCCGGGCCCGCAGGCAGAGATCGCGCAGGGACGGATCGCGGGAAGCCGAGCAAGCGCCGGTGAAGGCACGGACCGCGGCGACGTGATCTTCTTGCGCCCAGCCAGGCAGGTCCGCGAGGGCCATCGGCGCCGGGACCGGCTCACTCGGCTGGATCTCCGGCGGACCGGCGGGGGTGGTTACAGTCGCGACCGGGGTCGCCAGCGGGGGCGGCGGCGCACTGGCGCAGGCATAGAGCAGCAGGCTCGCCGCGAGGGTCGCAACAAAACCGAGACGTTGGGACAAGGTCAGGCCTCTGCGGCGTCGACCCGGACCAGGGTCCAGTTGGGGTCTTTGCTGGTGAGCTTGCGTTCGAAGGTCCAGAGCTCGGCGGTGCGCTGGTCATCGACCGCCTCGCCCTCGGGTCCCTTGGAGCGGCTGCGCAGCTCGGCCAGGAAGCGCACCTTGGCGCGGGCGATGTCGCCGGTCAGCTCGAGCTTGTCGATATCGGCCCGGGGCGTGGAGGTAAATTCGACGTTTTCAGTACGGCCATCGCTCTCGCGCTGGGCCATCACGGTCTCGAAATTGGCCAGCACCTGCGGCGCCACAAGCTTTTGCAAGGCCGCACGGTCGCCTGAAGCGAAGGCCCGGACGATGCTTTCATAGGCGCCGCGCGCGCCTTCGAGGAAGCGGCCGGCGTCGAAGCTGGGGTCGCGCGCCCGGATGGCGGCAAGGCCGCTGGGCGCCAGGCGCGAGTCGGTATCGATGGCGCGCGGATCGGCGTCGCCAAGCGCCGGCGCGCCGGTGGGGATTGGCTGGTCCTCCGGCTGGCGGCCGACGCGGCGGCCCAGCACCGTATAGAGCTGATACAGCAGGGCGGCGGCGAGGGCGGCGAGAACCAGGAGCTGGAGAAGTTGCAAGAGCTTCACTCGGACATCGGTAGGCCGCAGGGTCGCGGTCAGCGCAGCATGAGCCGCTTTAGCTAATATAGCGTGCTTTGGCCGCCCCGTCAGATCGAACTCAAGCGGAGCCGGCGCGGACGTCGCGTTGCACGGGCGCCCCGCCCGTGATAGCAGGCGCGCTTTCGCCCTCCAAGCTAGCGCGCCCCTGGCGCCGGCCGCATTTCAATAGGCCGCAACCGGATGTTTCCCGCCGCATGACCGACCTTCCTCCCGCCGGGCTTCCCGCCGGCGCCGATCCCGCCGCTCCTCCCGGCATCCGCATCCTCGCTCAATTCATCCGCGACCTCTCGTTCGAGAACCCGCGCGCGCCGGAATCCCTCAGGGCTCAGGCCCAGCCGCCGCAGATCGACCTGAGCGTCGAGATGAACGCCCGCACCCGCCCGGACGGCCTCTATGAGACCGACCTGAAGCTGGTGGTGTCGGCCCAGGCCTCTGGCGAGACCGTGTTTCAGATCGAACTGGTGTTCGGCGGGCTCTTCCAAGTGACGGGGGTTCCGGAGGAAGAAATGGAGCCTGTGCTGCTGATCGAATGCCCGCGCTATCTGTTCCCGTTCGCCCGGCGGATCATCGCCGACCTGACCGGCGAAAGCGGCTTCCCGCCCTTCATGCTGGAGCCCATCGACTTCGCCGCGGTCTATCAGGCGCGGCAGGCGGCCCAGCCGGCGGGGCAAGCCTAACCCAACTGCGGTACTCGCCTAGCTTAAAAGGTGGGCCGCACGAACTGAGCTGCGAATTTCACGTTCCAAACGTGAAATTCGCCTTCGGGCGTGATCGCCAAGCCGGTGATGTTGGCGCGTTGGAAAGCGTCTTCGTCAGCAGGGTCGCTGACCTTTAAGATCACGGCAAGAGCGCCACTCTTATCGTCGATCTCCTTGTAATCATATTGAACGACCCCGCCGTAGCAGGTGATTCTCCGCCGTTCACGATCAACTCGGCTGAGGAGTCTGTTAGCTCTACCCACCTGCCTTGCATGTGGTCCGGCAGCGGGATTTCACGCTCTAGCTTAGCCATTGTTCCCTCAGCAAGCACTCTCGGGAACCCTACGCCATACCGTCCCGCAAACCGCATGATGGAATGATATTTCGAGGTCAGGCCTTACTCAAGGACGGCCCGTCGGGCCGCCGCTCCGCGGCCGCGTAGCGGTCCTTGACTAAGGCCTGACCTCGAAAACAAGCTCGGCATGCGGTCGTAGGGGGATCAGCGGTCGGCGCCTATTCCCGCTAGGTGGCCGCATCGGCCCGCGTGCGTCCTTCGACGCGCCGCTTCGCGGCGGCTCAGGATGACGTAGGGGTGTGGGCTGCAAAGTTTGCGCTGAGCGGGGCTCCATAAATCTACGTCATCCTGAGCCGGCCCGCAGGGCAGTGTCGAAGGACGCACCGGCGGCAGCCCCACCCGACCTAAGCCGGCTCCGCCGCCTCGCCATCCAGCGTCAGCCAGATCGCCTTGGCCTTCATCGCGGTCTGCAGAAAATCCGCGTGCGCGGCGCGTTCTTCCTCGGTCACCCGGCAGGCCAACGCGCGGGGTCTGGCGCCATAGCTGGTGCGGGAGATCGTGACCGTCTCCTCCGTCACCACCACCTCGGCCGTCAGGTCGAGTTTGCGCGCATTGCCGCCGCGCAACTCCAGATAGACCGCCGCCAAGAGCTTGGTGTCGATCAGGGCGCCGTGCTTTTCCCGCTCGCTAAGGGAGATCTTGAACCGCTTGCAGAGCGCATCCAGCGAATTGTACATGCCCGGAAACTTCTTCTGGGCCAGCGGCAAGGTATCGACCCAGCGTTCTGGGCCATAGCCGGCGTGGCCGACCCGCTCCAGTTCGGCGTTCAGGAAGCCCCGGTCGAAGGGGGCGTTATGCGCGATCAAGTTCGCGTCGCCGATAAAGGCGACCATCTCCTCCCACACCTGCGGTTCATGAAAGCGCGGCTTATCCGCCAGGGAGGCCAGGGAGATGCCGTGCACGCGCTCAGCGTCGGGGTCGATCGGCCGATCCGGGTGGCAATAGCGCTGAAAAGTGCGGCCGGTCGGAAGGTAGTCTTCCAGCTCGACACAGGCGATTTCGATCAGCCGGTGGCCGGTGCGCGGATCCAGCCCGGTGGTTTCAGTGTCCAGTACGACTTCGCGCGCCATGGCCTATCCTTGCGGCCGTTCGCGGTCGGCTTCAAGCGCGGCCTTGTGCTGCTCCAGCCCCCCCGGCGTCTTCAGCACCGCGATGATTTCGCGCACCTGTTGGCGGGCGGCCTCCATCCCCTCGCCGGTATCGACGACAAAGTGCGCGCGGGCGCGCTTTTCGCGGTCATGCATCTGGCGCGCGAGGATCGCGTCGAGGCGCGCGGTGTCATAGCCCGGGCGGGCTAGCACCCGCTCGCGCTGCACCTGTTCCGGCGCGCTCACCACCACCACCGCGTCCATCCGCACCTCGCCGCCGGTTTCGAACAGCATCGGGATGTCGAGCACGACCATCTCCACCCCCTTCGCCTCGGCGTCGGCGAAGAATTGGGTCCGGCCCTCGCCGAGAAGGGGGTAGATGATGCCGTTGAGCTTTTGCAACTCATCCGGCTTGCCAAACACCGCCGCGCCTAGCGCCTGGCGATCGACCGCCCCGTCCTTGACCGAGCCAGGAAAGGCCGCCGCTATTGCCTCCACCGCAGCTCCGCCAACGCCTTGCAGCTTATGCACCTCGGCATCCGCATCATAGACCGGCGCGCCCTCGGCCGCGAACATGGCCGCGGTGGTGGACTTGCCCATGCCGATGGAGCCGGTCAGGCCGATGGTGATCATGTACTCTCCCCCAGCACAGCCAGGGCCAGGGCCCGCACATCGGCGGTGTTCGGCGGCGCCTGGCCGAAGAAGGCTTCAAAGGACGGAGCCGCCTGACCGATCAGCATGGAAAGGCCATCGACGGCGGCGAACCCCATCGACGACGCCCGCGTCAGGAAGGCGGTGCGCAGAGGCCGATAGACCATGTCCATCACCACCGCGCCGGCCTGCAGCCCCTCAAGCGAAACCGCGAGCGGCTCCTTGCCGACGAGGCCGAGCGAGGTGGCGTTGATTACCGAGCCCGCGCCGGCGAGGGCTTCGCGAAGCTCGGCCCAATCATGCACGACGACGCCGTCGCCGAGACCTTCGGCTAGCGCCTTCGCCCGCTCTATTGTGCGGTTAATCAGGCGGACCTCGGGAACGCCGGCGTCCAGTAAGGCCGCCACCGCACCGCGCGCCGCGCCGCCAGCGCCCAGCACCACGGCGGGGCGCGCCGCGATATCGAAGCCTGGCGCTTGTTCTGCAAAGGCGGCGAGCAAACCTTCGCCGTCTGTATTGTCGGCGACGATAGAGCCATCCCGCTCGAACAGCACCAGATTGGCGGCGCCGGCGCGCTGGGCGCGATCGCTGGCCCGGTCAGCCGCCGCCAACGCGGCTTCCTTGAATGGCAGGGTGACATTGAGTCCCCGCATAGCCCCGCCGCGAAGGCCGTCGAGCAGCGCGGGAAACCTATCCGGCGTCGGCGACAAGGCGACGTAGACGCCATTCACGCCGGACGCTTCCAGCCAGGCGTTGTGGATCAACGGGCTTAAGGAGTGGCGCACCGGCGCGCCGACCACGCCTGCAACCACGGTGGCGCCGGAGATGCTCATGCGGGGATCAGCTCCAACCGGCGCAGTTCGGCGAGCAGGGGCAGGATCGGCAGGCCGAGGATGGTGAAATAGTCGCCGTCGATGGCGGAGAAGAGCTGCACGCCCTCGCCCTCCAGCTCGTAGCCGCCGACGCAGGCGAGGGCGGCATCCGCGTTTTGCACGAGATACCGGTCGGCAAAGGCGTTGCTGAAATCCCGCATGGTCAGGCTCGCCGTTTGTACATCGCGCCAGATGGTCAGCCCGTCCTGGGCCAGGGCGACCGCCGAATGCAGTCGGTGCGTACGGCCGCGCAGGGTTTTCAGGTTTTCGCTGGCCTCGCCGAGGGTTTCGGCCTTGTCGAACAGCAGGCCATCCAGCTCCAGCGTCTGGTCCGCCCCGATCGTCAGCGCGAGCGAGCCTTTCGACGCGGCGACCGCCTTGGCTTGCGCCAGGATCTCGGCGATGCGCTTGGGGGTTTCGCCCTTGGCCAGGGCGGCGGCCTTTAGCGCGGCCTCGTCCACGCCGGCGGAAACCGTCTCGAATGCGACGCCGGCTCCCTTCAAAATCATGGCCCGGGCGGCGCTTTTGGACGCCAGCAGCAAGGTCACGGGCCGACCTCGATCTGAGCGCGGCCGGCGTTGACCACATTGATCACCGCCGCCGCCGTTTCTTCCACCGAGCGGCGGCTCACATCGATCACGGGCCAGCCGTACTTCTCGAACATCCGCCGCGCCCTGACGATCTCCGAACGCACCGCCTCATTGTCGATATAGCTGCTCTCGCGGTCTTCCCGCAGATTGAGCAGCCGGTTGCGGCGGATCTCGATCAGCCGGTCGGGGGAGATGGTCAGGCCGATAACGATCGCCCGCTTGAGTTGGAACAGCTGCGCCGGCGGCTCGGCGCCTGGCACCAGGGGGACATTGGCCGCGCGAATGCCGCGGTGGGCCAGGTAGATGGAGGTCGGGGTCTTGGAGGTGCGGCTGACGCCCACCAGCACGACGTCCGCCTGCTCCAGATTCTGCGCCGCCTGGCCGTCGTCGTGGCCGATGGCATAGTTGAGCGCGTCCATGCGGTTGAAATAGTCGTTGTCCAGGGTGTGCTGAGCGCCGACCCGCGTCGACAGCGACGCCCCCAGATAGCGGGCCAGGGAGGCGACCAGCGGGTCGAGCACCGCGATGCAGGGCATTTCCAGATCGCGGCAGCCCTGCTCGAGCCCGGCCCGCAATTCGGCGTCGACGATGGTGTGCAGCACCACGCCCGGCGAGCCGCCCACCTCATGCAGCACCCGCTCCAGCTGCCGGGGGGAACGAACCAGGGCGTAGATATGTTCGATAGGCAGCACATCATCGAACCGCGCGCAGACGGCTCTGGCCATCGCGTTCAACGTCTCGCCGGTGGAGTCCGAGACGAGATGGAGATGGAAATAGGTCGCGAACCGGCCGCTGGTCATCCGTCTCCTGAGGATCCTTTCCGCCCTGAACGCGCGCCAGCCGTTAACAAAAGGTTAACGAGTCTGGGGCAGCCCCTGGGATGGATCGGGAGAAAAGCGGCTTCGGAAGGCTTTGCCAAGGCCGGGGGCGGGAAAACCTCCGATCCGTCCCTATCCAGACCCCTGGCGGGCCGCGAAGTGGATGGTCTGACGCTCAACTCCCACAGCTGTTGGCGGTTTGGCCCTTCCCCAGATCATCTACAGGAGGCCGTTTGGGAATCGGCCGTGATTTCCGTTGGCTGAAAGATATCCCCTCTATCCACAGTGGACGCCGCGCCGAATTGGTCTTGAGGACGACAGGCTCATTGACGGCAGCTTTTGTCCCGGCGAGCGCCCTTATCCACACGGCGCCCCCCTCCCTCTTCCTCCACCTAAAATCCTTTAACCTTTCATTAAGAATAAGGATGGGCATCCGGGCTTGAGCGTCACGCCAGGACGGGATTTAAGACGGCTCATGAACGCGCCCTCCCAGACAATCCCCCAGCCCCTCATGCTCAGAGCTCTCAAGGGCGAGACCCTCGAGAGGCCGCCGGTCTGGTTCATGCGTCAGGCTGGCCGTTACCTGCCGGAGTACCGCGAGCTGCGCGCCACAGCTGGGGATTTCCTCTCCCTCTGCTTCGATCCAGAGAAGGCCGCCGAGGTGACCCTGCAGCCCATGCGGCGGTTCGACTTCGACTCAGCTGTTTTCTTCGCCGACATCCTGCTGATTCCAGGCGCACTCGGCCAGAAGGTCTGGTTCGAGGCTGGAGAAGGGCCGCGTCTCGGCCCCCTGCCGTCGAATGAGGCTCTGCGGGGGGAGCTTGATGCTTCCACCGAGCGTTTGGCCTCCATAGGTGAGACCCTGCGCCTGGTTCGCGCTAAACTGGATCCGGAAAAGGCGCTGATCGGCTTTGCGGGCGGACCGTGGACCGTGGCGACCTATATGATCGAAGGCCGAGGCAGCGACCGGACCGGCGCACGGACTTTCGCCTTCACCCAGCCCGACGTGCTCGACGAGATGCTGGACATCCTGGCCGAGGCGACCGCTCGCTATCTGGTCATGCAGGTCAAGGCCGGCGCCCAGGTGCTGCAGCTGTTCGAATCTTGGTCGGAGAATCTGCCGGAAGATGTGTTCGAGCGCGTCGTCACCCGCCAACACCGCAGGATCATCGACCGGCTGCGAGCCGAAGGCGTCACGGTCCCGGTGATCGGCTTCCCGCGGGGGGCCAGCGGGCTTGCAGAAGATTACGCTGCCGGCGCGGGGGTTAACGGCGTCGGTCTTGACGTGCAAGCGTCGGCGAAACTCGGACAGCGGCTGCAGAAGACGGTCACCATCCAGGGCGCTCTCGATCCCCTGCTGCTTCGGGCCGGCGGCGACGCCCTGACGCGGCGGGTCGATCAGATGCTCCGGCAGTGGGGCGATGGTCCCTACATCTTCAACCTGGGCCACGGGGTTATCCTCGACACCCCGATCCCACATGTGGAGCAGGTAGTCGAACAGGTCACGGCTTGGCGCAGAGGCTGACCGTGGCTGAAGGGCGAGCTAAGCAGACCAGGTCGTCGCGCCGTATTGCGGTGGTGCTGATGAACCTGGGCGGGCCAGACAGTCTGAAAGCTGTGCAACCCTTCCTGTTCAACCTGTTTGCCGATCCGGCCATCATTTCGGCGCCGGCGCCGATCCGCTATCCCCTGGCGGCGCTGATCTCGGTCACTCGGGGGAAAATGGCGCGAAGCAACTACGCCAAGATGGGCGGCGCCTCGCCGCTCGGGCCTGAGACTCGCGCCCAGGCGTTCGCCCTGGAAACAGTGTTGGCCGATGCTCTGGACGGTGAGGTGAAGGTTTTCGTTGCCATGCGCTATTGGCGGCCGACCAGCGAGGATACTGCTCAGGAAGTTGCGGCATTCGCGCCGCACGACGTGGTGCTGCTGCCCCTCTATCCGCAGTTTTCCACCACCACGACAGCCTCGTCGGTGAAGGCCTGGGCCAAGGCCTATCGGGGCGCCGGCAAGCTGCATTCGGTCTGCTGCTACCCGCTACAGGCTGGGGTGGTCGAGGCGCATGCTTCGGCGATCGAGGCAGCTTGGGCGGCGGCTGGCAAGCCGGACGGCCTTCGCCTGCTCTTCTCCGCCCACGGCCTGCCGCAGCAGGTGGTGGAAAAAGGCGATCCCTACCAGGCCCAGGTCGAAGCCCTGTCAGAGGCGGTGGCCGCAAGGCTGGGCCAGCGCTGGGACTGGAAGGTTTGCTACCAGAGCCGGGTCGGGCCGTTGAAATGGCTCAGGCCATCTACGCTGGACTGTATCGAGGAAGCTGCCTCGGAAGGGCTGGGGGTGATGATCACCCCGATCGCCTTCGTCTCCGAACACGTGGAGACCCTGGTCGAGTTGGACGATGACTACGCCATCTTTGCCGCCGACCTGAACGTCCCCCACTACATCCGCGTGCCGGCGCTCGGTGTGCGGCGGGAATTCATCGAAGGCCTGGCGGAGGTGGTGATCGGCGCTGTCGATAGAGAGGCTGCGCCGGCGCCCGGCTCAGCCTATGTATGTCCGCATCGCTGGAGCGGTTGTCCGGCGGGCGAAGCGCGGGAGGGCCTTGGGCTGTGATCCACTACTACGATCTGCTGCGCGGACTGCACATCGTCGCCGTCATCGCCTGGATGGCCGGCATGCTCTATCTGCCCCGGCTCTATGTCTACCATACGCGCGCCGCGGCGGGGTCGGAGATGGACGAGACCTTCAAGGTCATGGAGTCCAAGCTCCTGAAGATCATCATCAATCCGGCCAGTTTCTTGGTGCTGCTGTTCGGCGGGACCTTGATCGGGGTTGATATCCAGCGGCTCGGCCCCACCTTTTGGGACAAGCCGTGGTTCGTGGTGAAGATCATCGGCGTCATCGCCCTGTTCGGCTGGCACGGCTTTCTGGCCGCCAGCCGCCGGGCCTTCGCCGAGAACCGCAACACCCGCTCTGAGCGCTTCTGGCGCATGAGCAACGAGTTGCCCTTCATCGTCGCCATCATCATCGTGTTGTCAGCGACCACCAAGTTCGGCTCGGCACGCTAGTCGGGGCATTTCGGGCAAAGGGTCACGCTTGACCTTGTCCGGCGACTGTGGTTCCGCTGTGTGCGATGCGCGGACCAACGACTCGCGCTCCCGCCTCTCGCCGGATTGTCGCTGATCTAAGCGGCCCCGCACCTCCGGCAAACCCAATAGAGCGCCGCCCGTCCGGGATCACCGGCGCCTTCCAAATCAAACGACCGGCCCGCCTTATGGGCCATCCGTCCGCCCTGCGTGGCCGGAAACCTAAAGAGTAGAACCAATATGACCGACGAATCCGTCACCGAATCCCTCGACCTCGAAACCGCCGAGCTCGCCCCCGATATGGGCGACGCCGCCGACGAAGGTCCGTCCGCCGCCTCCCAGGCCATCGCCGCCATGGGCCTCACTAAGATGTCGCTGCAAGAGCTGAAGGAACGGCCCGCCGCCGACCTGGTGGCTTTCGCCGAGGCGCTTGAGATCGAGAACGCCAACTCGATGCTCAAGCAGGATATGATGTTCGCCATCCTCAAGGCCGTGGCCGAGGAAGGCGTTGAAATCTCTGGCTCCGGCACGTTGGAAGTGGTGCAGGACGGCTTCGGCTTCCTGCGTAGCCCGGAGGCCAACTACCTCTCCGGCCCGGACGACATCTATGTCTCCCCTTCGCAGATCCGCAAATTCGGCTTGCGCACCGGCGACAGCGTCGATGGCGGCGTCCGCTCCCCTCGCGAGGGCGAGCGCTACTTCGCCCTGGTGAAGGTCGACCAGGTCAACTTCGAAAGCCCCGACAACGTCCGCCACAAGGTGGCTTTCGACAACCTGACGCCCCTCTATCCCGAAGAGCGGCTGACTATGGAGATCGAGGATCCGACGCTGAAGGATCGCTCCGGCCGGATCATCGACATCGTCGCCCCGCTCGGCAAGGGCCAGCGGTGCCTGATTGTCGCGCCGCCGCGGGTCGGCAAGACGGTGATGCTGCAGAACATCGCCAAGTCGATCGCCGCCAACCACCCCGAATGCTACCTGATCGTGCTGCTGATCGACGAGCGGCCGGAAGAAGTCACCGACATGCAGCGCACTGTGCGCGGCGAGGTGATCTCCTCCACCTTCGACGAACCCGCCACCCGTCACGTCGCCGTCGCGGAGATGGTGATCGAAAAGGCCAAGCGCCTGGTCGAACACAAGCGCGACGTCATTATCCTGCTGGACTCGGTCACCCGCCTCGGCCGCGCCTACAACACCGTGGTGCCGTCCTCCGGCAAGGTGCTGACCGGCGGCGTGGACGCCAACGCGCTGCAGCGGCCCAAGCGGTTCTTCGGCGCCGCGCGGAACGTGGAGGAAGGCGGCTCGCTGACCATCATCGCCACGGCCCTGATTGAGACCGGCAGCCGGATGGACGAGGTGATCTTCGAAGAGTTCAAGGGCACCGGCAACTCGGAAATCATCCTGGACCGCAAGGTCGCCGACAAGCGTATCTTCCCGGCCATCGACATCCTGAAGTCCGGCACCCGTAAAGAAGAACTGATTACGCCGAAGGAAACGCTGCAGAAGACCTATATCCTGCGCCGCATTCTTAACCCGATGGGGCCGCAAGACGCGATCGAATTCCTGATGGACAAGCTGCGCCAGAGCAAAAACAATGGCGACTTCTTCCAGTCGATGAATACCTGATCGAAGTTACTGGCTGGGATGCTTAAGATATTCCATGCCAAAGGCGCCCGCTCGGTCGGCCAATAGTTCCGGGTTTGGCGAGACGCGCGTGGCGTGTCTCGAACCGCACCCTACGGAATCAGCAGGCTCGACCCCACGGTGTCGCGGCTCTCGAGCGCCTCATGGGCCTTGCGCGCATCGGCCAGCTTGAAGGTCTGGCCGATGTCGATCTTCACAGCGCCAGTCTCGATCACGCGGAACAGGGCCGCGGAGCTCTCGGCCAGCTCCTCCGGCTTGGCTATGTAGTCGAATAGGGTGGGGCGGGTCAGGAACAGCGAGCCCATCCGTGAGAGCCGGCCAGGTTCGATCGCCGGCGCAGGACCCGAGGCGTTGCCGAAGCTGACCAGCATGCCGCGGCGCGACAGGCTCGATAGGCTGGCCTCGAAGGTGGCCGCGCCAACGCCGTCATAGACCACCGGTACGCCGGCGCCGCCGGTGATCTCCTTGACCCGCGCGGCGACATCTTCGTCGCGATAGAGGATCACATGCTCGCAGCCGTGCTGGCGCGCGAGCCTAGCCTTGTCTTCAGACCCTACCGCACCGATCACACTGACGCCGAGCGACCTGGCCCATTGGCAGAGGATGGCGCCGACGCCGCCGGCGGCCGCGTGGACCAGGATGGTGTCGCCGCCCTTCACCGGTCGGCAGCGCAGCAGCAGGAATTCCGCGGTCATGCCCTTGAGCATCGACCCGGCCGCGACCTCGGCCGACACGCCGTCAGGCAGGTGCAACAGGCGGGCGGCGGTCACGATATTGTATTCGGCATAGGCGCCGAACTGGCCGGTGTAGGCGGCCCGGTCGCCGGGCTTGAAACTGGTGACGCCTTCGCCGACAGCGTCCACAACGCCGGCCGCTTCCTGGCCGAGGGTGATCGGCAGCTTCAAGGGATAGAGGCCGGTGCGGTGGTAGGTGTCGATGAAGTTGATGCCGATCGCCTCGTGGCGCAGCCGGACTTGGCCAGGGCCCGGCTCGGGGATGGGCAGATCGACGGCTTCGAGAACCTCGGGTCCGCCCGTGCGGGTGATCTGGATCGCCAGCATCAGCTGAGTCCCTTCTTGAAAAATGCAAAGGTGCGCTCAGCCGCCGTGGCCGCATCCTCCGCGTTGAAGTTGTCACCGCCGGTGCGGGAGAAGGCGTGGTCGCGGCCGGGATAGGAGAAGAGTTCCACGTGGGCGTGGTTCTTCAGCGCCGCAGTGATCTGGGCCTGCGCTTCCTTGGGGACGAACTGGTCCTCCTCGGCGATATGAAGTAGCAGCGGGTTGGCCAGCTTGTCCGCCTCCGCAGTGAATTTCTCGATGCCCACACCATAGTAGGCGACGCTGGCGTCCGCGTCGGTGCGGGTCGCGGTCAGGTAGGCCAACAGGCCGCCGAGGCAAAAGCCGATGGCGCCCACCTTGCCGCTCGACTTGTCGCCCAGTTGGGGCCGCACCCAGTCGATGGTGGCGGCGATATCCTTGACCCCTGCGTCGACGTCGAAGGCATTGTAGAGCTCGAACGCGCGCTTCCAGTCCGCGTCGGTGTGGTCGGTCAGGTCGATGCCCGGCTCGATCCGCCAGAACAGATCCGGCGCGATGACCAGGTAGCCCTGCGCCGCCAGCCGTTCGCAGACTTCGCGGACGAAGGCGTTCACACCGAAGATTTCCTGGATCACGACGATAGCCGCCGACGGTTTGGTCTCGGGATGGGCGACATAGGCGGCGAAGTCGCCGTCGGGGGTGGAAATCGTAACGGACTCGACGCTCATACTGCCTCCGTGGGATCAAACGCCCGCGCGTTTGCTACTAGCCTGTGACGGCCGATAAGGCCCATAACAAAGTCGTGGGGATGGAGAGCGGTATGAAGATCACCGTCAATGTCGAATGCACCCCGAAAGAGGCGCGGACCTTCCTTGGGCTGCCGGATGTCACCGGCCTGAACGAGGCGATGATCGGCGAGATGCAGGCGCGGATGAAGTCCAATATGGCCGCGCTGCAGCCGGACGAGTTGATGAAGAACTGGATGGCCCTGGGCGGCCAGGCCACGGAACATTTCCGCAAGCTGATGACCGCCGCCGCCACGGGAAACAAGCCCTAAGTTGAGCCCGACGTTCCCGCCCGGCCAGGCCGCTAAGCCGGGCCGCACCATCTTCGCCCTGGCCACAGCGCCTGGCCGAGCAGCCATCGCTATCCTGCGCTTGTCAGGCCCGGGCGTCGCCGGTGCGCTGGCGGCGCTCGGCGCCGGCGGCCTCAAGCCGCGCGAGGCGAGCCTTCGCACCCTTAAGAACCCCGCTGATAAGGCCGCGTTGGACCAGGCCATGGTGCTCTGGTTGCCGGGCCCGGCCAGTGTGACGGGCGAGGACTGCGCCGAACTGCACTTACACGGCGGTCATGCGGTGGTGGACGCCGTTACTCAGGTCCTGCTGCGCCAGGGCTTGTGGCTGGCGGAGCCGGGAGAATTCACCCGCCGCGCGTTTGAAAACGGCAAGCTGGACCTGAGCCAGGCCGAGGCGGTGGCGGACCTGGTCGATGCGGAGACGGAGGGTCAGCGGCGGCAGGCCTTGGCGCAACTCGACGGCGCGCTTGCCAAGCGACACGCCGTCTGGCGGACGGGGTTGATTGAAGCCCTGGCGGTGCTGGAGGCGGCGGTGGACTTCCCGGACGAGGATCTGCCCGAGTCCGTCGCCGACGAAGCCGCGCCGACGATCGCTCGGATCGCCGGTGAGCTAGAAGCGGCCCTGGCCGACGCCGCGCGCGGCGAGCGGGTGCGCGGCGGCTTTCGCGTCGCCCTGATCGGCGCCCCGAATGCCGGCAAGTCGAGCCTGCTCAACACTCTTGCTGGTCGGGACGCCGCCATAGTTACGGCGACCCCAGGCACGACGCGGGATGTCATCGAAGTCCCCCTGAACCTTGTGGGGTTCCGGATCGTGCTGGCGGACACTGCTGGCGTCCGCGCCGCGGTCGATCCGATCGAAGCCGAAGGCGTGCGCCGGGCGCGCGCCTGGGCGGAGAATGCCGACCTTCGGCTGTTGGTGGTGGACGCTTCAGCGCGGGACCAGGCCTGGCACGAGGTGGCGTCTCTCACGAAGGAGGGTGACTTCTGCCTGCTGAACAAGGCCGACCTGCCACGTGGAACAGCGGCGGTCGCGGAGGCCTGGGCTCACGGCCACGGACTGACACCGCTTTTTCTGTCGTTGCGGACGTCGGCGGGAGTTGAGGCGGTGAAGCAGGCCCTGTCGGCAGCCGTCATCGACGCCTTGTCCGGCGCGGACTTTCCAGCGGCGACGCAAGAGCGGCACCGGCGGGACCTGACGGAGGCGAGGGCTCACCTGGTTCGCGCCCTGCACGCCCTGACGAAGCCAGCCGAAGTGGAGTTGGCGGCGGAGGACGTGCGGCTAGCAGCTCGGAGCCTGGGGCGGATTAGCGGCCAGGTTGGGGCGGAGGACGTGCTGGACCGCGTCTTCGCCCGCTTCTGCATCGGCAAATAGCTGTTTCACGTGAAACACTGCACAGGTCGGTCCACAGCGCTGCCCACACAATCCGACCCATGTTTCACGTGAAACAGCGCCGCTCTGCTCGACGGGCGACCGCCGGGGACCTATAAGGCCGGCCTCATGTCCGCGCGCCCTACATCATACGCCCCGTCTTACGATGTTATTGTCATAGGCGGCGGCCACGCCGGCTGCGAAGCGGCCGACGCGGCGGCGCGCGCGGGCGCTAGCACCTTGCTGCTAACCCATAAGGTCGAGACCATCGGCGAGATGTCCTGCAACCCTGCCATTGGCGGCCTGGGCAAGGGCCATCTGGTGCGGGAGATCGACGCCCTTGACGGGCTGATGGGCCGGATGGCCGATGTCGCCGGCATCCAATTCCGCCTACTGAACCGCTCCAAGGGTCCTGCAGTGCGCGGCCCCCGCGCCCAGATCGACCGCAAGCTCTATCGCGAGGCCATGCAGGCCGACCTCGCCAAACGGGAGGGCCTGACCATCGAGGCCGCTGCCGTCGAGGATCTGATCGTCGAAGACGGCCGGATTGCCGGCGTCGTTGCGGCGGACGGGCGTCAATGGCGCGCGTCCCACGTGGTGTTGACCACCGGCACCTTCCTCAACGGAGTCATTCACCGGGGCGACGAGCGGATTTCCGCCGGCCGGATCGGTGATGCGCCTGCCATCGGCTTGGCGACCCGCCTCTATGAACTCGGTCTTGACATGGGCCGCCTGAAGACCGGGACGCCGGCGCGGCTTGACGGGAGCACCATCGCCTGGGACCGGCTGGAGATGCAGGCGGCGGATGAGACGCCGGAGCCGTTCTCTTTCCTGACCGACAAGATCGAGCGGAAGCAGATCGCCTGCGGCGTCACCTGGACCAATGCCGAGACCCACCGGATCATCGCCGAGCGCCTGGGTGAATCGGCCGTCTATGGCGGCAAGACCACTGGGCGCGGGCCGCGCTATTGTCCGTCCATCGAGGACAAGGTGGTTCGGTTCGCCGATAAGTCCGCCCACCAGATCTTTCTGGAGCCAGAGGGGCTGGACGACGACACCGTCTATCCGAACGGCATCTCCACCTCGGTGTCCGAGGAAACCCAGGACCTTTTCCTCCGCACCATTCCCGGTCTGGAGCAGGTGGTGGTCCGCCGCTACGGCTACGCCATCGAGTATGACTATGTCGATCCGCGCGAGCTGACCCCTGCCCTGGAGGTCAAGCGCCTGCCCGGCCTCTACCTCGCGGGTCAGATCAACGGCACCACCGGCTATGAGGAGGCGGGCGCGCAAGGCCTGCTGGCCGGCCTCAACGCCGCCCGCGCGGCGTCCGGTCTGGAGCCGGCCAGTTTTGCCCGCGACGAGGCCTATATCGGGGTGATGGTCGATGATTTGGTCACGCGGGGCGTCAGCGAGCCCTATCGCATGTTCACCAGCCGGGCCGAATTCCGCCTCACCCTGCGCGCCGACAACGCGGACCAGCGGCTGACCGCCAAAGGGATCGAGCTTGGTTGCGTCGGGCCGGAGCGCGCTGCCGCCTATGCTGCGAAGGCCGCGACTCTTGCCGCCGTCCGCGAGCGAGCTGCCGAACTGACCCTGACGCCAGCAGCGGCGATCAAGGCCGGGTTCCACGTGAAGGCCGACGGCGTTCGCCGCGACCTGATCCAGCTGCTGACCTATCCGAACATTAGCTTTCACGATCTGGCCCAGCACTGGCCGGAAATCGCCGCTTGGCCCGCCTTCGCCCGCGAGCAGGTCGAGATCGACGCCACCTATTTCGGCTACCTCGACCGCCAGGCTGCCGATGTCGCCGCCTTCCGGCGTGATGAAGACCTGCGTCTGCCGGCCGACCTCGACTATGCCGCCATGGGCGGCCTTTCTCATGAAGCCAAGGAGAAGCTCGCCGCCGTGCGGCCGCAGACCCTCGGCCAAGCCTCGCGTATCGAAGGCGTCACCCCCGGCGCGCTTACAGCCTTGCTCGCCCATGTCCGACGCCCTCGCGCCGCCTGAACCCGCCCCCGCTGCTCTCGCCGGCTTGCCCGAGCCGTTCGATCGCGCTGCGTTCGCGGCAACGGCAGGGGTGTCCGACACCCGGATGGCTGACCTCGACCGCTTCCTCGTCCTGCTCACCGAACGCAACGAGCAACTGAACCTGGTCGGACCCTCCGCCCTGGCGGCCTTCTGGCTCCGGCACGCCTACGATTCCGCCCAGTTGTTGACGCTCGCCCCCGAGGGAGCGCTCGTCTGGGCCGACCTGGGCGCCGGCGCCGGCTTTCCGGGACTGGTGCTGGCGATCCTGCTCAAGGACGCGCCCGGCGCTCATGTCCATCTGGTGGAGAGCATGGCCAAGCGCTGCCGGTTTCTGGAGGAGGTCTGCGCGGAACTCGCCTTGCCGGCCACCGTCCACAACCTCCGCGCCGAGGACCTGGAACTGAAAGTTGATGTGGTCACCGCCCGCGCCGTGGCCCCGCTGGTCAAACTTTTGGGTTATGCTTGGCCATACCTGTGCAGGGGGGCGACGGGGCTGTTCTTCAAGGGCCAGGATGTTGAGGCGGAGCTGAAAGCCGCTACAAGATCTTGGAAATTCCACGCTCGTCTCATCCAAAGCCTGAGCTCAGAGCAGGGCCGCATTGTTCAGTTGAGAAGGATATCCCGTGTCAGACCCGGTTGATCCCCGGCCCTACTCCCGGCTTCGCGTGCTGTCGGTCTCCAACCAGAAGGGCGGGGTCGGCAAGACGACGACGACCATCAATCTCGGCACCGCCCTGGCGGCCGTGGGTGAGCGGGTGCTGATCGTCGATCTGGATCCACAGGGCAACGCCTCCACCGGCCTCGGCCTGCCGCGTGGCCAGCGAAAGACCACCGTCTATGACGTCATCGTCGGCGGCGCGGCGATTGTCGATGCAGCCGTGAAGACCTCCGTGCCGGGCCTTGAGTTGATCGCCTCCGACCCTGACCTCTCCGGCGTCGAGCTGGAGCTTGCCCAGGCGGCCGGCCGGTCCTTCCGTCTGCGCGACGCCCTGCGGCCCCTGCGCGAGGACGCCGACAAGGGCGGCTTCACCTATGTGCTGATCGACTGTCCGCCATCGCTGAACCTGCTGACGGTCAACGCCATGGCGGCGGCCGATGCAGTGCTGGTGCCGCTGCAGTGCGAGTTCTTTGCTCTGGAGGGCCTCACCCAACTCATGCGCACGGTCGATCTGGTGCGCGGCAACCTCAATCCCCGTCTGGAGATTCAAGGGGTGGTGCTGACCATGTACGACCGCCGCAACAGCTTGTCCGACCAGGTGGCGGCGGATGTGCGCAGCCATTTCGGCGACAAGGTCTACGAGACCATGATCCCCCGCAATGTGCGGGTCTCCGAGGCGCCGTCCTTCGGCAAACCGGTGCTGGTCTATGACCTCAAATGCGCCGGCAGCCAGGCCTATTTGAAGCTCGCCCGCGAAGTCGTCGGCCGCGAACGCGCCCGCAAAGCGCAGGCCGCCTGATGGCCGAGCAACGCAGAGGCCTGGGGCGGGGCCTGTCCGCCCTGCTCGACGAAACCAACGCCGGTGTGACTGACCAAGCCACCAGCGGCGTGCGCGAACTGCCGATCGAGCAGATCGAGCGCAATCCGAAACAGCCGCGGATGGACTTCGATGGCGACGAGCTGACCGTCCTCGCCGGCTCGATCCGTGAAAAGGGCGTGCTGCAGCCGATTCTAGTGCGGTCATCCCCGGAACACCCGGGGCAATACCAGATCGTCGCCGGTGAGCGGCGCTGGCGGGCGGCGCAGCAGGCGGGCCTGAAGGCCATGCCGGCCCTGGTGCGGGAGCTGGACGATCTTGAGACGCTGGAAATCGGCATCATTGAGAATGTCCAGCGGATCGATCTGAATCCTTACGAAGAAGCCGCCGGTTATAAGGCGCTGATCGACCGGTTCGGCCGCACCCAGGAGCAGGTGGCCGAAGCGGTGGGCAAGAGCCGCAGCCATGTGGCCAACGCCCTGCGCCTGCTCGGATTGCCGGAGTTTGTGCTGCACGCCCTGCGCACCAACATCATGAGCGCCGGCCACGCGAGGGCCATCGCCGCGGCGCCGGACCCTGAAGCCCTGGCCCGGATCGTCATCGACGAAGGACTCAGCGTCCGTGCGGCAGAGGCGCTGGCCCGCAAGGCGCAGTCAGGCGGCGGCAAATCCAGGCCCAAGGCGCCGCGGGATGTCGCAAGAGACGCCGACACCCAGGCGCTGGAGCAGGACATCTCCAACCTGCTTGGCCTCGATGTCCAAATTCTTGACCGGGGCGGCGCAGGCGAGGTGAAGATCGCCTATGCGACGCTGGAGCAGCTTGATGACCTGTGCCGGCGGTTGACGGGCGGCTAGCGCAGCGTTCTGGGGCCCGCGCGGGAAAGCTGCGCCTACAGCGCCCTTAAGACCTGAAAGCGAGCCTGCTCTGGCGCTCGACAGAGCTCCAGTCTCGTCAGATCCCTGAAGAGGAGATGGCATCCATGAAAGATGCCATTTTTTCTCCGTTCATCCCGGCGGAGGCCGGTATCCAGATCATATGGCGCCCGGTGGTCGGAAGTGGCTCAAGCTGTAGCCGGAGCGGACCTGCTCGATCTGCGCTTCTTCGGCTGGGCTTCGGCATTCCCGGGGTGAGCGGACTATATCTAAAGCCCCAATCTCCTCGCCCGCCCCGCGATCGTCAGCGCCAAACGCTCCGCAATCAGCGCATCGGGCGAGCCGGTCTGTTTGCAGGCCCGGTCCGCGTCCAAGATCTCAGGCTGCAGGGCATCGAGCTGTTCCAGGCTCCAGGCCCTCGCCTGGCGCAGAAATTCCCGTTCGTTGCGCCAGAAAACCCCAGAGGCTTTGGCGGCTTCGGCCAGGCCCGCGCCGTTGGCGGAAAGTGTCAAGGTGCGGCGCAGCTTGCCCAGATGCATGCCGATGGCGCGGACGGCGGCCGGACCGGCTTCGCCCTCGGCGATAGCGCGCCGCAGGCCCGCGTGCGCGGCGGCCAACTTGCCGCCGAAGGCGTCCTCAGCCGCGGCGAACAGAGACGATTCCGGCTCGACTCCGAAAAACGCTTCCAGGTCCTCCGCCTTGGCCGTCGCACCTGAACCCGGGCCCAGAAAGAGGGCCAACCGCTCGATCTCCTGTCGCGCCACGCCCCGCTCGCGTGGTAGGCGAGCCACGAACAGCTCCAGGGCGTCAGAGGCCAGGCTGACCTTGTCTCTGGCGAGGGACTCCCGCACCAGGCGCGCCACATCGCCGGGCTCATCCTCGTAACAGGGGATGGCGGCGGCGGCCTCGGCCTTCTCCGCCGTCTTGCGCAGGGCTGAGTCCCGGCCCAACTCGCCAGCCTCGATCAGGAAGAAGGCGTCGGGGTTATAACCGCCGTCAGCATGAACCTTCAGCGCCTCGGCCGCCTGTTTGTCTATCCCAGCCCGATCGGTGCTCAGCCGCAGGCGCACCAACCGGCGGCCGCCCATGAGCGACTGGGCGGAAAGCTGGTCCGCGAGCCGTCCGCCGTCGCCGTCCAGATCGGTGTCGGTAAGTAGGGAGACGTCGAAGGGATCGTCCGGGCGTTCGGTCGTGGCCTTGGCCAGGATATCGGCCCGCTCATGCACCCCGCCCCTGTCGCGGCCATAGATTAGCGCCGCGCGCACGCCCTTGGTCGGCGCGCCCAGGAACCGCTCCACATCGGGTCGGCGGCTTAGGATCACGGACGCGCGCCCTTAAGGCTGGCGAGGATGGCTGGCGAAATATTCGGCCAGATCGACGCGGATATGCTGGGCGGAGGTGTTGGCCGCGCGCTGCTGGGCGTCCTGCTGCGCCGAGATGCCGGCGTAGGGTTGCTGGGTCTCGGAATAGGTGATCTCGGCCGTGTCGAGGCCGTGGGTCAGCACCTTGGTCGGCGCGCCGGCCGCGGTGACGCTATAATCGACCCGCACATGCATCTCGTAGCGCTCGGCGACGCCGTTGACGTTCAAGCCGCGCGGGAACACCCGCTCGGCGACGGTGAAGGTCAGCTTATAGGCTGGCGCGGCGTTCTTGTCGGTTCCCAACTCATCCTCGAGAGCCTGGCCAAGCAGGAAGGCGGTCCGGCCGCGTGGCGCGACGATCTGGATAGTCGAAAGGCCCGGCGTCACGCCGGGCGTGGCGTAGAGGGGCGTGAAGCCGCAGGCGCTCAGCGCTAGGCTGCTCAGGAGGGCGGCGGCGAGGGCGAAGGAACGGGCCACGGCGCTTACCCGACTACGACGTTGACGATGCGGTCTTTCACCACGATCACCTTGCGGACGTTCAGACCCTCAAGGTGCCGCTGAACGGCCGCGTCCGCCAGGGCAATCTTTTCGACTTCGGCTTCCGTCGTGCCCGGCGCGACGCGAACCTCGGCCCGGCGCTTGCCGTTGATCTGTACCGGCAACACGATCTCATCGTCGGCCGCCAACGCGGCGTCGAACACTGGCCAGGGGGCCTGGACTACCATGCCTTCGCCGCCGATCCGCTCCCAGCAGGCTTCGGCCAGGTGGGGGGCGTAGGGCGCGATCAGCCGCGCCAGGGCCGACAGCGCCTCTTGACGCGCTCTCAGCAGGTTCGGAGACGCGCCCTCGGCCGGCAGGGAGCGCAGCAGGGATAGGAATTCGTCGAATCGAGCGACGCCAGTGTTGAAACGGAAGCCCTCGATCGCCGCGGTGACAGCCTTGATCAGCCGGTGGGTAGACCGGGTGAGGGCGGCGGCGGAAGGATCGTCGCCGCTGGCGGCCGGAATCGAGGCCGGCTGGCTGTCGAATTCGTCCCACAGCCGGTTGACCCGCCGCCAGGACCCCTGGATGCCACCGGTGGTCCAGGGCACGTCCCGCTCGGGCGGGGAATCGGACAGGACGAAGAAGCGCGCCGCATCGACGCCGTAGGCCTCGAAGATGTCCTGCGGCGCGACGGTATTCTTCTTCGACTTCGACATCTTCTCGGTGTCGCCAATGGTCACCGGCTCGCGGGTTTCCACCAGCACGGCGCGCCGGGTCGCCCCGTTCGCCTCGATTTCGACGTCCGCCGGTTCGACCCAGTCGCCGTTCTGCCGCCGATAGGTCTCGTGGGTGACCATGCCCTGGGTGAACAGGCCCGCGAAAGGCTCCGCCACCGACAGCTTGCCGCCGTCCTTCAGCGCCCGGGTGATGAAGCGGGCGTAGAGGAGGTGCAGCACGGCGTGCTCGATGCCGCCGATATACTGATCCACCGGCAGCCAATAGTCGGCCGCCGCCTTGTCGATCGGCTCATCCGCGGTCGGATCGGCGAAACGGGCGAAATACCAGGAACTATCGACGAAGGTGTCCAGCGTGTCCGTTTCGCGCTCCGCCTCACCGCCACAGGCCGGGCAGGGCGCATGCTTCCAGGTCGGATGCCGCGCCAAGGCGTTGCCGGGCCGGCTGAAATCGAGGTCCTCGGGCAGGGCGACCGGCAGTTGGTCCTTGGGCACGGCCACCGGGCCGCACTTGGCGCAATGGATGATCGGCACCGGGCAGCCCCAGCCACGCTGGCGGGCGATGCCCCAATCGCGCAGGCGATAGACCGTCGCGCCCTCGCCGTGGCCCTGCGCCTCGATACGAGTGATGGCCGAGGCCTTGGCGGCCTCGATCTCCAGCCCGTCCAGGAAGTCGGAGTGATAGATCTTGCCTGGCCCCACGTAGGCCTCGTCGCCGACGGCGAAGACTTCCGGGTCGCCGCCGGGCGGCAGAACCACCGGTATGACCGGCAAGCCGTACTTACGGGCGAAGTCCAGGTCGCGCTGGTCGTGGGCGGGGCAGCCGAAGATGGCGCCCGTGCCATAGTCCATCAGCACGAAGTTGGCGATCCAGACCGGCAGGGTCTGACCGGGCAGGAAGGGATGCTCGACGGTCAGGCCGGTATCGTAGCCGCGCTTCTCCGCCTGCTCGACCGCCGCCTCGGACACAGCGCCGCGCCTGCAGTCGTCGATGAAGGCGGCCGCCTTGGTGTCGGACGCCGCCGTCAGCGTCGCCAGCGGATGGTCCGCCGCGACGGCCAGGAAACTGGCGCCATAGAGGGTGTCGGGACGGGTGGTATAAACGTCCAGCCCGTCGCCGAAGCCTTGCGGCGTCTGGCTGGCGAAGGCGAACCTCAGCCGCAGTCCCTTGGACCGGCCGATCCAGTTCTCCTGCATCAGCCGTACCTTGTCGGGCCAGCGATCCAGGGTCTTCAGGCCTTCGATCAGGTCGTCGGCATAGTCGGTGATGCGCAGGAACCACTGGTTCAGCTTGCGCTTCTCCACCACGGCGCCCGAGCGCCAGCCGCGGCCATCGATCACCTGTTCGTTGGCCAGCACGGTCATATCGACCGGATCCCAGTTGACCACGGCTTCCTTGCGGTAGATCAGCCCGCGCGCCCAAAGATCGACGAACCAGGCCTGCTGCTTGCCATAGTAGGCGACGTCACAGGTCGCGAATTCCCGGGACCAGTCGATCGCCAGGCCCAACTCCTTCAGCTCGGCTCGCATGGAGTCGATATTCTGATAGGTCCAGGCGCGGGGATCGACACCGCGCTCCATGGCCGCGTTCTCAGCTGGCAGGCCAAAGGCGTCCCAGCCCATCGGGTGCAGCACATTGAAGCCGCACGCTCGCTTGAACCGCGCGACGACGTCGCCCAGCGAATAGTTGCGTACATGCCCCATGTGCAGACGCCCCGACGGATAGGGAAACATCTCCAGCACGTAGTATTTGGGCCGGCTGTGGTCGGGCGGGCCCGCCCTGAAGACGTCGGCCGCCGTCCAGGCGGCCCGCCATTTCGGCTCGGTCTCTTTGGGATTGTAACGGGCCATCGGAGACCCGCTAGCTGTTCACATTCGAAAGCCGCAGCTGGCGCGCGCGGGTAAGGATGGAATTTTCGATATCGATCGAGGTCTGGTCCGCCGGGGCCGCGTCAACCCAGGAGCCGGCGGCGTCCTTGACCTGCTTGAAGACGGTGACGTTCAGGCCGTCCGCGCGCAGGCGGGTGTCCAGAATGTAGACGGTGCACTTGAACCGCTCGTCGGCCTTTTCCGGGTTCACATACCAGTCGGTGATTACCACGCCGCCGTAGGGGTCGGCCGAGGACAGGGGCATAAAGGCCAGGGTGTCGAGAGTGGCGCGCCACAGATAGCCGTTCACCCCGATCGCCGCCGTGGACGTCGCCGCGGGACGATTGCCGCCGCCAAAGGGATGGAAGCCGGTCTTGGCCGCATAGGGGGCGGGCCCGTTGTCGTGGTGCGCGCAGCCGGCAAGGGCGACTGCCCCCATCGCCGCGACCACCACAGATGCCTTACGCATCAACGCCATTTTTGTCTTGCTCCGCTCGAATGCCTCGGACCCGGACGAATGCCCGGCCCGAAGCGCCGCCTTCCCCGAACCCTTTGGGCCGCTCTATAACACGGGCCGGGCAGGGGCCAACGCAAATCGCGTGGCCGCAACGCCACAGGCTGGGGCAGAAGCTCGCCCGATCGGCCCCGAGGCGCTTGTGCGCATTGACCCGGGCGTTCGCCAAGCATTAAAGCTCCATGAAGACATCGCGTGCATCCTTTGCAGGTTGTGGCGTGTTTTGGGGGTTTAGGCTGGTATCTATGGTGAAGGCGCGCACATACGCCGCCGCGATTGGGGCGCTCGCCGTACTTGGCGGAGCCGCAGGCGTGCGCGCCGAGCAGCCGCTCAACCTCGCCATCGGCCAGTCCGACGGCATCTTCAGCCACATAACCGCGCCCGACCTCAGCCGGTGGGGTCCGCAGCCGACCCACAAGACGTTCCAGTGGGATCAGAAGCACTGGGGCCTGCGGCTCGATATGAGCGAGCCGGTGGGCCGCGAGATGGAGCTGCGCGACATCCAGGCTGGAGCGTTCTTCAAACTCACCCCGTCGCTCCGCGTCGGCGGCGCCGTGGCTTTCGCCGATCAGCCCACCCAGCCCGATCGCACCAGCCTGCCGACCACCACCACCCCGCGCGTGCGGTTGGAAACGACCTTTAAGTTCTAGCTGGCAAGGTCTGGTCGGTCATCAGACCCTCTATCGCCGCAATCCCCACCGCGCCCGTGCTGATCAGCCGAGGCGCGTTTTTGTTGTTTACGCCGCCGAGTGCGATGACAGGCTTAGCGCTTGACCTCACCAGCCGCGTGAACCGGATCGGGCCCAAAGCGGGGCCGGCCGATGGGCTGCGGCTTACAAAGGCGGCGGAAACCACCAGCACATCGGCCGCTTGGCCGCGCCGGATGGCGCGCACATCGTGGGCGGCGACGCTGATCAGCCAGCCTGGCCGCCCGCGCCGGATCGCCGGGATGAGGTTCGTCAGCCGTTCCGGCAGGTGGACGCCATCGGCGCCCACCCGCGCCGCCAAGTCGGGGTCGGCGCCGATCAGCAGCTTGAGACCCTGGGCGCGGGTCAGCTGGCGCAGCGCCAGCGCCATCTCCTTGGCCTCCGGCGCGCCGAAGGCCCGGTAGACCACCACGGCGCCCCTGGGCAGCCGGCGGACGACGGCGAGCGGATCGGGCGTGCGGACCGGGTCAGTGAAGAACCAAAGCCAAGGTATTTGCTTAGGCAACCTTGCGCCCGCCGCATTGCGGCCTAGCTTTTGAGCGGTTCTCAGCAAAGATGACAATGCTCGCCAGCCCCTCAGCGCCGCCAAACCGCCCTACTGGGGGCGACTCGCCCAGCCCGCTGGCGGCCATTCTCGGACGCGTGGACGCCGCCGCCAAGGCCGCTGGCCGCTTTCCTGGCGAGATCGAGCTGGTCGCTGTCTCCAAACAGCAGCCCTGGGAAGCTGTCGAGCCGGTGCTGGCGGGCGGCCAGCGGGTGTTCGGCGAAAACCGGGTGCAGGAGGCGATGGCGCGATGGGCCGACCGGCGCGAGGGCCTGGCCCTGCACCTGATCGGACCGCTGCAGACCAACAAGGCGCGAGAGGCGGTGGGTTTCTTCGACGTGATCGAGACGGTGGACCGGCCGCGCCTGGCCCGCGCCCTCGCTGACGAAATCCAGCGCGCCGGTCGGGCGCCTCGACTCTACATTCAGGTCAACACTGGCGAGGAGTTGCAGAAGGCGGGCGTCGCTCCCGCCGACGCCGACGCTTTCATCGCCGCCGCGGCCAATACCTATGGCCTCAACATCGAGGGACTGATGTGCGTGCCGCCAGCGGAGGATCCGCCGGCCATGCACTTCGCCCTGCTGGCCAAGATCGCTCGCCGCAATGGGCTGGCGAAGCTTTCGATGGGGATGAGCGCGGACTTCGAGGCGGCGATCCGGTTCGGCGCCACCTCGGTCCGGGTGGGCTCGGCCCTGTTCGGCGGCCGGGCTCGTCCGCAACCACCTTCGATCTAATCGGTTCTGGAGCTTTACGCGCCGCTCCGGCGCGGTGCATTGTCGGGTCCATGGCGCAACGCAAGACCATTCTCATCGTCGATGACGACGCCGAACTGCGCGAGGCTCTCGCCGAGCAACTCGATGTGCATGAGGCCTTCGCGGTCGAACAGGCCAGCGACGGAACCGAAGGCGTGGCCAAGGCCCGGGCGCTGAAGGCAGACCTGATCCTGCTGGACGTCGATCTGCCCGATATCGACGGACGCGAAGTCTGCCGCCAGATCAGGGCCGCCGGGGTCTCCTCGCCGGTGATCATGCTGACGGCGGCGGCCGAGGACGCCGACACCATTCGCGGCCTCGACGCCGGCGCCAACGACTATGTCACCAAGCCCTTCCGCTTCGCCGTCCTGCTAGCCCGCATCCGGGCGCAGCTGCGCAGCCATGAGCAGTCGGAGGACGCGGTTTTCCGGGTCGGCCCCTACGAATTCCGCCCTGCCGCCAAGCTGTTGGTCGATGACCGCCAGCACAAGATCCGGCTGACGGAGAAGGAAACCAACATCCTGAAATACCTCTACCGCGCCGGCGAAAAGCCGGTCTCGCGCGAGGAACTGCTGGCCGAAGTGTGGGGCTACAACGCGGGCGTCACCACCCACACCCTGGAAACCCACGTCTATCGCCTGCGCCAGAAGATCGAACGCGACGCCGGCGGCGCCAAGCTGCTGCTGACAGAGACGGGCGGCTACCGGCTGGCGCCCTAGCCTACCGCGAGTTCCGCAGTCACCGGAGCGTGGTCGCTGGGCTGGTCCCAGCCGCGGACGTGGTCGTGGATCACCGCGTCCGCCTTGCCATTCCGCAGCGCCGCTTCGTGCAGGCCGGGGGTGACCCAAATGTGGTCTAGCCGCAGGCCCCGATTGGACTGGCGGTAGTCGGCGGCGCGGTAGCTCCACCAGGACGCCAACCGGTCGGTCTCCGCGTGCGCCGCGCGGACCACGTCGGTGAAGCCTCCGGCGACCTTCAGGGCCTCCATCGCCTCGGTCTCGACCGGGGTGTGGCTGACCACCTTCAGCATGTATTTGTGGTTCCAGACGTCATACTCGCTGGGCGCTACGTTCAGGTCCCCGACCATCACCATCGGCGCCTTGGGGTCGCGGGCCTCGGCCAGCCGGGTCAGGCGCTCGAAGAAATCCAGCTTGTGGTCGAACTTCTTGTTCAGGCCGCGGTCCGGCAGATCGCCACCTGCCGGAATGTAGAAGTTCTGCAGCTCGACCCCGGCGACCTTCACCGCCACGCAGCGGGCATGGCCCTCGCGGCAGACATCGAGCGGCTCGATCGCCTCCAATGGCAGGCGCGAGGCGATGGCGACCCCGTGCCAGCCCTTTTGGCCGGCGACCGCCAGATGCGGCAGGCCCATTTCCTCGAAGGCGGCCGCGGGAAACTCGCCGGTCTGGCACTTGATCTCCTGCAGGCAGAGCACGTCCGGCTGCTGTTCGGCGACGAACTTGGCGATGAGGTCGGTGCGGATGCGGACCGAGTTGATATTCCAGGTGGTCAGTCTCATGCGGCCCTAGTGGCGCGGGGCGAAGGCCCCGTCAAAGGAAAAGCCCCGCCAAACGGCGGCAAAGAAAAAAGCCCGGCAGCGATTTCTCGCGCCGGGCCTAAAGTCGTCTCTCACACCGCGACCGGGAGGGGATTAGGGTCCGGCGGCGGGACAAGCTTGGAAAATTAATCCCAGGCCTCATGCGTGCTAAAATTGCCACGCAGACCCATAAAGTCAAGGACTATCGGCACAAATACTTGATTGTGACGGAAATATCGCAATTGCGCTCAAGGCGCGCCGGCCGGCGCCGGAACTGTGAACAGATTGGGGTCGAGTCCGCTGGCGGGTTCGAATGAGGTCAACCGGATGTCGGTGACCCGCCCCTGGGCGTCGGTCATCTTCCATTCGCGGAGCGCGACAGGAGCATCCCCGAAGGTCAGGGTGATCTCGCCCTGAGAGCGATGGTGAGCATCGCGGGCGGTTAGGGCGAAACCGTCGGTGAAATGGTCCACCCGCGTCACCACGACCCCCCGGTCCAGCCGCACCTTCTTGGCCAACAGGATCGAAAGTGGCGTCATGGCCAGCAGATAGCGGCTGATGCTTTTCAAACGCGGATCAGTGACCACCACCGTGCCGCCGTCGCAAACCACCAGAAGACCGGATGGCGGGTCGTAGGCGAACCGCGCGCGGCCGGGGCGGGCCAGATAGAGGTCGCCGTGGCTGACGCCGCCCCGGCTGTCGGTCTGCTCGAACCGGCCCTTCATCTCGCCGAGGTTCTGCAGGTAGGCCGCCGCGCGATCGACCAGAGCCTTGTCGTCCGGGCTGAGCGGAGTGTCGGCGGCGGCGCTGGAGGCGGGCAGCGACAGGGCGACGCCGGCGGCGAGCAGGGTTCTTCGGGAGGGGTTCAAGCGCGGATCCTCATCTCTCGTAACCCCTTATGCCCGTCTGACGGCGAAAACGCGACGACGGGAAAGGCGTCCCGCGGCTAGCTGGGGGGCGGGCCGGCCAGGATGTCACGTTTGCCGGCGTGGTTGGCCGGACCCACAACGCCTTCCTGCTCCATCCGCTCCATCAGCGAGGCGGCGCGATTGTAGCCGATCTGCAGCCGCCGCTGGATGTAGCTGGTCGAGGCCTTGCGGTCGCGGGTGACCACGGCCACGGCGCGGTCGTAGAGGTCGTCGCCAGAGCCGCCCTCGCCGAACATATCCTCGTTGTCGCCTGCATCCTCGTCGGCGCCGGCCGTGACGTCTTCAAGGTACTGCGGCTCGCCCTGTTCGCGCAGGTATTTGGCCACCGCCTCCACCTCGCCATCGGACACGAACGGTCCGTGCAGGCGGGTGATGCGGCCGCCGCCGGCCATGTAGAGCATGTCGCCCTGGCCCAGCAGCTGCTCGGCGCCCTGCTCGCCCATGATGGTGCGGCTGTCGATCTTGGAGGTGACCTGGAAGCTGATCCGGGTTGGGAAATTAGCCTTGATGGTGCCGGTGATGACGTCCACCGACGGCCGCTGCGTGGCCATGATCAGGTGGATGCCCGCCGCCCGCGCCATCTGCGCCAGGCGCTGCACCGCACCTTCGATGTCTTTGCCGGCGACCAGCATCAGGTCGGCGACCTCGTCGATCACCACCACCAGATAGGGCATGGGCTCGGGGCGGAGCTTCTCCTCCTCATAGACCGGCCGCCCCTGGTCGTCGAAACCGGTCTGCACTGTGCGGACGAAGTGCTCGCCCTTGGCCTGGGCCTCCACCGCGCGCTCGTTGTAGCCGGCGATATTGCGCACGCCGATCTTGGACATGCGCCGATAGCGGTCCTCCATCTCCCGCACGGTCCATTTCAGCGCGACAATGGCCTTCTTGGGGTCGGTGACCACCGGGGTCAGCAGGTGCGGGATGCCGTCATAGACCGACAGTTCCAGCATCTTGGGGTCGATCATGATCATCCGGCACTGGTGCGGCGCCAGGCGGTAGAGGATCGACAGGATCATGGCGTTGACGCCGACCGACTTGCCCGAGCCGGTGGTGCCGGCGATGAGCAGGTGGGGCATCTTGGCCAGGTCGGTGATGTAGGGCTCGCCGCCAATGGTCTCGCCCAAGGCCAGCGGCAGGGCGTGGCCGGTGCGGTCGTATTCGCTCGAGGACAGCAGGTCGCGCAGATAGACCGTCTCGCGCTGCTGGTTGGGCAGTTCGATGCCGATGGCGTTGCGCCCAGGCACCACGGAGACGCGGCAGGCGGCGACGCTCATGGAGCGGGCGATATCGTCCGACAGGGCGACCACCCGGGCCGATTTGACGCCAGGCGCTGGGACCAGCTCATAGAGGGTCACGACCGGGCCGCGCCGAATCTGGTCCACCTGGCCACGCACGCCGAATTCGGCCAGCACCGCTTCCAGCAGGCGGGCATTCTGGCGCAGGGCGTCCTCATCGAAGGAGGCTGAGCGGGGCTTGGGCTTGGCCAGCATGGCTAGCCCCGGCAGCTGGAAGCCGCCGGCCTGGGCGAATTCGAAGGTCTTCTGGCTTTCCCGCTGCTCACGGTCCGAGGTTTTGCCCGGCGCCTTGGGAGCCTTTACCTGGGGCGCGACGGCGGGGGCGCGAGGTTCCGTCGGCGCGATGGCCGGTTCGATCTGCCGCCCGGTCGCCCCGGGCGTGCGTTTCGGACGCGCGCGCGGCGCTGGGTCCGCAACCCGGGCTATGGCGTCTTCGCGCAACTCGCGGGCCTCGCGGCGCGCCGCCGTCCAGTCGCTCACAGCCGCAAGATTCAACCGGCGCACACCGGAGGCGTAGACCAGCAAAGCGAAGCCTCCGACGCCCAGAAGAGTCGCGGCGATGAAGCTCGCGCCGGGGAGGCGGGCGAAGGTGAAGATGTGGGTCAGGGTTTGAAGCAGGGCGTCGCCCCAAAAGCCGCCAAGGCCGCGGGCCAGCGGCCAGTTCGCCGGCGGGGCCGGTGCGGCGAGAAACCCGCTCAAGGCCAATATGCCGCCCACGGCCGCCAGAGCCCGGATGCGTCCGCGCCAGCGCGAGGCGGCCGGATGCTTGTCCGCCGCCCGGGAAAGGCCGGAAAGAACCATGGCGCCCGCGATCAGCCAGGCGGCCAAGCCGAGCGACTGCAGGCCGATGTCGGCCGCATCGGCGCCGGCGCCGTGCAAGAAATTGTGCGCGGCTTCGCCGGAAGCGGCGTTCCAGCTCGGATCGGCGGCGTCATAGCTGGCCAGCGCCAAAGCCAGCGCCGCGCCGGTCGCCGCCACCAGGCCGCCGCGGAACCGCGCGATCGCAGGATGCTCCCAGCCCGCCCGCGCCACGGCGAACGCCAAATCAAATCCGGTTTTACGCGGCGCCCTGGCCATTCTTGTCCCACTAACCCACCTGAACCCACATGAATCGAACAAGAGGGTTAAAAGGCGTTTACGAGGCGGCCGTCCGCGCCAGAAAGTCGCGACAAAATTTGGTCTTAACCGGCGCGAGCGAGCGGGTTAAACCACGGCCATGACGGAAGAACGCTTTATCGGCGGCTGGACGCGGACAAGTCTAGCTGCACGCACCCCCGCCGAACGCTATGCCATCTGGAAGCGCGCGCGCATGCTGCGTACCGCCGATGGCAACCAGCTTGCCCGCGAGATCGAGCGGCTCGGCCTGCCCTATCAGGACCCCGAGCAGTTGGCGCAAGACGATCCGGTGCGCGTAGCGATGACCGAAATCGTCACCTCGCCGGCCGGACGCAACGCCTGCATCGAGGCGACCCTGGACGGTCTGCCGGCCATCGCCGGCGTCGATCCCATGCTGCACGACGCCTTCGGCCGCGATTATCGCCACAGCGACGAGGCCATCGTCACCGCCCAGGCCCTGGTGGCCAAGATGATGGATGAACTGGGCTATGAGGCCGCGGGCGCCAAGGAGCTGCCGTCGCGCTATGTCGCCCGCACCGGCGTGTTCTGGAAACGGAAATCGGCCTGACCGATCCGGATCCAATTCATGGGGCATTGCGCTCCTACGGGCGCATCAAGTCGCGCCCGATAAAGCCGCGCCAGGCCGCGCTGATGGAGACCCTGTTGCCGAGGATCGCCATCCCATCGGGACCGGTCGATCTCGCACGGCTCATGCCGAAGGCCTCCGAAGTCTGGCTGGAGATCGGGTTCGGTGGCGGTGAGCACATGGCGGCCCAGGCGGCGAAGCGGCCGGACGCGCTGGTGCTCGGCGCTGAGCCCTTTCTGAACGGGGTCGCCAGCGCGCTCAGGCATGTAGACGAGGCCGGGCTTGAGAATGTCCGCCTGCTCGAAGGCGACGCCCGCCAGCTTCTGCTCGACCTGCCGGACGCCAGCCTGACCCGCGTCTTCATCCTCTTTCCCGACCCCTGGCCCAAGACCCGCCACCACAAGCGCCGGCTGATCCAGGACGATGTCCTCGGCCAGCTCGCGCGGACGCTGAAGCCGGCCGGCAAGCTGCTCTTCGCCACCGACTGGGCCGACTATGCCGATTGGACCCTGGCGAAGCTGACCAGGTCCGACGCCTTTCGCTGGACCGCCGAGCGGGCCGACGATTGGCGCACTCCGCCCGCCGACCACGTCACCACCCGCTACGAACAGAAGCGGCTCGGTGACTGCGCGCCGATCTTCTTGGATTTCGAACGGCTGTAAGCCGTCGCGGAAGATTAAGCTTTGGTCATCTCCTAAGTTCTTAGTTGACTCGTGTGTGACGATCGCCGATCCCTCCTAATAGATTAGGAGAAGGTCATGGCTGCATCGCCGCGCAAGCGGTCGGGCGAGGTGCTTACCCCGCTCGAGCTTGAAATCATGCAGGTGCTCTGGGACGGCGGCGCCGGCTCGGTGGCCGATGTCCAGGCCAGGCTGAACTCCGGCCACGCCTACACCACCATCCAGACCATGCTGAACATACTTCTGACCAAACAGAAGGTGACACGGGTTCAGGACGGGCGGGCCTTTCGCTATCAGGCTGCGGTGACGCGCGAAGGCGCGGTCGGCGCGACCCTGAGCGACCTCGTGGGTCGCATGTTCGGCGGCTCCGGCGAGGCGCTGCTGATGGCCCTGATCAACGAACGTCAGATCGATGCGGACGATATCGCCCGGGCGGCCAAGCTGCTCAAGGCCAAGAACCAGGAGGGGAACTGATGCGCGACTTCATCCTCGGCTACCTGCTCAACGCCGCCTGGGAGGCGCCGCTGATCGCCGCCGGCGCCTTTGTCCTGCTGCGCTTCGCCAAGCTGGACGCCCGCGAACGCTGCTGGTCCGGCATCGGCTGCCTGGCCCTGGCGGTCGTCCTGCCGACTCTGGATCCCAGGTTGGCCTCGTCCTTCACGCCGCCGGCCCTGCCGCAGGCGGTGAGTTATGCGATCGCGCCGCCCCTGCCGAGCGAGCAACCGGCCCTGGCGCCGACGCCCGACCTTACGCCCGTCCCCGTTTCGACCGCCGTTCCCGCGCCGGTCGCCGCGCCGGCCGCCGCCTCGCCGCAGGCGATCACCCTCGCGCCCCTGGTGGGTCAGGCCATGGTCTGGCTCTTTCTGGTTGGCATTGTCCTCGGCGCTGGCCGGCTCACACTCGGCCTCGTCGCGGCCCGGCGTCTGGCCTGGCGCGCTCAGCCAATCGAGCTGCCGGCTCGGGTGCTCGCGCCGATGAAGCGTCTTGCCGTCGCGCAAGGGCGCAAGCCGCCCCAGGTGCGGGTTTCGCCCAGCCTTCAGGTGCCGGCCGCCATCGGCGGCGCTTCGCCGACGATCCTGGTCCCGACCGATTTCGAGCGGCACGGCGAAGAGGCGATGATCGCCGCCCTGCTGCATGAGTGCGCCCACGTGGTGCGCGGCGACTATGGCGTCAACCTGGCCTGCGAGGCCCTCGCGCTGCCGCTGATCTGGCATCCGGCCATCCACCTGATCAAGGCTCAGGTCCGGGCCGACCGCGAAGCCGCCTGTGACCGGTTGGCCTCGAGCCAGATGCCGGCACAGCGTTACGCCACCTGCCTTGTGGCGCTGGCGGGCGCCATGTCGCCGGCGCCCCGCCTGGCGGGCGCCGCGATGCAGACCCTGTTTGGCCCCTTGTTCGGCAAGGGCGAACTCGAGCGGCGGGTGCGGGCCCTGCTGCAGGCGCCGCTCGGCGCCGCGAGGGAGCGTCTGCCCCGCGCCCTGGCCATCGGGGGGCCGGTGCTTGCCGTCGTCGTCGCCCTGGGCCTCGTGTTGCACGTCGAAGCGGCGATGGCTCAGACCCCAGCCCCTCCGCCTCCGCCAGCCCCGCCGGCGCCTCCCGCTCCACCGCCGCCGCCGCATGCCTATATCGCTTCAGCGCCCCTGCCTCCGGCTCCGCCAGCGCCGCCCCCGCCGCCGCCCGCTCCGCCGGCCGTGCCCGCTGACCCGGCTGATCCCGCTACCCCTGCGATCCGGTCGAAACATGTGCACCAACACATCGAACAGCGCTGGATCACGGAGGACGGCAAAACCCGGGTGATGATCTCCGATGATGACCATGAGCTAAGCGCCGCCGATCAGGCCAAGATCGAGGCCGAGGTCGAGAAGGCGAAGGCTGAAGCCGCCAAGGCGCGGGCCTACTATCACAGCCCCGAATTTCGCCAGAAGATGAGGGAAGCTGCGGAAGCCGCCACGGGACCGGCCATCGCCCAGGCTCGGGCGGAAGCCGCCAAGGCCGAGGCCTACGTCCACAGCGCCGAGTTCCAGAAGAAGATGGCCGAGGTGCGCGCCCAACAGCGGGTGATCGTCTTGAAACGCGGCGAGGTCGTCGCTCAGCTCGAGAAGGTCAGGCAGATCCTGCACGATCCGGAGATCGAAAAGGCACTCAAACAAGCCAGGGACGCCGGCCCTGAAATTGATCGCGCCCTGGCTAAGATTGATCGCGAGATCGAAGCCGCCGACCGCGGGAGCCGGTCCATTCCCCCGATCCCGCCGATTCCACCGAGTCCACCCGCCCCGCCGCCGCCGGCCCCGCCCGCACCGGTCTACGACCGATAGGAACACTCGCGTCAGCCCTCGAACCCGGCGCGAGCGGGGCGGGGGCGGCCGATCAGGAAACCCTCCGCGTGACGGCCCCGCCGGTGGGGGATCGGCTGGCCGCGCGTTTTTCCGAAGGCCGCTCCCGTCCCAACCCGTTCAAGCGTGGCGCTCGCGAACCTTGCTCTTGCAGCGGGTTCGGCGTATCCCGCCCGCTCCAATTAAATGCGAAGGAGCCGAGCCGATGGGTTACCGGGTCGCCGTTGTGGGCGCCACGGGCAACGTGGGCCGCGAAATGCTGGTCATCCTCGAGGAATTGAATTTCCCCGTGGATGAGATTCACGCGCTGGCCTCGCGAAAATCCATGGGCATGGAAGCCAACTACGGCGACAGAACCCTCCGCGTCGAGGACGCCGCCCAGTTCGACTTTTCCACGGTCGATATCGTGCTGATGAGCGTGTCCGGCGCCTATTCCAAGGAATGGGCCCCGAAGATCGCCGCCGCCGGCCCGATCGTGATCGACAACTCCTCCGCCTGGCGGATGGACCCTGACGTTCCGCTGATCGTGCCGGAGGTCAACCCGGACGACGCCACCTGGGCTCACCGCAAGAACATCATCGCCAACCCGAACTGCTCCACAGTGCAGCTCGTTGTGGCGCTGAAGCCCCTGCACGACATCAGCCGCATCAAGCGGGTGGTGGTCTCGACCTACCAGTCGGTGTCCGGCGCCGGCAAGGCGGGGATGGACGAGCTGTGGGACCAGACCAAGGGCATTTTCGTGCTCGGCCCCACCGCGCCGAAGAAGTTCCCCAAGCAGATCGCCTTCAACGTCATTCCCTTCATCGGCGCCTTTGGCGACGACGGCTACACCGATGAAGAGACCAAGATGTGGAACGAGACCCACAAGATGCTCGATCCGGAGATCGCCCTCACGGTGACCTGCGTGCGGGTGCCGGTCATGGTCGGCCATTCCGAGGCGGTGAACATCGAGTTTCATTCGCCGATGGACGAGGACGAGGCCCGCGAAATCCTGCGCGACGCCCCCGGCGTGATCGTCGTCGATAAGCGCGACGAGACCGGCTACATCACGCCGAAGGACGCTCAGGGCGAGTTCGCGGTCTATGTCAGCCGTATCCGCAACGACCCGACGGTGGAATACGGCCTGAATATGTGGGTGGTCTCCGACAACCTGCGAAAAGGCGCCGCCCTCAACGCGGTGCAGATCGCCGAGCTGCTCCACGAGCGCGGCCTGATCGGGCGTAAAGTCCTGGCATGACCCTTCCCGTCGCGGCGCCGGCGGACTCCCGCCAGGCGTTAGCGGCGGGGATCGGCAGCTACATCTTCTGGGGCGGCATGCCCGCCCTCTTCCTGGTCATGGGCCATTTTGGCGCCGGCCCGTGGGAAATCCTCGGCCAGCGGACGCTGTGGGCCCTGCCCTGCGCCCTCTTTCTGGTAATCTGGGCCAGGCAGGGCGAGGAGGTGCGCCGCGTACTTACCTCGCCGCGCATCCTGGTCTGGCTGGTGGTCTCCAGCGTGATGATCGCCATCAACTGGACCACCTTCGTCTGGGCGGTGAGCCGGGGCCAGACCCTGGAGACCAGCCTGGGCTACTACATCAACCCCCTGCTCAACATGGCGGTTGGAGCGTTGTTCTTCCGCGAGCGCATCCACGCCTTGGGCTTCGTCGCCATCGGCCTGGCGGTGGCCGGCGTGGTGCTGCAGGCTTTCGCCCTGCACGGCGTGCCGGTGGTCGCCCTGGTGCTGGCCTTCAGCTTCGGCGCCTATGGCATCATCCGCAAACAGGTTCCGGCCAGCGCCCAGACCGGCCTGTTCATTGAATGCCTGTTCATGGTCGTGCCCGGCGCCGCCTATGTCGCCTGGCTGCTCGCGCACGGGGGCGGGGTGTTCGGCGCCAGCCTGTGGGGCAGTTTGCTGATGATGAGCGCGGGTCCCGCGACCGTGATCCCGCTCGCCCTGTTCTCCTGGTCCGCGCGCCGCCTGCCGCTGAGTACGGTGGGCTTCATCCAATTCATCAGTCCGACCTTGGGCTTCTTCGTCGGCGTCGAGGATCACGAGAAGCTGACGCCTCTCGGCCTTGCTTCCTTCGCCTTCATCTGGGGCGGGGCGGTGGTGTTCATGATCGGCGCCTGGCGCGCGTCACGCAGGGCGGCGGCTCAGAGCTGACGGACCGCCACAAACCAAAAACCCCAGGCGCGGGGCCTGGGGTTTCGGTGGTCCTGACGAAAGGCGTCGGCGGAGGATCAGTCCTCGGTCTTCGCTTCTTCCTTCGTGTTGGTCATGGTGCGCTCGGCGATCCGGGCCGACTTGCCGCGGCGGTCGCGCAGGTAATAGAGCTTGGCGCGACGGACGACGCCGCGACGCTTCACTTCGATGGACTCGATCATCGGCGACATGATCGGGAACACCCGCTCAACGCCTTCGCCGAAGGAAATCTTGCGGACGGTGAAGTTCTCTTGGAGGCCGCCGCCGGAGCGGGCGATGCAGACGCCTTCATAGGCCTGGACGCGCTCGCGCTCGCCTTCCTTGATCTTCACGTTCACGCGAACGGTGTCGCCGGGTTGGAAGTCAGGGATCTTCCGGTCACCCAGAACGCGGGCGGCTTCTTCCTGTTCGAGGTCTTTGATCACGTCCATGGTCTAATCTCCTTGGGCTTAATCGCCCTTTGCCTGTTGATTGGCGAGATGCGCCGACCAAAGGTCCGGCCGCCGCTCCCGCGTGGTCTCTTCCCGCTGCGCCTTGCGCCAGCTGGCCACCTTGCTGTGGTGACCCGATAGCAGCACCTCGGGTATCTCAAGTCCCTCGAACGTCCGCGGCCTCGTGAACTGCGGATGCTCCAGAAGCCCGTCTTCGAAACTCTCCTCGGCCAGACTGTCCGCCTGACCCAGCACGCCGGGCAGGAGCCTGACGCAGGCCTCGATCGTCACCAGCGCCGCCGCCTCGCCGCCGGCGAGCACCGCGTCGCCAACGGCGACCTCCTCAAACCCCCGGGCGTCGAGCACCCGCTGGTCCACCCCCTCGAACCGGCCGCAGAGCACGACGATTCCGTCGGCCTTCGACCACTCCGAAACGCGCGCCTGGGTCAGGGGCCTGCCCCGTGCGCTCATGTACAAAAGCGGCCGTGCTGCGACCTCGATGCTGTCCAGCGCCGAGGCGATCACGTCCGCCCGCATTACCTGCCCCGGCCCGCCCCCAGCAGGGGTGTCGTCGAGGAAGCCGCGCTTATCCTTGGAAAAGCCGCGAATGTCCACTGTTTCCAACCGCCACAGGTCCTGCTCGCGCCAGGCCGTGCCGATCAGCGACACGCCGAGCGGCCCGGGAAAGGCTTCCGGAAACATGGTCAGGACGGTGGCGGTGAAGGGCATGGCGGCAGGTCATATCGCCGGGCGGCCAGTTTTCCAAACTTGCCGCAGGGTCGCCTGGGGGCTAAGCCGCAGCTTTACCGCACCGCACAATATCTGGGTCAGGGCATGAGCGACGAAGAAGAAGTCGAAAATCTGGTTGAGACGCTCCGGCTCGAACCCATCGAGGTCAATCTGTTTCGCGGCAAGACCTCCAAGCGCGACGGCCCGCGCATCTTCGGCGGCCACGTGATCGCCCAAGCGCTACTGGCCGCCTACGCCACCGTCGAGGGCCGGGTCTGCCACTCGATCCACTGCTACTTCATCCGCCCCGGCGATCCGTCGATTCCGATTCTCTACGATGTCGATCGCTCCCGTGACGGCTCCAGCTTCACCACGCGGAGGGTGCGGGCGATCCAGCACGGCCACCAGATTTTCAACCTCGCCGCCTCCTTCCAGGTCCCGGAAGACGGCTACGAGCACCAGTCCGCGATGCCGGACGTTCCCGCGCCGGACAACCTCCCCGACGGCTTCGCCCAGTTCAAGGAGATGCTGGAGAAGATGCCCGAGGCCACCCGCCGCATGATGGGCCGCCCGCGTCCCATCGAACAGCGCAGCGCCACCCCGCGCCGGCCCGATGAGAAGGTCCCGGCGATCAGCAACAACTGGATGCGCGCCCGCGCGCCCATCGGCGACGACCCGGTGATGCACCAGGCGCTGCTGGCCTACGCCTCCGACATGGGCCTGCTGGAGACCAGCATGCGGCCGCACGGCGTGAGTTGGCAGACGCCGGGCTTGCAGTCGGCCAGCCTGGACCACGCGATCTGGTTCCACCGCCCCTGCAACTTCAATGACTGGCACCTTTACGCGCAAGACGGCCCGTCCGATTCTGGCGCGCGGGGCTTTGTGCGCGGCCAGGTGTTCAGCGAACAGGGCGTGCTGATCGCCTCCGTGGCCCAGGAAGGCCTGATCCGGATGCGCCAGCCGAAGAGCTGATTTCGTTTTCGCGAGCTATTTGGGCTGATCGCGCCTATCTAATGGTCTGTCCGACCGTCGAGGCGCTTCGCGTGTCCGATCGGCGCGAAGGGACACTATGTCCAATCTCATCCGAGTTGCACCGGCCGTCCACAACGGCCTCGGCGATCCGCGCTCGACGGGCGCGGCCAAACCGCACCGGCCCCCCGGGGTCAATGGCCTGCGGGGAACGCTGACGGCGCGAGCCTCGCCGCCCCGAAGGACGCGCCCTTGACGCTTTCCCCAAGCCAGCTCGACGCGCTCCGCAACCTGTCGCGCAAGAAGGCGGGGGCCGAGGTGGGCTGGATCGCCATCGCGGCGGCCCGCGCCCTCACCGACCTGGGTCTCGCGGCGCGCGACCGTAGCGGCTGGCTTATTACCGCCGATGGCGAGGCCATGCTCGGCACACAAGCCGCCGCGCCCCGCTCTGCTGCTCAGTGCCTGTCGTTCCCCGGCGCGCATCGCTGATCCGACCAGACGACCAACGTTCGGCGCCCCGCCGTCGTGCGGTCCCCAAACAAAGAAAAGATGTCATGCCCGACTTCAACCTGCCGGCCGGCTGCCGGATGCGTTTCTCCGCCTCGATGGAGAAGGAGGCCGGCGCGCGTCACCGGTGGAGTGTGATCCTCGTCCTGCCGGACGATGCCGAGGGGGCCCATCCCCGCGCCCAATATGGCGCGCGGATCACATCGGGGGAGACCCAACGCCTCGACGCCGCGGCGATCACGGTCGATTCCGTCTGCCGGGTCGAGTCGATGGTCGAATTGGACGGCGGCTGGCAGGCCGATGTCGCTAAGGTGACCCTGGCAACATCCAGCGACGTGACCATGGTGTTCAGCCGCTCCGGCGCCGCCGACACGCCGGAAAAGTGCGTCCTGGCCTTCGAGCTTATCCCCCTGGCCGCCTAGCGAACCGGCCCGCCCTCGGGCAGTTCGTCGCTGACCACGTTGAAGCCGGTCAGGAAGGCGGCGCCGAAGCTGTTGACCATGGCGACGTCAGTGGCGTCGCGCCCGCGCGCCATCAACACCCGTCCGACCCGCCGCTTGTTGTTGCGGGCGTCGAAGGTGTACCAGCGGCCGCCCAGAAAGACCTCGAACCAGGCGCTGAAGTCCATGAAGGGCGTCAAGGGCACGCCGATGTCGCCCAGATAGCCGGTGCAATAGCGCGCCGGGATATTCATGCAGCGGCAGAAGGTGACGGCCAGGTGGGCGTAGTCGCGGCAGACGCCCACCGCCTCTCTGTGCGCGTCATGTGCGCCCCGGGTTGCTCGGGCCTGATTGTAGTCGAAGCCGATGTGGTTATGCACATAGTCGCAGATCGCCTGCACCCGCGCCCAACCGAGCGGGGTTGCGCCGAACAGCGACCAGGCGATGTCGCTCAGTTGGTCCGTCTCGCAATACCGACTGCCCAGCAGGTAGACCAGGGTCTCGTCCGGCAAATCCTGCGCGGCGAGTTGGGCCGCGCCCGGCGCGTATTCGTCGGGCAGGCCGCTGTCGCGGACAACGAAGTCCGAGGACATGACAAACCGGCCGGCGGGGGCGAGCACCCGGCTGACCAGGTTTCCGAACCCGTCGAAATACTGCCGCACGTCCACGATCGGATCGGTACGCAGCCATTCCGGAGTTTCAAGATCGCCGCGCCGGGAGGTGTGGACGCTCAAGGTCAGCATCATGGGCGTCGGCGCCGGCAGGTCGTAGGCGATCTCAAACCCGGTCTTGATGCGCATCTGGTCTCCGAAAGGGCGGCCGAAGCCCGCGAGGCTCGGCTCAGTGTGATTGACGTGGAAGCGCTGGCGATGCGCCACCCTGGTCAAACAGACGAGGGCGGATTTGGTCGCAGGTGGCGTCTATCTGTACGCCCTGGCCGCCGCCTGTACGAGAGGCCGGCGCCGGCCGTGCTTCGGCAAGGCCCTAATCCTTGTCGCCGTCGATCTCATCGGGCCGGACGACGGTCAGCCAGCGGTCGGCGATATTTACCTCGGGCACGGCCTCGCGGGTGAACGGGAGCCACCAACTCGCGCCGGTCTGGGGCTTTATCTCAAGCAGGTCGTCGGCGCCGAAATTCTGCACCGAGATCACCTTGCCGATCTTGGCGCCGGCCCCGTCGCGCGCCTCGATGCCCACCAGGTCGGCGAGGTAGAACTCGTCTTCCTCTGGCGGTGGCAGCAGATCGCGATCGATGTAGAGTTTCAGGCCGCGCATCGCGTCAGCCTGTTCCGGCGTGGTGATTTCCTTGGCTTTCGCGACCAGCCCCGCCTTGGCCGGCCGGCCAGAGAGCAGCGTCAGACCAGGCGACCCATCTTCGCGCTTCAGGTCGCGGAAGCTCAACAGCGTTTGCGGCTCGGCGGTATAGGCAGTGATCTTCACCTCGCCGCGCACGCCAAACGCCCCGCCGACCTGGGCGACCAGGATCAGGCGGGACGCCATGGTGGTTATTCCGCGGCCGGTTCTTCGGCCGGGGCGGCTTCGGCTTCAGCCGCGGGAGCTTCAGCAGCCGGTTCTTCAGCGGCGGCAGCCTCCGGGGCGGGTTCTTCGGCGACGGCCTCAACGGCAGGAGCTTCAGCGGCGGTTTCGGGCGCAACTTCCTCCGCTACGGCTTCCGGAGCGGCTTCAGCAACAACCTCGGCGGCCGGTTCTTCAGCGACTGCTTCGGGCTCGGGTTCCGGGGGCGGCGGCGGGTTGGCGGCGGCTTCGGCCAGGGCGGCCTTGTGGTCTTCTTCGCGTTGGGCGCGCTCGGCGGCGCGTTCCTCGGCCTTCTTGCCGGGCTTGCCCTTGTTCGGGTTGTTGCCGTGCTCCCACTTGGCCAGGCCTTCCTTGGCCAGGAAGCGCGCGACCCGGTCGGTGGGCTGGGCGCCCTTGGCGATCCAGGCGGTGATGCTTTCCACCTTCAGGGTGACGCGCTGCGGGTCGTCCTTCTTCAGCAGGGGGTTGTAGGTGCCCACCTTTTCGATGAAGCGGCCGTCGCGGGGCGAATGGCTGTCGGCGACGACGATCGAATAGTAGGGGCGCTTCTTGGCGCCGCCACGGGCGAGACGGATTTTCAGCATTTCAGGCCTTTCAGGGTCGTTCTGTTCTTAAGGTTTCTTGAAGGGGAAGCCGCCGCCCAAACCGGGGAGGCCGCCAGGTGATGTAGGACCGCCGAGGCCCGGCAGGCCGCCAGCGGGTTGGTTGGGATCGGGCTGCGGCAGGCGTCCGCCGCCCATGGCCTTCAGCCGCGCCATGTCGCCGCCGCCGGGCATGCCGCCACCCATGGCCTGGGCGATACGGGCCAGGCCCTTGCCGCCGTCGCGGCTCATGGACTTGAACATGTCGGCCATCTGCCGGTGCTGCTTCAGCAGCCGGTTGATCTCCATTACCTCGACCCCGGCGCCGGCGGCGACGCGGCGCTTGCGGGAGGCGTTGAGCACGTCCGGCTTCTTGCGTTCCAGCTTGGTCATGGAGGTGATGATCGCCTCCTGCCGCTTGAACATGGTCTCGTCGAGGTTGGACTCGGCGATCTGCTTCTTGATCTTCTGCACGCCGGGCAACATGCCCATCAGCCCCTGCATGCCGCCCATCTTCTGCATCTGGCGCAGCTGGTCGGCCAGGTCGTCCAGGTCGAACTGACCCTTGGCCATCTTCTTGGCCATGCGTTCGGCCTTGGCCTGGTCGAGCTCGGCCGAGGCCCGCTCCACCAGCGCCACGACGTCGCCCTGGCCCAGGATTCGGCCGGCGACGCGGCGGGCGTCGAACACGTCCAGGGCGTCGATCTTCTCGCCGGCGCCGAGGAACTTGATCGGCAGGCCGGTGACGGCCCGCATGGACAGGGCGGCGCCGCCGCGCCCGTCGCCGTCGGCTCTGGTCAGGATCAGGCCGGTGAGCGGCAGACGTTCGTGGAAGGCGGTCGCGGTGCGCACCGCGTCCTGGCCGGTCAGGCTGTCGGCCACCAGCAGGGTCTCGGTCGGCTGGGAAATCCGCGCGATCTCCGCCGCCTCGGCCATCATGGCCTCGTCCAGCGTGGTGCGGCCGGCGGTGTCGAGGATCAGCACGTCATAGCCGCCCAGCTTGGCGGCCGAGAGGGCGCGGCGGGCGATATCGGGGGCGCTCTGGCCGGCGACGATCGGCAAGGTATCGACCTCGGCCTGCTGGCCGAGCATGGCCAGCTGCTCCATCGCCGCCGGGCGGCGGGTGTCGAGCGAGGCCATCATCACCTTCCTGCGCTCGGTGCGCGTGAGGCGAAGGGCCAGCTTGGCGGCGGTGGTGGTCTTGCCGGAACCCTGCAGGCCGGCCATCAGGATCACGACCGGCGGCGTGGCGGCCAGGTTGAGCGGGGTGGGCTCCTCGCCGCCCAGGGTCTCGATCAGGCCGTCATAGACGATCTTGACCACCTGGTCGGCGGGGCGGATGGAGCGGACCACGGCCTCGCCGGTGGCGCGCTCCTTGGCCTTGGCGATGAAGTCCCGTGCCACGGGCAGGGCGACGTCGGCTTCCAGCAGGGCGACGCGCACCTCGCGCAGAGCCTCGTCCACATCCTTTTCGGACAGCACGCCGCGGCCGCCGAGGCGGTCGAAAACGTTGGATAGCCGTTCCGTCAGTGCGTCGAACATCGCGCCCTTGGTCCACAATTTCCGGCGACATCAATCCAACGCAAAACGCCCCCGTGGACGATCACGTCGACGGGGGGCCTCGCCATCCTCGTCCGGCCGTAAGCGAGGGCCGGGGTCGTGATGGAGGAGGGCGCGTTGGAAGATGCGCCGAGGTTGGCGGGCTAATAGGCTGCGAAGGCCGGCGGGTCAAGGATTGGCGGCGGCCGACCCCTTCGTCCATGCATTTGTGAATGCCTCGCCCACGTCTTTTGGCGATAGCGTATGGATCGAACCGCCGACACACTGGCGCCGCTAAGGAGACCTGTCGATGACCGAAGAAACCGTCGCGCCGCACGCTGGCCTGATCTCGCGCATCAGCCGCTGGACGCTGGTGCGAGTCCTGATCCCCGCCGCCTTCCTGGTGGCGACCATCATAGGGGGCGGAAAGCTGTTGGGCCTGCTGGTCCCGCCGGCCTCGTCGCCCTGGCATGCGGAAGCGGCCATGGCGCGCAACCTGGTGATGATCGGCCTACTGCTCGCCGTCTACACCGGCCTTGTCCGATGGCTGGAGCGCCGAGGCGCACGCGAGCTGAACCCCGCGCCGGGGGCGGTCCAGCTTCCGGCCGGCGCCCTGATCGGCGTCGCCCTCATGGCTAGCGTCTTTCTTATTCTGAGTGTCATGGGTCTCGGGGTGCTGTCGGGTGGCGACGGACTGCCCAGCCTGCCCGCGGCCATCGCCGCCGCCGCCGTGCCCGCGGTGTTCGAGGAGCTGTTGCTACGCGGCGTCCTGTTCCGGATCGTCGAGGAGGCCCACGGAACCACGATCGGCCTCGTCGTTTCGGCCGCCGTCTTCGGCCTGCTCCACGCTCTCAATCCGGGCGCCACCCTATTCAGCGACGCCGCCATCGCCGTCGAGGCGGGCCTGCTGCTGGCAATGGCCTATGCCCTGACGCGGAACCTGTGGTTCGCCATCGGCATCCATCTCGGCTGGAACTTCACCGAGGGCGATCTGATCGGTGTGCCGGTATCCGGCGGCGCGGCGCCGCACAGCGTCTTTCGCGCCGTCCTGCACGGCCCGGACCTGCTCACCGGCGGCGCCTTCGGTCCCGAGGCTTCCGTGATCACCGTCGGTGTCTGCCTGATCGCGACCCTGGCGTTTGGTCTTCTGGTGGCGAGGGGCGGCGGTTGGCGTCCGGCCGGAAGGCGGCCCGCGCTCGGCTGACTCCAGACCACAAAAGCAAAGGGCCGGACCCTGGTTTCCCAGGATCCGGCCCCGCATCAGGCCTTAGATGGCCTGAACGCCTAGAACTTCTTTTGCAGCGTCATGAAGAAGCTGCGGCCGGTAAAGTCGTACTGCGAGCTCAGCGGCACGACACCAGTCCGGTCCTGGAACCCTTCCGACGAATAGTAGGGCGGAGGGGTGTCATAGAGGTTCTTGATGCCGAGGGTCACGGTGAACTTGTCGAACTTGCGGCGGACCGAGATGTCGCTGTCCGTATAGAAGGGCACCGTGTGGTTCAGAAGCACCGTCTGGCCGGTCCCGTTGTAGTTGGTGTCCGAGCTGGGGGTGGCGAGGAAGTCACGGTCCGACGACGTGCCCACCGCATAGAGGTAGTAGTTGAACGTCCAGGGCCCGTGATCGAGGCGGAAGTTGATATTGCCGTTGAACGCCGGCTGTCCCACCTGGCCGAGGAAGTTGTTGGCCTGGCCGTTGAGCAGGGTTTCCCGGGTGTAGAAGGTCCACGCCAGGTTGGAGTCGATCGTCAGCTTGAAGTCCTTGGGCAGGTTGGTGACGTAGGTCGTCTCCACGTCCAGGCCCTGGTCGATCTGCTCGGCGACGTTGATGAAGTTGTCCTGGATCGCCTCGATGCCGCCGGTGGTGCCGAGCGGCTGAGCCGGGTCATAGGCCTGCCGCTGGAACAGGCTGCAGTAGGGGCTGTTGCCGGGAGTGGCGGCGTCCATGCACTGGAAGACAATGTTCCCGGCGCCGAAGTTGGTGATCTGGTTCTTGATGTCATAGGTGTAGTAGGTCGCCGCAACCTTCAGGTTGAGCCCGAACCACTTGGGTTGGAACACGACGCCGATGGTGTTGTTAAGCGACGTTTCAGGCTTCAGGCCGGCGCCGCCGCCCTGGGTGATCGTCGCACTGGTCTGGGTGCCGGGATAGTTGCCCGGAAGGCCCAGCGCGGCGCAGCTGTTTTTGATATTCGACGGCAGGCCGCTGTTGGAGCCGTAGAAGATGCAAGGATCGACGCTGATCTGGCTGAGGAAGCTGGTCTGGTCGGCCAGGAACTGCTCGTACAGCGCAGGGGCGCGGAAGGCGGTGCCTTCGGTGGCGCGGAAGGTCAGCCAGTCGGTGATCTGCCAGTCGAGGCCGACCTTATAGGTGCTGTTCGAGCCGTAGTTGGAGTAGTCGGAGTAACGGCCCGACACGGTCACATCGACGCGCTTGGCAAGGAAGAAGTCCTTGAGGACCGGGATTTCCAGTTCGCCGTAGACTTCTTCCGAGTGTTCCGAGCCCTTGGTGACGCCGGTGGTCGATAGGTTGTAGGCGTTTTGGGCCACGAAATCCGGCGGCGGGGTGTCATCCAGCGATTCCCAGCGGAACTGGGCGCCGATAGCGGCCTTCACCGTGCCGGCCGGCAGCTTGAACAGGTCGCCGGTGGTGGAGCCGTCGATGTAGTAGTGGTCGTAATTGGTGTGGCCGGTTTCGGTGCTGTAGAGGAAGGCGTGCTGCGCGGCGGTGAAGCCGCCGTTGGTCACGTCGTCGTACAGGTTGAACGGCACGCAGGAGACATTGTCGCCCGGGGCCAGGAAGCTTGAGTCGCACCCGGGGGTGGGGCCCGTTCCATCAGCGTTGAGAACGGCGTTCACGCGGTCGGTCTTCTCGAACTCCTCCTTGTAGGAGGCGCGGTCCAGCGCGGCCTGGCCGTAGATGTCATAGGTCCAGTTGTTGATCGGGCCGAACGACGGCACGTCGCCTTTGACGCCCAGGACGAAGCGGTAGTAATCGACCTTTTCGCTCTCCGTGGTCAGCTGTGGCAGCACGGGCAGCGGAAGGTAGAAGCCCGGGTTCTGCGACGAGTTCGGATTGGCGACACCGAAGAACTGGCTGATGCTCACCTGGGACGAGTCCCGCTCGTTGAACATCGCCGACCCATAGAGCTGGGCGTGCGGGGTCAGATCGAACCCGCCGCTCGCGGTGAGGGTGTAGCGCTTGACCGGCGACACCGCGTCGGCCTGCCCATACTGCGGCGGGTTGTAGGGAATCAGGCCCGCCGAAGCGCGGATCTGCGCCGGGGTCAGCGTCCCAGGCAGGCCGATTCCGTTCAGGGTCTGGTTGTTGAGCCCGACGGCCTGGAAGCCCGGGTGATCGAGCGTGCTGGAGCCGAACCCGGGGGGGCCGCCGATCACGTAATCAAAGCCACTCGGGCCGTTCGGCGCCGCGCGATACAGCACGCCCAAGGCGGCGTCCTCGATACCGGGCGTCAGGAAGACGTTGTTGCACTTCGGCTGGTTGGTGGTGGGGTCGATGATGTCGCCGGTGCCGCCGCCCGGGAAGGTGGCGAGGTCGCGGGCGCAGTCGAAGTAGCCGCGCTGGCCGAGCTTGATGGCTTCCTGGCTGTAGGCGTCGAAGCCAGCGGTGATGTAGCCGCGGTCGAAGGTCTTACCCCAGCTGCCGTTGATGTCATATTCGCCGCCGCCCGGTTGCTGGGCGGGGTTGAGGTTGACCTGCAGATTGCCGCCGTTGAGGTTCTTCTTGGTGATGATGTTCACCACCCCGGCCACGGCGTCCGAACCGTAGATCGAAGACGCGCCGGTGTTGTCGATATCGACGCGGTCGATGATCGAGGCCGGAATGGTATTCAGATCGACGGGGCCGACGGTGCCGCCGATGCCGGCGGGACCCATGCGCTGGCCGTCGATCAGGATCAGCGTGCGCTGGGCGCCCAGACCGCGCAGCGACAGGGTGTTCACCCCTGGGCCGCCGGTGACGATGAAGCCGGTGAAGTTGTTGTTGATCTGGACGTTGTTGTTGGCGACCGACGACAGCTGCAGAATCTGGCTGGTGTCGATCGCGCCGGTCAGTTCAGCCTGCTCGGAGGTGATCTGGGTGATCGGGTCGGCGCTGTTGTAGTTGGTGTGCTTGATCCGGGTGCCGGTGACGACCAGTTCGCCGACTGCGGTGCTATCCGACGCCGGCTTCTTTGGCGGCGGTGTGGTCGGTGGCGCGGACGTGTCCGTCTGCGCTTGCGCAACCCCCGCGCCGACGAACGCGCTCATGAGCGCGAGACCGGCGACGCCGGCTATGAAACGACCTTTAAGCAACATCCCCAGAACCCCCAGGATAATTGGACCAATGTTTGAGCGCCGCGGCGGCCAGTTGACCCTGACCGCTGACTGAACAACCTCGATGCTCTCTAAGCGGGAAACATCTCGCCGGTTCGGCCCCGGAGCTCCCGGTGATACACGATTACCCATTCCGGACGTTTTTGCAGCACTTTTTTGACACAAAATCTGCGATGGGGGCGCCATGGACACAGTTTCGATGAGAAGTCTCACCTTGTGACTCGCCGCCGACGGGAGCCGTCCCTATCTCCGTTCGCGTGGCGGAGGGGCATAGCCATGACTCAGCAGTCCGCCGGGAGATGGCCATGGAAAAGCGCCTGATACAGGTAGTTCTAGCGCTCGGCGGCCTCATTGCCGTAAGCGCGGGCATGGTCGGCGGCCTGCACGGAACCCTGATGCTGGGCGACTGGGGCGATGCCAGTCTCGACAGCCATTTCCGCTACCTGTCCGGGCTACTGCTGGGCCTCGGAGTCGCATACTGGAGCGTCATCCCCGACATAGAGCATCAGGAAGCCCGGCTCGGCCTAGTGACCCTGATCGTGGTCATCGGCGGGTTTTTCCGCGCCCTCGGACTGCTCGCCAACGGGGCGCCGGACTGGCCCATGCGGGCGGCCCTGGTGCTGGAGTTGGCCGGGGCGCCTCTGGTCTATCTGTGGCAGCGGCGAATAGCCCGCCTCGCCCCCGTGGACGCTGCGGCCCAGCGGGGGTAAAGCGCGCACATGGCGATAGGGGTATTCGATTCCGGCATCGGCGGCCTTTCCATCCACCACGCCCTGGTGGACCGGATGCCCCGCGCCGACTTCGTCTTTCTGGGTGACCAGGCCAACATGCCCTACGGCGTGCGGGCCGGCGAGGATATCGTGAACCTCACCCGCGCCGGCTGCGAGACCCTGTTCGACCAGGGCTGCGACCTGGTCATCCTGGCCTGCAACACCGCCGCCTCCATCGCCCTTCGCCGCCTGCAGCAGACCTGGCTGCCTGGGTATCGCCGCCAGATCGGCCGGCCGGTGAATATCCTCGGCATCATTGTGCCGACTATCGAGGCCGCCACCGGCCTGCCCTGGTCGCACGAACGGGATCCACGCGAGTGGGAGGATGGCCATAAGGTCGAGGGGCTGGAGGTGCTGGGGATATTCTGCACCCCCGCCACCGCCGCCAGCCGGGTCTATGAGATCGAGATCGACAAGCGGCGTTCCGACGTCGCCGTCTTCTGCGAACCCTGCCCGGAACTGGCGCACATGATCGAGTCCGGCGCGCCTCAGGCCGACCTGGCCTCGACCATCGACGGGCACGCCAAGGCCCTGGCCAAGCGCATCGGACGCCCGCCTGATCGGGCCGTGCTGGGCTGCACCCACTATGAGATCGTCGCCGATGTGTTCCGCGCCGCCTTGCCGGCCGGCACCCCGCTGATCCACCAGCCGGGCGCCACCGCCGACGCCATCGAGGCCTATCTGGCGCGGCATCCTGAATATGTAGCCGGCGACACGAGCCTCCGCCGCTTCCTGACCACCGGATCGGCTGGCCAGCAGAACGACCTGGCCGCCGCCTTCTGGGGCGGACCGCTGCGGTTTGAGGCGCTGGACGGCAGAATCGCCGCCGAAGACCTGGCCTGATTGGCCAGCATCCGCGCTATATAAGCCCCATGCCCCCGCGCCTTCGTCCGACTCGCATCGAATACGTCGTGGACGGCGTGAGGCTGCGCAACCAGCTTTCCGCCGCCGCGCTCAGCGCTATTGGTGACGGGTCGGAGCAGCGCCGGCTAGCGCTCGTCATCCTGAAGGCCGCCCTGTTCCGGGGCCGGATGATCGCCAAGGAGCGGCTGGAAAACGGCGGCGGCGGCATCGAGGCGGCGCGGTTGATCTCCGGCGTCACCGACGAAGTGGTCCGCGCTCTCTACGACTTCACCACTGTTCACATGATCCGCGCCCGCAACCCCACCGAGGGCGAGCGGATGGCGGTGATGGCGGTGGGCGGCTATGGCCGGGGCACACTCGCGCCCTTCTCCGACCTCGATCTGCTGTTCGTGCGTCCCTACAAGGAGACCGCCCATACCGAGAGCGTGATCGAATTCATGCTCTACGCCCTGTGGGACCTGGGATTCAAAGTCGGCCATGCCTCGCGCACGGTGGACGAGTGCGTCAAGCTCTCCCGCGAGGACTTCACCATCCGCACTTCCATCCTGGAGGGACGGCGGCTGACCGGGGACGAAGCCTTGGCCGCGGACCTGAAGCGGCGCTTTCGTGAGGAAGTGATCAAGGGCACGGGGGCGGAATTCGTCGCCGCCAAGCTGAAGGAGCGGGACGAGCGCCACGCCAAGACCGGCGTCAGCCGCTACATGGTCGAGCCCAATATCAAGGAGGGCAAGGGCGGCCTGCGCGATCTGAACACCCTGTTCTGGATCGCCCAGTACCTGCATCCCATCGACACGCCGGACCAGGCCCTGAGCCTGGACATGTTCCAGGGCGGCGAGGTGCGCGCCTTCATCCGCGCCTTCGACTTCCTGTGGGCGGTGCGCTGCCACCTGCATTTCGCGACCGGGCGCCCAGAAGAGCGGCTGACCTTCGATCTGCAGCCCGAAATAGCCCGCCGCATGGGCTATGGCGACCGGGTGCGCCGGGACGGGGACAACACCCCTGCGGTCGAGCGGTTCATGAAGCGCTACTTCCTGATCGCCAAGGAGGTCGGGGTGTTGACGCGGGAGTTCTGCGCCAAGCTCGAGGCCGACGAGGCCAAGAAGGCGCCCAAGGGCCTTTCGCGCTTCCTGCCGGGCCGGCGCGGGTCGCGAAAGCCGCTGGATGTCCCCGGCTTCTATGAGGAGGGCGGGCGGCTGAATGTCGATCGCGCCGGGTTCCAGCGCGATCCTGTCGCCATGCTGAGGCTGTTCGTGATCGCCGACCGGCGCAATCTCGACCTGCACCCCGACGCCTTCACCGCGGTGACCCGGTCGCTGCCGCTGATCACCTCCAAGGTCCGCCGCGACCCCGACGCGCGCGAAGCCTTCCTGGACGTGCTGGCGCGGGGCAAGCGCACGGAGCGAACTCTGCAGCTCATGAACGACACCGGCGTGCTCGGCCGCTTCATTCCCGAGTTCGGCCACATCGTCGCGCAGATGCAGTTCAACATGTACCACTCCTATACGGTGGACGAGCACACCCTGCGGGCCGTGGGGATCATCGCCGCCATCGGGCGCGGCGAGATGAACGAGGATCACCCCCTCGCCAGCGCGGTCTGGCCGCTGATCGAGGACCGCGAGGTGCTGATGCTGGCCATGCTGCTGCACGACACCGGCAAGGGCGGGGTCGGTGGCCAGGAGAAGGCCGGCGCCCGCGCCGCCCGAGCGGCCTGCGAGCGGATGGGGCTGGAACGGGAGCGGATCGAACTGGTCGCCTGGCTGGTCGAACACCACCTGGTCATGAGCGACTTCGCCCAGAAGCGGGACCTGGCCGACCCGCGCACCGTGGCCGCCTTCGCCAAGATCGTCGAAGACCCCAAGCGGATGCGGATGCTGCTGGTGCTCACCGTCGCGGACATCAAGGCCGTTGGGCCGGGGGTGTGGAACGGCTGGAAAGGCCAGCTGCTGCGCGAACTCTACGGATCGACCGAGGCGGTGTTCCGTGGCGGGCGCGGCGGCGATCCGGCCGCCAGTCACGCGCGCCACCTGAAGGGAACGGCGGACGCCGCTCGCGCCGACCTTATCGCCGCCGACCCCAGCGCCGCCGACTGGGCCGGTTCGATGGAGGACGCCTATTTCGCCGGCTTCACCCCTGTCGAACAGCTTGGCCACGCGGCCCTTGCCCGCCGCGCTCAGGCCGACGGGGCGGCCGCCCAGGCCGAGGTCAGGGCCGACCGCAATGCCGCCGAGGTGACCATCACCACCGCTGACCGCCGCCGCCTGTTCGCGGACCTGGCTGACGTTCTTTCAGGATTTGGCGCCAACGTCGCCGGTGCGCGGGCCTACACCGCGCGCAGCGGGCGGGTGCTCGACGTGTTTTACCTGCAGGACCATACCGGCGCGGCCTTCGGCGCGGACAATCCTAAGGCGCTGGCGCGGCTGGCCGCGGCGCTCGAAGCCGCGGCCCGAGGCGAGATGGCCGCTCCTGACCGACGCCAGCCGATGGACCTAGGCCGAACCGCGGCCTTCACCATCGCCGCCACCGTCACCGTGGACAACGACGCCTCCGACGAGGCCAGCGTCATCGAGGTGTCGGGCCGCGACCGCCCGGGACTGCTGGGCGATATCGCCGGCGCCCTCACAGAGGCCGGCCTTTCGATCCAGTCGGCCCATATCGATAACTATGGGGAAAGGGCGGTGGACGCCTTCTATTGTCATGAAACCCCTGGGGGCAAGTTGACCGATCCGCGCCGTATCGCTGGCCTGAAGTCCGTTATTATCGAAGTGCTCGACGACGTTGGCGGCCCAGGCAGCGTAAGGCCTCGGCTGGAGCGGGCGCGGGCGAGCGTGGCCCGATGACCGACGAACTGGCCGCCGATCCCGCCGCTTCGCCGGTCGCGGCGGAACTTCCTCAAGCGGCCGAGACTCTCCCGCCGGCGAAGGCCGCGCAGGGCGGCATGATCCGCTCGTCCATGGTCTACACCAGCCTGACCATGTGCAGCCGGCTGATGGGTTTCGCCCGCGACCTGGTCGTCACCTACTACATGGGCGCCAGCGCCACCTTCGTCGCAGACGCCTATACGACCGCCTTCGCCTTCCCCAACCTGTTCCGCCGCATCTTCGCCGAGGGCGCCTTCGCCGCCGCCTTCGTGCCGGCCTATTCGCGCTCCCTTGAGCGGGACGGTGAGGCGGTCGCCGACGAACTGGCCGCCGACGCCATGGCCGCTCTTCTGTTCATGACGATCGCCCTGACGGTTGTCGCCGAACTGGCGATGAATTGGATCGTGGCTGGCTATTCACCGGGGTTCTTTGCGGTGCCGGGCAAGGCGGAGCTGACCATTCTGCTGACCCGCATCACCATGCCCTATCTGCCCTGCATGGCCATCTATGCCCACTTGGCCGGCGTGCTGAATGCGCGCAATCGCTTCGTCCTTTCCGCTGGCGCGCCGATCCTGCTCAATGTCTGGACCCTGGTCGCGGTGCTGCCGACCCACAATCCGACAACGGCGGCCATCGCGGCCTCCTTCGGCGTCATCGTTGCCGGCGTCACCCAGGCCGGCCTGCTCTGGTGGGGCGTGCGCAGGTCCGGCGCGAACGTTGACTGGCGCCTGCCGCGCCTGACACCGGAAATCCGCCAGCTTATCGCGCTCGCCCTGCCCGGCGCCTTCGCCGCCAGCGTCAGCCAGGTCAACATCTTCGTCTCAGGGTTCCTGGTCAGCAGCGTAAACGGCGCCCGGGCCTGGCTGGCGGTCTGCGACCGGCTCTATCTGCTGCCCCAGGTGATTGCGATCTCGGTGGGCGTCGCCCTGCTGCCTCGGCTATCGCGCGCGGTCCACGCCGGCGACCAGAAGGGCGCCACCGAGACCATGGACCAGGCCATCACCTTCTCCATGGCCCTGACCATCCCGGCGGCCTCGGCCTTGCTGGCCATGCCCTTCTTCCTGATCGATGGCCTCTATACGCGCGGCCAGTTCCACAGCTACGACGCGCACCAGACCGCGCTCGCTCTGCAGCAATACGGCTGGGGCGTGCCCGCCTTCACCCTGACCGCCCTGCTGTCCCGCGCCTTCTTCGCCCGCCAGGACACCCGCACGCCGATGAATTTTGCGGTGGTCTCGGTGGTGATCAACGTCATGCTGGGCTTTCTGTTGTTCCACTTCCTGGGCGTCGCGGGCATCGCGGCGGCCACCAGCTTCGCTTCCTGGATCAATGTCATCATGCTGCTGACGACGCTGGGCCGCCGCAAAGCCTACTGGCCGAGTCTCAAGGCCTGGTCGCGGCTGGCCCGCATCGTCCTGGCCAGCGCCGTGCTCGGCGGCCTCCTAGCGGCGGCATCCTATTGGCGGCCGGTGATCCAGGGCCTGTTCGTTCATATCCACCTGATCCGCGCCATCGGCGCCAAGGAGTTGGCCGTCCTTTCGGTGACCGTGCTGGCGGCCGCGATCTACCCGGTGTTGCTGCTGGGATCGGGTGGGCTGACCCTGGCTGAGATCAGGGGATTGCGGCGGCGCTAAGCGTCGCCACCTTGCCCTTATCCCGCCTTCGCGCTACCAAACCGGCCATGCGCGTGCGGGCGATCCATCGATGGCGTGACGGTCTGGCCTAGGTATCTTCACCGGGCCGGGCGCGATGCCGCCTGCCCGTCTCTCCGCACCCTCAACGCAAAGCGTTTCGATCCATGACCGACCAAACCCCCACCCCCTACGCGGGTCCGCAGCGCGTGGTCTCCGGCGTGCAGTCGTCCGGCTCCCTGCACCTGGGCAACTACCTGGGCGCGCTGAAGAAGTTCAACCGGCTTCAGGATGAGATGGAGTGCTTCATCTTCGTCGCCGACCTGCACGCCATCACCGTCTGGCAGGATCCGGCGGTGCTCACCGCCCAGACGCGGGAGATCGCCGCCGCCTATATGGCCGCTGGCCTGGACCCCAAGAAGGCGGTGATCTTCCCGCAATCGGCCGTCCATGCTCACGCCGAGCTGGCCTGGATCTTCAACTGCGTCGCCCGCCTCGGTTGGCTCGACCGTATGACCCAGTTCAAAGACAAGGCCGGCAAGCACAAGGAACGCGAGAGTATCGGCCTCTACACCTACCCGGTGCTCCAGGCGGCCGACATCCTGGTCTACAAGGCCACCCATGTGCCGGTGGGCGAGGACCAGAAACAGCACCTGGAACTTACCCGCGACATCGCCGGCAAGTTCAACCACGACTTCGGCGTCCCCGGCTTCTTCCCCCTGATCGAGCCGGTGATTGAGGGGCCGGGCGCGCGGATCATGTCCCTCCGCGACGGCAAGGCGAAGATGTCCAAGTCCGACCCGTCCGACTATTCGCGGATCAACCTGCTCGACGACGCCGACACCATCGTCGGCAAGGTGCGCAAGGCCAGGACGGACGCCGAGCCGTTGCCCGAGACGCTGGACGGACTGGCGGAGCGGCCGGAAGCAGACAACCTGGTCGGCCTCTATGCGGCTCTGGCCGGGACCACCAAGGCTGAGGTGCTGAGCGAATACGGCGGCCAGGGCTTCGGCGCCTTCAAGCCCCGCCTGGCCGATCTGGTCGCCTCGGTGGTCGCGCCCATGGGCGATGAGATGCGCCGGCTGATGAATGACCCAGCGGAGATCGACCGGGTGTTCGAGGGCGGCGCCGAAAAAGCCCGCGCCGTGGCTGACCCTATCGTCGCCGAGGTCAAGAAGATCGCCGGCTTCTGGGCGCCCGGGCGATAGATTTAACCACCAAGCACACCAAGCACACCAAGAAGAAAGGCGCGGAGCGCGCTCGTCAGCGAGCGTGGCCCGCCGGCCGCAGCGTTGACCGAGGGCGAAGCCCGCCTTGGTGTGCTTGGTGGTTAAATCGCCTCAGCGATGCAGCAAAGCCATCGCCAGGAAGGCCAATCCCGCCACCGCTGCGCCGACAGCGAACCACAGCAGCCGCATAGGCGCACGTTCGACGATGACGACGGGCGGCGGGTCGGCTAGCTTGGCCAGGGCCTTGATGATCCGCTCACCGTCTTCAACGAGTTCCTTCACCCGAGTCACCGGCGACAGCTCGCGTGTGATCCAGCGCTTCACCACCGGTTCGGCCGAGGCCCAAAGATTATGGGTCGGGTCGATCCGCCGCGCCACGCCCTCGACCGTGACCATGGTCTTCTGCAGCAGCACCAGCTCGGGCCGCAGCTTCATGTCGAAGATGGCCGTGATCTCGAACAAAAGGCCCAATAGCCGACCCATGGAGACTTCGGCGGAGGCGCGGCCGATGGCCGGTTCGCCAACCGCGCGCAGGGCCTGGGCGAAGGCCGGCAGGGAATGGTGGCCCGGCACATAGCCAGCGTCGAAATGCGCCTTGGCGACGCGGGTATAGTCCCGCTGCAAAAAGCCCCACAGGATTTCCGCAAGGTGCCGCCGGGCCACCGCATCCAGCCGGCCGATGATGCCGAAGTCCACGGCCGTGATGGTCGCCGGCGCGCTGACGAACAGATTGCCCTCGTGCAGGTCAGCGTGAAAGACGCCGTGGTCCAGGGCCTGGGCCAGGAAGGCGCGCACCAGATTGTCGGCCAGGCCGCGATGATCGATGCCGGGCTGTTCTAGCGCGGCGGGATCGGACAGGGCCATGCCTTGCGCCCATTCGATGGTCAGGGCCCGCTTGCCAACGCCTGGCCAGACGATCTTCGGCGCGCGCATGAACCGGTCGAGGTCCATGATCTCGCGCAACTCGCTGGCGCCGGCGGCTTCGAGCCGCAGGTCCAGCTCCAAAGTCATCGAGCGGGCCACCGTGGCGATGGCCGCCACCGGATTCAGCCGCCGGGCCGGCTCGACGAAGCGTTCGGTCAGCCGCGCCGCCAGGGCCAGCATTTCCAGATCGGCCGCCACCCGCCGCTCGACACCTGGACGCAGCACCTTTACCGCCACCTTGCGTCCGTCGGCGAGCCGGGCCGAATGGGCCTGGGCCAGGGAGGCGGCGGCGATCGGTTCGCTGAATTCGGTGAACAGAGCCTCCACCGGAGAGCCCAAGGTTTCGGCGATGGCGGCCTTGGCGATCTCAGTGGGGAAGGGCGGCAGCTGGTCTTTCAGGCGACCCAGGTCGTCGGCGAACTGGCGGCCGAAGATGTCGGCGCGGGTCGACAGCACCTGGCCGAGCTTGATCGTCGCGGGGCCGAGGTTCTCGAACGCCCGCGCCAGCCTCTGGCCTGGGCGCCCGGCGCGCGCCTCCGGGCCGGCGAATATCCGCAAGGTCCGGGCCACGGCCCGCGCCGATGGCGGCAGGATGGGATCGACCTCGCGCGGGATCAGCACGTCCGCGCGCAGCAGCACCCAGCAGGATCGGATCAGCCGGCCGGCGGCCGCGACATCGCTCATGTCGCCCAGCTCATAGGGACCGCAGCGCCCAGCCCTGGTGCAGGGCGGCGACGCCGCCGGTGAAGTTGGACCAGCTCACCCGGTCGAACCCAGCCTCGCGCATCAGGGCGGCGAAGGCGGCCTGGTCGGGGAAGCGGCGGATGCTCTCCACCAGATACTGGTAGGAGGCCCGGTCCTTGGCCACCCATTCGCCGATCTGCGGGATCACCTTGAAGGAATAGGCGTCATAGGCGTTGCGCAGCGCTTCGGTTGTCGGCCGGGAAAACTCCAGGCAGACAAAGCGGCCGCCGGGTTTCAGCACGCGGCGAGCCTCTCGCAGGGCGGCAGAGATGTCGGTGACGTTGCGGATGCCGAAGGCGATGGAATAGGCGTCTGCGCAGGCGTCGGGCAGGGGCAGCTTCTGAGCATCGCCCACGGCCCAGATCACTTCGGGGGCGTAGCCGCGCTCGCGCCCGGCCGCGATCATTTCGGCATTATAATCGACCACGACCACGGTGGCGTCATCGCCGCCCCGGCGCAGCTGCGCGCCGCGGGCCATCTTGGAGAAGCGAGCGGCCATGTCGCCGGTGCCGCCAGCGCAGTCGACGATGGTCTCGCCGGGCTGAGGATTGACCCGCGCCGCGACCGCGTCCTTCCACAGCCGGTGCACGCCCGCGCTCATCAGGTCGTTCATCAGGTCGTATCGACCGGCGACGCGGTCGAACACGCCGCGCACCATGCCGGCCTTCTCAGCCGGGTCCACGTCACGAAAACCGAAGGTCGCCTTTTTTGTGGTGGTAGGGGCGTTGCTCATGGACACGCCTCTTAGCCTCCGCGCCGCCTTGCGTCATCCTGCTTAAGCGTTTGCGGGCGCCGGGTGCTCGTTCTGCTGTAAGTGTTCACCGCTAAGGCGCGAAGGCGGGCGTATGCCCGCACGCCAAACACCAAAGTAGGCGCCCTGACAGGAATGCGCTTCGCGATTTTACCTTCGCGTCCTTTGCGCCTTAGCGTCGAATCCTTCTTCCATCCGTCACCGTGACCACGCTGAGGGCGAGCTCCAGCCTCGCAATCGGGCCAAACCGTGATACCCACCCCTCATGCCTGAACTGCCCGAAGTCGAGACCGTCCGCCGGGGGCTTGCGCCCGTGCTTGACGGCGCGCGGCTGATCCGGGTCGAGGCGCGCCGTCCCGACCTGCGCTTTCCTTTTCCCGACGGCTTCGTTCAGCGTCTGACCGGCGCGCGGATCGGCACCATGAGTCGGCGGGCCAAATACCTGCTCGCGCCGTTGGATCGGGGCGATGTGCTGGTGATGCACCTGGGCATGTCCGGCCGTTTCGAAATCGCCAGCGCCAAAGGCAAACAACGCCCCGCGGAGTTCGTCTACGCCCCGTCGGTGGACGACAAGCACGCCCACGTCGTCTTCCACACCGAACACGGCGAGACCGTCACCTATTTCGACCCGCGCCGGTTTGGCTACATGGACCTGATCGCCGCGGACACCCTGGATGAGCATCCCTGGTTCAAAGGGCTGGGTCCTGAGCCCCTGGGTCCGGACTTCAGCGCCGCCCACCTGAAAGCTGAATTCGAAGGTCGCCGCCAGAGCGTCAAGGCGACCCTGCTGGACCAGCGCGTGGTCGCGGGCCTGGGCAATATCTATGTCTGCGAAGCCCTGCACCGCGCGAGCATCTCCCCCGAGAAGCCGGCCGGCGAGCTGAAGCCCAAGGCCCTGGCCGCCCTGACCCGCGAAATCCACACCACCCTTGAGGAGGCGATCGAGGCTGGCGGCTCGACCCTGCGTGACTATGCGGCGGCGGATGGGGCGCTCGGCTATTTCCAGCACCGCTTCAAGGCCTATGGTCGCGAGGGCGAGCCCTGCCTCAAGCCCGGCTGCACCGGAACCATAACCCGCATCGTCCAGGGCCGCCGCTCGACCTTCTTCTGTCCTGTCTGCCAGCGGTGAGCCGCGCGCCGACTTTGGCTATAAGGCTTGTATGACCCGATTCCTCCGCGTCCTCGCCGCTCCGATCTTCGCCCTTCTGGCTCTCGCCGCCGCGCCGGCCAGGGCGCAGCCGCCGGTCTGGGTGGTGCATGGCCCTCATGCGACCATTGTCGTGTTCGGCTCGGTGCACCTGCTGCCTGGCAGCCTCGACTGGGAGCCGTCGGCGCTGAAGGAAGCGCTGGTCCATGCGGACGAACTCTGGTTCGAAATCCCGATCGACAACTCCTCGGCCCTGTCGGCCCAGCAGGCGGCAATCCGGCTGGGCGTGTTGCCCAACGGCCAGACCCTCAGCGCCGAGCTCAGCCCCGAGGATCGGGTGAGGCTGGCCGAGGCGGCAAAGACTTGCAACCTGCCGCTGCCGCTGCTGGACCGCCTGCGGCCCTGGTATGCCGACCTCGCCCTGTCGGTCTCCAGCTTCAAGCAGGCCAACGCCAATTCGGATGACGGGGTCGAGCAGAAGCTGGCCGCTGCCGCGCCCAATCTCCCCAAGCGCGCCTTCGAGACCATCGAGGAACAGATCAACTTCCTGGCTGGCGGCACGGAGAAGGATCAGATCGACTCCCTGCGCGAGACCTTCGACGAGGTGAAGGAGGGCCCGGTCTTCTACCGCAAGCTCCTGAGCGCCTGGATGTCCGGCGACACCAGGGCGATCGAGCGCGAGGCGCTGGAGCCGATGAAGCGCAAGGCGCCGGGCGATTACAAGACGCTGCTGGTCGATCGCAACAAACGCTGGGTCCCGGTCATCGAAAAGCGGCTTGCCGGCCAGGGCGAGGCGGTGATGGTGGTTGGCGCCGGCCACCTGATCGGTCCGGACTCTGTGATCGCCCGCCTGCGCGCCGACGGTTACCGCGTGGACGGCCCGTAAGAAATTCTTTCGACATTCCGCACCTGAGGATCGCCCCATGGCTTATGAAACCCTGATCGTCGAGACCCATACTTTTGAGGGAAGCGGGGCCGTCCGGCTGATCCGGCTGAACCGGCCCCAGGCGCTGAACGCCCTGAACGCCCAGCTCACTGGCGAGCTGGCCGCGGCGCTGGACGAGGCGGAAAGCGATCCGGCGATCCATTGCGTGGTGCTGACCGGCTCCGAACGCGCCTTCGCGGCCGGCGCCGACATCAAGGAGATGGCTTCGAAAGGCTACGCCGAGGTCTATGGCGAGGACTTCATCACCAAGAACTGGGAAAAGGCGTCCCAGGTCCGCAAGCCGATTATCGCCGCCGTGGCCGGCTATGCCCTGGGCGGCGGCTGCGAGCTGGCGATGATGTGCGACTTCATCATCGCGGCGGAGAACGCCAAGTTCGGCCAGCCGGAGATCACCCTCGGCGTCTCGCCCGGCGCCGGCGGAACCCAGCGTCTGACCCGTTTCGTCGGCAAGGCCAAGGCCATGGACATGGTGCTGACCGGGCGGATGATGGACGCCGCCGAAGCCGAGCGCTCGGGCCTGGTCAGCCGGGTGGTTCCCGCCGACAAGCTGATCGAGGAGGCCCTGGCCGCCGCCAAGATCGTCGCCGGCATGTCGCTGAACGCGGTGATGCTGACCAAGGAAATGGTCAACGCCGCCTACGAGACCCCGCTGGCCCAGGGCATCAAGCTGGAACGGCGCCTGTTCCACTCTCTGTTCGCCTTCGAGGACCAGAAGGAAGGCATGGCCGCCTTCATCGAAAAGCGGAAGCCGGCGTTCACGGGGCGGTAGGGCCTCTCCGAACGCTTGAGCCTTCGATCCAGGCACGCTGGGCGTCGGTGTCGGGGACGGACAGTCCCCGTGCGGCGCCTATGCGAGCGAAGGCGTCGTCAACGCTCATTCCATCGAGAACGAGCATAAGCGCCGCGATCAGCGCCGAACGTCCGATGCCGGCCCGGCAATGGATCGCAACGTTACGGCCTGGCTCAGAGATGCACCGTGCCAGTGTTTCGGCCCGGCCGCGATCCTCCGGTACGCCACGGTCGGGGATGGGGAAGGTCAGGAACTCGATCCCTTGTGCGCGGCAGGCCTCCGCTTCGTCCTCTAGTCCGAGTTCGCGAGCCTCGGCGGGCTCCAGCAGGCTCACGACCAGGCCGACCCCCTCGGCGCGCCAATGAGCGACCTCGTCTTCTAGCCAATCTCCGGCACGTGGACGGGCCATGATAGCCAGCCGATGATTACCGGGGTGGTCGATCCAGTAGAGGTCGGATGGCACAGGGGGTTCTCGGTTGTTGTGGGGGGCGGCATTTGCGCCCTTAAGTCCTGGGAGCGGAGTCTGCTCTGGCGCTCGACGCAGTCAAGGACCGGCCTTTGGCCGGCCGCTACGCGGCGAGGCAAAGCCTCGTCCTTGAGTGCGACGATCGCCAGAGCTCCAATCTCGCCAGGGCTCTTAGGGCGAGCCAGCATCGGATCGATGCTCGCCGGAGGAAGGGCAAAGCTCCCTCGCTCTTGCTCAGCTTCGAACTGTGGCCCCTAATCTGGTCCATGACCTACCTCCCCATCCTCCTAACCCTCACCGGTGTCCTGATCCTCAGCGTGATCAGTCCAGGGCCGAACTTCGTCCTGGTCACCTCCACGGCCATCGGCGTCTCCCGTCGCGCGGGCCTGCTTACGGCCCTCGGTCTGGCGGCGGCGACGGCGAGTTGGGTGCTGCTGGCGGAAGCCGGGCTAGGCTTCGTCATCGTGCGGGTGGGCTGGCTTTATACGGGCGTGAAGCTGGCCGGGGCGCTCTATCTGATCTGGCTGGGCGCGCGGATGCTGCTGGGCGCCCGCAAGCCGGCCAAGGCGGATCTGGCGCCCGCCGCGCCGGCCTCGGCCCTGGCGACCGTGCGCAAGGCCTACGGGGTCAGCATGACCAGCCCCAAGTCCGCCGCCTACTACGGCAGCCTGTTCGCGGTGATGGTCCCCGCCCATGCGCCGGTCTGGCTCTATGGCCTGGTGCTGGCGATCGCCGCGGCGATCTCGGGCCTGTGGTACGGCGCCCTGGCGCTGCTGCTGTCCCACGGCGCGGTGCGAGCGCGGTTCCTGAAAGGCCGCGCGGCGTTCGAGGCGGCGATGGGGGTCGTGCTGATGGGCTTGGGCGGGCGGATGCTGTTCAGCCGCTGACGCCAGTGCTCGCCGAATGGCGCGCTCGCGGATTGACCCCGCCCCGGCCTTGCCGTATACGCCCGCACTCCAAATTTCCCCGCCGAAACGGGCTTTCGGCGGCCGTTCGTATTGAAGGCAAGACAATCCCATGGCCAATAACCCGGGCGCCAAGAAGTCGATCCGCAAGATCGCCCGTCGTACCGAAGTCAACAAGGCGCGCCGCTCGCGCGTTCGCACCTATCTGCGCAAGTTCGAAGAGGCTCTGACGGGGGGCGACGCCGCCGCGGCCAAGACCGCTTTCATCGAGGCTCAGTCGGAGCTGATGCGGGCCGTCTCCAAGGGCGTGGTGCACAAGAATACGGGCTCGCGCAAAGTGTCGCGACTGGCTGCTCGGTTGAAAAAACTGGCCGCCGCCTAAGTCCTCAATTCTAAACGACATTTTTGTAACACGCTGAATCCGCTCGGTTTTTCCGGGCGGATTTTTGCTTTTTCGGATAACGCGGCTTCGAAAGTGTGCGGCAAATTGGTCCGTGCTCGGATGCCCCAAAGCGAGTTTCCCCTGACGGGCGAGGGGCCTCCCAACTGTCAAGAAAAATATCAAACGCAACGACAGAGAATCCCCGTTGACCGGCCCACCCCGGGGGCTATCGTTAATCCAAGACGCTTCCATCTCAGTACGGATGAAATGTCAGCGGCGGACCCATCAGGTTCGCCGGACGGGGTTTTGTGCGCTTAAAAATTTGCGCCGCATCGGGGCGCGCGGGGCTCTAGACATACGCTCTCAGGGGTCAAGAATGACTGCGACAGGCTATGGAGTCGGCGTGCGCCGCTCCGTTGGACATGCTGTTGATCAAGCGGCGGGCGTCGTCCTGCCCGCGGCGGTGTGGGCCAAGGTCTGTCTGTCGCTCAAGGGAGAATTGGGCGAGGACACCTTTGGTTCATGGCTCGGCCAGGCTGGCGTTCGCCAGTCCGGTTCTGGCGATCTCGTCTTGGTCACCCCCACGGGCATCGCCCGCGACTGGGTGCGCCGTAATGCCTGGCGCCGGACGGTCGATCTGTGGGGTCAACTCGATCCGCTCGGCCGGCGGTTGGACCTGAAGTCCCGCGTCGAGTTCGAGGCGGAGGCGGGCGCCCCGCCGGCCGAGGTTTCGCCAGCCCCCGTCCAGGCCGTGGCGACCAAGGCCATCGTCCAAGCTTCCGAAGCGGCGCTCATCGCCACGACGCCGGCGGCCGACGATCTGGATCTCGCCCGCGCCGCCGGTCTGCAGGACCGGTTCCGGTTCGACACCTTCGTGCCCGGCCCGGCCAATGAATTCGCCTATGCCGTCGCCCGGCGCGTCGCGGCCTGGAGCGATGGTCACTTCAATCCGGTGGTCTTCCATGGCCCTTACGGCTTCGGCAAAACCCACCTGCTCAACGCCATCGCCTGGGAGGCCATGCGCGTCGCCCCGCATCGCAAGGTGATCTACCTGACGGCGGAGCGGTTCCTGACCAGCTTCGTGCGGGCGATGATGGAGCGCCGGGGTCCGGCCTTCAAAGACGAGCTGCGAACCGCCGATCTGCTGCTGATCGACGACGTCCACTTCATCGCCGGCAAACAGTCCAGCCAGGAAGAGCTGTTTCACACCCTCGCCGCCCTGACTCAGGATGGCCGCCGCGTGGTGTTCACCACCGACCGCGCGCCCGGCGATCTGGCGGAGATGGATGGGCGGCTGCGCTCGCATCTGCAGGCCGGCCTGGTCTGCGGCATCGAGCCCGCCGACCGCACCCTGCGCCTCGGCATCCTGGAGCGGAAGCTGATCCAGCTCGGCCGTCAGCAGGGCCAGTCCGCCCTGGCCGCGCGTCCGGAGGTGCTACAGTTCCTCGCCGACCGCTTCACCGATTCCGTCCGTGAACTGGAAGGCGCGCTCAATACCCTGGTCGCCAGGTCGGGCGAGAAGGTAGCGAGTCTAAGCCTGGATGAAGCTCAGGCCATCCTGCGGCCCCACCTGCGCGGCGGCGAAAAGCGGATCACCGTCGACGATATCCAGAAGGCGACGGCCGAACACTACGGCATGAAGCAGTCGGACTTGATCTCCGAGCGCCGCAATCGCGCCATCGCCCGGCCGCGTCAGGCGGCCATGTGGCTGGCCAAGCAGCTCACCACCCGCTCTCTGCCGGACATCGGCCGCCGCTTCGGGGGCCGGGACCACACCACGGTACTGCACGCGGTGCGGCGCATCGAGGCGCTGAAAGCCGGCGATCCGGCTCTTGCCCACGACCTGGAGACGCTGACCCGCAAACTGCGGGGCTGAGATCGCCTTTCCGGCACAGCAAGCGGAGCTATAACGGTCCTGGCGCGTTTACCTCCTAACGGGAGGCTTAAAATGTCAGTCGCAATGACCGAAGATGACTCGTTCAAAGCCGAGCTGGTCGCGCTTATTCCGCATATGCGCGCCTTCGCTCGGCAACTTTGCCGGGGCGCTGCCCAGGCGGAAGACCTGGCTCAGGATGGTCTGGCGAAGGCTTGGGCCTGCCGGACGAGCTATACGCCCGGGACCAATATGAAGGCCTGGACCTTCATGATCATCCGCAATCAGTTCTACTCCGATTGCCGGCGGTCGTGGCGCTCGACCAGCCTCGATCCGGAAACGGCCGAGCGCACGTTGGTGGCCAACGAAAATCCGTCGGCCAACCTTGAGCTTGATGAGCTTCGGCGCGCCATGGCCATGCTGCCGGACGACCAGCGCGAGGCTCTGATCCTGATCGGCGCCGGCGGCTTTTCCTATGAGGAAGCGGCCGAAATCTGCGGCGCCGCGATCGGCACCATCAAGAGCCGCGTAAGCCGCGCCAGAGACCGGCTGGCCCTCATCTACGCTGACGGCCAGATCCAAGCCGATGGCGTTTCGCCGAGCCTTGCCGTCGGCGCCATCTTCCAGCAGGTCGAGGATTTCCGCCGCTGCGCCTAGCTCGAACGGCTGCGTCCTGACGACGACCCCCAACTCGTGTAGTCGAAACCTCTGTCCTGACGGAGGCGCCGATGACTTCGCGAACCCCCTGGCCGATCAATCGACGCAGCGTGCTGCGTGGCGCGGGCCTGCTCGGCGCGAGCGGCCTGAGCGCTGCGGGCTTGGGCGGCTGCGCCACCCTTGCTGCTTCCACGGCGCCGGCCTCAGCAAGGCGGTTCGCCCCCGTCCGCGCCAGCGTTGACCGCATGTTCGACATCACGGTCTGTCTGCGCCCCTTCCGCGCCGCCGGGCCCCGGCTGGAGACGGAACAGGTCGGCGAGAGCCTGGTCGTGCACAACTATGGTCACGGCGGCAGCGGCTGGTCCCTGTCCTGGGGCTCAAGCACGCTGGCGATGCGGATGGCGATGGCTTCCAGCCCTGCGGAGGTCGCCGTGATCGGCTGCGGAGCGCTGGGGCTCACCTCCGCCATCCTGGCCCAACGGGCCGGGGCCAAGGTCACCATCTACGCTCGTGACTGGCTGCCGGAGACGCGCTCGGCGCGGGCGACGGGCAGCTGGACCCCGGACTCCCGCATCGCCCTGGCCGACAAGGCCGCGCCGGGCTTTCCGGCGCTCTGGGAGCAGATGGCGCGGATTTCGTTCAAGACCTACCGCAGCTACCTCGGCCTGCCCGGATCGCCGGTGGAATGGAACGACCGCTACATCCTCACCGACCAGCCACGCACGCCGCCTGGCCCGCTCGCTCCGGGCGCGTTGGATTTCGCCGACTATGGTGATCGCATCAATGACATCACACCGGCCTCGACGCCGGCGCCCCCAGGCTCCACGCCTTTCCCGACCGCCTACATCCGCCGCTACTCCGGCATGATGTTCAACATCGCCGACTACGGCCACACCCTGCTCACCGACTTCCTGCTGGCTGGCGGCCGCATCGAGCGGGCCGAGTTCCATACCCCCAGCGAGATTGCCGCTCTGAAAGAGAAGGTGGTGATCAACTGCCCCGGCTATGGCGCGCGGGCTTTGTGGAAGGATGAAAGCATCGTCCCCGTGCGTGGCCAGATCGCCTGGCTGATCCCCCAGCCGGAGGTCGATTACGGCGTTCAGTATCAGCATGTGAGCATGCTGCCGCGTCGCGACGGCATCGTCATCCAGATGCTGGAAGGCGGGGACATGCGCGGCTACGGCGACGACAATGAGACACCCGACAGGGACGAGGCGCTCACCGGGGTGGCGCGGATCGCCGAACTCTACGAGCGGATGGGCTTGAAGGGTTAGGCGCCGATCAGGCCGTCGCCGCTTTCAGTTCGGCGGCGAAAGCCTCGTCGCTGATGTTGTTGCGGCCGATCAGCAGGCTGCAGCCGAGGTGATCGACCAGATAGGCGCCGGACGAACCGGACCACCAGCGCTGGATCAGCTTCTGCTTGCGGTGGCCGACCACCACCAGATCCGCGCCGATCTCGCGGGCGAAGGCGCCGATCTGTTCGGCCGGATCGCCGATCACCAGCTTGGAGCTGGGATCGAAGCCAAGCTGCTTGAGCCTGTCCAGCCCCTCACTGAGAATGACCTTGTAGGTGTCGTGCAACCGGTCGATCGCTCCGCCCTGGACGCTTTCGGCGAACTGGACGCCGGAGGCGTTTGGCACCACCGACAGCAGATGCACCTCCGCGCCGCAGCGGCGGGCGAGCAGGGCGCCCTCGCGCAAGGCCGCTCGTCCTTCGCGCGTGCCGTCATAGGCGAGCACAATGCGGCTATACATGTCGGCCTCCCTGGTCTGGCCGCTCGCCGGCTGACGCCCGGCTCAGCCTGAATGCTTCTATTGATCATGCGATCCGCAAAGGCTGCAAATCTTCTCGCCCGCCGCCTCGCCCACCTGCCCGGACTGCGGCGAAACGCCGGCTGGGCAGGCGGGTCCAAACTCGCCATGAGCAGCGGCATCCGCATCGGAGCGTTCGACATGACCCAAACCGGTTTTTCCCTGATGGGCGCGGCGCTCGGAGCCGTCGTCTTCATCTCCGCCGGTCGCGAGCCGCTGCGCCGGCTGATCGAAAGCCTGAAAAACCGCTGACCCCGCCAAGCCGCTGGCCGTAGCGTCGTATCGCCAGCCGCTTGTCCGGCGGGCGGTGGACCGGTACCCTCGCCAGGGGATCGGGGGAAATATCATGAGAGTTGTCCAGCGCGCGGCTGGCCTGGCCGCGATCTTGGCGGCCGCGCCTCTGCTGACCGGCGCAAGCCTCAACGAGACCTCGTCGGGCTATACCTATTTCAACAAGCCGGGCGCCGACATGGCGCAGCAGGACGCCGACCTCGCCGCCTGCAGCATCTTCGCGGGGACCACCGTCCAGCCGGCCAATGTGCCGGTGGTCGTTTCCGGCAATCCGGCGGCCGATTTAATCGCCTTTAGCATCGTGGCGGGCGCCTCCCTTGAAATTGCTCGCCGGCGGGGCATTCCGATCAACGTCGAAGACTGCATGGTGGTCAAAGGCTGGCGCATCGTGCGGATCGACCAGGCCGAAGGCGACACGTTGCGAGCGCTGGACACCAGGGACCGGCAGGCCAGGATTTCCGGATGGGTTGGCGCCGTAGCGCCTCATGGCGATATTGTTCGTGTATTTTCCAACGAAGCATTGCGCGCCGACATGTCGATGTTCGCCCCGGCGGTCGCGGTCGGAACGCCGCTCTACGCCGCCGCCAACGCCAGGGCTCATCAACCGGACGCGCAATTGGACCCTGACGACCCGACGGCCTCATCCTCGGAGCCCTATTCGGTAAAGCAGGTCAGGCGTCTGAAGCCCGGTGGAGAAGAAAAGCCGCCGGCAGGCGCGGGGCTGATCGTCGTCGATGTCGCTGGCGAGGGGGATATGGGACTTGTGCTCGAGCGCGTCGATAAGAACGGTCGCGAAATCATCGACCACGACGGCGCCCAATTCACCATCCCCCTGAAGAGTGCGACGCCGGAGACGGCTGATGGCCAAACCATGATTTTTGCCGCCGCCCCAGGGCATTGGCGTCTGGCCGCCGTGGAGGTCCTTGCGAAACCAAGGTTGAGCGTCAACTTCTGTCTTGGCGGCCCCAGCTTCGATCTGGCCAGGGGAGATGCGGTCTATCTGGGCTATTTCAATGGCGCCTCGCGCTCGATCGAACCTGACATGGACGCCGCCCGCGCCAAGACGGCGGCTGTCGCCGTAACCTCCGCTCAACTGCGTCCCGCGGAATGGACCAATGGCGCGGTGGGCCGTTGTCACGGTGAATATCTCTACGCGCTTGAGTTCCCCGGCCGCCCCTTCGCCGACGGCTACCATCTGGGCTCGAAAGCCCTTCCCGAGACGCCGCCGCGTCCCTGACGCATAGCGGGCGGGTCGATACCGCCTCGTGCGTTGCGCCACGGCCCGGGCTCGTCTATGCGACTCCCCTGTATCGCGCCTCGGATGGAGCCCTATTGATGCACGGACTGGTGACCGTTTTCGGCGGCTCGGGCTTCGTCGGCGGCCAGGTGGTGCGGGCGCTGGCCAAGAAGGGGCTGCGCGTACGCGTGGCCGTCCGCAATCCCGGCCTCGGCTACCGCCTGCGCATGCTGGGCGATGTCGGCCAGATCGAGGTGGTTCAGGCCAATATCCGCATGCCGACCTCGCTCGCCCGAGCGCTTGAAGGCGCCGAAGGCTGCGTCAACCTCGTCGGCGTCATGCACGAACGCGGCCGCCAGAAGTTCCAGAGTGTGCACGGCATGGGCGCGCGCAACATCGCCGAAGCCGCCAAGGCAGCGGGCGTGAGCCGGCTGGTGCATGTCTCGGCCATCGGCGCCGACGCGGAGTCGCCATCGAAGTACGCGCGGACCAAGGCCATGGGCGAGGCGGCGGTGCGCGAGGTCATGCCCTCATCGACCATCCTGCGACCGTCCATCGTGTTCGGCCAGGAAGACGACTTCTTCAACCGCTTCGCCCGGATGGCGGTCTCGCTGCCAGCGCTGCCGCTGATCGGCGGCGGGACGACCAGGTTCCAGCCGGTGTTCGTGGGCGATGTAGCCAATGCGGTCGCCGCCTGCCTGCTGGACGCCGACACCGCCGGCAAGACCTATGAGCTGGGCGGCCCGGCTGTCTTCACCTTCAAGGCGCTGATGGAGCTGCTGGCCGCCGAGATCGGCCGCAAGCCGATCCTGGCTCCGGTGCCCTTCGGCATCGCCAGCCTGATCGGTATCGGCGGCGACCTGATCAACATGGGTCCGATCCCCATCGCCCCGCCCCTGACCACCGACCAGGTGGCGCTACTGCGGTCGGACAATGTGGTGTCGGATGGCGCGCTGGGATTGAAGGATCTGGGCGTAGCCGCGACGGCCATCGAGCCTATCCTGCCCACTTACCTTTACCGCTACCGCAAAGGCGGCCAGTACGCAGAGCAATTGACGGCGGCGGCGAAGGCCTAAGGCTCGGCGGGTCCGCCGGGACTCGCGCGATTGATGTATCGCCAAGGCGTTCTGCCCCCTTCCCCAAGAAGGTTTTTACGGTAATCTCCGGTCCCCTCGCCGTGGCCGCGCCGGGGGTTCTTGCAGCGCGGCCGCCAGATCGGACGTCCAGATGCAGCTAACCATCGAGCGCGCGGCTTTGCTGAAGGCGCTGGGACACGTGCAGAGCGTGGTTGAACGCCGCAACACGATCCCGATCCTATCGAACGTGCTGCTGTCGGCCGACCGCGACGCCATGACCTTTTCGGCCACTGACCTCGACATGGAGATCGTCGATGAGACGCCCGGTCGTGTTGACGGCCAGGGTCAGATCACCGCGCCGGCCCACACCCTTTATGAGATCGTCCGCAAACTGCCCGAGGGCGCCGAGGTCGAGTTGCGTTTCAGTGGCGACGATCCGCGGCTGCAGGTCGTGGCCGGCCGTTCGAAGTTCAACCTGCCGGTGCTGCCGGCGGGCGACTTTCCGGTCATGTCGTCGGACGGCCTGTCTAGCCGCATCACCATCGACACCAACGAACTGATCCGGCTGATCGACAAGACCCGCTTCGCTATCTCCACCGAGGAGACGCGCTACTATCTGAACGGCCTCTACCTGCACACGGTGGTCGAGGGCGGGGTGACCAAGCTGCGCGCTGTCGCCACCGACGGCCACCGGCTGGCCCTGGCCGAGATGCCCGCCCCTGACGGCGCCGCGGGCGTGCCCGGCGTCATCGTGCCGCGCAAGACGGTGCAGGAAGCCCGGCGGCTGTTGGAAGACGCTGGCGAGACGGTCGATCTGCAGATCTCCGCCCAGAAGATCCGCTTCGAGTTTGGCCGCGCGGCCCTGACATCCAAGGTAATCGACGGCTCCTTCCCGCCCTACGAGCGGGTGATCCCGAAGGACAACAACCGCGTGCTGACGGTGGACAACATCCTGTTCGCCAAGGCGGTGGATCGGGTGGCGACCATCTCGGCGGAAAAAAGCCGTTCGGTGAAGATGGCCATCGAGCCAGGCCGCATCGTGCTGACCGTGCGCAACATGGAGGCCGGCCAGGGACAAGAAGAACTGGAAGTCGATTACGACGGCGAGCCTTTCGAAATCAGCTTCAACGCCCGCTACCTGCTGGACGTCACCGAACAGCTGGGCGCCACCGCTGAGTTCCGCTTCGCCGAGCCGGGTTCGCCGACGCTGATGCTCGATCCGACCGATCCGGACGTGCAGTACGTGCTGATGCCGCTGCGGGTCTGATCCCTAAAACCCTCCCCGCGAGCGGGGAAGGTTTTCAGCGCCGTCTCCAGCCCACGGCCACCGTCGCCACCCCCAACACCAACGACCAGCCGTTGATCAGCATCTCGAACCGCATGGCGTTTGAGGCGCGGGCGAGCGGATAAAGCCCGTTCTCGACATTGAAGGTGATGTCCATCGCCGCCAGATAGAGCAGGGCGCTGCCGGCCAGCAGGGCAAGCGCTCCGGCCCGGGGCGACCCTCGCCAATAGGCTATGCCTGCCAACAGGGATGTCAGCGCCATCCAGGCGTCGGCCGCCGGAAAGGCGCTCTCGAAGGCCGTGTACCAACGGGCCGGAACCACCGCGACCTCGGCGGAGGTGAAATAGTCGATCCAATAGGCCACAGTGACGATCGCCGTGAGAATCAGACAAACACTCAAGACCGTATGGCCCAAGCCCCGTTTTGCGGCTGACATCCTGGCTTGCTCCCCGCTCATGCTTTGCGTGCAGGCTAGGGCCTGAGCGGCGCCATGACCATCACCCGCGTCCGGCGTCTCGTCCTCACCGATTTTCGTGGTTATGCCCGCGCCGATCTGGCGCTGGACGGGCGCAGCGTCTTCCTGTTCGGGCCCAATGGAGCGGGCAAGACCAACCTGCTTGAGGCCATCAGCCTGTTCTCGCCAGGACGAGGTCTGCGGGGCTCAGCCATTGCCGAGATCGGCAGGCGCGCGCCGGAGGAGGCCCAGGGACGCGCCTGGGCGGTCGCGGCGGAGATCGAGGGCGACGATGGCTCCGTCAGCGTCGGCACGGGTGTGGAGGCCGCTGGCGCGTCGCGGCGTCTTGTGCGGCTGGAGGGCGAGCCCGTCCCGCCCGGACGGCTGTCCGACATCCTGCGCCTGGTCTGGCTGACGCCGCGCGAGGACCGGCTGTTCCTGGAGGCCGCCTCCGACCGGCGGCGATTTTTCGACCGGCTGGTTTTCGCCGCCGAACCGGCCCACGGCGCCCGGGTGACCGCCTATGAGCGGGCCATGCGCGAGCGGATGCGGCTATTGACCGACGGACCGGCGGATGCGGACTGGCTCACGGCGCTTGAGGCCCAACTCGGCGAGGCAGGCGCGGCGATAGCATCGGCGCGTGCCCGCAGCCTTCAGGCGCTGCAGGCTCAGATCGATTCCGGCGCCGAACGGGCCTTTCCGCGCGCTGACCTGAATCTCACCGGCACGTTCGAACAGTTGGCGCTCTCAGGCCTGCCGGAGCCGGAAATCGCCGGCCGCCTGTCCGCCGCTCTGGCCGTGTCGAGGGAGCGAGATGCGTCAGCCGGGAGGGCTCTGAGCGGCCCGCATCGGGGCGATCTTTCCGTCCGCCATCGTTCGCAAAACCGCGAGGCGGCGGAGTGCTCGACGGGTGAGCAGAAGGCGCTGATTCTGAACCTGGTTTTGGCCCAAGCCGCGAGGCTGTCGGCGCGACTTTCCGCTGCGAAATCCGCACCGAATCCTGTAGTGTTGCTCGACGAAGTCGCCGCGCATCTGGACCCTCTCCGGCGCGCGGCGTTGTTCGACGAAATCGAGGCGCTCGACCTGCAGGCTTTTCTGACAGGCGCCGATGGAGCGCTGTTCGACGGATTGCACGGGCGCGCCCAAGGCGTGCGTGTCGATGCCGGCGAGCTTTCTTGAAACGGTTGATTGATGAGCGACGATATCCCTGAATCCGAGTCACCGGAACGCGAGCTGAACGGCGACGACTACGGCGCAGATTCCATCAAGGTGCTCAAGGGCTTGGACGCCGTGCGCAAACGGCCGGGCATGTATATCGGCGACACCGACGACGGCTCTGGACTGCACCACATGGTCTATGAGGTGGTGGACAACGCCATCGACGAGGCCCTGGCCGACTACGCGACCCGGGTCGAAGTGATCCTGAACGCCGACGGCTCCTGCACCGTTACCGACGACGGACGCGGCATTCCCACCGACATGCACGACGAGGGCGTCTCTGCGGCCGAGGTCATCATGACCCAGCTGCACGCCGGCGGAAAATTCGACCAGAACTCCTACAAGGTCTCCGGCGGTCTGCACGGGGTGGGCGTATCGGTGGTCAACGCCCTGTCCGACACCCTGTCGCTGCGTATCTACCGCAACGGCAAGACCCACGAGATGAGCTTCGCGCGGGGCGACGCGGTCTCGCCCCTGGTGATCACCGGCGAAGCGCCCCTGCGCGAGAACGGCGAATATCTGACTGGCACCGAGGTCACCTTCCTGCCGTCGCTGGATACCTTCGCCTTTATCGAGTTTGACCGGAAGACGCTTGAGCACAGGTTGCGCGAGCTGGCCTTCCTGAACTCGGGCGTCACCATCTATTTCCGCGACCATCGCGGCGCCGAGCCGTTCGAGGAAATCCTCCACTACGACGGCGGCATCGAAGCCTTCGTCCGCCACCTGGACAAGGTCAAGACACCGCTGCTCAAGGCGCCCATCGTCATCAGGGGCAAGCGGGAGAAGGTCGAGATCGACCTCTCGCTGTGGTGGAACGAGAGCTACCACGAGACCATGCTCTGCTTCACCAACAACATCCCGCAGCGGGACGGGGGCACCCACCTGTCGGCCTTCCGGGGAGCCCTGACGCGGGTCATCACCGCCTATGCCGAGAGCTCCGGCACCACCAAACGGGAAAAGGTCTCCGTCACCGGCGAGGACGCCCGCGAGGGCCTGACTTGCGTGCTGTCGGTCAAGGTGCCCGATCCCAAGTTCTCGTCCCAGACCAAGGACAAACTGGTCTCTTCCGAGGTGCGCCCGGCCGTCGAGGGCCTGGTCAACGACGGCTTGGCCACATGGTTCGAGGAACACCCCGCCGAAGCCAAGCTGATCGTGCAGAAGATCGCCGAGGCGGCCATGGCCCGCGAGGCCGCCCGCAAGGCGCGGGAGCTGACCCGGCGCAAGTCGGCGCTGGATATCTCCTCCCTGCCCGGCAAACTGGCCGATTGTCAGGAGCGCGATCCCGCCAAGTCGGAAATCTTCATCGTCGAGGGCGACTCCGCCGGCGGCTCGGCCAAACAGGCGCGCAACCGCGAGAACCAGGCCGTCCTGCCCCTGCGCGGCAAGATCCTCAACGTCGAGCGGGCCCGGTTCGACAAGATGCTGTCGTCGGACCAGATCGGCACCCTGATCACCGCCCTGGGCGCCGGCATCGGCCGCGACGACTTCGACATCGAGAAGATTCGCTACCACCGCATCGTGCTGATGACCGACGCCGACGTGGACGGCGCCCACATCCGCACCCTGCTGCTCACCTTCTTCTACCGGCAGATGCCGCAGGTGATTGAGCGCGGCTACCTCTATATCGCCCAGCCGCCGCTCTATAAGGCGTCCAAGGGCAAGTCGGCGCGCTACCTCAAGGACGACGACGAGATGGAGGCCTTCCTCACGGACGAGGGCGTCGATGGCGCGAGCCTGGAGCTGGCCTCGGGCGAGGTCATGACCGGCGCCGACCTGCATGCCCTGGTCCAGGCCGCCAAGGCCGCCAAGTCGGCGATCTCGCGACTTTCGGCCCGCGCCCCGGCTTTTGCTGTCGAGCAGGCGGCCCTGGCCGGCCTGTTGGGCGAGGGTCCGAATGCCGAGGCCGCGGCCAGGCGGCTCGACCTCTATGCCGAAGAGGGCGACAGCGCCTGGACCGGCGAAGCGGGCGCCGCTGGGGCCTATGTCTTCTCCCGCGTGCGCCGGGGCGTCACCGAGCGGGTGGTGCTGGACGAAGCCTTGCTGCATTCCGCCGACGCGCGCCGCCTGGCCGAACGGGCCAAGGACCTGGCGGAGACCTTCTCCGCCGCCGCGACTTTCAAGCGCCGCGACAGGGTCAGTTCCGTGCGCGGGCCGCTCGACCTGATCGACGTGGTGTTCGAGGCCGGCCGCCGCGGCCTGACCATCCAGCGCTACAAGGGCCTGGGCGAGATGAACCCCGACCAGCTGTGGGAGACCACCCTGGACTCCAACGCCCGCACCCTGCTGCAGGTGAAGGTCGCCCACGCCGACGACGCCGACGACATGTTCTCCCGCCTGATGGGCGACATGGTCGAGCCCAGACGGGAGTTCATCCAGGACAATGCGCTGGATGCGGAAGTGGACGTTTAGGGGCGCATTGCAGGGCCGGTGACGGGAGACCGTTGCCGGCCTTGTGCGTCCTTCGACACGGCCGCAAGCGCGGCCGGCTCAGGATGACGTAGAATTTGCGATCAGCAGGCAGAACGATCTTCTGCAACCCGCCCTTCACGTCATCCTGAGCCGACGCGAAGCGGCGCGTCGAAGGACGCACTTGTTCCGTGCAGTCGTTCTCAGGAGCGTAAGTAGGCCTTGAACCCTACTTCGCCGGCGCCGCCGCCGCCGCCGACTTCGACGCCGCCGAACCCGAAGCGGCCGGCGTCCCCGAAGCCGGAGCGCCGGAAGCGGCCGGAGCCGCAGCGGCGGGCTTGGCCGCCGGGATCGGCAGGTTGGAGCCGAGGGTATGCAGGTAGGCGATCACATTGATCCGATCCTGCCGCTGCTTCAGGCCGACGAAGGTCATCCTGGTGTCGGAGATGAACTTCTGCGGTGAGGTGACGAAGGAATTGATGAGATCGTAGGTCCAGATCGGGTTCTTGGCCCCGAACGCCTTCATGGCGTCGGAATAGGCGAACCCAGGGTGGGTGCCGGGCGGGCGGCCAAGGACGCCGTAGAGGTTGGGGGCGCTCGATCCGTTCGGGCCGCCCGCATCCAGATTGTGGCAGGACTGGCACTTGGTGGCCACTTCTTTGCCGGCCGCCACGTCGGCCTTGGGCAACTCCGTGCCCCAGTCGATCGGCAGCTCGACGACGGGGGCTTCACCGGCCGCGGCCGGCACGTCCGGCGTCACCGCATAGCCCTGCTTGGCGGGCGCTTGGTATTTGAAGGCGATGTCGGTCAGCTGACCCAAACCGACAATGACCAGACCGGTGGCCAGAACCGCGCCGGCGACTTTGTTGAAAGTCAGATCGCTCATTTACGTACGTCAGCCCTCAAAAGCCTGCGCAATCGCGTAAAGGGAATCCCCCACGCCGGTTGCAGCGCTCGCGTCCCCATTCTTGCGTTCGCGTCTCTGACACGCTACCGGCGCTCGCGCAACCGGCCAATTGGCCTTACCCAAAGCGATCTTAGCGCTTGGCTTCATCAGGGCTTTAATGCACCCGATCGTCATCATTCCCGCCCGCATGGCCGCCAGCCGCCTGCCCGGTAAACCGCTGCTCGATATCGGCGGCATGCCGATGATTCTCCGCGCCCTGCGCCAGGCGGAGGAAGCCGATATAGGACCGGTGGCGATCGCCGCCGGCGATCCTGAAATCGCCTGGGCTATCGAAAGCGCCGGCGGGCGGGCGGTTCTGACCGACCCTGATCTGCCGTCTGGCTCGGACCGCATTCGCGCCGCCTTGAACGAATTGGACCCGGACGGGCGCTACGACGCAGTGATCAACCTGCAGGGCGACATTCCCTTCGTCGACCCAGGCATAGTCCGCGCCTGCGCCGAGCTTCTGGTCGATGAACCGACCTGCGACATCTCCACGCTGATCGCCATGGAGGGCTCACCCAGGGAGCGGACCGATCCGGATTGCCCCAAGGCCTTGGTAGCGCTGCCCGAAGGCCAGCGAAGCGGCCGTGCGCTCTACTTCACCCGCTCGACCCTGTTCGGTGAAGGTCCGGTCTGGCGCCATATCGGCATCTATGGTTATCGCCGGGAAGCTCTTGAGCGGTTTACCGCCGCGCCGCCGTCTCCGCTGGAGCGCCGCGAAAAGCTGGAACAGCTCCGCGCGCTGGAGCTCGGGCTGTCGATCTGGGCCACCGTCGCCGACGCCATGCCCATGGAAGTGAACAACCAGGCGGAGCTCGACGCCGCGCGCGCCTACGCAGAGACGATTTCATGAGTAAGCAGAAGCTGATCGCCTTCCAGGGTGAGCCGGGGGCCAACGGCCACGAGGCCTGCCGCACCCATTTCCCGGACTACGAGCCCCGGCCCTGCCCGACCTTCGAGGACGCCTTCGAGGCGATGAAGTCCGGCGAGTGCGAACTTGGCATGATCGCTGTGGAAAACTCCACCGCCGGCCGGGTGGCCGACGTGCACCACCTCCTGCCCCACTCGGGCCTGGTTATCATCGGCGAGCGGTTCAAGCCGATCCGTTTCCAGCTCATGGCCAACAAGGGCGCCAAGCTGGAGGACATCAAGACCGTCTCCTCCATGACCATAGCGCTGGGCCAATGCCGCAAGGCGCTGCGGAAGCTGAAGGTGAAGACCGAGGCCGCCGCCGACACTGCCGGCGCTGCGCGAGCGCTAGCCGCCAACCCCGATCCAACGCGAGCGGCGGTCGCCCCGGCCCTGGCGGCCGAGCTTTACGGCCTCGACATTCTGATGCGCGACATTGAGGACGAGAAGCACAACACCACCCGCTTCCTGGTCATGGCCAAGCACGCCAAGCCGGCCAAGCTCGAGCCCGGCCAGCAATGGGTGACCAGCTTCGCCTTCCGCGTCCGCAACATCCCCGCCGCCCTCTACAAGGCCATGGGCGGCTTCGCGACCAACGGCGTCAACATGACCAAGCTGGAAAGCTACATGGAGAACGGCGCCTTCACCGCGACCTTCTTCTACTCCGAAGTCGATGGCCGACCCGAGGACGCCCATGTTGCGCGGGCGCTGGAGGAACTGAAGTTCTTCTCCGAAAAGCTGGAAATTATCGGGGTCTATCCCGCCGATCCGTATCGTGCGGCGATGGCCGGCTAAGCTTTCGCCCCCACGCCGCCGAAGGCCACATTCCGCCGCTCGGGGCCGAAGCCGACGATCAGGGCGATGACGATGGCCGCGCCGCCGGCCACCACCGCGAGCGCGAAGCCGAAATCGTCATGACGCGAGGCTGCCAGCTGCGCCTGCCAGACGCTGTTGCCCGAGGCGAGCAGATTGCCCATCTGGTAGGCGTAGCCGGGGAAGGCGCCCCGTGCGCCGGCGGGGGCCAGCTCGTTGAGGTGCACCGGCACCACGCCGAACGCTCCCTGCACCATCATCTGCATCAGGAAGGCGCCCAGGCCGAGCATCGCCGCGGTGTGCGAAAAGGCCCACAGCGGCAGCACGAACAGCGCCAGCACCGCCGCCACCGCGATCGCCCGGCGCCGCCCGAAGTGCTCCGACCAGCCGCCGAACAGCAGGCCGCCGAAGATGGCGCCGACATTGCCGATGGCGGTGAGCGCGCCGGTGGCCTGGGTGCCCATGCCGTGGCTCTTCTGCAGGAAGGTCGGATAGAGGTCCTGGGCGCCGTGAGCCAGGAAGTTGAAGGCGGTCATCATCGCGATGACGTAGAGGGTCATCTTCCACTGCGCGCGGAACAGCCACAGGCCGCACAGGGCGATGGGTGCATCGACGAAATAGACCCAGTCGATGATCGGCACCTTCACGAACGCCCCCGCCACCGCCGGGCCGACCGACACCGCCATGGCGACCAGGCCAAGCACGAGCAGGAACAGCGGGCTGCGGCTCGCCGCGCGGGCCTCCGTCCGCTCGAACGACGGCGACTCCTTCACCGAGAACTGGATGAACACCGCCAGCACGGCGGGGATCGACCCCACCATGAACATGCCGCGCCAGCCGATGCGGTCGAACAGAAAGAAGAAGACCGCCGAGGCCAGCAGATAGCCGACCGCATAGCCCTCCTGCAGCAGCCCCGAGATGACGCCCCGCGTCTTGGCCGGAACCGACTCCAGCGCCAGCGAGGCGCCGACGCCCCAGACCCCGCCCATGGCGAAGCCGAACAGGGCGCGCAGGATCAAAAGGATGGCCAGGGTCGGCGCGAAGCCCGAGGCCAGCTCGAAGATCGAATAGAGCACCACATTGGCCATCAGCACCGGCCGGCGGCCGTAGCGGTCGGCCAGCATGCCGAACAGCAGCGCGCCAAAGGGCCGGGCGGCGAGGGTGAGCATGTTCGCCACCGCGACGGCCGCCAGGTCGGCGTGGAACTCGGCGGCGATGGCCTTGAACATGAAGACCATCAGGAAGAAGTCGAACGCGTCCAGGGTCCAGCCCAGGAAGCTGGCCGCCACCGCGCTCCACTGGTGCCGATCGAGGGTGCGCAGCTCGCTGATGGTGGACATGAAATCTCCCCAAAGTATGCCGGCAAGCTCTTACGTCACGGGGCTTTCGTCCAGGGGGAAGCGAGGAATTGCTGGCCCGCAATCCTCACGCTACGCGCTTCGCCCTTCGACAAGTTCAGGGTGAGGATTTCTATTGATACGCCGGCTTATAATTCGCCCTCATCCTGAGCCTGTCGAAGGAGAAGGCGTCGCACGGCCTGCTCAGAACCCTTGGAACTCCGCGAAATCCTCCACCGCGTCGCGCCGGGTGCGCCACCCGTTGATGGGGTGGGTCTCCTCGCGATAACCGAGCGCCATGCCGGAGAACAGCATGTGGTCTTCCGGGATGTTCAGGAACGACCCCACCGTCTTCGGCAGCCGGGCCCAGAATTCCTGGGCGCAGGTATCCAGGCCACGCTCCGCCGCCAGCAGCATCAGCGTCTGCATATACATGCCGACATCGGCCCATTGCGGCGGACCGAGCTTGCGGTCCAGGGCGAAGAACAGACCCACCGGCGCGCCGAAGAAGTTCAGGTTCTGCGCCAGCTGCGCCAGCCGGCCGGCGCGGTCCTCACGCGGAATCTCGATGCTGGCATAGAGGTCCTCGCCGCACTGGAACCGGCGGGTGCGGAAGGGGTCCCACAGGTTGGGCGGATAGACGTCGTATTCGCCTTCCTCCAGTCCGCGGGCCATGGTCTCGCGGGCCTTGGCCTTCAGCGTCTCCAGGGGCTCGCCCGTCAGGGCATAGACCCGCCAGGGCTGCAGATTGCCGCCGGAGGGCGCCCGCGCGGCGCCCTCGATGAGGCTGCGCACCACGGCGCCCGGCACGGGATCGGCCTTGAAGGCGCGGACGGAGGTGCGCCGCACGACGGCTTCGGTTACGGTCATAGTCAAGCTGGTGGTCCTCGCACTGCGACACGACAAGCGGCCGAGGCTTGGTTAGCATGACGCCGCCGCGTCAAGGCAAGGGGAGCCAAGTGTCCGCCGAAGATCTCGATCCGCCCGAGGCTGAGCCGCCGACAGAGGCTGTCACTCCCGAGGCAGCTGAACCCGCACCCCACGCTTCGGTGAGGGAAGAGGCTGCGCCAGCCGATCCCGAGCCACCGGCCGAGACGGCGGAGGAAGAACACGAGCCGGTCGAACCCGCCCCGCACGAACTTGCGCCCGTGCCTGTCGAACCTGGGCCCATCGAGCCAGAACCAGAAGCTCCGCCACCGCCTCCTCCGCCCCTTTCCCCTCCGCGTGTCGAGCCGCCCCGCGAGGCGGTCGTCATCCCCTTCAGGCCGGCGCCCAAGCCCGCGCCGGCCCGCCGTCCGGGCCGCCTGCGTCGAATCATCTCTGTGATCCTCATCCTGCTGATCGCCGGTCCGCCGCTACAGGTGGTGGTCCTGCGTATCGTCCCGCCGCTGTTCACTGAGTTGATGGTCCAGCGGCTGATCCAGGGCTACGGCTGGGACTACCAGTGGCGGCCGCTGTCTCAGATGTCGCCGGCCCTGGCCGAGGCCGCGGTGGCGTCGGAAGACGCCCGCTTCTGCAGCCACCACGGCTTCGACTTCCAGGCCATGCAGGCGGCCATGCGCCACAACGAGCGCAGGCCGAACGGCAAGGTCAAAGGCGGCTCGACCATCAGCCAGCAGACCGCCAAGAACGTCTTCCTCTGGCCGGGCCGCTCCTATGTCCGCAAGGGGATGGAGGCCTGGTACACGGTGCTGATCGAGACCCTGTGGGGCAAGCGGCGGATCATGGAGGTCTATCTGAACGTGGTGGAGTTCGGCCCCGGCGTGTACGGCGCCCAGGCGGCCAGCCAGCACTTCTTCCACGAAGACGCCTCGCGCCTTTCCGCCGCCCAGGCCGCCCACCTGATCGCCGTCCTGCCGAAACCGTTGAGCTGGCGCGTGGCGGCGCCGGGCGCTTACGTGGCCAAGCGTAGCCGCCGCATCGACGGGGCGATCGGGACGGTGAGGGATGATGGGTTGGCGGGGTGCGTGGGGCGGTAGTGTCGTCACCAATGAGAACCCTTCCCCCTCTATGGGGGAAGGGCAGGGTTGGGGGTGTTCGCGCCGACCTGGAGAGTTGAGGCGCTGATCGGCGCCGGCGCCCAATTGCGCTCTGCGCCCCATCAGCGAAGCCACACCTCCACCCAACCCTCCTCCATCGAGGAGGAGGGCTCAGAAGGCGCGACCCTATCTGTACTTAAGTCCTGGTGGCCGAGTCTGCTTTGGCGCTCGACGCAGTCAAGGACCGGCCCAAGGGGCCGACCGCTGCGCGGCGAGGCCAAGGGCCTCGTCCTTGACAGCGCCGAGCGCCAAAGCTCCAATCTCGCCAGGAACTTAAGGGCGGGTCTGCGCCTCCGACCGCCATTCCGGCGCTTGCACTGGACCAAAAATGCTAGCTCTCACGGGGTTGAACACCGTCGCGCCATTGGTCGGCCTCGTCGCCGGCGCGGCTCTGCAATACATTTTCGGTCGAACCCTCGAAGCGCGTAAACAGCTGGCACTCCAACGAGGCCAAGCCTACGCGGACTACTTTCGTTCGATGTCAGCTTCCGCGACGCTAGGCGTCACAAAGGAGACCCTGTCGCTTGCAACCGACGCCAAGACAAGAATCTGCATTTATGGCTCGCCCAATGTGGTTCGCCGCCTTGCCGATTTTGAGCGAGCTGGAGCCGTTGTGGCACCTGGCGAGGGACATGCGGCCGTCATCGGTCTGCTCAAGGCGATGAGGAAGGACGTGGGTGTGGATGGCGCACCGATCGGCGATGACGATCTTCGACACGCGGTGTTCGGCCCTTCGATTTAGAGTAGCGGCACGATTGGCTCGCCGGGTCGCTAATGTGTCACCTTAAAATCCAAGGGGGCTGACACGCCCCCACAACCGCGCTATATAACCCCTCACATCGATCGTTAGCGCTGGATGGCGTGTACGAGCGGCGGCCCTAAAGGCCCGCCGCTTTTTTATTGGTTTCGAGGACCCCTTGCGCGGCAAGTCGGCGGAAGACCGCTCATTGCTGGAGATTTTGGACCCGGTGGCGGAGGCCGCGGGGTACGAGATCGTGCGGCTGCGCCTGATGAGCGGCACGCGCTCGCGCCGGCTGCAGATCATGGCGGAGGATGCCCACGGCGAAATGAACGTCGATGACTGCGCCCGTTTGTCGCGGGCGGTGTCGGAAGTGATGGACGCCGCCGACCCCATCGATGGCGACTATCTGCTGGAAGTCTCCAGCCCCGGCGTCGATCGGCCGCTGACCCGGCTGAAGGATTTCGAGACCTACGAGGGCCTGCAGGTCCGGATCGAGCTGGACCGGCTCGCCGATGGCCGCAAGCGTTTCAAGGGCGAGCTGGCCGGCATCGAGGGCGACATGGTCGCCATCAACCTGGAGGACGAGGAGGCCGAGACCGCCCTCATCCCCTTCGCCTGGATCACCGAGGCCAAACTCGTCCTCACCGACGACCTGATGAAGCGCGGCGCCGATATACGCGCGGCCCGCGTGCAACCCGAACAAGACGCCAAACTGGAGTAGACGTCCCATGGCCCTTTCCGGCATTTCCGCCAACCGGCAGGAACTCCTTCAGATCGCCGAAGCGGTCGCCCGCGAGAAGTCGATCGAGAAAGAGATCGTCATCGAGGCGATCGAGGAGGCGGTGCAGAAGGCCGCCCGCTCCCGCTACGGCGCCGAGCACGACATTCGTGTCCACATCGACCCGAAGACCGGCGAGACCACCATCACCCGCTGGGTGACCGTGGTGGCCGACGACGAGGAGATCGAGAACACCTATGCCTTCAAGTCCCTGGCCGACGCCAAGCTGGACGACAAGGACGCGGTGGTCGGCAAGACCTACACCGAGGTGCTGCCGCCGTTCGAATTCGGCCGGGTGCAGACCCAGATGGCCCGCCAGGTGGTGACCGGTAAGGTCCGCGAAGCCGAGCGCGAGCGCCAGTACGAAGAGTTCAAGGATCGGGTGGGCGAGATCGTCAACGGCTCGGTCAAGCGGGTCGAGTACGGCAACATCGTCGTCGATCTCGGCCGGGGCGAAGGCATCGTCCGCCGCGACCAGGCCATCCCGCGCGAAAACTTCCAGGTCGGCGACCGCATCCGCAGCTACATCTACGACGTCCGCCGCGAGGCCAAGGGCCCTCAGATCATGCTTAGCCGCGCCCACGGCGGCTTCATGGCCAAGCTGTTCGCCCAGGAAGTGCCGGAAGTCTATGACGGCGTGATCGAGATCCGCGCCATCGCCCGCGACCCGGGCAGCCGCGCCAAGATGGCGGTGGTATCCAACGACAGCTCCATCGACCCCGTCGGCGCCTGCGTCGGCATGCGCGGCTCTCGCGTGCAGGCGGTGGTGGCCGAGTTGCAGGGCGAGAAGATCGACATCATCCCCTGGTCGCCCGACGAAGCCGCCTTCCTGGTGAACGCCCTGGCCCCCGCCGAAGTCACCAAGGTGGTGATGGACGAGGAAGACGAGCGCGTCGAAGTGGTGGTGCCGGACGAACAACTGTCGCTGGCCATCGGCCGCCGTGGCCAGAACGTGCGCCTCGCCAGCCAGCTGACCGGCTGGCAGATCGACATCATGACCGAAAGCCAGGAGAGCGAGCGCCGCCAGCGCGAGTTCGCCGAGCGCACCCAGCTGTTCCAGGAAGCCCTGGACGTGGACGAGGTCATCGCCCAGCTGCTGGTCACCGAAGGCTTCGCCACCGTCGAGGACGTGGCCTATGTCGAACCCTACGAAATCGCCTCCATCGAAGGCTTTGGCGAAGACACCGCCGAGGAACTGCAGGCCCGCGCCCGCGACTTCCTCGACCGCGAAGCCGCCGAATACGACGAAAAGCGCAAGGCGCTGGGCGTCGAGGACGGCCTGCTCGAGGTCGAGGGCGTGACCCTGCCGATGTCGGTGGCCCTGGGCGAAGGCGACGTGAAGACGGTGGAAGATCTGGCGGGCCTGGTCCCCGACGACCTGCGTGGCTGGTTCGAGAGCAAGGACGGCGAGCGGGTTCGCGAAGCCGGCATCCTCGAAAGCATGAGCCTCACCCCCGAAGCCGCCGAGGCCCTGATCATGCGCGCCCGCATCGCCATGGGCTGGATCGAGGCCCCGGTCGAGGAAGAAGCCGAAGAAGAAGCGGTGGAAGCCGAGCTCGACGAAGAAGACACGGCTGTCGAAGCGGTCGAGGCGGTGGAGTAGGGCGCGATTCCTTCTCCCGCCGAAGGTGGGAGAAGGCGCCAGGCGAAGCCTGACGGATGAGGGCCTCCGCCGAGCTTTTCTGATCCTTCGTCCGCCAAAGTAAGGGGGCCTGCGCTGGCCCCCATTCGGCCCTTCGGGCCACCTTCCCCCGCGTCGCGGGAGAAGGAAGCAGGTGCGCGGAGCCCTATGTCAGAGCCAACCACCCATGCCGAAGCGTCTCGCCAGCGGCGGGACCTGGTCTCCGGACAGGTGATGGACGAGGCGCGGCTGATCCGTTTTGTCGCCAGCCCCGACGGCGTCGTCACGCCCGACCTCGGCCGCAAGCTGCCGGGCCGGGGCCTGTGGGTCGCCGCCGACCGCGCCTCGGTCGATACCGCGGCGCGCAAGGGCGGCTTTTCCCGCGCGGCCAAGGCCAAGCTGTCCGCCCCCGCCGACCTGGCCGATCAGGTCGATCAGCTGATGGCCCGCCGGGTTTTGGACGGCCTCGGCCTTGCACGGCGCGCCGGCGATCTTACCTTTGGCTTCGAAAAGGCGCTGGCGGCGATCGCATCGGGCAAGGCGGCCTGGATGATCGAGGCCAGCGACGGCGCGGCGGATGGCCGGCGCAAGCTTTTGCAAGCCGCCCACCGTGTTGCGTCGCCGCCTCGCCTGATCGGCCTGTTTTCCACCGGCGAATTGGGTTTGGCCTTGGGCCTTGGAAATGTGATACACCTCGTCTTCCTTGCGGGACGAGGCGCCAAGCGTTGGACCACTGAGGTCGAGCGTCTATCGGGCTTTCGTCCGCTCCTACCTGAGAGTTGGCGCGAGGAGGCGTAAGAAGCGCCGGTGTGGTCCCTTGGGCCGCACCGTTGGCGTTCGTCTATTATCTGGCGATCCGATCCGGAACGTCGTCTTGGAAGGCCGCTCCATCTGGCTCTTTGCCCGGGTGGGGGGCGGGTTTAAGTAAAGCGAGCGAATGAACGACGAGAACGATAACGGTCGAAATGGCGGCGGTCGCGCGCCCCTGACGCTGAAGCCCCGTCCGGGGGCGATGAGCTCGGGGACCGTGAAGCAAAGCTTCAGCCATGGCCGCTCCAAGACCGTGGTGGTCGAGACCAAGCGGCGGCGGGTCGATCCGCCAGCGGCGAGCAACCTCGCAGGTCCGTCGGCCGCCGAGAAGCGCGCCGTGTTCGACACCAAGCCGGCGCCCGCGCCGGTCGCTCCGCGCGCGCCGTCTTCGCCGCCGCCGGCCGCCTCCGCGAGTTCGAACCTCAACCTTTCCAGCGAAGAACTGCGCGCCCGCCAGCGGGTCGTTGAAGCCGCCCGCGCCGACCAGGAGCGCGCCGCGGCTGAGCGCGCCCGCGAAACCGCCCGTCTGGCCGCCGAAGAAGCCCGCCGCCGTGAAGCCGAAGCGCCCGCCCCGGCGCCCCCGCCCCAGGCCGCCGAGCCCGCCGCTCCAGCGCCCGTCGTCGCCGCTGCTCCGGCCGCGCCGGCGGAGGCGTCCAGACCTGAGGTCCCCAGAGCTGAGGCGCCCAGAGCTGAGACTCCGAGACCTGAAGGTCCCAGGGCCGAAGCGCCCCGCGCCGCCGCGCCCGCGCCTCGTTCTGAACAACGTCCCGAACAGCGCGACGCGCCGCCGCGCCGTGACGACCGCGCCTCGACCACCACCTACCGGCCCGAACGGCCCCAGGCCAATTATGGCCAGCGTGTCGCAGACCCGCGCAGCGGCGATCGTCCGCCCCGCAACGACGCTCAGCGTCCGTTCGGTGACCGTCCGCCGCCGCCCCGTGGCGGGGAAGCCCGCTCCGGCGATGGCCCGCGCCCCTTCGGTGATCGTCCGCCGCGCGCGAGCGAGACCGTCCGCTATTCGGCGCTGGCGCCCAAGCCGGCCGCCGGCCGTGACGGCGCCGCTCGTGGTCCGCGCGCACCTGGCGGCTTCGGCCGTCCGGCGGAAGCGCCCGCCGGTCCCGAGATCCAGCGCGCCGCCCGCCAGGCGCCCCGTCCCAATGCCGTCGTCGAGCGCGCGCCGGATGATGACGAGAGTTCGGACCGCCGTGGCGGCAGCAAGGCTGCCCCCGGCAAGGCGGTCAGTCGCGTCAAGGGCGCCCCGCAGCGCCGCGAAGGTCGCCTGACCATCCAGGCTGTCGCCGGCAACGACGACGAGGCGGTCGAACGCATGCGCTCCCTGGCCTCGGTGCGCCGGGCCCGCGAACGCGAACGTGAAAAACGCAAGGGCGGCAGCCAGGAACAGGCCAAGGCCGCGCGCGAAGTCGTCATCCCCGACGTCATCACGGTGCAGGAACTTGGCAACCGGATGGCCACACGCGGGGTGGAGATCATCAAGTTCCTGATGCGTCAGGGCGTGATGCTGAAGATCAACGACGTGATCGATTCCGACACCGCCGAACTGGTGGCGACGGAATTCGGCCACACCGTGCGCCGCGTGTCGGAAGCCGACGTGGAAGAAGGCTTCCTCGACGCCGACGATCACGACGATCATATGCTGCCGCGTCCGCCGGTCGTGGCGGTGATGGGTCACGTCGATCACGGCAAGACCAGCCTGCTGGACGCCCTGCGCGCCACCGATGTGGCCGCCGGCGAACATGGCGGCATCACCCAGCATATCGGCGCCTATCAGGTTCGCCTGCCGGACGGCGAGCGGGTCACCTTCCTCGACACCCCCGGCCACGCCGCCTTTTCGGCAATGCGCGCGCGCGGCGCCAACGTCACCGACATCGTGGTGCTGGTGGTGGCCGCGGACGACGGGGTTATGCCGCAGACGATCGAGGCGATCCATCACGCCAAGGCCGCCGGCGCGCCGATCATCGTCGCTGTCAACAAGATCGATAAGCCGGACGCCAACTCGACGCGGGTGATCAACGAACTGCTCCAGCACGAAGTGGTGGTGGAATCCCTCGGCGGCGAGACCCAGATCGTCGAGGTCTCCGCGACCAAGAAGATCGGTCTGGAAGCCCTGATCGACGCCATCCTGGTCCAGGCCGAAATGATGGACCTGCGGGCCAACCCGGATCGCTCAGCCGAGGGCGTGGTGATCGAATCCAAACTCGACCGCGGGCGCGGCGTCGTCGCCACCGTCCTGGTCAAGCGCGGCACGCTGAAGCGGACGGACATCGTCGTTGCCGGCTCCAACTGGGGCCGGGTGCGCGCGCTGATCAACGAGCGGGACGAGCAGGTGGCTCAGGCCGGTCCGTCCGAGCCAGTGGAAGTGCTGGGCCTGGACGGCACCCCCGATCCGGGCGAGCCCCTCGCCGTGGTGGAAAACGAAGCCCGCGCTCGCGAGCTGACCGAATACCGCATCCGCCAGAAGCGCGATAAGTCGATCACCCCGACGGGTGTTGTCGGCGCCTCTCTGGCCGACATGATGGCCAAGCTGCAGGACAAGAAGGTCTCCGAACTGCCGCTGATCATCAAGGCGGACGTGCAGGGTTCCACCGAAGCCATCGTCGGCTCGCTGGACAAGATCTCCACCGACGAAGTGCGGGCGCGGATCATCCATTCCGGGGCCGGCGCCATCAACGAATCCGACGTCATGCTGGCCAAGGGTTCCGGCTCGCCGATCCTGGGCTTCAACGTCCGGGCTTCGCGCCAGGCCCGCGACCTCGCCGAGCGCGAGGGCGTGGAAATCCGCTACTATGCGATCATCTACGACCTGCTGGACGACATCAAAGGGGTGCTCTCGGGCATGCTGGCGCCGATCCAGCGCGAAACCCTGCTCGGCAACGCCGAGGTGCTCGAGATTTTCGACATCTCCAAGGTGGGCAAGGTTGCGGGCTGCCGCGTCACCGAAGGCGTCGTCCGCAAGGGCGCGCGGGTGCGGATCGTGCGCAACGACGTGGTCACCCTGGAGCTGGGCACCTTGCAGACGCTCAAGCGCTTCAAGGACGAGGTCAACGAGGTCCAGTCCGGTCAGGAGTGCGGCATGAACTTCGGCTTCTCCGACATCAAGGCCGGCGACATGATCGAGTGCTTCACGGTGGAAGAGGTCAAGCGGTCGCTGTAAGCGGCGCTTGCCCCCTCCGGCGCTTCGCGTCCCCCTCTCGCTTCGCTCCGGGGGAGAAAACCGCGCCTTATTCTTCCTTCTCCGCGCTAGCGGAGAAGGGGGACCGCGAAGCGGTGGATGAGGTCCACCGCCGGTCTAGTCCAGCGCGAATCTCCATAGCAGCAACTCACCCTCCTCCGGGTGGATAGCCCTGCCGTTTTCAGAGAAACCGTTGGCCGACAGCACCTTCTGCGAGGGCTCGTTATCCGCCGCCGTGGTCGCCCAGACGCCGTGGATGCCGGGCATACCGCACGCCCGCTCGATCATCTCGGCGACGGCTCGGGTCGCATGCCCCCGCCGCCTGTGCGCCTCGGCGACGCCGTAGCCGATCTCGATGAAGCCGTCGTCTTCCGCCGGCGATTTCAGGCTGCAGAGGCCGACCACAACACCGTCATCGACCATCATCCAGCTTGTCCCGGGTCCCATTTCGGCCAGGGTCCGCCGAATCCACCGCAGCACGAACGGCTCATCGACCCCGCTGGGCGGCAAGCGCAAGGGGTCCGGCGACCGGGCCTCGCCCAGCATCCAGGCGAAGTGGGCGTCGGTCGCTTCGATCAACAAGCTCATTTCACCACTTCTCCCGCCGCTTGCGGTCCGCGCGCTGGGCCTTGCTGATCTGCACCCATTTCTGCCGTTCCGCCTGCCGAGCCACGCGGTCCTCCTTGCGATCGACGAAGGCCGCCTCTCGCTGGAGCTTGCCGTAGCTGCTCCAGCGTCCAGCATCGAGTGTTCCCGCCTCCAGCGCCGCAGTGATTGCGCAGCCAGGTTCGTTGGTGTGGCCGCAGTCGTGAAACCGGCACTGTTGGGCCAGGGCGTCGATGTCCTCGAAGGCCGTTGCGAGACCCTCGTCGGCGTCGATCAAACCCAGCTCCCTCATCCCCGGCGTGTCGAGGATCAGCGCGCCGCCGGGCAACAGCACCAGTTCCCTGTGAGTGGTGGTGTGGCGGCCCCGGTCATCACTCAGCCGGATGCCGCCGGTGTCCATCACCATCTTGCCGGCCAGGGCGTTGACCAGGGTCGACTTGCCGGCGCCGGAGGAGCCGACCAAAACCGCGGTCTCGCCGGAGACAAGCCGCTCGGCCAGGGCCTCGAGCCCCTCGCCGGTGGCGGCGGAGACGGCCAGGACCTCGACCCCGATGGCCACCTCGCGGGTCGCCTCCGCCACCGCTTCGGCATCCGCCCTGAGGTCGGCCTTGGTCAGGACGATCAGGGGCTTGGCTCCGCTCTGCCAGGCGACAGCGAGGTAGCGCTCCATCCGGCGCGGGTTGAAGTCGGCGTTCAGGGCCGCGACCAGCAGGGCGACATCGACGTTGGCCGCCACCATCTGGGTGACCTGGCCCAGGCCGGCCGCCTTGCGGCTGAAGGCGGTCCGCCGGGGCAGCACCGCGTGGATCACGGCCGCGCCATTGTCGGATAGCGCGCACGCCACCCAATCGCCGGCGACCGGATAGCCGCCGTCTTCCGCCTCATGGGCCAGGCGGCCGCTGATGACGGCGCTGGCTTCGCCGCTTGGGGTTATCAGCCCGTAGTGGCCGCGCTGTTGGACGACCACGCGCCCGGGAACGAGACCAAGCGCCGCATGGGGCGCGAAGAGTTGGCCGAGCGCATCGCTCCAGCCGTATTGATTTATCAAGGGAAGGACATCCTTCGGATCGGCATCAAGTCTGCGCCGCCAAGGATGAGGACATGCCTATCCGGCGACGCGGCGGAGGGCGTCTTGCGCAAGAACAGTCATCTGAAAACCCTCCTTTCCGGGCAGGCGGATGCTGGACCCAAGGCTAGGGACGGTTGGCGCCCGTGTCAACGCGGACGCAGACCGGTGAGCACGGCGGCCTCGCTTGTCGAACGGGCCAACGCCAAACATCATGCCAGCTGACGTTGAACAAAAGGAAACGCAGATGTCCGCCACCCTCTCAAAAGACGCAAAGCTCGGAGATTTGCTCGCCTTGCTCGACAACCCGGAGGGTTATGTCAGGGAAGTCTTCGGCGTGATGCACGCGGCGAACAAGGCGCATGGCGATATCGTCGTGCGCCTCGGCGTCACCGGCACGGGTAAATTCCCTAACTACCGGATTGAGCCTTCGCAGGGCGGCGAGCCGATTTTCGCTGTTGACGGTGCGAACCACAAGCGGTGGCCGGAGGGCGAGAACTTCGGCGACCCGGCAAACTGGAGCAGCTCAACAATGTCCACCGATCAGGTTCGCGACCTACTCGGCGACATTCGAAACTACCGAAGATAACCGAGCGGCGCGCTCCGCCTCAGGCCAGCTTGCGCAGCGCATCCACCAGATCGGTCTTCTCCCACGAAAAGCCGCCGTCCGAGTCCGGGGTGCGGCCGAAGTGGCCGTAGGCGGAGGTGCGGGCGTAGATGGGTTTGTTGAGCTTCAAATGCTCGCGGATGCCGCGGGGTGTCGCTCCGCCGATCATTTCTGGCAGCACCGCTTCCAGCTTTGCCGGGTCGATGTGGTGCTTGCCGTGCAGCTCGACGTAGAAGCTCAACGGCTTCGAGACGCCGATCGCGTAGCCGATCTGGATGGTGCAGGCGTCGGCCAGGCCGGCGGCGACCACATTCTTGGCCAGGTAGCGGCAGGCGTAGGCGGCCGAACGGTCAACCTTGGTGGGGTCCTTGCCCGAGAAGGCGCCGCCGCCGTGGGGCGCCGCGCCGCCGTAGGTGTCGACGATGATCTTGCGTCCAGTGACGCCGCAGTCGCCGTCCGGACCGCCGATGACGAAGTTGCCGGTGGGGTTCACGTGCCAAACCGTCTCGTCGGTGATGAAGCCTTCGGGGAAGACCTTGAGGATGTAGGGGCGGACGATGTCGTGCACGTCGGCGGGGGTCAGGCCCTCGCGGTGCTGGGTCGAGAGTACGATCTGGGTCGCGCGCACCGGCTTTTCGTTTTCGAACAGCAGAGTGACCTGGCTCTTGGCGTCCGGCTCCAGGCCGGGCTCGGCGCCCGAGTGGCGGGCCTTGGCCAGGGCCGACAGGATGTTGTGCGAATATTGCAGCGTGGCCGGCATCAGCTCCGGCGTGTCGTTGGTGGCGTAACCGAACATGATGCCCTGGTCGCCCGCGCCTTCGTCCTTGTTGCCGGCGGCATCGACGCCCATGGCAATGTCAGCGGACTGGGAGTGGAGGTAGCAGTCGTAGCTGGCGTTCTTCCAGTGGAAGCCCTCCTGCTCGTAGCCGATGTCTTTCACCGCAGCGCGGACTTTGTCCTCAAGGCCTTCGATCACACCGTCCGGCCCACGGACTTCGCCGGCCAGGACGATGCGGTTGGTGGTGACCAGGGTCTCGCAGGCGACGCGCGCATAGGGGTCGGCGCTCAGGAAGGCGTCCACAACTGTGTCCGAGATGCGATCCGCCACCTTATCGGGGTGCCCTTCGGACACGGATTCGCTCGTAAACAGGTAGGAGGGTCGAGACACTGGCAAGCTCCGCGCCGAACGCCGCTGGAAGCCGTCCCCAATGGCCCCCGCGACAGAGGCCGGCACCATATAAAGATATCCTTATATCGGCAAGCGGCGTTCGGCGCTGCGTAAGGCCTCAGGCTTCCGCGCGCATGTCCTCTGCCTCGTCCTCCACCAGGGCGCGGATCAGATCGACCAGCTTGCGCCGAACTTGCCGATCCTCGATGCGCGGGAAGGCGTTGGCGAGATCGATCCCTTCCGGAGTCATCAGGAAGTTGTGCGCATGGGGCGGCGGCTCGGCCTCTGCGTCGCCGGCGGCCCGCCCAGCTTGCGGATCGCTCAGGCCTTCGAAGAACCAGGCGATGGAAACCCGCAACGACCGGGCGATCTCGTAAAGTTTCGAGGCGCTGATCCGGTTGGCGCCGCGCTCATATTTCTGCACCTGCTGGAACGTCAGGCCGAGGGTGTCCGCCAGTTTTTCCTGGCTGATCTTCAACTCCTTCCGGCGCAGGCGAACCTGCAGTCCGACGTGCACATCGATGGGATTGGGGATCCGATCGGGGTCTCTGTTACTGTCCATAATCACTCACACAAGAAGAGCCGGCGTCACCCCCCGGACGCGGCTCAAGGAAGAACACACAATATGGGTCAATTGTGGGTTTAGAAAGGCGCCCGGCGATTTATGACGCCGGCCGCAACGGCTAAGCTTATAAAACCATAGAAGAAAATCTCGCCGAACCGGGCGAAGAGGGTGGGCGCCAATGCGGGCGGCAATGGGGCGTCGATCACCCCCATGGCGCCCTGGGGTAGACTGTTCCCAGCCCCGATGCGGCCGTAGGCGTCGATCATGGCCGAGACCCCCGTGGGGGTGGCGCGGGCGATCGGCAGGCCGGTCTCGATGGCCCGGTAGCTGGCCAGATTGAGGTGCTGCAGTGGCCCATAGGTGCGGCCGAACCAGGCGTCGTCGGAGACATTGACGATCCACGCCGCGCGGGTCGCCGCGTCGCCGCCGCCCGTGGCCAGGCCGGGGAACAGAGCCTCGTAGCAGATCAGCGGCTGCACCGGCGGAACGCCCTCGGGGCGGATCGGCGCCGGACGCGGTCCATGCGAGAAGCCGTCGCCGACATGGACTAGCTTCTTGATCCCCAGCCGGCTCATCAGGGCGTCGGCCGGCATGTATTCGCCGAACGGCACCAGGCGGTATTTGTCGTAGACGGCGGTCTGGCGCAGGCCGCCCGCGCCTTCGCGCTCCACCACTAGAGTGTTGTAATAGAGCGGCGCATCGCCCGAGCCGGCGACGCGGTAGGCGCCGGTCATCAGCGTCTCGCCAGGCCTGAGCGCGCTCTCAATGGCGGGGAGCGTCCAACTGCTCGGCGACAGGAACTCGTTCGACGCCGCCGGAATGGCGCCCTCGGGCCAGATCACCACGTCGGGGGTCTTCGCGCGCGTTTGGCCGGTGAGCATCACATAGCGGGCGACGATGGCGCGAAAATCGTCGGCGCTATAGGTCGGCTGTTCATGCTCGTCCGGCTGGACGATGCGGACGATGGGTGCATTGGCGGCCACCGGCTCGGCATGCGCCAGACGCAAGGCGCCGAAACCGTAGAGGCAGAGCACCACTGCCAGACCGCTCGCCGCCGCGATGCGAGGGTAACGGTTACGGTAGTCGAGCCCTGACATCAGGGCCGCGCTGGCCGCTACGGTGATGAAACTCAGACCGTAGGCGCCGAACACCGAAGCCGCCTGCGACGGCGCCGACCCCGCGCGCCAGGCCTCACCGGGCAGGTCCCAGGGAAAGCCGGTGAAGATATGGCCGCGTACCCATTCGAGGACACAAAAGACGCCGGCGAAGACCAGAATCCGCAAGACGCCTTTGGCCTTGGCCGCGCGATAGCCGAGCGCCGCGACGCCCCAGAACAGGCCCAGGAGGGCGGCCAACAGGGCTACCGCGATGGGGGCCATCCAGCCCTGTTCGGCGGCATCGACTTGAAAGGCCTCATAGACCCACCAGGTCGAGACGAAGAAGAACATGGTTCCAGATAGCCAGCCGCGCCAGAAGGCGCTGCGCAGCGGTCGCGTCTCGTCGGCCTGGTCCCACAGCATCATCATTCCGCCATAGGCCAGAAGACCCGGGACGAAGCCGAAGGGCGGAAAGGCGAAGGCGGCCGCCGCGCCGCAGATCAGACAAAAGCCGATGGCGGGCCAGCGGCCCTCCGGGAGACGGATAGAGGGCGGGCGGATGGCGCCGTCTGTCATACCGCTTCCGGCGCCGGCGGCTCGACCACGGGTTCGACCCTGCGCACCCGCACCTGCTTCACCCGTCTGGGGTCGGCGTCGATGATCTCGAACTCGAAACCATCCGGATGTTCGATCACCTCGCCCCGCTGCGGCAGGCGTCCGGCCAGAGCGCTGACCAGGCCGGCTATGGTGTCGATGTCTTCTTCCAGATCGGCGGGGGCGAGCGATCCGCCGACCGCGGCTTCCAAGTCCTCCAGCGGCGCGCGGCCGGCCGCTTCCCAGATGCCGGCGCCGCGTCCGACCACCCAGGTGGCGGCGGCCTCATCATGCTCGTCGTCGATCTCGCCGACCACGGCCTCGACCAGGTCCTCCAGCGTCACCAGCCCGTCGGCGCCGCCGTATTCGTCGATCACCATGGCCATGTGGATGCGGCTGGCCTGCATCTTCACCAAAAGGTCGGCCGCTCGCATGGAGCCGGGCACATAGAGCACCTCGCGGCGCAGCCGGCGCAGGATCGGCTCGTCCGGCGCGGGGCGAAGCTTGGCGTTCGCCAGCATCTTGAACACGTCCTTGACGTGAACCTGCCCTACCGGATCGTCCAGGGTCTCGCGATAGATCGGCATGCGCGAGTGTTCCGCTTCGAGGAACCGGGCCAGCACATCCTCGAAGGGGGAAGATATCTCGACCGCGACGATGTCGGCGCGGGGGGTCATGACGTCGCCGACGCGCAGGGTCTTGAAGGCCTCGGCGTGATCGACGATGTCCTCGGCCGGGTCCTGCGGGGCGGCTGACTCGGCCTCCGCTGCCGCGGCTTCACGCGCCCGTGCGCCGCTCCAACGGCGAAAGACGCCGAACAGGCCGCCGGGCCGGGTGGGGTTAGCCATGACCGGCGTCATCCTTGTCGGGGTGGGCCGCATAGGGATCCGCCACGCCTAGCCCAGCCAGGATGCGTCGCTCCAGCGCTTCCATCGCCTCCGCCTCCGAGTCGATTTCGTGATCGTACCCGAAAAGGTGCAGTACGCCATGGATGGTCAGATGGCGGAGATGGTCGGCCAGGGACTTTTCCTGCGCCGCCGCTTCGCCCGCGCAGACACCGAAAGCCAGGGCGATGTCGCCGATATGGTTCTGAGCGTTGGGCGGCGCCGGGAAGGAGAGGACGTTGGTCGCCGCGTCCTTGCCTCGGAAGCGGGCGTTGAGGTCCTTCACCTGCGCGTCGTCGGTGAGGAGAACAACGAGATCTCCCTGATGCTCGGCATCGTCTCCTGTCGCGGCCCCGATGGCGGCTACGGCCGCGGCCTCGGCGATCTGGGCTGCGTCCGGCAGGACGCCCTCCCAGTCGGGCGCGCCGATTTCGACCTCGATCATCCTCTGCCTTTGGACGCGGTGTCCGCGTCGTAGGCCTTGACGATCCGTTCCACCAGCGGGTGGCGGACCACGTCGGAGGCCTCGAACCGGGCGACGGCGACGCCCTTGACCCCGTCGAGGATGCGCACGGCGTGCGAAAGCCCGCTGTCGTTGCTGTTGACCAGATCGACCTGGCTGGGGTCGCCGGTCACCGCCATTCGCGCGCCCTCGCCCAGGCGTGTCAGCACCATCTTCATCTGCAGGCGCGAAGTGTTCTGCGCCTCATCGACGATGACGAAGGCCTGGTTCAGGGTGCGGCCGCGCATGAAGGCGATCGGCGCCACCTCGATCTCGCCCCGCTCGCGCCGCCGGCGCAGCTGTTCGGCGCCAAGGATGTCGGACAGCGCCTCCCACACCGGCGCCATATAGGGATCGACCTTCTCGTTCATGTCGCCGGGCAGGAAACCCAGCCGCTCGCCGGCTTCCACGGCCGGGCGGGTGACGATCAGCCGTTCGACCTCGCCGCGCAACAGCATGCCGGCGCCGTGCGCCACGGCCAGGAAGGTCTTGCCCGTGCCGGCGGGGCCAACGCCGAACACCAGCTCATGGTTGGACAGCAGCTCAAGATAGCGGGCCTGGGCGGCGGTCTTGGCGGCGATGGCGCCGCGCTTGCCCGAGGGCAGACGTGCGCCACCGCCGGCCCGTGGCTTATCATCGGCCTCGCCGCCGCGCGCGGCGACGCGGATATCGGCTTCGGAGACGTCGAGCCCGTCGTCAGCGCGGCCGGCGATGGACTGGATCGCCCGCTTTGCCGCCGTCCGAGCCCGGGCGTCACCAGACACGGAGACGCCGCCGCCCGGGGTCTCGATCAGGACGTGCAGCGCATCCTCGATCAGGGCGATGTGGCGGCTGTTGGGGCCGGCGACGGCGCGCAGGGCGGCGTCGGACAGAGGCACGAACTCGCGCGTCGCCTTGCTCAAGCGGTCAACAGGGCGGGTTGGGCGGCGTCGCCGGTCAGGCTTCCGCGCGTGGCCTGGGTGATCCGCACGGGCGCGATCTGGCCGATCAGGCTCTCCGGGCCCTCGATATGGACCGGCTGCAGGTAGGGGCTGCGGCCAACCACCTGGCCAGGTCGGCGGCCGATGCGCTCGAACAGCACGGGCAGGACCTTACCGGTCTGAGCGGCGTTGAAGTTGCTCTGATGCTCATTCAGCAGATCGTTCAGCCGCGCCAGCCGGTCTTCCTTCACAGCTTCCGGAACCTGGGCGCCGAGGGCGGCGGCCGGGGTGCCGGGACGGGGCGAATATTTGAACGAGAAGGCCTGGGCGTAGCGGACCTGGCGTACCAGCTCGAGGGTCTGTTCGAATTCCCGCTCGGTCTCGCCGGGGAAGCCGACGATGAAGTCGCCCGACACAGCCATGTCCGGCCGGGCGGCGCGGATACGCTCGATCAGCTTGAGATAGGCCGCGGCGTCGTGGCCCCGGTTCATCGCCCTCAAGACCCGGTCCGACCCCGACTGCACCGGCAGGTGCAGGAAGGGCATCAGCGCCTCCAGCTCGCCGTGGGCGGCGATCAATGCCTCGTCCATGTCGCGGGGATGGCTGGTGGTGTAGCGGATGCGGTCGAGGCCGGGGATCTTGGCCAGCTTACGCGCCAGACCGGCCAAGCCGCCCTCGCCGGCATAGGCGTTGACGTTCTGGCCCAGCAGGGTGACTTCGCGCACGCCCTGCGCCGCCAATCGTTCCGCCTCTACGACGATGGCTTCCACCGGCCGCGAATATTCCGCGCCGCGCGTATAGGGCACCACGCAGAAGGTGCAGAACTTGTCGCAGCCCTCCTGCACGGTAAGGAAGGCGGTGACGCCGGTCGCCGCGCGCATGGCCGGTAGGGCGTCGAACTTCTCCTCCGCGGCGAAATCGGCGGCCAGCCGCTGGCCCAGGGCGCGATGCGTGCGGGCGATCAGTTCGGGCAGGCGGTGGTAGGACTGCGGCCCGACCACGAAATCCACCGCCGGCTGGCGGCGCATGATTTCCTCACCCTCGGCCTGGGCGACGCAGCCGGCGACGGCGACAGTCATCACGCCGCCCTCGGCCGCCTTGGCCAGCTTCAGCTCCCTGATCCGACCCAGCTCTGAATAGGTCTTCTCGGTGGCCTTCTCGCGAATGTGACAGGTGTTCAGCACCACCAGGTCCGCGCCGTCCGGAACATCCGTCATGGCATAGCCCAGCGGGGCCAAGACATCGGCCATCCGCTCGCTGTCATAGACATTCATCTGACAGCCGTAGGTCTTGATAAAGAGGCGTTTTGTCGGCGTTGGCGAAGTCATCGGCGGCCTATGGACGCGAGGATCGGCGAACGCAAGCGGCGCTCAATGGTCCTTGTCCTCAAGCGGAAAGCCATAGAGCTCCAGCCGGTGATCGACCAGGCGGTAGCCGAGCCGTCGGGCGATGGCCTCCTGTAGCGCCTCGATCTCCTCATCGACGAACTCGATCACCTGGCCGGTCTTCATGTCGATCAGGTGGTCGTGGTGGACGTCGGGCGCCTCTTCATAGCGCGCGCGGCCGTCACGGAAGTCGTGGCGGGCGATGATACCGGCATCCTCGAACAGCCGCACGGTGCGATAGACCGTGGCGATGGAGATGTGGTGATCCACGGCGTGGGCGCGGCGGTACAGCTCCTCCACATCCGGGTGATCGTGCGCGGTGGACAGGACCTGGGCGATCACGCGCCGCTGGTCGGTCATGCGCATGCCTTTTTCGATGCAGAGCTTTTCGACGCGATCCAAGCTGGCGGCTCCGTGGGCGATGCGGGTCAAGATAGGCTCAAGCCGGGCTTCTGTTAAGGTCGCGCCGCATTACCAGCGCGTCTATCGACGCGCCATCTGGCCGCGCGTAGTAGCCGCGCCGGCGGCCGACCTCTGCGAAGCCCCCTCCGGCATAGAGGGCGATGGCGGCCGGATTGTCATCGGCGACCTCCAGAAAGAGGGTTTCGGCGGCCAGGCCGAGCGCCGCGCCCGCCGCCGCCTCGACCAAAGCCCGCGCCAATCCTCGGCGGCGAAAGCTTGGATCGACCGCCAGGGTCAGGATTTCGGCCTCCCCGGCGATGGCGCGGACCAGGATGAAGCCCCGTGGGCTATCGCTGGCGATGAGGGCGAAGACGCCAGGGCTGGCGAGCAGGGCGGCGATGTCGGCGCCGCTCCACGGCGCGGCGAAGGCGGTCGCGTGGATGTCAGCCAGGGCGCCGGCGTCCGTGGTCGAGCCGATGTTCATAGGTCGGGCAGCACGCCGCCCGGCAGACGGGCGTCTGGCGCACGCAGATAGAGCGGCCTCGGTGGCGGGTAGGGGGTCTTGAGCCTCAGTGCGGCCTTGGCCACGGCGGCGGGGTCGGGCGCCAGGCGATCGGAGATCCGCGCGCCGGGCAGGACGCTGGCGACCAGACCGGCGCCTGAGCCGACCAGGGTGGCGGGGCCGCCCGGCCAGAGCTCCGCCAGCCGGGCCGCGGCGATCTCGGGGGCAAGGGCGTCTGGCGCCATGGCGGCTCTGCCATCGATGAAGGCCTGCAGATAGATCTGGCCTCGGCGCGCATCGACCGCGGCGGCGACGAAGCCCCCGCCTGCCTCATTGTCTGTCTCGCTCGCCGCCAGCGCTTCCAGGGCCCCGACGCCCACGCAAGGGATGCCCAGCGCAAGCGCCAGTCCCTTGGCGAACGCGAGGCCGACGCGCAGGCCGGTGAAGGAGCCGGGTCCCACCGTCACCGCGATCAGGCCCAGAGCATCGAACCCGAGGTGAGCCTTCGCCATCACCTCGGCGGCCATGGACGCCAGCCGCTCCTGGTGTCCGCGCGTCATCGGCTCGGACATCGCTGCGATCTTATTGCCGTCTTCGCAAACCGCGACGGAGCAGGCGTCCAGACAGGTGTCGAGGGCGAGGATTTTCACGAGGCTATTGGTTTTCCGGCGGCGCTTCGGTGACCATGCCGGGCCGAGGCGGCGGGCTCCAGATAATGGCCTTCAGGTAGGCGCCCTTGCGCATCGTGGACTCAGGCGGAACTTCTTCGGAGTCCCAGCCGGGCACGGCGAACTGATAGGTCACCGCGCCTTCGCCGCGCCGGGCGCAGATGACGGTGTTGCGGTCGCGATCGACGCCGATTTCGCATTGGGACAGGTCGAAACGCGCCGCCTTCCAGCTCATGCCGACAGCCTCCCCGCCGGGGCCGCGCACCGATGGGCCTATGCCGCGCGCCTGGCCAATCATGGGGTCGTCGGTGCCGGGATAGTCGCCGAAGCCGTCGGAAATCTCGATCAGCTCGGTTCCATCCTGGATCACGGCGATGCCGTCGCGGGTCTCGTCGTGCGAGATGCGCAGGGTCACCTCCTCGACCTTGGCGTTGGGGAACAGGGCCTGGATCACCGGCCGCTCGAAGAAGCTGTCTTCGCGGATCGGTCCCATGCCCCAATGGCCGGTGCGGACCAGGCCGGACTCATAGGGCTGCTGGCGGGGCGCGGGTCCGCCGGTGACGCGATCCGAGGCGCCGCAGGCGGCTGTGAAGCCGGCCAGGGCAAGAACGACCGTGATCTGACGGAGCATGCCGCCAGGGTTAGACGATCCGGCCCGCCTCTTCAAACGTCAGGCGCGGCGAGCGGGCGAACAGGTTCTCGTCGGTGCCCCGGCCGATGCTGCAGATGAAGTTGGACTTGACGTTCGTTCCTTCGAAGAAGGCGGCGTCTACCCCGGCGTTGTTGAAGCCGGACATGGGGCCGCAGTCGTAACCCATCGCCCGCGCGGCGATGATGAAATAGGCGCCCTGGAGCGAACTGTTGCGGAAGGCGGCGGACTCTCGGAACACGGGGTCGCCGAACCAGTTCTTGGCCCCCGGGTTGTGCGGAAAGAGCTTGGGCAGGGTTTCGGGGAAATCGAGGTCGTAGCCGACGATGACCGTGCAGGGGGCGGCGCGGATCTTGGCGTCGTTGCCGGTCATCGCCAGGCTGGCCAAGGTCTCCTTGGCTTCCGGCGACGTCACCCAGACGAACCGGGCTGGGCTCATATTGGCCGAGGTCGGGCCCATCTTGGCCAGGTCATAGATGGCGTGCAGGTCAGCCTCGGGGATTGGGTCCGGCGCCCAGCCGTTGCGCGTGCGCGCCTCGCGGAAAATCTGGTCGAGGGCGGCGTCGTTCAGGACGGTGGGCTGGCTCACGGGCGCGCTCCAAAAACGGGGGTGTGCGAGGGGTCAGAAGCCGGCGCGCGGGCGCCGGGAGCACGATCAGAGGGTCTGTTCGACCCGGGTGACCTCGGGAACATAGTGCTTAAGCATATTCTCGACGCCCGCCTTCAGGGTCGCGGACGAGGAGGGACAGCCGGCGCAGGCGCCGCGCATGTGCAGCCAGACCACGCCGGTGTCGGCCTCGAAGCGGTCGAACAATATGTCGCCGCCGTCCTGGGCCACGGCCGGGCGGATGCGGGTATCGAGCAGGTCCTTGATCTCAAGAACGATCTGGGCGGTTTCGCCCTCGTATTCGCCTTCGTCGGCGGTCTCGGCTTCGGCGCCGACGATGGTTGGGGCGCCGGAGGTGTAGTGGTCCATGATTGCGGCCAGCACCGGGGCCTTAAGTTGCGGCCAGGCTGGCGCATCGGCGGCGCGGGTGACGGTGAGAAAATCGCCTCCGAGAAAGACCCGGCTCACCCCTTCGAGGCTGAACAGGGCCTCGGCAAGCGGCGAGGCGTGGGCCTCATCCGGGCTGACGAACTCGCGCGAGCCGTCGCCAAGCACATCGCGGCCGGGGAGGAACTTCAGCACCTCGGGATTGGGGGTGGTTTCGGTCTGAATGAACATGGAAGGCCTTCCTTGTCCCGTCAGATGGCGCCTTGCTCCCGGCGGCGCAAGCCGGCCAGCCCTTCAGAGGAGATTAGAAGACGTGGTCGTGGCCGCCGACTCGGCCGGGACGCCAATAGCCTTCGGCGGTAATTCGGCCCTTGGGCAGGCCAGCGGCGATCAGATGGTGACGCACGGCGCGGACCTGGCTGGTCTCGCCAATGATATAGGCTTGGGTCGATGAGGCCTGGGTGCTGGCGAGATCGATATTGAGACCATCGACGGCGTCCAGCAGCAGGCGGGACGAGCCTGCTGGCGCGCCCTGGCGATACAGCCAGGCGACGGTGAGGTCGGCCGGGGATCGCAGCGGCTGGATGTCGGCTTCGTCCTCTACCTCGATCAGGGCCATGGCGCGGACTGCGGGATGCAGGGCCTCGGCCATGGCGGCGATGGCCGCGACGCCCGTCTCGTCGCCGACGAACAGATGCCGTGTCGCATCCCCGGCCAGCTGGGTGTGGCCGCGCGGTCCGACCGCGATCAGCCGGTCGCCGATCCTGACCCGTTCCAGCCATTGGGCCGAGGCGCCGGCGCCGTGCAGGACCATGTCGATGTCGATCCTCTGCTCGGCCTCGTCGTAGTGGCGGATCGTATAGTGGCGGGGCGCGGTTTCACCTGATGCCAGGGGCAGCTCCAGCACCATGTCCTGGCCGGGCGACCAGCGGAAATCATCCAGGTCGTCCGACACCAGGCTGATGCGCCGCATGCGCCCGGTGACGTCGGAGGTTCCGGCCACCATCATCCGCCGCGCCTGCCCGCGCCGCTGCTTCAGCCAGCCGCGCTGGCCGATCCAGGGGCGGTGATCGCTGGCGGCGGTTTCTTTGTAACGCTCGGTCATGTCGATATCCTAAGATATATCGAGAATCTCATCGATGTGATCCGATATATCGAAGATATGTCTGTGACAAGCGTTTCTTGCGGAGGACTCGCAAGCGGGCGCTGACCCGAATCCTCTCCCCGCAAAAGCGAGGCGAGGATTCAAGGTCGCGGGCGGCTACCCGTCGCTGTTGTCGTCGTCGTGGGAATAGGAGCGGCGATGATTGGAGCCGCCGCCGTTCTCCGCCCGTTTCGACTGTTCATCGACACGCTGCTTCTGCTGGTCCCAGTAGGCCTGGCCGTTGCGGGGCTTGAATATGGTGCGCGGTGCGCCGTCCTTGGTGACCACGGCGAAGACGTTGCCGTGGGCGTCGTACATCAGCTTGTCGCCATTATCCCGCGTCAGGATCAGCACGTCTTTCGGCGGCTTATCGACAAAAGCGTGGGCCTTCTGCACGAAGTCATCCACCGACTTGGCGTCGAAGTCGGCTCCGTCGCGCTTGAAGTGATAGTCCGCGCTCTCGTCGGCCGCATACTTCTTGCTCGACGCCCAGCGCGGCTTGCCATGGAACAGGGCCACCGGGTCCTTGCGGTGATCGACCTGATCATAGCCGCCGCCCGACCCGTAGCTGCTATCGCGGCCATCGCTCTGATGGCCATAGCCGTTGCTCGCCACTCGCGGCTGGTCGCCGCCGCGATAGTCCGAGCCCGCCGGCGCCGAGGCGCTGGCCTGATCCCTGGCCGGCTTGGTCGCCGAGCCGCCGTCGCAGGCCGTCAGCGTTGCCGCCAAGGCTGCCGATCCCATAAGCGCCGCCCATGCGGCGCGAGTCCCTAAAATACCCATCCCTGAAGCCCTTCTGCCCAAAGTTGTGCGAACAAACTAAGAACAAGGCGTGGGGTTTGTCCAGACCCTTTTTAACGCTATGTGCAGATCGAAGCTGGAGCAGGGAATCTCGCCGGTGGCCAAACGTGTTCTGCTGATCGTCGGCGGGGGGATCGCCGCCTACAAGGCCCTGGAGCTGACCCGCCTGCTGCGCAAGGCCGGTGTCGGCGTGCGGCCGATCCTGACCCGCGCGGGGACAGAGTTCGTCACCCCGCTGTCACTCTCAGCCCTGGCCGAGGACAAGGTCTATCAGGAGCTCTTCTCGCTCACCGACGAGGCGGAGATGGGCCATATCGAGTTGTCGCGCTCAGCCGACTTGGTGGTTGTCGCGCCGGCCACGGCGGATTTGATGGCCAAGGCGGCCAACGGCCTCGCGGACGATCTCGCCTCAACTACCCTGTTGGCCACCGACAAGCCGGTGCTGATGGCGCCGGCGATGAATGTGCGCATGTGGATGAACCCGGCCACCCAGCGGAACCTGAAGACCCTCGAAGCCGATGGCGTGCGCATCGTCGGACCCGACGAAGGCCCGATGGCTTGCGGCGAGTTCGGTCCAGGCCGCCTGGCCGAGCCGGCCGCCATCTTCGAAGCCATCATGCTGGCTCTGGCCGGCGTCTCCGGTTCTCCGCTCGCGGGCAAGTCGGTGGTGGTCACGGCCGGCCCCACGGCCGAGCCGATCGATCCGGTGCGGGTGCTGACTAACCGCTCCAGTGGCAAGCAGGGTTACGCCATCGCCGCGGCGCTGGCGGAACTGGGCGCCAGGGTGACCTTGATTTCCGGCCCGACGGCCCTGCCGGCGCCCGCCGGCGTCAAACGGGTCTGGGTCGAGACGGCGGTGGAGATGCTGGAGGCGACCAAGGCCACCCTGCCGGCCGACGCGGCCATCTGCGTCGCGGCGGTGGCCGACTGGCGGGTCGATCAGGTGTTCGGCCTGAAACTGAAGAAGGGCAAGGACGGGCCGCCGACCCTGACCCTGGTGGAAAACCCCGACATCCTCGCCACCCTGTCCGCCTCTGGCCCGGCGCGACCGAAGCTGGTGGTGGGCTTCGCGGCCGAGACCGACAATATCGAGGCCAACGCCAAGTCTAAGCTGGCCCGCAAGGGCTGCGACTGGATCGTCGCCAACGATGTCGCCGACGCCTGGGTCATGGGCGGGGACGAGAACGCCGTCCTGCTGGTGACCAAGAAGGGTGTCGACCGCTGGGAGCGGGCGGCCAAGACCGAGGTGGCGCGCAAACTGGCGCTGAAGATCGCGGAGGCGCTGGCGTGACCCAACCCAAGATTGGCATCCTGCGCCTGCCCCACGCCGAGGGTATTCCGCTGCCGGCCTATGAGACCGCCGGTGCGGCGGGCATGGATCTGCGCGCGGCCGTGCCCGAGGGCGAGCCGATGGTGCTCAAGCCCGGCGACCGCGCGGCGGCGCCCACGGGCTTCTGCTACGGCCTGCCGCTGGGCTACGAGGCCCAGGTGCGGCCCCGCTCGGGCCTGGCGCTGAAGAGCGGGATAACCTGCCTGAACTCGCCCGGCACCATCGACAGCGACTATCGCGGCGAGGTGAAGGTGATCCTGGTCAACCACGGGGAGGCCGACTTCGTCATCCGCCGGGGCGACCGCATCGCCCAGCTGGTCATCGCGCCGGTGGTGCAGGGGGTGTGGGCGGAGGTGGACAGCCTGGATGAGACCGCCCGGGGCGCGGGCGGGTTTGGATCGACGGGAGTCTGAGCCCAAACGTTTGCGCCGCTCATCCGGGCTTTTGAGTTCACCCCGCCATCACAGCCTACCGCAAACCGCATGATGGAATGATTTTTCGAGATCAGGCCTTGGTCAAGGACGGCCCTTTGGGCCGCCGCTTTGCGGCCGGCGAAGCCGGTCCTTGACGAAGACCTGGTCTCGAAAACAGGCTCGGCATGCGATTTAAGGGCTGTTCTCGTTAGAGAGCCCGATCACACCACGATGTTCAGCAGCGAGCCGGGCCGGGCCAGCCGGCTGGGCGCGCCGTCGTTTGATGTCGTTGCGGGGGCGATCGTCTGCTGGGCCGAAGGCCGCTGCGCCACCGCCACTGGCCTCTCCACCGCCCGCGTCGCAGCCGGCGCCTGGGCCTTGTTCAGCGCCGCTTCGAAAAAGGCGCGTTGGGCCGCGCGGGCGTCGGCGACCGAGCGCGAAGGCTGAGTCTGCGGCGAAATGGCCTGACCAGAGATCGGCGGCAGGGCCACGGGCGGGGCGTCCTTGGGCTGTAGACGAAGCGGGAAAGCTCCACCCTCGTCAAAACATGGTTAGCGAAAGGTTAACCGCGCGCCTTATCCACCTGCCGCGACAGGGCATCGGCGTCATCCGGTGTCAGGGGCTCGGCATATTTGGCGACGATCTGGCCGCCTTTGCCGATGACGAAGGTCTCGGGCACGCCCGAGACCCCGAAGTCCAGCGTCGCCTTGCCGTTGGGATCGAGCAGGGTTTCGGAGTAGGGATTGCCCTTGGCCAGCATGGCCCGGGTTGCCACGGGGTCGTAGCGCCAGGGCGATACCACCCCGATAACCTTCACCCCCTGCGCCTTCAGCGCCATCAGCACCGGCTGTTCCTGCACGCAGGGCACGCACCAGGAGGCGAAGAAGTTGACCACGGTTCCGGGCGGCGCTTCGGCGGCCAGGCGGGTCGCCACTCCGGCGTCCATCGTCGGCAAGGTCTCGTCCGGCAGGGCTTTGCCCACCAGGGCGGCGGGGATGTAGTGCGGGTCGTGGTGGACGCGGGCGAAGAAGAGGATGGCCAGCGCGGCGAAGCCGGCGAGCGGCAGGATAGCGATCCAGCGTTTCACGACGGCTTATCTTTCCCGGCGGCCTGTTCGGCCTCTCCCACAGCGCGGCGCCATTTGCGGGCGCGGATAAGGCTGTCGGCGATCATGATCGCGAAGACCAGGACGGTGATGGCGTAGGCCGGCCAGACGAAGGCGGCGTATTTGCCCGCGGCGAAATCAAGCATCGTTCGTCTACCTCGCCGCCCGGATGGCCAGCACCGCCGCGCGCCTACGCCAGACCTCGGCGCGGATCCGCACCAGCCAGAGCGAGCCGAACGCCGAGGTGTAGGCCAGGATCATCAGGAAGAAGGGGGTCAGATAGACCGGCGCCATGGCCGGCCCGCCCTTGGCGAACAGGGTCGAGCCCTGGTGCAGGGTATTCCACCAGTCCACCGAGAAGACCACGATCGGCAGGTTGACCACCCCCACCAGAGCCAGGATGGCGCAGGCCCGGGCCGCGCGAGCTTCGTCGTCGATGGCCGCCTGCAGCGCCATGTAGCCGAGGTAGAACAGCAGCAGCACCAGCTCCGAGGTCAGCCGCGCGTCCCACACCCACCAGGTCCCCCACATGGGCCTGCCCCAGAGTGAACCGGTGATCAGGGCCAGCAGCGTCAGCCCCGCTCCTAGGGGCGCGGCGGCGCGGGCGGCGGCGTCGGCCAGGGGCTGGCGGAACACCAGGCCCAGAAAGCTGGCCACCCCCAGGCACATGTAGACGAACAGGCTCAGCATCGAGGCCGGCACGTGGATGAACATGATGTGGATGGTGTAGCCCTGCTGGTAGTCCGGCGGGGCGGCGAAATCGAGCCACAGGCCTGCCGCGCCTAACAGCACCGCGAGGGCGCCGAACAGCGGCGCGCCCCAGCGCGAGAAGGCCATGAACCGATCGGGGTTGTAGAGGAAGGCGAACATCAGACGGCCAGCCATAGCCCCGCCGCGTCAGCGGCCGGATCGAAAAGTCTATTCACCACAGAGCACACGAAGATCACGGAGGGCGCCGGGGCGAGCGGCGTCGGTGATTCACCTACACTGAGGCCTGACGGCCTCGAAGAACACCTCTGTGCCCTTCGTGTGCTCCGTGGTGAATCCCTTTCTGGCGGGCGATGGCGAGTCATGGCCCTAAGATAGCGCATTGCGGCAGGCCGCCGCCATGGCGAAGGGGCCGAGTCCGACAGTTGCGAGACTGTAGGCGCTGAGCAGCATCAGCCCGGTCTTCCAGTCCAGGCCCGCTGCATAGGCCTCGATGGCCCCAGCGCCGAAGATCACTGGCGGGGCGAACAGGGGCAGCACGATCACCGCGATCAGCACCCCGCCGCGCCGCGAGCCGATCGACAGGGCCGCGCCGATCCCGCCGCAGAAGGCAAAGCCCACGCCGCCGATCAGGGCGGTGACGACGATCAGCCACGCTAATGAGGGCGGCGCGCCCAGGGCGATGGCGGCGATGGGGGCGGCGAGGGCCAGCGGCGCGCCGGTCGTGATCCACTGCGCCAGGCATTTGGCGAAAGCGACCGCCTCCATCGAAGCGGGGCCGAGCGCCAACAGGTCCAGCGCGCCGTCCTCATAGTCTCGCTCGAACAGACGCTCGAGCGACAGGAGCGAGGCGAGCGCCAGGGCCAGCCAGGCCGAGCCGGGCGCGACGATGGCAAGCCGCGCAGGGGCCGGACCGGTCGCGAGCGGCAGCAGTGTGGCCATGGCGGCGTAAAAGGCGAGCGCGAGCATCGGCCCGCCGCCCTTGCCCCAACTCAGCGCCAGCTCGCGGCGGAAAAGGACGAGGAGGCCGCTCATGCGCTCACCGCGCCAACGCCCACCTGGACGGCTCGAGCGGGGATGGGCAAGGGATCGTGCACGGCGGCCAGGATCATGCCGCCGCCTTGGAGGTGTTCGGCCATGAGCTCGCCGAACCGCGACCGCCAGCTGGCGTCCAACGGCGTCAGCGGCTCGTCCAGCAGCCACAGGGCGCGCGGACTGGCGACCAGACGTGCCAGGGCGACGCGTCGGCGCTGTCCGGCGGAGAGCTTGCGGACTTCCAGCGGGAGCAGGCGGCCCAGGTCGAGCTTGTCTGACGCCGCCTTGGCGCTGGCGCCGGTCCCGCCGCTCCAGAGCACTTGAAACAGCAGCTCCTCCCCAGCGGTGCGGCCAGACTTTAGCCCGTCGTGGTGGCCGAGCAGGTGCAGATCGGCGGCGCGGGCGTCTTCCGCCGCGACGGGTCCTGAGGCGTCCATAAAGCCGATCTCGCCCGCTTGGGGGCGGATAAAGCCGGCTACGGCGCGCAGCAGGCTGGTCTTTCCGGCGCCGTTCGCCCCCGTCAGCGCAATGGCCTGACCGGCGCCGATGTCGAGGCTAAAGCCTTCGAACAGGGGCCGATCCCCCCGGCTGAGGGCGAGATTTGTGATGGAAAGGGCGGTGATCATCCCGCGTGCGCGCCCCAAACACCCTGCGAGAACGAGTGATTTCGGCTCGCCACATGGACGAGTCTTGCGGTCCAGTCTATGAGGTTCGCGGCCGTGCGGGGATTAGACCGCGCCAAGGCGGACGCTGTGTGTCCGACCTCATAAGCGCGAAATCCCGCGACCGATTTTCGGGCGGCCCTGAACAGAGAGAAAGGTTCCCCAAAATGGCGTCGAACGACAGCCTCAACACCCGCCGCGACCTTGAGGTCGGCGGCAAGTCCTATGCTTATTACAGCCTTGCCGCCGCGGAGGAAGCCGGTCTGACCGGCATCTCGCGCCTGCCGGTGTCGATGAAGGTGCTGCTGGAGAACCTGCTGCGCAACGAAGACGGCAAATCCGTCAGCGAAGCCGACCTGAAGGCCATCGCCGCCTGGGTAGAAAACAAGGGCGCCGTGCAGCACGAAATCAGCTTCCGCCCGGCGCGGGTGCTGATGCAGGACTTCACCGGCGTGCCGGCTGTGGTCGATCTGGCCGCCATGCGCGACGCCATGACCCACCTGGGCGGCGATCCGGAAAAGATCAATCCGCTCAACCCCGTCGACCTGGTCATCGACCACTCGGTGATGGTGGACCATTTCGGCACCGCCAAGGCCTTCGGCGAGAACGTCGAGCGCGAATATCAGCGCAATCTGGAGCGCTACAACTTCCTGCGCTGGGGCTCCTCGGCCTTCAACAACTTCCGCGTCGTGCCTCCGGGCACCGGAATCTGCCACCAGGTGAACCTGGAATATCTGGCCCAGACGGTCTGGACCCTCGAAGACGCGGGCGTGACCTACGCCTACCCGGACACGGTGGTCGGCACCGACAGCCACACCACCATGGTCAACGGCCTGGCCGTGCTGGGCTGGGGCGTCGGCGGCATCGAGGCGGAAGCGGCCATGCTCGGCCAGCCGATCCCGATGCTGATCCCTGAGGTGATCGGCTTCAGACTGAGCGGCAAGATGCCGGAAGGCGCCACCGCCACCGACCTGGTGCTCACCGTCACCCAGATGCTGCGCAAGAAGGGCGTGGTCGGCAAGTTCGTCGAATATTTCGGCCCCGGCCTCTCGACTCTGACCCTGGAAGACCAGGCCACCATCGCCAACATGGCCCCCGAATACGGCGCGACCTGCGGCTACTTCCCGGTCAGCCAGGCGACCATCGACTACCTCACCGCCACCGGCCGCACCAAGGAGCGGGTGGCGCTGGTGGAAGCCTACGCCAAGGCGCAGGGCATGTGGCACGAGGAAGGCGCTGCCGAGCCGATCTTCTCCGACATTCTGGAACTCGACCTGGGAAGCGTCATGCCCTCCCTGGCCGGCCCCAAGCGTCCGCAGGACCGGGTGCTGCTCAGCGAATCCGCCGCCAAGTTCAACGAGGCGCTGGGCGCTGAGTTCGGCAAGACCGGCGAACACGCCCGCACCCCGGTGGTCGGTGAAAACTTCGACGTCGGCGACGGCGACGTGGTCATCGCGGCCATCACCTCCTGCACCAACACCTCCAACCCCAGCGTGCTGATCGCCGCCGGCCTGTTGGCCAAGAAGGCGGTGGAGAAGGGCCTGAAGGTGAAGCCCTGGGTCAAGACCTCGCTGGCCCCCGGGTCCCAGGTGGTCACCGACTACCTGGCCAAGGCCGGTCTGACCAAGTCCCTCGATGCGCTGGGCTTCAACCTGGTCGGCTACGGCTGCACCACCTGCATCGGCAACTCCGGCCCGCTGCCGCAGCCGATCTCGGACGCGGTCCAGGCCGGCGACCTGGTCGCCTGCTCGGTGCTCTCCGGCAACCGCAACTTCGAAGGCCGGGTGAACCCGGACGTCCGCGCCAACTACCTGGCCTCGCCGCCGCTGGTGGTGGCCTACGCCCTGGCCGGCACCATGAAGCTGGACCTGACCACCGAGCCCCTCGGCAACGACAAGAAGGGCAATCCGGTCTTCCTGCGCGATATCTGGCCGACCAACGAAGAGATCGCCAAGATCCAGCGCAAGGCGGTCACGTCCGAGATGTTCGCCAAACGCTATGGCGACGTGTTCAAGGGCGACAAAAACTGGCAGGCGATCAAGGTCACGGGCGGCCAGACCTACGCCTGGGACGCCGGCTCGACCTATGTCCAGAACCCGCCCTACTTCCAGGACATCAAGATGGAGCCCGATCCGGTCACGGACATCATCGAGGCCCGGGTCCTGTCCATCTTCGGCGACTCCATCACCACCGACCACATCTCTCCGGCGGGCAACATCCGGGCAACGTCGCCAGCGGGCCGCTATCTGCTTGAGCGCCAGGTCGGGCAGAACGAGTTCAACGGCTACGGCTCGCGCCGGGGCAACCACGAAGTGATGATGCGCGGCACCTTCGCCAACATCCGCATCCGCAACCGCATCAACCCGGAGATCGAAGGCGGGATCACCAAGCATTTCCCCTCCGGCGAGACCATGGCCATCTATGATGCGGCCATGCGCTATCAGAGCGAAGGTCACCCGATGGTGGTGTTCGCGGGCAAGGAATACGGCACCGGCTCCTCCCGCGACTGGGCGGCGAAGGGCACCAAGCTGCTGGGCGTGCGCGCGGTGATCGCCGAAAGCTTCGAGCGCATCCACCGCTCCAACCTGGTCGGGATGGGCGTCTTGCCGCTGCAGTTCAAGGTCGATGGCTGGCAGAAGCTGGCTCTGACCGGAGAGGAGATCGTCTCCATCCGCGGCATGAACGAACTGTCGCCGCGCCGGACCCTGACGGTGGAACTCTATCGTCCGTCGGAAGGCCGCATCGCCCGCATCCCGGTGATCTGCCGCATCGATACGCCCACCGAGCTCGACTACTTCCGCGCCGGCGGCGTGCTCAACTACGTGCTGCGCAACCTCGCCAAGGGTGAAGCGGCGTAAGACGACTGCCTTTTAGGACCCTCCCCCAATGCGGGGGAGGGTCTTATAGTTGGTCATGGCCACGACGACCCCGCCTTCTGGCGCTCCACTCCCCGACGCCGCACCGACCAATTGGGTCGATCGCCATGCGCCGCCTTCTTTAAGGCCGTGGCTAAAGCTGGGCCGGTTCGATCGGCCGGCGGGAATCTGGCTGCTGCTGCTGCCCGGCTGGCAAGGGATCGCCCTGGCCGCCGCCATGCAGGGACGACTGCCCGATCCGCGCCTGCTCATCCTGTTCGCCATCGGCTCGGCCTTGATGCGGACGGCGGGCTGCGCCTTCAACGACATCATCGACCGCGATATCGACGCCAAGGTCGCCCGCACCGCCGCGCGCCCGATCGCGTCCGGCCAGATCAGCGTCAAGGGCGCCCTGGCCTATGTCGCCGTCTGTTGCCTGATCAGCGTTTCGATCCTGCTTGTCCTGAACCTGACCACAGCAATCTTAGCAATCATCTCGCTGGCGCTGGTGGCCATCTACCCGTTCATGAAGCGGATAACCTGGTGGCCACAAGCCTGGCTCGGGTTGACGTTCAACTGGGGCGCCTTGATGGGATTCGCCGCGGCCAGTGGCGGGCTGCCGATGTTCGCGTGGCCCTGGGCTCTGACCCAGTACACGGTCGGTACGGCCGGACCATTGGCCGGCGCAATCGGATGGCCCGCCTTCTTGCTCTACGCCGGCGGTGTGTTCTGGACCCTGGGCTACGACACCATCTACGCCGTTCAGGATCTGGAGGACGACGCCCTGGCCGGTGTGAAGTCCTCGGCCCGCCGGCTGGGCGAGGCCGCGCCACGCGGGGTGACGATCTTCTACTTCCTGGCCATCGTGCTGGCGGCCACGGCCTGCATGGCCGGCGGGCTGGGGCCGCTCTTTCTGCCGCTTGTGGCGGTCTACGGCGTTCACCTGATCCGCCAGGCGCGGGCGCTCAGGACCGACGATCCGATGCTGGCGCTGAAGCTGTTCCAATCCAACCGGAACGCAGGTCTGATCCTGCTGGCGGCGCTTATCGCCGGCGCCTGGAACGCCGGGCGGCCCTGGTTCTAGGCCCTACCACCGCAGCAGCATCGGTCCCAGCAGCGCGCCGATGCCGCCGCAGGCGAAGATGCCCAATGTGTACCAGACCGCCACAAAGGCCGCGGTCGTCTCCCGGCACCACAGGGCGTAGACCGTCGCGCCCACGCCGCCGGCCAGCAGGCCGGCGGCGAGACCGGCTCGGGTCAGCCGCGTCGGCGCCATGGCGCGCAGGGCCAGCATCACCACCACAAAGGCCGGGATGGCGCTGACCACGATGGCGATCGGGCAGAGACGGGCGCTGAGGCCCATCACGGCATTCATGCGCAGGGCCGGCTCGGTGAGGATCAGATTGATCGCGGCCAAGCCGACGATCGCGGCCAGGGCGGCGCCCATGACCATGCGCCCCGCGCCCAACTTGGCGCCAGGCCGCCCTGAGCTGTCCACCAGCATGAAGGCGCCCACGGCCAGCCAGGCCGTGTAGGCCGGCTTCATCCAGAAGGGCGCGGTCGTCACCACGGTGGAAAAGTCATGAGCCGGCAGGATATGGCTGCCGAACACCAGGAGCGCGGCGCCGATCAGGCCGACCGCGCAGGCGGCCAGCAGACGGCGGCGGGCGCGGCCCGCAGGCACGGGCGCGGCGCCGCCGGCCAGGACGGCGATCAGCTCATCCGTCCGCATCGCGCACCCGTTTGGCCATGGTCTTCAGGCCCCGATGGACATTCACCTTCACGGCGGAGACGCTCATGCCGCTCTTGGCGGCCGCCTCCTCCATGGACAGGCCGGTGATCTTCACATCGTTGAGCAGCTGGCGCTGGCGCTCCGGCAGGCCGCCCAGCAGCTTGGCCAGATCCCGGCGCACGGCGCCTTCCTCGGTGTTCTCGACAGCGAACAGCTCGCCGGCGTCCTCAAGCGGCACCATGACCCGGGTCCCGTCGCGGCGGAAATGGTCGAGCAGCTTGTAGCGCGCGAGCATATAGGCCCAGGGCGTGAAGGGCTGGGTCGGATCGTAGGTCTCTCGCTTCAGATGGATGGCCAACAGCGTGTCCTGCACCAAGTCTTCCAGTTCGGGCGTTCCGGCGGCAAGTCGCCGCCCGAAATAGCCCCGCAGATAGCGGCTCATCAGCGTCAGCAGCTCGCCGTAGGCCCCGCCGTCGCCGGCCAGGCCTTGCAGCATCAACGCTTTGAGCCGCCCTTCCTCGCTCACACCTTATCTTTCGCCAGTACGCGCCCGATGCGCCGTTCGTTACACGGCGCAATTGTCGCAGACTTGCGGCCTGAAGGGCCGATTTGCAACGGTCTGCGGCGAAAGCGCACGCTCCCGAAGGGCGGACTGTGACGGTAACGCGACTTCAAGAGGTCTGAGCTAGGCTGGAGCGAACTCCGAGGGCGATCACTTGCTCAGACTTCTCGACGAAAGCCTCGACGAACTGGCGGTCACCTCGCACGCCGGCGCGGTCCAGCGCATGGTAATCGGCGTCGCCGTCGGCGCCGTCTTCGCCACCTTCATGCCCTGGCGCGCCTGCGCGGTCTGGCTCAGCCTGTCTCTGGCGACCGAGCTTTCGGCCTGGTTCGCGACCCGCCGTCAGTTTCTCGGTCTTCCGGTCGGCTGGAAAATCCGCCTTTGGCACGTGGTCGGCCTGACTGCCGGCAGCATCGCTTGGATGGTGCTCGGCGCCATGGCCTGGAGCTCGGGCTCGGCCGAGGGGGCCCTGTGCGCGGTCATGATCTGGCTGTCGGTGATCTTTTTCGCCAAGACCAATGCCTATCAATCGCCAATAGGGTTTGTGGTCAGCGGGGCTCTCCCGGGGTTGGTCGTCATCGGTGTGGTCCTGTTCGGACCCCACCTTGCCCACCTGCACATGGTCCCGGTGGCGGCGGTCCTGACGATCGCGCTGATGTTCGCCGGCGAGGGCGTCGTGCGAATGCTGGCGGCCCGCAAGCGCCTGAACGAGACCCAGGCCATGCTGCGCGAGAACGAGCAGCGCTATCGCCTGCTGACGGACAATACGACTGACATCATCGTCCGCTACGACCTCTCCGGCCGGATCGAATTCGCCTCTCCGTCCGTGCGCCAACTCGGCTACAGTCCGGAGGAGGTGGTCGGCCAGAACATCTACGACTTCGCCCACCCCGACGAGCGCCGCTCCCATATCGAGTCGCGCGGCTATGTGCTGACAAGGCCCCCTTTGGAGCCGGCCGAACGCTCGGAGTTCCGGGCGCTCAGGGCGGACGGAAGTTACGTCTGGCTGGAAAGCAGCCCCTCGCCGATCCGCGACGAGACCGGCGAAGTCATCGGCATCATGACCGCGCAACGCAATGTCACCGCGCGCCGCGCTATGGAGGAAGAGCTTCGCCGCAAGACGGTGGAGGCCGAGGCCGCCGCCATGGCCAAGTCGGAATTCCTGTCCAACATGAGCCACGAGATCCGCACGCCGCTGACCTCGATCATCGGCTTTTCCCGGCTGCTGGAGGCCGAGGCGGGCCTGCCGGCGACGGCCCAGGTCTATTCCGGCCGCATCGCCACCGCGAGCCAGGGCCTGCTCTCGGTGGTCAACGACATCCTGGATTTCTCCAAGATCGAGGCCGGACACATCGAGCTGGACCCGCATGTGTTCGTGCCCGCGGCCTTCGTCGCCGAGTCGGTCGAGCTGGTCGCCTCGCACGCCGAGCTGAAGGGGCTATTCGTCCAGATCACCGGCCGCGAGACCCTGCCGGACGGAGTCAGCGCCGATAGCGCACGGCTGCGCCAGGTGCTGCTCAACCTGCTGAACAACGCCATCAAGTTCACATCCAGCGGCGGCGTGAGCGTCGATGTCGGCTATGTGTATTCCGGCGAGGGCTCGGGCCATCTGCGTATCGCCGTGACGGACACTGGCGTGGGCCTCAGCCCCGACCAGGCCGACCGGCTGTTCCGGCGGTTCTCGCAGGCCGACAACTCCATCACGCGCCAGCACGGCGGAACCGGCCTGGGCCTTGCGATCTGCAAAAGCCTGGTCGAGCTCATGGGCGGCGAGATCGGCCTCCAGTCCGCGCCAGGCGAGGGCTCGACCTTCTGGTTCACGGTCGCGGCGCCGCGCGCCGACCTCGAAACGGTGGGGACGCCTGAATTCGATCGGGACGCCGAGGCGCTTCCCGGCCGGATTCTGGTTGTCGATGATGTCGCCGTGAACCGGGAGCTGGTGAAGATCATGCTGTCGGTGTTCGGCCATGAGCTGGTCGAGGCGTCGAGCGGCGCCGAAGCGGTCGAGTGCGCCCTGCATACGCCGTTCGACCTGATCCTGATGGACCTGCAGATGCCGGGGATGGATGGGATCTCGGCGACCCGAGCGATCCGGGCCACCTCAAGCGCCAACGCGCGGACGCCGATCCTGGCCCTGACCGCCAATGTCATGGCTTCGCACGTCGCCGCTTGCCGTGAGGCCGGCATGGACGATCATATCGGCAAACCCATCGATCCTACCGAGCTGATGACCAAGGTCGCCCAGTGGATTTCGGTGGCGGAGGATGCCCCGCAGGAAGACCAGAGCGCGATCGGCGCCTGACGGGCGGCCTATTCGGCCCCGCGATCCATCCGAACCAGGTGCGGCTCTTTGGCGACCGGCAGCGGCTCTCGGTCGCGCCAGGCGAGCGGGTCGCCGTAAGGCGGCGCCGGCGGCAGATAGCGTATCAGCGCGTCGGTCAGCAGGTGCGGATCCGCCCGGACGCCCGGCGCCGTGCCGAACATCTCCGTCCACAGAGCCTCGATCTCTTTCCGCTGCTGCTCGCTGGTCACTGACATCGCCTGACTTTCCAAACGCCGATGACAAGCGATGAAGTCGGTCAAAAGTTGCAATAAGCGCTTAAATTAACCAAGCTTTTTGAACACGGTTAAGGGTCGTTAAACGAGAACGGCCGGAAGCTCCGAACACTGTTTCGTAGCGCTTCGCCCATCGGCGCGCCGCCGAACCTGGACAGGGCCATGACCGACGCGCAGTTGCGTTCCACAATCATCGACCTTGGCGCGCACCGGGGCGTTCGCCGTCTCGCCCATGAGCGCGTCCAACTCGCCTTGCCGCCGCTTGAGCAGATGCTCAGCGAAGGCGGCGACATCCGCTTGGCGCTCGACCCAGTCACCGGCCGCAGCCGCTACGGCTGCACCGCCAGGCCCGATGCGGGACCCGCCGACTTCGGCTCCGCGACCGCCTCCATCATCTCGCGCGAGGGTTTCGCCGGGGCCAAGCGCCTGCGCACCCAGCTGGCCGAAGCCGATGGCCGTGAGCCTCGTAGCGTCACCTACGCCCGCGAGCTGGAGCGGCAGCGCGGCGAGCTTGTCGGCCTCTGTGGCCTGGACGGGGTCGAAGTGGTGTTCGCAGCTTCCGGCACTGATCTGCACCTGATCGTGGCCGACCTCATGTCCGGTCCGGCAGCGTCGCCCACTCTCTGCATCGATATCGAACCCCGCGAGACCGGCAGCGGCGTGCCCGCCGCGCTCGCTGGCCTGCATTTCAGCGGCTGGACCGCGCTTGGTGCGCCCGTGAGTGAGGGCGCCCCGGTTGGCCCCGCCGGAACCGAATTCGCCGCCCTCGCGGCGCGGGGTCCCGATGGGCGACTGCGCCCGGCCGCCGAGGTCGAGGCGGAGCTCAACGCCATGAGCAGCACAGCGACCCATGCCGGCCGCAAGGTGCTGCTCACGGTCGCTGACGTCTCCAAGACCGGCATGATCTCGCCTGGATTAGACGCCGTGCTGGCTCTGCGCGAACGCTTTGGCGATCGGGTCGAAGTGCTGATCGACGCTTGCCAGTTCCGCATCGGCCCGGCGACCCTCGCCGCCTACCTCGCCCAGGGCTTCCTGGTGGCGGTCACCGGCTCAAAATTCCTGAGCGGACCGACCTTTTCAGGCGCCTTGCTCGTCCCGCCGCAAGCGGCTGAACGGTTCAGCGCCCGCCTGCCGCATCCGGGCCTGCGCGCCTATTCGGCCCGCGCGGAGTGGCCGCCGGCCTGGGTCGCGGCCGCGGCCCTCACCGACCAGACCAACTACGGCCTTTTGCTGCGCTGGGAAGCGGCGCTGACCGAGCTGCGGGTCTTCAGGGCCATGCCCGAGACGGCGGTGGCGGCCTCGGCGCGGGCGTTTGCGGATGCCGTCACGGCGCGCCTCGACGCCGACCCCCGCTTCGAGCGGCTGGAGACCGCCCCGCTGGACCGCTCGGCGCTGGGCGTCGGGGGCGGATGGGACGAGGCGGCGAGCATCTTCCCCTTCCTGATCCGCCATGCCGACGGACGCTACCTCAGCCTGGCGGCGAACCAGGATGTCTATCGCGGCTTGATGGCCAACCACGTCCGGCTGGGCCAGCCGGTGCTGTGCGGCGAACGGGACGGGCGGCCGATCAGCGCCTTGCGCCTCTGCAACAGCGCCCGCCTGCTAACCGAAGCCGCCGATCCGCAGCCGATCATCGCACGCGCTATGTCCGCGCTGGACGCGGTGATCGAGGCGGCCGACGAGATCGGCAGGATGGCGCGGGTTTAGCGGCGGCGGAGCGGCTCAACGGCCGGTGCAGCGTCCTCTCCTTCGACAGGCTCAGAATGAGGACGAATTAGATGTCGGCGTCTCAATAGAAATCCTCACCCAGAGCTTGTCGAAGGGCGAAGCGCGTAGCGTGAGGATTGCGGACCCGCCAGCCGGAGTGATCGGCAGCTAGGCTCCGAGCGCTTCCGGCGTTCGCGCGCCAACCCGCCGCACCATGGCCTGAAAGGCGTTGAACACCTTGCGCATCTGCGGGGCCTTGTAGGGAAAGAGGTCGGGCGGATCCATGTCGTGGACGATCATGGCCACGTCCGCTTCGAACAGCAGCAAACGGCCGTCCCGGGTCTCGCCGCAGTCGATGCCGAAGTAGTCCAGGCCCATGCGGCAGACCAGGGCGTCGAAGGCCTCGCGGTGCCGGACGGCGAAGTCCTCATCGAAGCTCGCCATCATCCGCGCCTCCTCCGCCCGGTTCTCGGGCGCGTCGAGCATGGCCGCGTTCATATAGTGAACCATCCAGTGGGCGGAGACAGCGTGGTGGCAGAGGAAGGGTTGGCCCTGAATGAAGACGATCCGCTGCTTGCGGAAGAGGCCGTCCGGTCCCGCATAGTCGATGAAGGGGGAAACATAGAACCGCTCCGCCGCCGACCCGGCCAGGTAGGCAGCCACGGCGGCCGGATCGTCCAGCTTCTCTAACCCCTTTCCAGCGTGAGAGCCGATCGGGCGGGCGATGATCGGGAAGGCCGTGTGACCGGCGAGGGCTCCTCGATCCAGCCGCTCGGCCATCGGCGCGATCAGACCCGGCGCCCCGGCCATCAGTTCGGCGAAGCCGTCTCGGGTCAGGCTGGCGATCCGGTCCGGATTGGCGTTCAGGATTGGTCCGCTCCAGCCGGCCAGGCGTGGCGCGAGCGTCTGGAGGATCGGCCGGTTGGCGTCGGACTCGCCGACGGCCAGGAAGGCGAGGTCGTGATCGGGCAGGGTGTCTGGCAGCGGCTGGTCAGCCGTCACATAGAGGGTGATCAGCTCAATGTCGGAACCGGCCAGCAGGAAGTCGATCGGCGTGTTGGCCATGAGGTCGCCGGGGGCGGCGATGGCCAGGAGGCGAGGGCCGCCAGCTTGAGCCGGCGCCCGCCGATAGAGTCTTTGCCGTCGCAGCGCCTGGGCCTGCAGATCGAGCCCGCCGGCCATGTCGCCGGTGAGAATAGCCAGGGTCGCCAGGTCCAGCATGGCGGACGCATCGGCGCGGTCGCTGGTCGCCTTGTCGATCAGGGTGCGCCAGACCGGCGCCAGATCCTGTTGCTGGAACACCATCCGCGCCAGGGTGGCGAGGCCGATGGTGGAACAGTTCGAATTCACGCGGCGGCTTCCTGGGTGGTGTCTGGGGCGGTGCGAACGCGGCCCGCGGCGAGCACGCCCTTGATCAGGGCGTCCAAATCTCGGTGCTCGGTGCGATGGTTGAACAGGGCCGCGCGGATGGCGGCCTTGCCGTCGATTGCGGTAAGGGACGGTGCGGCGGCGCCGGCCTCGTGCAGATCGGCGACGATGGCGCGATTGACGGCGTCCGCGTCGGCCGCCAGCGCGCGATAGCGGAAGCAGACGATGCTGAGCTGAGCGGGGGCCAGCAGCTCCAGCTCTGGTTCGGCTTCGATGCGGGCCTGAAGCTCGCGAGCGAGGGCGCAACTGTACTCGATGGCGCGGGCGATGGCGTCCGCGCCCAGGACCTTGAAGGTGAACCAGACCTTCAGCGCCTTGAAGCCCCGCGACAAGTCCGGCCCGTAGTCGCAGGGCCAGAAGTCCCCACCGGCCAGGCCGCGCGTCTCCCGCGACAGATAGGCGGCCGAGGTGGCGAAAGTCTCGCGATGCAAGTCCCCGTCGCGCACCAGGACGAAGCCAGCGTCGTAGGGCACGTGGGCCCATTTGTGGAAGTCGAACGCAAGAGAGTCGGCCCGCTCGATGCCCGCAAGACGCGGGGCGATCTCCGGCGTCAGCATGCCTAACGCGCCATAGGCGCCGTCCACGTGCAGATGCAGGCCCTCCGTCTCAGCGAGATCGGCCAGGGCGTCGATGTCGTCGATGGCGCCCGCATCCACCGTGCCGGCGTTGGCGACCAGCAGGAAAGGGAGCAGGCCCGCAGCGCGGTCAGCGGCGATGACCGCTTTGAGCGCGTCCAAGTCGATCCGGTGGTCGGAGTCGGTCGCGACCTGGCGCAGATTGAGCGAGCCCAACCCGGCCATATCCATGCCGCGCGAGACACAGCCATGGGTCGCGGTCGAGGCATAGGCGGTCAGGCGAGGGCCCGCGACGCCGCTGCGGCGGCCTTCGGGGCCGAGGGCGCGGCGGCGGGCGACCAGCACGCCGATGAAGTTGGCCATGGAGGCCCCGGTGACCATCAGGCCGGTCGAGCCCTCCGGAAAGCCGAACAGCGACCGCATCCAGCCGACGACCTCCTGCTCGATGGCGATCGGCATATGATCCCGGCCGCCCAGGTTGCCGTTCAGGCCCGCGGCCAGCATCTCGGCCAGCACGCCGACCGGCGTCCCCGCGCCCTGGACCCAGCCCATGAAGCCGGGATGCAGGTTGCCGCCGGCATAGGCCAGCATGTCGGTCTTGAACGTGTCGTGCGCTTCGGTCAGCGATCCGGGCGCTATCGGGAGGTCCGACCGATGCCGGCGCCGGACCTCGTCCGGGACTGGCCGCCAGGCCGCCTGGTCGCGCAGGCCCTGCAGATGGTCGAACAGCTCGTCCAGCATGTGGTGGCCGTCCGCGCGGGTGGCGTCCCAATCGACGGGATCGAGACTGGCGGCAGGATCAAGGCTGGCCACGTCGGCTCCTTAGAGGCCGCGCGGACTCGCGGCCAGACATGGTCGCCGGGCAGCGTTCTTTTATGGTTAACGCGAGGTTTCCGCCGCCACATGATCCGGGTCGAACTGCGGCCGGGCGACCCGCCAGGCGGCCAGGGCGCCCAAGACAGTCAACGGCAGGAAGGCGGCGAACAGCCAGAAGCCGCCGGCCTGGGCGCGGTCATGGTTCAGCCCCTGGCCAAAGCCCAGCAGGTTGGCGATCACCCCGGACGCGGCCGAACCTACCGCCGTGCCGATCGATTGCATGGTCGGGGCGGAAGACGAGGCAATGGCCTGTTCCTCGGGCGGGGCGGCGGCGATCAGGCGGGCGATGTTGAAGGCCCAGAGGATGCCGAAAGAGGCGCCCTCCACCACGGTGCAGATCGGGGTCAGGATCAGGCCGCCCTGGGGAACGATGAGGGCGAAGGCGGCCACGCCGATCACGATGCCGACCCCGCCGGTGCGGATGAAGTTGCTCGACCCGGCACGGCTGGCGACCAGGAAGGCGGCGACGGTCCAGGCCATGGCCTCGCTGACCAATATGTAGCCGGCCAGGATCGGGCTCGCGCCATAGAGGCTCTGCAGCAAGGCCGGCAGGTAAGCGGTGATGCTGGCGGTTCCGGCGCACATGCAGAAGATGACCAGCAGCCCCGCGCCGGTCCCGGTTCGCGGATCGGCGGCCTCGGCCGGCACCAGGGGCGCTTCGGCCCGGGCGTTGAGGCGGAAGAACACCAGGAGCAGGACAATGCCCAACAGGGCGGAGCCGGCGGCGGCGCCCACGCTGCCGGTCAGACCCGCCGCGCCGATGGCCAGGATAGCGGCGGTGAGGACCGCCATGGCGCCGAAGGGGATACGACCCGGCGGCTGCGCCTGCTCATCGGCCGCCGGCGGCGGCACCAGCACGGTCGCGGCGACGACGAACAATATCCCCTGCGCCGCGAACAGCCAGAAGGCGCCGCGCCAGAAGCCGCCTTGCGCGAATAGGCCGCCGACCAGGGGACTGACCAGCGAGGCTACGCCCCAAACGCCGGCCAGGGCGCTCAGCACCCGCGACCACAGACCTTGCGGAAAAAGCCGGGTCACCGCGACATAGGACAGGCCGACCACCCAGCCGCCGCCGATCCCCTGCAGCAGCCGGCCGGCGATGAAGAATCCGATGGTGGGCGCCAACGCTCCGGCCGCACAGCCGATCGCATAGGTCAGGCCGCCCAGCGCCAGCGACTGTTTCAGCCCGAACCTGAGGGCCATTCGCCCGGCGGTGGCGCCGGCGACGATAGAGCCGACCAGATAGATGGCCACCACCCAGCCGAACCAGGCGTAGCCGCGGATGTCGGCGGCGACGCTGGGCATGATGGTGGCGGTCATCATGGTCTCGGCCGCGTTCAGCCAGACGCCGACGCAGACCAGGGCGAAGCGGGGCAGCCGCTCGCCGACGATCACGTCGCGCCAGCTCGGAGCGGCGATGGTTGCTGTCGGCGCGGCGGTCATGGCCCCGGCTCTAAGTGATCAGGCGGCGCTTGTCAGGCCGTGGGGCTGACAAGCGCGAGATTATTGGCAGCCTTGGTGCAGTATGTCCCGCTTGGGGCCGCTGACCAGGAAGGCGGCGTAGGCAGTAGGCCTATAGCCCGGGCGGCCGCGGGCCAGCTGACCCTCCGGCGTTACCTGGGCGAAGCAGCGGGCAAGCATGCCGGCGTTGAGACGCCGATCCAGATCGACCACCAGACCTGGCTGTTTGAGGTCGGCGCGCCAGGAGGCTTCGCCGGGCGGATAGCGGTCACGCTCGATCAGTTCGGCTACCGGGGACTTGATCGCCGGCTGGTTGGAAAGCTGGCCGGCGACGCCATAGCTGACGGTTCCGACCCAGGCGGCGTGATCTGCGACGCGGGCGGCTTCAACGGATTGGGCGAAGGCGGGCCAGTCGCGGACCTCCTCGGCGGGGTCGCGGGCATGCTTCAGGTCGGTGATCGGCAGGGCCAGGTGCAGCAGCGCCAGGCCGGATAGGCCAAGGCCGAGTGGGGCGGCGATCTTCTTCAACACCGCCTGGAACCCGGCGAGGGGCACAGTCTCCGCCGCCATCGCCGCGCATATGATCAGGCCCGGATAAAGAGGCGCCGGCCAGTGGGCCTGGACCCGGTCGTGCAGGCTGTGCAGCACCAGATAGGCCGCAAAGGGGACGGAGGTGGCGACGATCAGGGTCAGGTCGCCTTGTCCCGCGGTCTTCTGCCCGCGCCAGCCCCCAAGCCCCCTGGCCGAGAACCAGGCGATGGCGGGGTTGAGCAGCAGGATCTGGCCGATGATCAGCTCGATAAGAAATTGCGGCGCGATCCGCCCCGGCGCCACGCGGCCGAACTGTTTGGCGAAGGAGGCCCAGTGATGGGTCGCGTTCCACTCCACGTTGACGCCAAAGATGGCCGCCGCGATCAGGCCGGCGAGCCAGGGCCAGGGCGTCAGCAGTCGGCGGAAGCCGCCGGGCCGCAACGCCAGCCAGATCAGCACCCCGGGGCCGAGAAAGAGGGCGGAGTATTTGCTGATGGTCGCCAGACCGGCGAACGCGCCGGCTGCCAGCCACCAGCGCGCCGGCTTACCCTGCTCGGACCGGGTCAGCGCCCAGAGGGTCAGGACCCAGAAAGGCGTCGAAGCTGAGTCCGGCGTGGCCAGGAAGCCGCCGGCGCCGATCAGGAAGGCGGCGTTGAACCAGATTGCCGATCGCTCGGCGACCTTGACCGATCCGCCCAGCCGCTGGGCGAGGTCGAACACCAAGAGGCTGGTCAGGCCGCTGGAGAGGGCGGGCAGCAGGCGCACGCCCAGCGAGCTGTCGCCGGCCAGGGTCATGCCGGCCCTGATCCACCAGGCGATCATCGGCGGATGGTCGTAGTAGCCGAACTGCAGCGAGCTCGCCCAGAGCCGGTAGTAGGCCTCGTCCTCGGTCAGCGGGATGACCGCAGCCAAGACAAGGCGCGCCAGCGTGATCGCCGCCACGAACAGCAGCACCGTTCGTGTTGGGGGGGCTATCGCCCTCTGGTCTTCCGCGATCGCCCCCAAGGTTCAGGTCAAGCGGCGGTGGCGCGAGGCGCGAGGCGCTTGACCGCTGCCGAGACCCGGTGGCGGAACTGCTGCCAGGCGGCGGTGCGGTTTGAGGTCACCCAATTCATCTGCACCACCCGGCGCGGGCCAGCGAAGGGTTTGTGACCGTGCCAGCTATTGTCCGAGCGGCGGAAGGCTAGCAGACTGCCGAAATCCGGCGGCACTTCAATGATGACATCGTCCAGGTCCTGGCCATTGCGCAGCAGTCGCAGCCGCCCGCCGTCCGGCGCCCAGGCCTCGTTGAGGTAGAGCAGGATGGTGATGATCTTGGTCTTGGAATCGGTGTGGATCTGGCCGTCGTCGGCGCCGCAAACCCCGCGCACCGTGAACATGGTCGGGTAGGGCGACAGGTCCAGGTCGAACTTTTTCTCGATGATGGCGCGGAATTCCGGGCCGTCCATCTCGGCGATCAGGCCAGCCAGGGCGCCGCTGACACGGACGTCTTCAAGCGTGAAGGAGCCCGCCCTGTCGATCGCCGGATAGTCGCGGCCGATGGCGGCAGCCTGATCGGCGCGCACGAAATCCTTCAGGATCAGGTGATCGAAGGGATCGCGGACCAGCGGCTCGGTGGCCAGGGCGTCCAGGTTCAAATAGGTCATGCAACGTCCTTGGAGGCCCACGCACTGTGGCGAACGAAGCGCCATTGCCGGCTATTATCGGCCAAAAGATGGTGATCTGGCCAGTCCGGCGCCATGAGTAGATTGACCGCGCGGCTCATCTCCGTCACGCCGTGGGTCAGCGGCCACACCTTGTGAGAGCCCCCGAGAGTCCCCCGAGAACACCTTGGCGACCCAGCCCCTCTTTCCGCGCAATCCGGTCCGCGCCGATCCGGCGACGGGACCGCTCGCGCTGCACGCCTGGTACATGACCACCGGCGAGGCCGGCTTCCGCACCCAGGCGCGAGGCCTGGCCAGCCGGATCGCCGGCGATGTCCGGGAGCTGACGGTGGATGTCGCCACGCCCTGGCGCTACCTGCCGGCGGCCTTGATCCCGGCGCCGCTGGGCCGGTTGACGGCCGCCAGCGACCGTCCCGCGCCGCCCTGGCCGGACGTGCTGGTTAGCTGCAGTCGCCGGGCCGCCGCCGTGGCCATGGCGGTCAAGCGGGCCAGCGGCGGGCGCACCCTGGCGATCCACGTCCAGAACCCCCTCACCGATCCGCGCGCCTTCGATTTGGTGGTGGCGATGGATCACGACGGCCTCACCGGCCCCAATGTGATCAGCGTGCCCACCGCCCTGCACGACGTGACCCCCGCCCGGCTAGGCGAGGCGGCCAAGGCTTGGCGCAAACGACTGTTCAAGCGCGGACGGCCACTGGTGGGCGTGGTGCTGGGCGGAACCAACAAACACCAGCCCTTCACCTTGAAGATGGCCGGCGAGCTGATGGACGGCTTGCAGAAGCTGCGGCGCGAGACCGGCGCGGGCCTGGCCATCACCCCTTCGCGGCGGACGCCGGACGAGATCAAGGGCGCCTTTCAGGCCCGCTTCGCTGGCGATCCGGACGTCTTCTGCTGGGATATGCAGGGAGAGAATCCCTATCTCGGCATTCTGGCCCTGTCCGACCGGCTGGTGGTGACCAGCGACAGCGTCTCGATGATCTCCGAAGCCCTGGCCACCGCCAATCCGGTGGAGGTGTTCGGCCCCGACGGCGGCCGCCGCCACGCCAGGTTCCTGCATGGGCTGGTGGACAAGGGGCTGGTGCGCGCCTTCACTGGCGAGCGCCTGCCGCCGCCGCCCGGTGGTCCGATCGATTCTACGGAAATCGCTGCTCAGGCCGCGCGGGCGCTGATTCTAGCTCGATCCTGACGGCTTAGCGGACCGGACGGTCCGGATAGGCCAGCTGTTCGCGGGCCCGCCACTCGTCGGTGACGTAGTTGATGATCACCGACTTGCGCACACCGGAGATCGGGCGTGGGCTGAAGCCGTGCCAGGTGTTATCGGATGGGACGAAGACCAGGGCGCTGTCGGCGCTGAAGGTGGATCGCTTGGCCCAGGTTTCGCCGTCGAGGAAGATGTCGGTGCCAAGATCGCTCTGAGCCTCGTCGCCCAGATAGTAGAGCATGGTCAGCTTCTTGACGCCCAAGTCCGTGTGCGGCTTCAGCCAGAACCCATCGACATCCTGGGCGTATTCGATCCGCAGGTAGGTCCCGCTCAGGTTCGCGCCGGTGGCCCGCGCGATCATGTCCACCGTCTCCTGGTCCTGGAAGGCTTCGGCTATGGTGCGGCAAACCGGGAAGGCGGCGATGTTCTCGGCGTCGAAATAGCGGCGGGTGTTGTTATGCAGCTCGCGCGCGCCGGAAACTCCGCCCAGTTCGGGCGCCGGAAACGGCAGGGACGAAAGCTGTTCGACCGCTTCGTCGCCGAAGATGTTCGACAAGGTCCAGTGGCGATAGGGCGCGTCGGACCGCTCAGCCTGATCCAGGCTGTGGGCGAGCGCCGCCTTGGCGGCCCGGACATCGATGGAGGGGTGATCCAGAATCTCGGCGTCGCCCGCGCTGTTCGTCATCGAAAGGTCTACTCATAGATGGCGAAGCACAGCATCGCCGCAAACGCCCCGTACCCCTCCATATATGCACAAATTGGGCTAAACGCGAATGAACGGCCGCGCGTCATCGGCGCGCACATGCTCCTTGCCCGGATATTGGCGCCCTCAGAAGCCTTTGCGAGGGTATGGCCGCAGCAAATCGTGGGCGCGCAGCACCGTCAGATCAAGTTCGTCACGCCCGCCACGGCCGATGGCGATCTGGCCCGCCGGGGTGATCGAGGCGAAGTAGCCGCTAAGGTCGGCCAGGTGACCCTTGATCGAATCGGGACGGCCGATGATCAGGGCGTCGTGGCCCACCGAGGCGTTCGGGTCGCCGCGGAAGGCGAACTCGCGCGGGTCGTTTGAGAAGACATAGACCGGCTCGGCGCCTTTCAGCGCCTCATCGATCTTGCCGCCCTCGTTCCATTTGACCGAAACGATGAATTGCCCGGGTGCGGTCAGGCCCTGCTGAGCCAGAGCAGGACCGAGTCCGGTCCATTCGAGCGCCTCGACCGTCGGGTCGCCCTTTTTGAAGGCTTTTGGGAAGGCCGGTCCAAGCCAGCCGACCGCCGCCTCGTCAAGCGCGATCCCGCCGACCACAATCAGGATTGCGGCCGAGATCACGGCCCAGCGGCGGGGCCAGGTCTTGCCGGCGGTGCTGGCCTGGTCGAGCCAGGCGCCGATGACCGGAAAGAGGAAGAGCCAGCCCGGCATGGACCAGTGCGGCAGACTCTTGGGGCCGATCAGCGGCTCCAGGGTGAAGACAACGATGGCCGGCGCCGCCAGCATCAGACAGAACCAGGCCGCGCGGTTGGCCGGCCCGCCCTTGGCCGCCCGCCAGCCGGCTATGACGGCGGGAACGAACAGCCACGGTAGTAGCAGCGCCGCCTGGCCGCCGAGGGCCTCCAGCGGGCCGGTGGGATGCAGCTTGTTGGGCGCGCCCCGCCCGCCCTGGAAGGCGAAGGAGGCGAAGTGATGCTGGGCGTTCCAGACCAGGACAGGGGTTAGGATAAGCAGGGTCAGGATCGCCGCCAGATAGGGCCCTGGCGTCAGAAGCTCGCGGCGGCGGCTCTTGTCGGTGAGCACAAAGACGCCGAGGCCGACGCAGAACAGCGCCGCCTGGTATTTCGACAGGGCGGCGAGACCGATCCACAGCCCCGCCCAGAGCCAGGTCCGCAACGGATGAGGCGGCGGCTCGGCCTCGACGAACCAGCCGTCCGCCAGGGCGTTGGCCGCCGCCAGCAGGAAGAAGATCAACGGCCCGTCCGGCAGCACCCAATCGCCGGCGGCGACCGAGAAGAAGCCGGTGAGGTTGAGGGCTGCGGCCGCCCAAAGCCCAGCCCGCTCGCCGAACAGGCGCCGCGCCAGGCGGAACATCAGCCAAGTCGAGCCGGCGAACAGCAGGATGAAGGGCAGGCGGCTGCCGCGGCCGTAGCCTAGCGCCGGCGACAGGAAATGGATCAGCCAATAGTGGACCGGCGGATGGTCGAAATAGGACAGGTGCAGGTCGCGCGAGACCGCCACGGTGTAGCTCTCGTCCGTGCCGAGGCCCATCACCGCCGCCTCGATCAGCCGCAGGATGGTGAAGACCGCGATCAGGGCCAGAACCTGCACGCGCGGCTCGCCGCGGTTTGCCCAGAGCCTGGAGACTGCTGACTGACCGGCCATGGACGCCCTCGTGCGCCGCGCGAGCCTTCGTGGTCGGCGGTTCGATGGGTGTAGACTAAGCCGCGCTGTCTTTTAAGCGCGGCGTTTGAGAGCCTGTTTGATGAGCAAATCCAAGACCCTTCTGGCCGCTCGGCCCGCGGCGTTCGCGGCGGCGACCGCGGATTACGAGATATGGCTGGGCGGCTGGATCGACATCGTCGCAGATGACCTGGCCCTCAAGCATGAGCGGATGAAGCTGGATTTGTTGCCTTTTCTCAGGGCGACCTTCTATCGCTGGATGCAGCTTTGGCCGGAAATCTGCCCCGACCTGGCGGGCGCCAAGACCGTGCTGGCGGTGGGTGATCTGCATATCGAGAATTTCGGCACCTGGCGCGACGCGGAGGGCCGGCTGGTATGGGGCGTCAACGATTTCGACGAGGCCTATGAGTTGCCTTACACCCTCGATCTGGTCCGGCTGGCGGCCAGCGCCCTGGTCGCGGCCAGGGCGGGCCAGCTGCAGGTGCGGCCCGAGAAGATCTGTGGGCTGATCCTCGCCGGTTATGAGGCCTCGCTGGAAGCCGGCGGGCGGCCGCACGTGCTCAGCGGCGGGTTCGACTGGCTGAGGCAGCTGGCCCTGGCCGACCTCCGCGATCCCAAGGCCTTCGCCGAGAAGATGGAGGCGCTGCACAAGCCCGCCTACGCCGTCTCGCCCAAGGTGAAGAAGGCGCTGACGGCGCAGATGCCAGGCGATGACCTGGAGCTGGCCTACAAGCATCGTGTCGCGGGCCTGGGCAGCCTCGGGCGGCAAAGGGTGGTCGGCCTGGCTCAGTGGTACGGTGGGCTGATCGCCCGCGAGGCCAAGGCCCTCGCGCCTTCTGCCTGTGTCTGGGCCTGGGGCGGTGGTCCGACCACGCTCATGTACCCGAAGATCGTCGGCCGCGCCGACCGCTGCCCGGACCCTTATGCGGCGGTCAAATCCCGCTGGATCGTCCGCCGCCTGGCCGCCGATTCCTCCTCGATCGGCATCGACCGCCTGCCCAAGGGCAAGGAGGAGAAGCTGCTCAAGGCCATGGGCGCGGAGACCGCCAATATCCACCTGGGCAGCGCCAAGGGCGCGCTGTTGCGTGACCTGAAGCACCGACCGCAGGGCTGGCTGGACAAGGCCGCCCACGCCATGCTGGCCGCCACGACGGCGGATTTCGAGGCCTGGAAAGGCGCAGGGAAGGGGTGAGGAGGCCGTCTCGAACCGCGCACAAGGCGCTGCGGCTCTAGGGTCCGGACTCATAACCACCAGATGACGGTGGCGGCTAGGGCAATGGCGCCCATGAAGGATTTGAGGTTTCGGTCGAAGCGGGTGGCGATGCGCCGCCAGTCCTTGAGGCGGCAGAACATGCGCTCGATGAGGTTTCGCTGTCTGTAGACGATGGCGTCGTAGTCGTACTGGATCTTGCGGTTCTTGCGCGGTGGGATGACCGCCTGGGTTCCCCGATCGGCCAGCCATTCGCGCAGAGCCTGGCTGTCGTAGCCTTTGTCGGCGACGAGCTTGGCTGACGGGGG